>OEKB01000007.1_pt1 | contig 42780 bp, 44 predicted proteins | sample 1503171 | NCBI WGS metagenome assembly OEKB01 (sample SAMEA104379580, study PRJEB20068) | metagenome | isolation source: 1998
CGAAGTCCGCCGCGGCTTGCAGTCGCAGCATGTGACTTCGTGCGGATTCGCTTCCTGGTCGCGAAGCGCTTCGGCCGACGCCAGCAGAACCGGGATCGGCGGCCTCTGATTGAAGGCGAGTTAGACTCGACCCATGGCCAAGACACGCGTAGGGATCAACGGATTCGGGCGGATCGGGCGGAACTTCTTCCGCGCGCACCTCGAGCGCGGCGGCAACTTCGAGGTGGTCGCCATCAACGATCTCGGCGACGCCAAGACGATGGGTCACCTCCTCAAGTACGACTCCGTCCTCGGACAGCTCGCCGACGAGGTCGAGGTCGGCGACGGCGTCATCAAGGCCGGCAAGTCGGAGCTGAAAGTGCTGTCGGAACGCGATCCCGCCGGCCTTCCCTGGCGCGATCTCGACGTGGAGCTCGTGATCGAGTCGACAGGCTTCTTCACGGGCCGCGAAGGCGCGCAGAAGCACATCGACGCCGGCGCGAGGAAAGTCCTGATCTCTGCTCCTGCGACCGACCCGGACCTGACGGTCGTGCTCGGCGTCAACGACGACGTCTACGACCCCGAGCAGCACCACATCGTCTCGAACGCCTCCTGCACGACGAACTGCGTCGCGCCGCTCGCGAAAGTGCTGCACGACCAGTTCACGATCGAGCAGGGCTTCATGACCACGATCCACGCGTACACGAACGACCAGCAGATCCTCGACCTGCCGCACAAAGACCTGCGACGCGCGCGAGCGGCTGCGATCAACCTCATTCCGACCTCGACGGGCGCCGCGCGCGCGATCGGCCTCGTCATGCCGGACCTGCAGGGACGCGTCGACGGGATCTCCGTTCGGGCGCCCGTGGCCGTCGGCTCGATCACCGACCTCGTCGTGCGGCTCGGGCGCGAGGTGACGATCGAGCAGGTGAACGACGCGTACCGCGGTGCGTCCGCGTCCGGTCGGCTGGAAGGGATCCTGCTCTACGCAGACGATCCTCTCGTTTCGACGGACATCGTCCACTCGCACTACTCCTGCATCGTCGATAGCGAACTGACGATGGCGAACGGGAATCTCGTCAAGGTGTTCGGCTGGTATGACAACGAGTGGGGCTACAGCTGCAGGCTCGTGGACGTCGCCTCGAAGGTCGCAGCCGACCTCCCGGCCACGGTTTCCGCATAGCGTGAAGCTGACGTTCGTCCGCCTCCTCGTCGAGGACTACGCGGCCTGCTTTCGCTTCTATCGCGACGTCATGCAGTTCCCGGCGACGTTCGGGAACGAGGAGAGCGGCTACGCCGACTTCGACGTCGGGTCTGCCACGCCGCTTGCCCTCTTCGAGCGCGGCGAGCAGCTCGCCCAGATCGCGGGCGACGCGACCGGAGCAGCCGGAGACAGGGCGGCGTTGATCTTCGAGGTCGAGGACGTCGACCGCGCGCTCGCCGACCTGCGCGGGCGGGGCGCGCCCGTCGCGGGCGAGCCAGCTGACCGCTCGGACTGGGGGATCCGCGTTGCCTACGTGCGCGATCCCGACGGTACGCTCATCGAGCTGAACCAGCCGATTCCGATGTCGGAATGAGGCATCCGCGATCGGTCCGCAACGCGGACGTCGGCGGGAAGCGCGTGCTGGTGCGTGCCGATCTGAACGTGCCGCTCGAAGACGGACGCGTGGCGGACGACACGCGCATCCGCGCTGCGCTGCCGACGCTTCGGTGGCTGCTCGAGCACGAAGTGAGCACCGTGACGGTCTGCTCGCATCTCGGGCGACCGAAGGGGCCCGATCCGGCGTTTGCGATGGAACCGGTGCGCGAAGCGCTCGCCGCTGCGCTTCCGGACGACCGGCTCACGGTGCGCGAGAACACACGGTTTGATCTCGGCGAGACGAAGAACGACGCCGCGTTCGCGCGCGAGCTCGTGGACGGAAACGACCTCTTCGTGCAGGACGCATTCGGCTCCGTGCACCGGGCGCACGCGTCGACGGTCGGCGTGGCCGAGCTGTTGCCCGCCTACGCCGGCCTGCTGCTCGAGCGTGAGCTCACGGAGCTGGGAAAGCTGCTCGGCGCGGTCGAACGGCCTTTCGCGCTCGTGTCGGGCGGGGCGAAGGTCGACGACAAGCTGGGCGTCCTGCAGAACCTCGGCGGGAAGGCTGATGTCGTGCTCGTCGGCGGCAAGATGGCCGAAGAGCTGCGCGAGCGGAATCCGCTGGCGTTCGATGTCATCCTCCCGTCCGACGTCGTCGCCGCGAGCGCGTTCGCGGATGATGCGGAGCATCGAGTCGTGCCCTACGACGACGTCCCTCCAGGCTGGCTCGGTCTCGACATCGGCCCGCAGACGCGCGGCGTGTTCGCGAGACACCTCGCCGACGCGCGGACGATCTTCTGGAACGGGCCGATGGGCGTCTTCGAGTGGCCGGCGTTCGCCGAGGGGACGAGGGCGGTCGCGCAGGCGGTCGCTGCGGCGGACGCATTCTCCGTCGTCGGCGGGGCGGACTCGGCGCGGGCGCTGCAGGAGCTCGGCCTCGCCGACGAGGTGTCATGGCTGTCGACGGGCGGCGGAGCGGCCCTCGAACTGCTGGAGGGCAAGGACCTTCCCGGCGTCGCGGTCATCCCTGAGGCCTAGCCCCAGCCCCTAGGCTTCGGGTCCGACGAGGAGCGAGTTCGCTGCGACGCACCATCGTGCGCAGGTCGAGCACCTCGTCGACGCCCGGTGCCGCTCCATCGCCTTGCGTACATGGTCGCGCTCCTCAAGCGGGGTACCCGTGCCACGACGTTCGCCGCGAGGGCGATGAGCACGGTCTTGCGCTCGGGCACGGCCGTAAGATGCCCCGTCTGTGCCGCTCTTAGCCGCGAACTGGAAGATGTACAAGGGACCCCGCGAGACCCGTACGTTCCTGGAGACGTTCGACCCCCCGAGCGGCGTCGACGTCGTCATCTGTCCTCCGTACGTGTCTCTCGGGGACGCTGTCGAGAGCGGGCGGACGATTTACGCGCAGAACGTTCACTGGAAACCGGAGGGCGCGTACACGGGCGAGGTCTCGGTCGGGATGCTCAAGGAGGTGGGCGTGGCCGGCTCGATCGTCGGCCATTCCGAGCGGCGTCAGTACTTCGGCGAGACGGACGAGACGACGGGGAAGCGGGCGGAAGCCGCACTCGCTGGGGGGCTAGGGGTGATTGCGTGCGTCGGCGAGACCGAGCGTGAGCGCGAGGCGGGGGAGACCGAGGCGGTCCTCCGGCGCCAGGTGGCCGCGCTCCCCGCGGACCGGCGCCTCGTGCTTGCCTACGAGCCCGTGTGGGCGATCGGCACGGGCAAGACGGCGACGCCCGAGCTCGCGCAGGCGGCGCACGCGTTCATCAAGTCGCTGCTCGACGTGCCGGTGTTGTACGGCGGATCGGTGAAGCCGGATAATGCCGCCGATCTGCTCGTGCAACCAGATGTCGACGGCGCGCTCGTCGGCGGTGCGTCCCTCGAAGTCGACTCATTCACGGCGATTTGCCAGGCAGCTACCCACTCGTCGCCCTGATCGTCCTGGACGGGTGGGGTTGCGCCGCACCGGGCCCCGGGAACGCGGTCGACCTCGCGGACACGCCCACGTTCGACCGGCTCTGGCGCGAGTACCCGCACACGACCCTCGGCGCTTCGGGCGAGGCCGTCGGACTGCCGCCCGGGCAGATGGGCAACTCCGAGGTCGGGCACCTGACGATCGGCTCGGGCCGCGTGCTCTTTCAGGACCTGATGCGCGTCAATCGTGCGATCGAAGACGGCTCGTTCTCTACGAACCCTGCACTCGTTTCCGCGTTCGAGCGCGGCGAACGCGTGCACTTGCTCGGGCTCGTGTCTTACGGCGGAGTCCACTCGCACATCGACCACCTGCGTGCGCTGCTGCGCTTCGCGCCCGAGAAGACGTGGATCCACGCCTTCACCGACGGCCGCGACGTCTCGCCACACTCCGCGGTCCGGGATCTGTCGGAGCTCCCGCAGGATCGGATCTCGACGGTAATGGGCCGCTACTACGCCATGGATCGCGACCAGCGTTGGGAGCGGACGGCGGTGGCGGTGGATGCAGTCACCCGCGGGAGGGGTACACCTACACAGAACGTCCTGGACGCCGTGCAAGCGAGCTACGACGAAGGCATCACAGATGAGTTCCTAAAGCCGATCGTCGTCGAGGATCGGCCGCGAATCGACCCCGCTCGGGACTCTGCGATCTTCTTCAACTTCCGGCCCGACAGAGCACGCCAATTGACGATGAAGCTGCTCGAGCTCGGCGTCGATATCACGACCATGACGAGGTACCGCGCGGATCTCGACTGTCCCGTCGCCTTCGAGGAACAAGAGGTGCGCGAGACGCTCGCCGAGGTCCTGGCCGAGCACGGCGTCCGCCAGCTGCACGTGGCCGAGACCGAGAAGTACGCACACGTCACGTACTTCTTCAACGGCGGGCGCGAGGCCGAGTGGGGAGGGGAGACCCGCATCCTCGTCCCCTCGCCGCGTGACGTCCCCTCCTACGACCAGAAGCCGGAGATGTCGGCCCACGAGGTTGCACGGCGCTTCGTCGACGAGCTCGAGCGGGGCGACTATGCCTTCGCGGTCCTCAACTTCGCGAACCCCGACATGGTGGGACACACCGGCTCGATTCCCGCGGCTCGGAAAGCCGTCGAAACCGCTGACGAGTGCCTGGCCGTAGTCCTGGACGCAGTGGCCCGAAAAGGCGGTGTCGCGCTCGTCACGGCTGATCACGGGAACGCCGAGCAGATGCTCGAACCCGACGGCGTGAGCCCTCTCACCGCTCATACCTCGAATCCCGTTCCACTGATAGTGACCGACCGGGACATCACGCTCAGAGACGGCGGGGAGCTGTCTGATCTCGTGCCGTCTGTGCTGGCCTTTCTCGGTTTCAAACAACCCTTACAGATGACAGGCAAACCCCTAACGACCGTCGCGCCCTAGCGGCTATACTCCGGCACCTTGTCATTGCAGCAACCTGATTTTGGCGTCCTGCGGAAGGCACAAAAAGGTGACGAGCGGGCTTTCAACCTCATTGTTCGCGCCTATCAGGTTCCCGTCTTCAACTACGTCCTCCGCCTGGTCGGCGACCGAGCGCTGGCCGAGGACCTGACGCAGGAGGTCTTCCTCCGCGTCTACCAGGGCCTGCCGAAGTTCTCCCTGCGCTCGAAGTTCACCACGTGGCTGTTCCAGGTGACGAAGAACCGCGTGCTCGACGAGCTGCGCGCGTCCGAGCGGCGACCGCGCGCGCTCGTGGCGCTCGAGGACATTCCACCGCTCGAGGTCGTGGACGCCCCGTTCGAGCGGCTCGAGGCGATCGATGCCGTGTGGCGTGCCGTCGAGGGCCTCAACGTCGACCTGAAGATGGCGCTCCTCCTCAGAGACGTCGTCGGGCTCTCGTACACCGAGATCGCCGACTCGCTCGAGATCACGCTCGCCACCGTCAAGTGGCGGATCTACAAGGCGCGCGAGGACGTCCAGACCGCCCTCGCCCGCGAGGGAATCACGCTCGGCGAAGAGGCGGCGCCGCAGCGCGAGCCGGTCCGCTCCTAGCGAGACTCTTACCGCGAGTAGCGGCGGAGCCAGCGCGAGAGGTTGCGGGCCTCGTCCGCGGGCGTCGCACCGGGCTCGATGGACTGCACGGGCGGCGGCGCTGTCGGGCGCGACGGAGCGCCACCACCTCCGCCATCGATCCGGACGAGGCCAAACGCCAACGCGAGTGCAGCGAAGACGGCTGCGGCTCCGACCCACAGCCACGCACCTCCGACCCGATGCCTGCGCAACGCGCGTGCCGGTAGCGGCGTCGTCGCGGCCGTCGGTGACGACAGCGTTTCCGAGGCCGGGTTCGCTTTGAGTGCGCCGGCAACCTCGCCCGCCGACGCAGGCCGGAACGCCGGCTCTCGCGCGAGGCAGCGCATGACGATCGCCTCGAGCTCGTCGGGAACTTCGGGCTCGATGTCCCGCACCGGGACGATCGCACCGGTGCGCTGCTTCTCCGCAAGCTCGGTGAGCGACGTGAAGGCGTACGGTGGCCGTCCCGTCAGCAGCTCATAGAGGACCGCACCCAGCGAGTAGACGTCCGCCGCGGGACCGACCTCCTCGCCGAGCGCCTGCTCCGGTGCAAGGTAGGCCGCCGTGCCCAGCACGGTTCCGAGCTGCGTGAGGCGCGTGCTCTCGGCCGCCCGCGCGATCCCGAAGTCCGTGATCTTCAGGAGGCCGCCGTCGCGCAGCAACAAGTTCTGCGGTTTGACATCGCGATGTACGAGCCCGGCCCCGTGTGCGTGCTCGAGACCGAGCGCCGCTTGACGTGCGAGGGCGGCCGACTCCGCCGGCGAGATCTTTCCCCGCCGCCCGCGGAGCGCCGCCAGCGTCTCGCCCGGGACGTACTCCATGACGATGAAGGGAACGCCGCCTTCCTCACCGGCGTCGTAGACCTGGACGACGTTCGGATGCGAGAGTCGCGCGGCCAGGCGCGCCTCGCGGACGAAGCGCTCGCGGAAGTCGGCGTCGCCGGCGAGATTCGCGGCCAGCAGCTTGAGGGCGACGGGACGCTCGAGCTCTGCGTCGCGCGCGAGATAGACGATCGCCATGCCCCCGTGACCGAGCGTCTCCTCAATCTCGTAGCGGCCGTTCGCGACGGCTTCGACGCTCAATCGCCCTCCCCGCCGTGCTTGCCGTGTCCCTTTCCGTGGCCCTTTCCCTGACCCCTTCCCTCGCCGTTCCCGTTCACGTTTCCCGGCTGCTCCGGGGGCGGCGGCGTGCACTGGATCCGCGCCACGATGCCGCTGGCTGCCGCAGTCAGCGGTTCCTGCAGGGCTGCCGGGACCTGTCGCGCGTTGATCGCAGCGATCGTCCTCCGTCGCAAATCCTGCGCAGCGGCGAGTGCGCCGCACCCGTCACCGGCGTCCAGTTTGCGCGCGACGTCGTCGCTGCTGGATGCGAGTTCTGTTGCGAGCGCGGGCGGAAGGCGTGGCCCCGGGGTCGCCGTCGATTGCTTGTGGCCGCCACCGCCGCATCCCGCGAGTGCGGCGACGGCCACGAGTGCGGCGGTCTCCAAACGTCTCTCTCGGATCATTCGCCGTGCGCGAGCCGAGCAGCCAGCGCGGGAGGCAGTCCTGCCTCGCGCATCTCGGCCTGCGTCTCCTGGATTGGGTATTCGACGCGGTGGAAAGCCGCAAACCTCCGGTCGAGATCCAGCAGGAGCCAAGCGGCGCGCGGGTCGCCGTCCCGCGGCTGGCCGACCGAGCCGGGATTCAACAGCCGGCGCCCCTCGAGTCGGATCTCCGCGCCGCCGGGCGCGATCCCGCCGGTCACGTCATCGCCCTCCCGGGCCAGCGCCAGCGCCACGTGGCTGTGCCCCACGAGGACGACCGGCGCAGACGTCAGCTCGAACGTGGCGCGCGCGGCCTCTTCCGTCAGCACGTACTCCCACACGGGGTCGCGTGCACTGGCGTGAAAGAGCTCGGCGCCGTCGACCGTCGCCTGAGGCTTCAGGCTGCGGAGGAAGGACTCCGAGCTGCTCGTCAGGCGCTCGTTGGTCCACAGGGCCGCGGCGGCCGCCTCGTCGTTGAAGTCGCTCACGGTCAGCTCGCCCAAGGCGACGAGGTCATGGTTCCCGACGAGGCAGAGCGCAGCGCGTTCGCGCACGAGATCGCAGCACTCGTTCGGCTGCGGTCCGTAGCCGACGGTATCGCCCAGGCACCACACCGCTTCGACGTCGGCTGCGTCGACGGCGGCAAGAACGGCGTCGAGCGCGTGCCGGTTAGCGTGCACGTCCGAGATGACGGCGACTCGCATGGTTCGAGGCGCGACCATAGCCGTCGCGGGCGCCGCCTGGGTCGTGCTCGCCCTGCTGCTCTGGCGCACGACGGTGCCGTCTGATCTCCGCCTTCCGCACGTGAACGAAGACGCGACGTTCGGCGCCGCGCTCGTCCGCGACGCGCAACGTTACGAGCGGTTTCTCGACTGGGACTGGGTGCTCAGCACCCTTGCGAGCCTAGCCGCGTACGCAGCCATGGCCCGTCGGGGGGCCGCCCTGGCCGCGAAGCTCCGGCTCGGGAGCGTCAACGCCGGCCTCGTCGTCGGCGTCGTGACGTTCACCGTCGTCTGGGCGGCGTCGCTGCCCTTCGCGGTCGCGGCGGTCTGGTGGGAGAGGCGGCATGACATCGCGCGCGAGAGCTATGCGGCCGCGCTCGCGGCCGCGTGGGGACGGCTGATCGCGACGACGCTCGTCGCGGTGGTCGTGCTCGCAATCGTGCTTGCACTAGCGCGGCGGCTGGGCCGGCGGTGGTGGTTGGCGGCCGGTCCGGCGATCGCCGCTGTCCTCCTCGTGCTCCAGCTCCTGACCCCGTACGTTGCCACGATCGGGACACATCCGGTGCGCTCGCCGGCGCTCGAGCGCCAGATCCACGCGCTCGAACGGCACGAGCACGCCGGGAATCCACCGGTGCGCATCGAGGACGTCAGCGGGCGCACGCGGGCGGCCAACGCCTTCTCGCTCGGCATCGGGCCGACGGAGCGCGTCATTCTCTGGAACACGCTGCTCGACGGCGGCTTCTCGCCACGCGAGGTCCGCTTCGTGATCGGGCACGAACTGGGCCATCTCGTCCGGAACCACATCCTGCGCGGCGTCGCCTGGTTCGCGTTGCTCGTGCTGCCCGTCCTGCTGGTCACGGCCTATGCAGCGGACATCCGACGGCCGGCCGCTGTTCCACTCGCGTTGCTCGTGATCGCACTCGCCCAGCTCGCCCTGCTCCCGCTACGAAACGAGATCTCGCGCCGGTACGAGCGCGAGGCCGATTGGATCGGCCTGAACGGCACGCGTGACCCGGCCGCCGCGCGAGGCCTCTTCGTCGGGTTCGTGCGCACGAGCCTCCAGGACCCGAGCCCGCCCGGCTGGGTCCACGTCCTGCTCGACGACCATCCGACGCCGGTCCAGCGCGTCGAGCTCGCACGCGCCTGGCGGACGATGCGCTGACCCCGCGTCTCAGGCGCGCTAGGACTCTTCGCGCGGGTCCGTCTCCGGCAGGTTCCGGATCCCCTCCCGCGTCGCCCACTTCGAGTGCGCGTCCTGCATCGCCGCCAGCAGCTCCTCGTAGAAGCGCGTGGACATGTTGACGCGCGCGACGACGACCCCGGGTGTTTCCCCTTCCTCGATCTCGAAGTCGACCCGTGCGAAGGTCAGCGTGAACTCGTACGGCGAGAAGGTGATGTTGGCGAAGTTCGCATACACCCCGGCCATCTGGTCCGGGTCGAGATGGATGTTGAGCTGCCGCTCGGGGCCTTCGCCGTCCACGCACCTACGATACATCCCCCGTGGCAGAGTTCAGCTTTCGCCGCTTCGCCTACGCAACCGTGGCGCTCGTGCTCCTGCTCGTCGGCGGGATGGTGGGTTTCCACCAGCTGCTGGGCGAGGGGTGGGTCGAATCCATGTACCGCGCCGTGGTGACCGTCTCGCTGACCGGGATCGACACGAAGCCCAAGGGGACCGACGCCCAGCTCTTCACGATCCTGCTCCTCGTCGCGGGCGTGGCAATCTTCGCGTACATCGCCGGGGCGATCGTCGAGATGATCGCCCGCGGCGTCGTGACAGGCGCCTGGGCCGAGCGAAGGAGACGACGGGCGATAGACGCGTTGCGCGACCACTACATCATCTGCGGGTACGGGCGGGTGGGCCGCCGCATCGCAGAGGAGTTCCGGCAGGGGGGAGTGCGCTACGTCGTGCTCGACTTCAGCCAGGACGCCGTCGAGGCCGCCCGCGAGCACGGCGACCACTTGATCGAGGGAAACGGCACGGAGGACGAAGATCTCCTCGCTGCGGGTCTCGAGCGCGCCAGAGGGCTCGTCGCCTCGTCCGACTCCGACGCGGACAACCTGTACATCTCGCTCTCGGCCCGGACGAGCCGACCCGACCTCCTGATCGTCGCGCGCGCCTCGGACGAGGACGCGGCGAAGAAGCTCAGGCTCGCCGGGGCCGACCGGGTCGTCCAGCCGTATCTCGCGGCGGGCCGCATGATGGCGAACCTCGTGCTGAAGCCGCAGGTGACCGCGTTCCTCGACGTGGTGACCACCGCGGGCGGGCCCGACCTTCGCTTCGAGGAGATCGAAGTGACCGAGACCTGCGGCCGCGCCGGGAAGACGATCCGCGACATCAACATCCGCGGCGAGACCGGCGCGCTGATCGTCGCGCTCCGGAAGCGGGACGGGACCTTCGACACGACGCCGACCCCGGAGGCGACCCTCGAGGTCGGCGACGTCATGATTGCCGCGGGCACCCCCGAAGAGCTGCGCGCGCTCGAGGACCTGTTCGCGCCGCAGGAGGCGCTTGCCCGCTAATCCCGTCGAGAGGCTGGCGGCCAGGGTCTCGCGGATCGCCGGCGCGGACGTCGAGCTCGAACGACCGAACGATCCGGCGCACGGCGACTACGCGACGAACGTCGCGCTCCGCACCGCCCCCGCGCAGAAGCGTGTGCCGCGCGAGCTTGCGGCTGAGCTCGCGGAGCGCGTCACGGACCTTCCCGAGATCGGCCGTGCCGAGGTGGCCGGCCCCGGCTTCCTCAATCTCTGGCTCGCGAATCGGTGGTTCGCCGAGGCGCTGGCCGAGATCGACGAGGAGTACGGCGGCGGTTTTGCGCAGCCACACCAGCGGATCCAGGTCGAGCTCGTGTCCGCGAATCCCGTCGCGCCGTTGACGGTCGGATCGGCCCGCAACGGCGCGTACGGCGATTCCGTCGCCCGGCTGCTCCGCTTCGCGGGACACCAGGTCGAGGAGGAGTACTACTTCAACGACACGGGCCGGCAAGTGGAGCTCTTCCGGGAATCGGTGGAGGCGCGCCGGCGCGGGGAGGAGCCGCCCGAGGGCGGCTACGTCGGTGACTACGTGGTGGAGATCGCGAAGGGGCCGGGCGATCCCGTGCAGGCGATGGTCGACGAGATCAGGCGCGAACTGGCCGCGTTTCGCATTTCCATCGACTCGTGGCGGCGCCAGCCGGAGGTCGAGCAACACATTCCGGAGGTCCTGCCGCAGCTCGACACGTACGAGGCCGAGGGGACGTTGTGGGCGCGCACGAGTGCGCACGGCGACGACAAGGACCGGCCGCTCGTTCGGTCGTCCGACGGCTCGTACCTCTACTTCGCCGCGGACATCGCGTACGTGCGCGACAAGCTCGAGCGCGGCTTCGATCGTGCGATCTACGTCCTCGGTGCCGACCACCACGGCTACGTTGCGCGCCTGAAGGCAGCCGCGGCGATGCTGGGCTACGACCCGGAGCGGATCGAGGTGCTCATCTACCAGCTCGTCCACGTGGTCGAAGGAGGCGCGGCGAAGAAGATCTCGAAGCGACGGGGGGACGTCGTGTTCCTGCGCGAGCTCATGGACAAGATCGGTGTCGACGCCGCGCGCTGGTACCTCGTCTCGCGTGGACACGACCAGACGATCGAGATCGACGTCGACCTCGCGGCGGAGCGGACGCAGAAGAATCCCGTCTACTACGTGCAGTACGCGCACGCCCGGATCGCCGGGATCCTGCGCAACGCTGAGAAGCAGCCCGATGCGTCAGCCGTTCCGCGCGAGCTCGACCAGCTCGAGCGTGATCTGATCAAGCGGCTGACCGACTTCCCGGCCGTGGTCGCCGAGGCGACCGAGCGCCGGGCGCCCCATGCGATCCCGATCTACGCGATCCGGGTCGCCGACGACTTCCATCGCTTCTACCACGACCTGCGCGTCGTGGGCTCGGAGGCGGAGGAGTTCCGGCTCGCGCTCGTGCAGGCGACGCAACGGGTGATCGCCCGGTGCCTGGATCTGATCGGCGTGGAGGCACCGGAACGGATGTAGGGTCCCGGCCGTGAAGCACGCTGGCTTCCCGACGATGCGGACGCGGGACGATGGCGAATTCGCGGCCTGATCGCAACCTCGCGCTCGAGCTCGTCCGCGTAACGGAAGCGGCCGCGATGGCGGCCGGACGATGGGTCGGCCGGGGCGACAAGAACTCCGCCGACCAGGCGGCGGTCGACGCGATGCGCGCGATGCTCGACTCGGTCTCGATGGAGGGCGTCGTCGTGATCGGGGAAGGGGAGAAGGACGAGGCGCCGATGCTCTTCAACGGCGAGTCGGTGGGCGACGGATCGGGTCCCCGAGTCGACGTCGCGGTCGATCCGCTCGAAGGGACGCGTCTGACGGCGCTCGGACAGCCGAACGCGATCGCGGTGATCGCGGTCGCTGAACGCGGGACGATGTTCTTCCCCGGTGCGGCCGTGTACATGGAGAAGATCGCCGCCGGACCCGGCGCCATCGACGTCGTCGACGTCAACGCGACGCCGACCGAGAACGTCGAGGCCGTCGCGAAGGCGAAGGGAGTGAGCACGCGGGAGATCGCTGTCGTCGTGCTCGAGCGTGACCGGCACAACGAGCTCATCCGAGAGCTCCGAGAGGCCGGTGCCAAGGTCAACCTGATCCGCGACGGCGACGTCGCGCCGGCGATCGCGGCGGCGCAAGCGGGGACCGGGGTGGACCTGCTCTACGGCGTCGGCGGCACACCGGAAGGCGTGATCTCCGCCGCCGCTCTGAAGTGCGTGGGCGGCGGGATCCAGGGGAAGCTGTGGCCGCGTGACGAGGACGAACGGCAGCAGCTCGTCAGCGTGGGCCTCGATCCGGAGCGCGTGCTGACGACCGACGATCTCGTCGCGGGGCAGGACGTCTTCGTTGCTGCGACCGGCGTCACGACCGGACCGCTGTTGCGCGGCGTGCGCTACCTGCCGAACGGCGCGATCACGGACTCGATCGTGATGCGGTCGCGTTCGGGCACGGTGCGCCGCGTCGAGGCGACGCATGCGCTCGACAAGCTCGAGGCTCTGACGGGCCGCGAATACCGCTGACGAGAGGAGCTGCCGGGGCGCGTGGCCCGGCAGCTCGTGCAGTGCCTACGCCGGAACGGCCTCGCGTTCCATCTCCGGTGCGTACATGCCCGTCCGCGCCGCGCTGTTCATCTTCGCGCGGTGGTAGTAGGCGCGCTGCGCGGCCTGAACGTTCTCGGGCTTCCCCAGCCAGGCCTTGAGCGCGGCGGCTTGCAAGGCCCGCCCGTACGAGAACGACAGCTGCCACGGGTGCGGGCCTCTTGCGTTCATCGCGTTCAGGTGGGCCGTCGCATCCTCGTCGGACTGCCCGCCGGAGAGGAAGACGATCCCCGGCACCGCCGCCGGCACGTGCTTGGAAAGACATTCGAGCGTCTCCTCCGCCACCTCGTCGACCGATGCGCGCGGCGTCGCCTCGTAGCCGGAGAGCACCATATTCGGCTTCAGGAGCGTCCCGCGATAGTCGAGGCGCTGGTCGTGGAGCTCGGTGTAGACGGCCTGCAGCACCCGTCCGGTGTGCTTCTTCGCGTCGTGAATCGAGTGGCTGCCGTCCATCAAGACTTCGGGCTCGACGATCGGCACAAGACCCGCCTCCTGGCAGAGAGCGGCGTACCGTGCGAGCGCGTGCGCGTTCGTCCACACGCAGTACTCGCTCGGAGTGTGGGCGCCGATCGAGTAGGTCGCTCGCCACTTGGCGAACCGCGCGCCGAGCTCGCGGTACTCCTCGAGGCGCGCGCGGAGCCCGTCGAGACCCTCCGTGATCGTCTCGCCCTCGGCGAGCGCGAGCGGCTTCGCGCCCTTGTCGACCTTGATCCCGGGCACGATGCCCTTGGACTCGAGCAGCTCCGGGAACGGTGTTCCGTCCGAGGTACTCTGGCGAATCGTCTCGTCGAAGAGGATGACGCCGCTGATGTACTCCTCTGCGCCCTCGGTCGTGAAGAGCAGTTCTCGGTAGGCGCGGCGGCTCTCCTCCGTCGACTCCACGCCGATCGAGTCGAAACGCTTCTTGATCGTGCCGTCGGACTCGTCCGCGGCGAGAATCCCCTTGCCCTCGGCGACGAGTGCCTTCGCGGTTTCGTGCAGCGGGTTCGCAGCCATGTGGCTCCTCCGTCTCTTCGTGTCGGAGGAAGTATTCCACCGGGCCTCCCTCGCCCGGCCCTTCCCTTCGGTCGCGAAACGGCTTAAGATCGCTCGATTGTGGAGGGGCCTCGCTGCGGCGGTGGCCCCTCCATGTTTCTTTGCCGCGGTGGACTCTTGCGGCCGCCGTGCTCGTAAGTAGCATCTGTCCCTCGTGCTCCGCCGGCTGCTCCTGATGATCGTCGTCGTCGCGGTCACCGCGCCCGTGCTGGGCGGCGGCGCGGCGGCGCCGGACCTCGTCGCGCGCGGCGTGACGCTCGCCGGCCTGCCGGTCGGAGGGATGTCGTACGAGCAGGCCGAAGCGGCTGTTCGGCCCGCCTTCAGCCGCGCGGTCCGACTCACGCTCGACGAGAAGCACTGGTGGGTCCGGTCCTCGCGCTTCGGGGTCTCCGTCGCCGTGGCGGACGGCGTGTCGCGGGCGCTGAACGCGTCCGAGGGCGACGCGGTGCCGCTTGTTCCCGACGTCGACGTCGACGCGGTCCGCGCCTACGTGCACGCACTCGACAAGCACTTCTCGTATCCGACCAAGGACGCCGAGCTGCTCGGGCTCAACGGGCTCGTCCCGCAGCTGAGCGATGCGACCGCAGGACGCGCCGTCGTCGTCGGGGTGACGTCGAGGCGGCTCGTCCATGCGCTGAGGGATCCCAAGGCACGGCGGGTGCGTGTCGCTGTCCGTCTCGTCACGCCGAAGGTGACCGCGGCGACGTTCGGGCCCGTGATCGTGATCCGCCGCGGGGCGAACGAGCTGCGCTACTACGACGGCGAGCGGCTCGTCCGGACGTTCGGCGTCGCCACCGGGCAGGCCGTCTACCCGACGCCGACCGGGCAGTTCACGATCGTCGACATGCAGCGGTGGCCCTGGTGGCGTCCGCCGGACTCACCGTGGGCGAGGGGACTGAAGCCGATCCCGCCCGGCCCCGGCAACCCGCTCGGCACACGCTGGATGGGGCTCTCCGCACCGGGTGTTGGGATCCACGGCACTCCGGACGACGCGTCGATCGGCTACTCGGCCTCACACGGCTGTATCCGGATGCACATCCCAGACGCCGAGTGGCTGTTCCAGCACGTCAAGATCGGGACGCCGGTCGTCATCACGGACGCGTAGACACGCGGCTTTTGGAGCCTGCCGCCGGGCGCCGGATCGGCTACCGTTCGGCTGACGCGGACGTAGCTCAGTTGGTAGAGCATCAGCTTCCCAAGCTGAGGGTCGCGGGTTCGAACCCCGTCGTCCGCTCTAAGAAAGCCCCGCAAGGCGGGGCTTTTGTAAACGACTTCGGTAGCTATCAGCTACCGCCAAAGTACGGGGCGTGCAGCGGCCTGAAGTTATCCACAGCCCGCGTGCGGGAGGTCGCCCCCCTGGTTCCCCAAGAAGGGCTCCTCCCCCTCGAGCCCCACGGAGCAGTCACCGCAGAGCCGGACCGCTGCCTTCGCAAGGTGGAGCAGGTGCGCGAACACGTTCAGCGGGAGCTTGGCGGAGCCGAGGTCCACCAAGAACTTTCCGGTCACCGCGTTTTGAGTCGGCGCCCCGTGCTGGGAGAATGTCTGCATCGGCGCCTGGATGCGCCGCAGACGCCGGATGTCGGCGAGCGCCAGGGCAACGGCGCGACGCTGGGCTCTGTCGAGCTTGCACGGCGTCGAGCTTCTTGGCGTGCTGGCCGTCGCGGACGCGACAGGATGGCCGCCGCTGTTGCCGCAGCCGGCCGCCACGAACCCGAGTACGGCGACGGCGAGCGCGAGAGCCCCCGTCGCCGACGGCGGGTCACCGCCAGCCGGTAAGGGGAACCGCGACATCGTGATCGAGCTTAGCCGGAGCCCGCTGCCTGCACGCCCCGTTTCGAGCTGGGCGAAGGGCCGATGCTCTGGCCCGCGAGTCCCGCTCAAAGAAGGTCGAGCATGGTGCCGTTCGGCATCGCGAACAGCGTCCAGCCATCCTCTTCGATCATGGGCGTGAGATCGAACACCTCGCGACACAGCTTCTTCATCGCGTTGAACTGGTCGGGCTCGAGAGTGACGCCATGCAAGTGATGCCTTCGATCCGCATCGTTCTCTCCTTCGGCCCAGGCGCCAGGTCATGACTGGGTCACGGCCTCAGTGCTGAGTTCCCTTGTTTCTCAGGACAAGTGCCGCCTGATCGAACTGCCGGCAAGGCATCCCGGCAGACGTCTCGACGACCGCCTCAGGTGCCAGCGGCATCGGTTCCCGGCGCATGCCGCTCGCGGACAAGATCGGAAGCAAAGAAGGCTTGCGGGCGTCTGCGGACACGCAGGTAGGTGTCGTGCCGATCGACGCAGGACTGGCGACTCGCTAACGACTCGCAGACGGCACGATGCCGGTCTGATCACAGCTCGGACACGTCCACGCTCCCGTCGCGTCTGCGACCGCGAAGCGCTTCCCCTCTTCCGTCTCGAGCTTGCGGGCGTGCGCGATGAAGTCCGCTTCGACCTCGGCCGAGACGGTGCTCGGCAGCACGATCACGATCGTGCCGCACCCCGTGCATCGCAACTCTGCAGTAACCGGCATACGACCAGCGTATTTCCGACGAGGGAGCCAGGCCCACAGACGGACGACCGGTCCACGGACAGGAACGGGCCCTCAAGGCCGTCGAATACGTGCTCTCTCGCCACAGATCTCCTCGAAGCGGTCTTGAATCGCTGCGCCAACCTGTGGAACTCTTTCGGGAGGAGAGCGTCTGCACACAAAAGGGCGAGGGAGCAATCCCCACGGCGGCTTGCCTTGGCGCGTATGGGCGCTCTTCGCCATGTCTAGACGTTCGGCTGTGGCCGACTCGGTGGGGGAGGTTTAGCCTCCCGGTACGGCCGGGACATGGTGCCTCTCGCTCTTCCCGTCCGTCTGTGAGCCGGGTGCAGGGGGAGGTGGGCCGCCGCCTTCCGCAGTCATCCGGCTCACATCTGTGTGCAGGGTTTCGGCCGGGCTGCGGGTCTACTCGGTTTGAAGGCGGCGGCTCAAAGGGCGGGGCGGGACGACCGCTCCGCCTTTCCTCTTGCCCTCAGGCAGTCGGCCACGCCTCGGCCAGCTTTCGCCGCGTCTCCGCAAGATGCTCCGGGAGCACCTTGACGTCGGCGAGCACGGGCATGAAGTTCGTGTCGCCGGCCCAGCGCGGCACGACGTGCAGGTGGACGTGGTCGACGACGCCTGCGCCGGCAACGCGACCGAGGTTCCAGCCGAGGTTGTACCCCTGCGGCTGGTAGAGCTGGGCGAGCGCGCCGATCCCGGAGGAGCTGAGCCGGTGCACCTCGAGCACCTCGTCGTCGTCGAGATCGCCGAGCTCGCCGACATGCCGCGTGGGCGCGACCATGAAGTGACCGGACGCGTAGGGAAACTTGTTCAGGAGAGCGATCGCCCGACGACCACGATGGACGACCAGTCGCTCCTCGTCATCGCCGGCGACGGCCTTGCAGAAGAGACATCCCTCCTCCTCGTCGGCAGACTTGATGTACTCGAGGCGCCAAGGCGCCCAGAGTTGTTCCACGAGGACGCCTAGTCGTCCGCGGACTCGACCGCGACGGGCTCGGCCTCGGGCGGAACGCGGCCAGCCGAGAGCCAGACGAGCGAGCCGAGCATCGCGGCCACGAGGAGCAACGAGGTTGTCAGGAGGATCGCCTGCATCTGAGGGGGCAAACCGCTGAGGGAGAGATTCGGCTGGGCGGAGCGGACTCCTTCCACAACGCTAACACTCTCTTTACCTCGAGCGGGGCTGCGAAAAAACGCAGCCGCGCCGTCCTACAGCCAGCGCTTGCGCCGGAAGAAGGCGATCAGACCGGCCGCAAGCGCGACCATCCCTCCGAGGATTGCCCACCAGGCCGTCACAGTCTCGAAGCCCGGGAAGCGCACGTTCATGCCGAAGATGCCGGTGATGAGCGTGAGCGGCAGGAGGACGACGCTGACAACGGTGAGGATGCGGAGGATGTTGTTCTGGCGGTGGGAGATCACCGACTCGTTCGTGCTCTCGAGCCCCTCGACGACCTCCTTGAAGTTGTCGAGCAGGTCCCAGATGCGCTCGGCCGCATCGACGATGTCGTCGAAGTAGAGCTCCAGCTCCTCCGGCAGGAAACGCTCGACGTGACGCTCGAGCAGTCGGAGCGTCGAGCGCTCCGGCTTGATGATCTTGCGATAGGAGATGATCTCCTGCTTCGCGTTCGAGATGTCGCGGACGATGTCCTCGGATCGCCCCTCGAACACGTCGTCCTCGAGCGAGTCGAGCTTGTATCCGATCTTGTCGAGGATGGGGAAGCAGTAGTCGAAGAGGTCGTCCAGCACCTCGTAGAGAAGACGCCCCGAGCCCTTCGCGAACAGGTCGTTCCGGAAGTCGTCGTCCTCCTCGCAGCGGCGAAAGAGCCGCGTCACCGGCAGCAGCTCGACGTTCGGGAGCGTGACGAGGTAGTCGGGGCCGAGGAAGAAGTCGAGCTCGGCCGCATTCAGTCGCTGAATCGCCTTGTCGTAGCGGGGGAAGTGCAGGACTCCGAACAGGTACTCGGGGTAGTCGTCGATCTTCGGGCGCTGCCGCCTCGAGAAGACGTCCTCCAGGTCGAGGGGATGCCAGCCGAAGCGCTCGGACAGGTCCATGACCGTCTCGCTGTCGAGCGATTCGAGGTTGATCCAGGTCAGGCCGTTGGCGGTGAGCTCAGCGAGGCGCGGCTCGGGGCGCGTCGAGACGGCCTCCGTGGTACGAGGCCGAGTCCGCCGGATGCGCGGGACGATAGGCATCGGTACTGAGTGGGTCGTCGATCGCTGGCGCCATGTTCGTGATGTTACCCGGGTGGCCCTGCAGCGAACCCAGGTGCCGGGTCCACGTGCGGGGTCCTGCGAACGGTGCGGGGGAGCGCTCGCTCGAGTCCGAGCGCCCATGCCCCGGCAGCGAGTTGGAGCGCCGCGGCGAGCGGCCACAGCGCGTAGGGCGCGTGCTGCAAGACGAAGCCTCCGCCGGCCGGGCCGATGATCCAGCCCACCTGCCACGACTGGCTCGCGAAGGCGAGATACCGACCGACGACACGCGGCGGGGCGAGATCGACCGACAACGGGACGTGGATCGTGCCGTGCACGCACTCGCCGAGCGCGAAGACCACCGTGATCGCGGCGAGCAAGACTGCCGCGATCCAGCCCGATGTCCAGTAACCCGCCGCGTCGAAGCCGAGCAACGACACAGCCCAGATGACGCACATGACTGCGAGCGCGCGCATGCGGCGTCGTCCCTCCACCAGCTTCGCCACCGGCAGCTGCGCCACCACGACGACGAACGAGTCGACCGCCCAGAGAACGCCGACGCCTTCCGGGCTGACGTGCGCCTGGTTCTTTGCAAACGGCGGCAGCAGCTCGACCCAGACAGCGATGCTCGCAGCGATCACGAGCGCGTTGAGGCCGACGTAGCTCATGAAGACGCGGTTCCGCACGACCTCGAGGTAGCTCCCGCTCTCGCGCTCTGGATGCAGGTCCGGCCCCGTTAACCGGAGCAGGACGAGCACGTACGCGAGGAACGTGCCGGCGTCGAAAAGGAAGAGCGCGCTGAAGCTGCGGGCGGCGATGAATCCCCCGGCGAGGCCGCCGAGCGCGACGCCGAGATTCATGGTCAGACGCTGCGTCGCGAAGGCGGAGTGGCGGCGGCCTTCGGGGGCGAGCCCCGAGAGCAGGGTCGACTGCGACGGCCAGAACGACCCGCTGCCCAGCCCTGAGATCCCGTAGAGGACGAACGCCTGCCACGCGTGGTGCACGAGGGGGAACAACCCGATCGCCACCGACATCACGCAGAGCGCCCCGATGAGCACGCGGCGCGGCCCGATGCGATCCGAGAGCGTCCCCGCGGCGAAGCCGGACGCGAGCCCGCAGACGGAGTTGAAGGCGGCCACGAGCCCTGCGATCCCGAGCGGGATGCCGCGGACGTTGTGCAGGTAGATGATGAGGAACGGGAGCATCAGTCCGTTCCCGAAGGCGTTGGCCAGCCCGCCGACCTGCAGGACCCAGACCTCGCGCGGGAGCTGCGGGTTCAGGCTCCGCAGATACGGCGCGACCTCCGGCATGCGCGGGAGGCTAGAGACAGTTCGTGTCTCTGCGCGTTACTTGCAGACGCGGACGACGCGCTTCGCGCGCGCTTCCCGGCCCGCGGTGTCGGAGACGACCGCGGTGAGCACGCGCTTGCCCTTGCGTCCCGCCGACCAGCTGAGTGAATAGATGCCGGCGGCGTTCTGCCGGACGCGTCCGATCTGGGCGCCGCCGGAGAAGAAGCCGACGGACGAGATCGGCCGCGAGCTGCTCGCGAGTGCGGCGAGCTGCACGCGGCCCGAGATGCAGGCGCCGTTCAGCGGCGTCAGCCACGCGATCGTCGGCGCGTTGACGACGCGGATGCGCGCGTTCTTGAAGGTCGTGTTCGGCATCAGCCGCTTGCTGACCGTGTTGACGTTCTTCGTCTCCTGGTAATCGGCGGCGACGAGTCGCATCGCGACACGGCCGGCCTTCAGACGCAGGTCCTTGTCGTGCGGGAACGGGAAGACGGCGACACCTGTGGCCGGGTCGTAGAACGACGCTCCGAAGAGGGTGCGCTGGTAGCCGACCTCGAGCGCGAGGGGATCGATGCCCGACTGCGTGTCCGTCGCACGGAACGCGATCGAGGGTCGTCCCGCGCCGACCCGCGCCGTGATCAGCCGGACCCGTGGAGGCGTCGTGTCGTTGATCCAGGAGCGCAGGACGTACCGGCCCCCCAGCGATCTCCCGGTGAACGGATCACGACCGGAGTCGACGGAGACGTAGTACCGGCCGGGCCGCGCGAACACGGTCCCCGCGACGCCGATGTTGAAGAGGTAGTCCTGCAGGAAGCCGTTGGCGTTCACCGGCGTGCCCGCGTAGCCCTGGACGTCGTTCTCGTCCAGCGACCCGAGGAACCAAGGGTGGATCGGCGCGTTGAGCAGGGTCTCGATGCGCGAGCCGAGATCGGGCGCCGGGTCGACGACGGCGACGCCGACGTTGGTCGCGGTCTTGGCGATGTCGATGGAGTAGACCTTCTCCTTGCCGTTCTCGTCGAGCGGCTTGTCGAGGCCGAAGAGCCCGTTGATCGCGAACGGCTCGGTTGGCCAGCGATACGTCTGCGCGCGGTCGGTGCCCTCGGAGGTCGTCCCGGACTGGACCGTCTTCAGCGGTGTCACCTGCGCCCCTGCGAGCTGCGGACGCGTGACCGAGAACCCGTAGGGGATGCGGCGCGTGACGTCGCCTTTACGCAGGACGACGAAGCCGAAGTCGTCGCCCGCCGCCGCGCCGCTGGATGCGTGCGCGACGACCTGGAACGTCGTCTGGCCGCCCGGGGTGAGCGTCACGGGTGACGCCACGTCGAGGCCGGCGCCCGCGCTCGCGATCTGCGGCTGGAGCTCGACCGACCACGAACCGTCACCACCCCCGGCATCGGAGACGGTGACGAGGATCGAGCGGCTGGTCCCGCCGCCGTTGACGTTGAGGTCGCGGAACGACAGGGACTGCGGGCTGGTGAAGATCTTCGGTGAGTCGGCCGCGGGCAGCCACGCGAGCCCCGCGCCCTCGAGGTAGACCGGCGCCTCCGTCGTGTCTGCCGTGTCCTGGAAGGCCGGGCGGGCCGTGGACATCAGCGCGGACTTGACCTGCGCCGGAGTCCACGACGGATGCCGTTGGATGAGCAGTGCCGCTGCGCCGGCGATGTGCGGGGAGGCGAAGCTCGTCCCATCGAGATACGCGAACTGCGCGCCGGCGAACTCGACGAGCGTCGACGACATGATCTGCGCGCCCGGCGCGGAGATGTCGGGCTTGAGGAAGTGGCCGAAGTCCGTCAGTCCAGCGGACGAGAAGCTCGTCGGCGTCGAACCGTTCCGGTTCGTGTCGATCTCGGTGATGTCGTGGCCGAGGAGGATGCTGGCCCGGCCGCCGTTGGCTGCCATCGCCGCGCGCAGGCGCGCGCCGTCGAGGTCGGCGATCATGCCGGCCGGGAGCGAAAGCGGGGGAATCGCGTTCGCCTCGCCGGGGCGGTTGTCCACCATGATGAGGCCGATCGCACCTGCTGCGCGCACTCGCGCCGCCTTGGAGTCGAACGTGCAGACCCCGCGTGAGACGAGCGCGATCGCGTCGTTCAGTGAGCCCGGCGGCAGTGCGGACGAGTTCGGGTCGCTCGGGTCACCCGACGGCGCACACACGAGCGGGTCGACCGGCTTTCCGTCCGTGCCTCTGATCGTGCTCAGGTCCACGAGCGTGTGCGCCGTCGTCGCCCAGTCCTCCGGCACGGCACCGGTGGGGACGAAGGAGAGCTGCTTCAGGCTCGGGACGTCCGGCGAGACGACCGAGAGCGCGAAGCTGAACACGTGCGTGTTCTCGACGGCCGCGACGCTGATCGCGTCCGGTGCGGTGCCTGGCGAGCCGACCGAGCCGAGGCCGAACAGGTCGCGGTCGTTCCCGGCTGCGATCACCGGTACGACTCCGCCCTTCGCGACGTTCGCGACGACCTCGTTCAGAGCGTCGGAGGGAGGATCGCTCTCGGGCCCGCCGCCCGAGAAGTTGATCACGTCCATCCCGTCCTGCACGGCGGCCTCGAACGCGGCGACGATTTCCGGCGTGTTCGCGGTACAGCAGTCGTACGGCGCGAGCGGAGGGGTGAGGGGGTTCGGCACGGTGAACACGCGGTAGTTTCCGAGCCACGCGCGCGGCGCGACGCCGGTGAGCCCGTGCACGGCCGGGTGACAGCCGCCCTCGGCGAAGTTGCACCTGATGCCGCCCGGCCCCTCGGAGTCGATGATCGTCGACGTTGCCGGCGCGGTCGTGCCGGCATCACCGCCCGACACGCCGGCTACCGCGGTGCCGTGGAACGAGAACTGCCGGTCGACGGCGAGGCGGCCGCCGGCTCCCGAGCCGGGCCCCGGGAACGCGCGGGCGACGATCACCTTCGGGCTGGTGAACTGCGTCTGGCCCTTCGGGAATCCCGCCGGGTATTGAAAGCCGGCCGGATCGAAGAACGGGTTCCGCAGGTCGATGCCGTCGTCGACGATCCCGATCTTCACGCCGTCCCCGCGCGCGCCGGTCAGCGACGCGAGCTGGGGCGCGCCGATGATCGACGTGCTCCGGTTGAGCGTCCGCGTGTACGTGAGGCTCGGATAGACGCGCCGGACGAAACCGAGGTCGAAGAGCTTCTGGATGTCGCGCGTCGGCAGCGTGACCGTCAGCCCGTCGAGAACGAGACGGAAGCGCCGCGAGACCTGAGCCGCGGGAATCACGCGGTGTAGGACCGCGATCGCCTGACGCTGCGCGAGGTTCACGCGGGCCAGATACGCCCTCGAGGCGGCGCTCGCGATGTTCACCTTGCGTGCCGCGCTCCCGGTCGAGAACGGCCGCGGCAGGTCGGCTGCGAGGAGTGGCGGCAACTTCAGGGTGACGATCACCCGCGCGCCGCCCCGCACGTGTTCGGTCGGGATCCGGATCGTTCCCTGCCGGACGCGCGGAATCTTGTACTCGCCGTAGCTCCGGTGAATCGGCTCCAGGCTCGCGCTCGCGGACGTCACGCCGACGAGCGCCGCAATCACCCCGGCCCCGATCGTCGCCCGGTACACGGGAAGCCGTCCTAGCCGATCGGCGCGGAGAACGGCTTGGTGACTTTCTGACCCTCGAACACGACGGCGATCGAGCCGGTGATCCTCTTCCCGCGCGCCGACCGAGGAATCAGCCAGGCGCACTGTGCTTCCTTGTTCGCAATCCGGTGCGTCCGAGCGGTGACGGCCTTGCCGCCGATCTTCGCCGTGCAGGTGACCGTGCCGCTCGCGAGTGCTGCGCCCGTGTCGTTGCGCACCGCAGTCATGCGCACGCTGTACAGAGCGCCGGCCTTCGGCCTGCCAGGGACGGTGTGGAACTTCCTCGCCAGCAGCTTGAGCTTCGCTGTCTTGACGACATAGCTGTAGAACCCGTGTGTCAAGTCAGGTGCGAAGTCCGCATGAGCGTCCGTGGCATCGAGATTGCCGCTCGCGTCGATCTTGAGACCCGAAGCCACCAGCACGTTGAACTTGAATTGCTTCGTGTTTCCGAGTTCGACGTTGCTGATCGAGATGCTGGGACCGTTTGCACCATTCGTAAAGACAAGGCTTGCCTGGGAGGGGCCCGACGCGGTGCGACTGAAATTCGTGCCGTCCCATTGGAAGAGATTGACCTGGTTCTGGAACAACTCGATCGCGTAGTCGGCCCCGGGGTCAAGGGGATCAGGATCGCCGGTGGCGGTGTTGTTGTCGGCATCGATGCTCAGATCGACGATCTTCTCTCCCGACAAGGAAGCCTGGTTCGGAACGTCGATCGCGAACGTGATCAGGCCGGTGTTGTCGTTCGAGACCGTGATGCTCTTGATGTCCGGCCCTTGTGGGTCCTCGTTGGTCGAGTCCTGATACGTCTGCGTGTTCGCGGCCGCCCGAGCCGACGACGCGCCGCTGAGCGGCGCGGACGCTCCACCCACGGCCGGAAGCGTGACGGCGAGAGCGGCGACGAGCCCGAGGGACGGAAGGAGGCGAGTCAAGGAACCCCGCCTGAGGCTAGCCCTCGCGGACGACGGCGTCAACGGCCCTGCGTGCGGTCTGTGACGTAGCCGGCGCTCGCGTCGCCCGCTGGGGAGCTCGAGGGCCCGGGATTTGCACAAGCAGGCGGGCAAAGGTGTGGACGCCTGTGGAAGCCGTCCTCGAACTTCACCCATCTTGCGGCCACTCTGACGGAGCGCCTGTGGATCGCTGAATCCGGCGCGCACGCACGTGGCTTAAATCCGTGACCTGATGGCAACCGGAGCCCGACCACCGCTCGTTCGATCCGGACGGGCGGGAATTCGGGGGCGGACTGCGAACTCTGCCGAAGACGATCGCCGCACGACCTTGACGTTCCTCAGACGCCACTCGCCCACGAACGCCTGGCTCGCCGGACTCGGCGGGGGCATCCTGGTGGGCTCGGTCGTATTCGTCCTCGAGCGGCTGGACGTCTCGCGATTCGACCTTCTCGTCGCACTCGTGATCCTGATCGCCGTCCTCGCGGCGGTCGCCGGCGGGATCGCAGATCGCCTACGCCGCTCGCGGACAGAGCGTCAGCTGGTCGGCGACAAACTCCGTGCAGTGCGGGATGCCGGCTCCGAGGCGGTGGTCGGCATCGCCCTCGACGGCACAATCACGAGTTGGAGCAGCGGCGCGGCCGAAACCTACGGGTTCGAAGAGGACGAGGCCGTCGGGCACCCGTTCTTCACGCTCGTCTCGGACGCTGCGCCCGAGACGGCCGGCAAGTTGCTGGGCCGGCTGCAGGAGGGTGAGGGCATCGACGGCGGGGAGCGCGTCCAGAAGCGGGGGGACGGAACGGACGTCACCGTCGCGCTGACGATCGCGCCGGTCTTCGGCCCCGACGGCGAGGTCGTTGCCGGGTTCGCGCTGGCGTGTGACGTCGGCGAGCGCGCGCGGCTCAAGCACGACCTCCGCGACGCTGAATGGCGCTATCGCGCGCTCGTCGACCAGCTTCCACTCGTCACCTATCTCCGTCAAGCGGACGAGGAGGGAAAGCTCCTCTACATCAGTCGGCAGATCGAGTCGACCTGCGGCTATTCGCCGGACGAGTGCTTGGCCGAGCCGGAGCTCTTCGCCCGGCTGCTGCATCCCGACGATCGCGAGCGTGTCCTGTCTGAGGACGCCGACACCCCCGATTCTCTTGCACGCGAGTATCGGATCTATGCCCGCGACGGCCGCGTCGTCTGGCTCCGTGAAGAGCGGACGACGGTCCGCGACCCGAGCGGGCGTCCGTTGTACCGCCAGGGCTCGCTCGTCGACATCAGCGCTCGGAAGGCACTCGACGCCGAGCGGGACCGCCTACAGGAGGCGGAGCAGGCCGCGTTCGCGCGAGCGAACGAGGCGAGTCATCGGCTCGAGCTGCTCGCCGAGGCGAGCACGATGCTCGGTTCTTCACTCCGTTCCGAGAAAGCGCTGCGAAAGGTCGCCGAGCTCGTGGTCCGCCACCTCGCGGACTGGTGTCTCTTCCACGTCTTCGACAACGAAGGAGAGCTCGAGCCGCTCGCGGTCGCCCACGCAGAGCCGACAGCCGCGTCTTCCGTGCGCGCCGACAAGCCCGAGTCCGCGTGGAAGGCGGTGGCGTCGAGGGTGATCAGCACGCGCCGATCCGAGCACGGCCACGGCGTCGAGCCGTTCTCCGACAACGGCCGCGGCGAGGCGTCCACGAGCGTTCCGACGTGCGAGTCGTACGTCTGCGTTCCGCTGATCGCGCGGAACCGTGCGCTCGGCGCGCTGACGCTTGTCTCGACGAGCTCCGGCCGCACATTCGCCGACGATGACGTCGCGATCGCCGAGGAGCTGGCGCGGCGCGCGGCCGACGCGCTCGACACGGCGCGGCTCTATCGCGAGGTCGAGGAGCGCGCCGATGCGGCACGCGTGCTCACGTACGTCGCGGACGGCGTCTTCCTGCTCGACCGGACGGGCGTGATCAAGCTCTGGAACCCCGCCGCCGAGGCGATCACCGGCCTGAGCGAGGGCTCGGTCACGGGCCGGGCCGCGGCGGACGTGATCCCCGCCTGGGACAGCGTTGCCGACCGCATCCCGGTGTCGCTGTCGCCCGAGCCCGGCCCGGCGGCGACCGTCCCGCTCGACACGCCGAGAGGCGAGCGCTGGATCTCCATCGCCGGCGTCGACTTCTTCGGGGGGACGGTCTATGCGTTCCGCGACTTCACGGAGGAGCGCCGGCTGGAGGAGCTGAAGGCGGAGTTCGTCGCAACGGCCTCGCACGAGCTGCGAACGCCGCTCGCCGCGGTCTACGGTGCTGCGCAGACGCTCCGCCGCCACGACTTTGCGCTCGACGAGGCGGGTCGCGAGCGCTTCGTCTCGCTGATCGCGGACGAGTCGGAGCGGCTCAGCAGGATCGTCAACGAGATCTTGCTCGCGAATCAGCTCGAGGCGGGGCGGCTCGACGTCGCCCTCGACGCGTTCGATCCGAACGACCTCGTCGAGCGCGTGGTCGAGAGCGCCCGCGTCCACGTTCCGCCCGGCATGGCGATCGAGATCGTGCCGCAGGACTCCGTCTCGCCCGTGCTGGCCGACCGCGACAAGGTGCGCCAGGTGCTCATCAATCTCATCGAGAACGCGATCAAGTACTCGCCGGACGGCGGGGCGGTCGAAGTCGCGCTCGAGCAGAAGGACGACGCGCTGCGGTTCAGCGTCAAGGACGAAGGCCTGGGCATCCCCGAGGAGGAGCAGGCCCGCATCTTCGACAAGTTCTATCGGCTCGATCCGGATTTGACGCGCGGCGTCGGAGGCACCGGCCTCGGCCTGTACATCTGCAACGAACTGGTGGATCGCATGGGCGGCCGAATCTGGGTCGACTCGGCCGAGGGAGAAGGCTCGACGTTCTCGTTCGAGCTCCCGGTCGCGGAAGCAGCGCTGGCAAGACCGCAGCGGACAGTCGCTTAACGCCCTTCTCGACGCAGCACCGCGCCGGCCGCCGCGGCCGACATGCGCGGCCGCGGCTCACAACCGCCCGGGCAAGACCCCGGCGAACGTCGTCATGCGAGCGGAGCGAGCGGACGTTCGCCGGCGGCATGCGCCTGGCAGGAATCGAACCTGCGACCTTGCGCTCCGGAGGCGCACGCTCTATCCCCTGAGCTACAGGCGCGGACGAGCCAGTCTAGCCCTCCAGCGCACGAGCAGCCGCCGCGGGCGACATGCGCGGCCCAGGAAACGTCGGCCGTGAGATGGAAACTCCCCGCGAAACTCATCATGCGAGCGAAGCAGCGGACTCTCGCGGGCTCTACAGGCGCGTCGGGAACTAGTCTAGCCCCGATGGAAGTGACGGCCCGGGTCGTGACGCTCGAGCTCGCCGAGACGTTCGTCATCTCGCGCGAGTCGTCGGACTCCGTCGAGGTGGTGCAGGTGGAGATCGGGCACAACGGCCACACGGGCTACGGCGAAGGCGCGCCGATCGACCGCTACGGCGAAACGGCGGAGTCGGCGCGGGCGTTCGTCGAGGCGCACGCCGACGCACTCGGCGAGGATCCGTGGGCGCTCGACGAGATCGAGTCCCGCCTGCCCCGCGAGCAGCTCGCAGCGCGTTGCGCGATCGACGCCGCGCTGCACGACCTGCAGGGAAAGCTCGCCGGAGTCCCGGTCTGGCGCCTGCTCGGGCTCCGCCGGGTCGGGCCGCCGACGTCGTGGACGATCTGGCTCGGCGACCCCGACGACATGGCTCGGCGGGCCGAGAAGGTCGCCGACCGGTTCCTGCGCCTGAAGCTGAAGCTCGGCGCGCGGGACGGGCTCGACGTGGAGCGTGTCCGCGCCGTGCGCGCAGTCAGCGACGTCCCGCTCCAGGTCGACGTGAACGAGTACTGGACGCTCGACGAAGCACTCGATGCGCTGCCGCAGCTCGGAGCGCTCGGCGTCGAGTACTGCGAGCAGCCGCTGCCCGCCGGCGCGGGGGACGAGCTGAAGGCGAAGTCGCCGATCCCGATCTACCTCGACGAGGACTGCCACACGCTCGACGACGTCGCGTCCTGCGCGGTGCGCGCGCACGGGATCAACATCAAGCTCGCGAAGTCGGGCGGGATCCGCGAGGCGGTGCGCATGGCGCACGCTGCCCGCGCGCTCGGCCTCGGCGTGATGCTCGGCTGCATGATCGAGTCCGGGCTCGGGATCGCGGCCGCCGTGCAGATCGCGAGTCTCTGCGACCACGTGGATCTCGACGGGAACCTGCTGCTCGCGGAGGATCCGTGGCCAGGAGTCGAGTTCGCCGGGGGCGTCCAGGTTCCGGCCGATCAGCCAGGGCTCGGTGTGACAGGTCCTGGTGTCAGACACCGCGCCGGCGTGACGAAACTGCCCGCGGAGTCGCACGCAGCGCATGAATGACCACCGCGCGGACCGCTAGACCGGACACGTCCTGGTGCCGGACACCGTGACGGAGGCGTCACAGAAGCGGTACCTGATCCTCGCCGAGGACTTCTCGCACGACCCGCATTACGGGAAGACACTTCGCGGCGTCATGCGCTACCGGCGCGAGTCGGTTGTCGCGATCCTCGACACGAAGCGTGCCGGTGAGACCGACGACGGCGTTCCGATCGTCGCGCGCGTTGACGATGCTCTCTGCTTCAACCCGAACACGGCCCTCGTCGGCGTCGTCACGCAGGGCGGACGCTTCCCCGCCGACTGGCGCGCGCTGCTCCGGAGCTGCGTCTCGAAGGGGCTCGACCTCGAGAACGGTCTGCACGTGCGCCTGAAAGACGATCCGGACCTCGTCGAGCTGGCGCGGAGGCACAACGTCGAGCTTCGTGACCTGCGCGAGCCTCCCGCCGATCTCACTACCGCGACCGGCGCGAACCTCGACGTGGACGCGACGATCGTGCTCACGGTCGGCTCCGACTGCGCGATCGGGAAGATGACAGCCATCTGCGAGCTCGACCTCGAAGCGCGCGAGCGGGGCCTGAGGTCCGTGTTCGTGCCGACGGGCCAAACGGGGATCGCGATCGCGGGATGGGGGATTGCCGTCGACGCTGTCGTCTCCGACTTTCTGGCCGGCGCGGCGGAGCGGCTGGTCGTCGAGGGCGGGAAACGGGGTGACCTCCTCTGGGTCGAGGGACAGGGAGCGATCCTCCATCCGATCTACTCCGGGGTCACGCTCGGCCTCATCCACGGCAGCGCTCCGCATCTGTACGTGCTCTGCCATGAGCTGGGGAGGACCGAGGTCGAAGGCGATGCCACCCATTCGCCGATTCCGAGCCTCGCCGAGCTCGTCGACCTGCACGAGCGGATGTCCCTGAAGCTCAGGCCCGCGAAGGTCGCCTGCGTCGCCCTGAACACGGCGTTCGTCTCGGAGGAGGAAGCGCGAGAGGCGATCGCGGCTGCCGAGGCCGAGACGGGCCTGCCTGCGGACGACCCCGTCCGGTTCGGCGCCGGGAAGCTCCTGGACGCCGTCCTCGAACGGGCTCAGGACTAGCGGCCCGCCTGCCGACATACGCCGCATGCGGATGGTTACTGCGGCCTTGGCATGCGTCCTCTGCGCGCTCGCATTCGCGGGCTCCGCCGGGAGCACGATCTTCGGCGTCGCCGACGACACCGGCAAGTACGCGGACGACGGCGGAGCGAGGTTCTTCTCCGGCCTCAACGACGTCGGCATGACCGAAAACCGCATCGCCGTCTTCTGGGATCCAGCGCATCCCACGACGATCACCGACCAGGCGTTCCTCGACCGCTCCATCCCGGAGGCGATCTCGCACGGCATCGAGATCGTGTTCGCGATCTACCCGCTGAGAGCGCGGGCATTGGTCGACACGCCGAACGGCATCCAGCTGTTCGCCCAGTTCGCGGCGAAGGTGGCGCAGCGCTATCCGCGCGTGACGAAGATCGTCTGCCTGAACGAGGGCAACCAGCCGCGCTTCCACCAGCCGCAGTTCGACGCGTCCGGAAGGCCGGTCGCCGGCGCGGTCCAGGAGGCCGCGATGGCCGCGTGCTACGACGCGCTCAAGGCTGTGAATCCGAACATCGACGTCCTCGCATTCGGTATCTCGCCCAGGGGCAACGACGACTTCGACGCGACGAGCAACGTCTCGCGCTCTCCGGTCCTCTTCATCAAGGACATCGGGGACGCCTACCGCGCCAGCGGGCGCACTCGGCCGATCGCCGATGACGTCGCCTTTCACTGCCATCCCAACCTGAACACCGATGCGCCGTCGGTCGGCTTCGCCTGGCCAAACGCGGGCTGTGCGAATCTCGACCGGATCAAGCAGGCCTGGTGGGATGCGTTCCACGGGACGGCCCAGCCGCTGTTCGAGGAGACGGGCGGCCGCCCGGCGCCGGGGACGAAGGCCTACGTCCGGCTGTTCGTGGACGAGGCGGGGTACCAGACGCGGGTGGCGCCCGAGAAGACACAGCTGTACGCGGGGACGGAGAACGTCAAGCCGCTCGACAGCGTCGTGCAGGGCAACTACTACGCGCAGCTGATCGCGATGATGGCATGCGATCGGAACGTCAAACTGCTGAACCTCTTTCACCTCGTCGACGAGACCCTGCTCCCCGGCTGGCAGAGCGGCCTCGAGTACGCGGACGGGACCCCGAAGGCGTCATACGCGGCCGTCAAGTCCGCGCTCGCGTCGAACCGCACGTGTCAGGGGGCCGAGCATCTCTGGCGCCACACGACGACCGTCGTCGGCGCCAAGGTGGACCTCGACCGATCGCGCAACTCGTTCGTGCTCTCGGTCGCCGAAGGCTACTCGTACAAGGTCACCCTCTTCCGCGGCTCGAAGGTCGTCAGCTCGGTGGCCGGGTCGAGCACGGACGGCGAGCTGGCCTTCAAGCTTCCACGCCTCGACGCGGGCAACTATCGAGTCGCCGTGAAGCTGAGAGCGCAGATGAACGCCGAGCGCGTGACGACGCTCGCGAGAAGCTTTCGCGTCGCGAGCGCGGTCGGGTATAACGGCCGTCGCTGACGCGCGTCGCCGTCATCTCCGACACGCATCTCCCTCGCGGGACGAGGGCGCTTCCGGACGAATGCGTGCGCCTGCTGCGTGGCGCGGATCTCATCCTGCACGGCGGCGACTTCGTGACGGCCGAGTTCCTCGACCAGCTACGCGCGCTCGGGCCGCCGGTCGAAGGGATCCACGGCAACATGGACGAGCCTGCGCTGAAGGAGTCGCTCCCGCGCGAGCGCGTCGTGGAGGTCGGCGAAGCGGCGATCGGGATGGTGCACAACGCGGGTCCGCGCGCCGGGCGAGAGGCTCGTCTCTCGGCGCGGTTTCCGGACTGCACCGCCGTCGTCTACGGGCACACGCATGTTCCGCAGGTCGACCGCTTCCAGCATTTGTGGATCCTCAACCCCGGGTCCCCGACGGAGCGCCGGTCGGCGCCGGTGCACTCGATGATCGTGCTGATGCTTCGCGGCCGCAGGCTGACGCCGGAGCTCGTGACCTTGTAAGCGGACGAGGGGAGAGGGCGACCCTGGGAGAAGGGCCGCCCCCTCGGGGGAGACGGAGGAACGCGGGAGGCTTGTGTTGGCGAGCTTCCCGGGATCAATGGGCTGCGGCCCCCCAGATCCCCGGAGCGTCCTCCGTTGCCATGCGACATCGTCCCGATAGGCCATCTGGCCTACCCCCAAAAGGGGGAGATTTGGGTCCGAACTGCCGATTTGACACCGAACACGCGTTCGCATAGCATACGAACACATGTTCTTCCGGATCCTGCTCCTCATGACGGGGATCGCGCTTGCGGTCGGCGTGGCGGCGCGCCCGTCGGGCGGCGCCGGACGACCTCGCGTCTACGTGGTCAGGCCTGCAGACACCCTCTGGTCGATCGCGACGTCGCACTACGCGGGCGATCCCCGGGAGGCGATCTGGACGCTCGAGCGGCGGAACCACCTCGGGGAAACGACCCTCGTTCCGGGACAGCGTCTCCTCCTGCCGTAGGCCCAACGCCCTGCGTTGTCGGCCCGGTGGGACAGGAGTAGGGTCGAGCGCACGGCGCTCGGTGGACGGCCGCCCGAACCGGGTGCGCGTCAAGGTGGAGACGGGCGACCGGAAGGAGGATGCCCATGACGAACGAGCCGAAGCAGATCTCGCGGCAGATCATCGAGGAGGTCTTCAACGACGGCCGTCTCGACCTCGTCGACGAGATCGTGACGGCGAACTTCATCGGCCATGACCCGGCACTGCCGCAGGAGACGTCGGGACCAGCGGGCCTGAAGGAGCTCGTCGCGGGCTACCGAGACGCATTCCCGGACATCAAGATCACGATCGACGACCAGATCGCGGAGGGTGATCGCGTCGTCACGCGGTGGACGGCCCGCGGGACGCACAAGGGCGACCTGTGGGGAATCGGCGCTACCGGCAAAGAGGCGACCATCACCGGGACCACGACCGACAAGATCGAGAACGGCCATCTCGTCGAGTCGTGGAGCAACTGGGACACCATGGGCCTCATGCAGCAGCTCGGCGTCATCGAGACGTCGGCCAAGGTCTGAGCGCGCGCGGGTGAGGGGCCGTTCACAGCGGCCCCTCCCTGCCTCAGGGATCGGGGAAACGTCCGTATCCGTCGATGGAAGCTGCGGGTTCCATCGAGAATGTTCAGTTTCTTCAGCGAGCACGAGTACATGCCGTGCGAGGACTGCGGCGCCTCGCTCGCGCGCACCGAGCGAGACGCGCACGTGTGTGAGCAGGAGCGGCGGGTCGACTACGAGCTCTTCCGCCTCGTGCAGGCCGAGGTCGCAGGCTTCGAAGAAGAACTCGGTGATTACCTGGCGTCGCCGGACGGTCGCTTTCAGGTCTGGTACGCGGCACAGCACCGCCGTCGCGCCGCCTGACGCGATCTCTTACATCCCGCGGTACGGGTGGCCCGCCATCGCGTCCGGATCGAGCATCACGTTCACGATCGCCGGCCGGTTCGATGCAAGCGCGCGCTCGAGCGCAGGTCGGAGGTCGCTGGCGTGCTCGACGTGCTCGCCGTGGCCGCCGAACGCTTCCGTCAGCATGTCGTAGCGGGTGGGTGCGAGCCGCGTCGCCACCTCGCCTTCGGCTCCGTAGATCCCGATCTGTGGAATGCGAATCTCCCCCCAGGCGGCGTCGTTTCCGATCACGAACGTGACCGGAACGTCGAGCCGCGTCAGCGTCTCGAACTCGAACCCGTTGAGGCCGAACGCGCCGTCGCCGGCAACGACGACGACCTGCCTCGCGGGCTCCGCGATCTTGACGCCGAGCGCGTACGGCGGGCCGACGCCGAGGCACCCGAACGGCCCGGGATCGAGCCACGTTCCCGGGCGGTGCACGCCCAGCACGCGCGACACGGCGGCGACCACGTCACCGCCGTCGCCGATCACGACCGTCCCAGGGTCCAGGACGCGGTCGAGCTCGGCCCCCAGCCGGTAGTGATGAATCGGCGACGCATCCGACTCGATCTGGCCACGGTGCTCGTCGAGCCAGGCAGCCTCCGCCCGCCGCAGTCGGTCGAGCCACTCGATGCGCGGGCGGCGGGGGTTCTTGACGCCGTCCGCGAGGATGCCGAGCACCGCCGAGCAGTCGCCGACGATCGCTGCGTCCGGCCCGCGGTTTCGTCCCAGCTCGGTCGCGTCGGCGTGGATGTGCACGAGCTTCGTCTCGCGCGCGAAGCGCCCGAACCCGAGCCTGAAGTCGAGCGGCGTGCCGACGACGCACAGGACGTCGGCCGCCTCCAGCGCCACGCCGCGTGAGTGCTGGAAGAAGAGCGGATGGTCGGGCGGGAGCGCGCCGCGACCGGATCCGTTCAGGAACACGGGGAACTGCCCGTTCTCGGCGAACGACGCGAGCTGCTTCCACGCGCGGTCCCACCACACGCCGCTGCCCGCGATCACGGCGGGCCGTTCCGCGTCGTTGAGGAGCGCCGCCGCTTTCATCACCTCGCGCGGGTCGCCGAACGTTCGCGCCTCGGAGCGTGAGGGCCCGACCTTCTCGGCCGGCGCGTCCGCAAAGAGGACGTCCATCGGCAGCTCGAGGTACGCGGGACCGCGCGGCTGCGCGAGCGCGTGTCGGAACGCGCTCGCCACGAGCTCGGGGATCCGGTCCGCGCTGGCGCAGGCCGCAGCCCACTTCGTGATCGGTCGAAACAGCGCGAGCTGGTCGAGCTCCTGCAAGGCACGCTGTTCCGCCTGGACGAGCGGACGTGCGCCGCCGATCACGACAAGCGGCGTCTGTGCAACGTGACAGTTCGCCACGGCCGTGACCACACTCGTTACACCGGGGCCCGCGGTGACCACCGCGACGCCGGCGCCGCGTCTGATGCGACCGTACGCCTCCGCCGCGTGCGCCGCCGCCTGCTCGTGGCGCACGTCGACGACACGCACGCCCTCGTGGCGGCAGCCCTCGTAGATCGGCAGCACGTGGCCGCCGGAGAGCGTGAAGACGGCGTCGACGGCTTCCACAGCGATCGCTTTCGCCGCCAGGCGACCGCCCTGGAAACGCTCGCTCACTTCGCGGACGACCAGAACCTGCGCAGACGTTCGTTGAACGGCTCGCCGAGCAGCTGCGGGTTGTGTGCGGCGCCCGCGAACACGGCCCGATCCCCGCCGAGCTGCGCCTCGAGCACGTCGCAGACCGCGTGCAGGGCAGCGCCGCCGAGCGTGCGCGCGGACACCGGGGCCGTGCTCCAGTCGCCGCGGGCGACGAGGACGGGAAAGGGAGCGTTCGCGAGCGCGCCGAGCGGGACGTCCGCTTCCCACGGCGGCCGTTCGGTCATCGAAGCACGCGCCGCTTCGAGGCTCGTGCCCGCGAGCTTCTCGTTCTCGACGGGGAATCCAAATCCGCGGAGGAAGCGTCTGCGGTAATCGCTCGGGTCGGTCGCGGCGCGCATCGCCTCGTCGATGTTTGCGATGAACGTCTCGACGGTGGGGTGTCCCCGTGCGAGCCCGAGTGCCGGCGGCTCGATGACGCAGAGCGATCGAACGGATGCGGGCCGTCGTGCAGCGGCGAGGAGCGACACGACGCCGCCGTACGAGCTTCCGACGAGATGCGCTCCGTCGCCGAGCAGCTCCGCGACGTCCGCGGCATCGAGCTCGAAATCGACCCGCCCGTCGCGGGACGGGCTCCGCCCGAAACCGCGCCGGTCGACGAGCAGGAGCCGGTACTCATCGGCGAGCGGCCGCTGTTCCCGCCACGTCGCCTCGCCCCAACCGAAGCTGCCGTGCACGAACACCGCCGGCTCGCCGCCTCCCCAGCGGGTCACGTGCAGGTCGGTCACGAGAGGCCAACCCTACAATCGCGCCGTGGATCTCGACCTCGTCTTCCTGGGGACATCGGGCTCGATGCCGACGGCGCAGCGCGCACCAGCGGCGCTCCTCGTGCGCCGCGGCGGCGACCTGCTCCTGTTCGACTGCGCGGAGGGAACGCAACGTCAGCTGCTTCGCTCCTCGATCGGGCTGCGCGAGCTGGAGCAGATCTTCGTGACTCACTTCCACGCCGACCACGTCCTCGGACTGCCCGGGATGCTGAAGACGTTCTCGCTCCGCGGCCGCGAGTTCCCGCTCGTCATCTACGGGCCGCGCGGGCTCGTCGACCTGTTCGCGTCGCTGAAGCGGGTGATCGGAAAGCTCGGCTACGACGTGCGTCTCGTCGAGCTGTCGCCGGGCGACGTGCTCGAGCGCGACGGATACCGGCTCGCCACCTTCGGCGTCAGGCACGGCGTCTCCGCGCTCGGTTGGTCGCTGATCGAGGCGAACCGGCCGGGACGATTCGACCGCTCGGCGGCCGACTCGCTCGGCGTTCCGAACGGGCCAGAGCGTGGAGCGTTGCAACGCGGCGAGTCGGTGACGCTCGCCGACGGACGGACGATTGCGTCGGCCGACGTCGTCGGCCCGCCTCGGCCCGGCCGCAAGCTCGTCCTCACCGGTGACACGGCCCCGTCGGAGGAGATCGTCGAGGCGGCGTGGGGCGCGGACGTCCTCGTCACGGAGGCGACCTTCGCCGAGGAGGAGCGCAGGCGCGCAGAAGAGACGCTCCATCAGACGGCCGCGCAGGCAGCTGAGCTCGCCGTGCGCGCGGAGGTGGGTCTGCTCGCCCTCACGCACCTGTCCAACCGGTACTTCGGCCCCGAGATCGCGCGCGAAGCCCGCGCGCACTTTCCAGAGACGGTCGTGCCGCGCGACTTCGACGTGATCGAGATCCCCTTCGCCGAACGTGGGCCGCCGCAGCTCGTGAAGGGAGGCGCACGCCACCGGCGCGAGCCCGATCCCGTCGCCGACCCCGTATCATCCGGCACGGAATGACCCGGATGGTGCACGCGGCGGTCGCCGGCGACGTCCGCGAAGCCGAAGAGATGCAGGAGATTTTGCGCGGCGCCGGGATCGCGTCCGAGCTGGAGGCCGGCGACGACGACTCGCTGGTCGTGCTCGTCTCAGAGTACGACCTCGAGGCGGCGCAGGACGCGATCGAGTCCGGGACCGAGCCGGACGATCTCGTCGCCGAGCCGTAGACCGCGATGCGGCTTGCGGCCGTCATCGCCGTCATGGCGGTCTTCCGGCCGACGGGCTGGCTCGCAGCGACCGGCTCCGGCGAGCTGCTCGTTCTCGCTGCGGGCGGGGAAGTCGTGCGGAGGGTGGACTCGGGGTTCCGCCACGAGCACCTCATGAGCCTGGCCGTCGACGCGGCGCACGGCGTGGCGTACTCGCTCGCCACGTGCTTCCACGGAGGCGAGGGCTTGCGTGCCGTGTCCATCGAGCCCGGAACCTCACGTCTTGTCCGGCGCGCGCCGTGCGGCAACGACCTCACACTCGGACCAGGATCGACGCTCCTCGCTCTCGAATCGGGGAACGCATCGGCGGGGACGTCGGTCATCGCGCTGCGTCGCTCGAGCGGTGGGATCTTGCACCGTTGGCGCTTCCCGTCGTTCGTCGTTGCCGTTGCCGGCACCTGATTTCAGCGCGCGCGCAGCGCGCTACGACGAGCTCCGTCCCGTCGATGCGAACTGGCGAGAGCTGTTCGGCGTGCTCGTGCGCCTGGCTGACCTGCCTGGACGGCGGGTGCTCGAGGTCGGGTGCGGAACTGGCACCCTCGCCGTCGCGCTCGCCCACCAGGCGCGAGTCTGGGCCGTCGACGCATCGTCCGAGATGCTCGCCGTTGCCCGCCTCCGTGACGCCGAACGTCGCGTCGGTTGGCGGGTCGCCGATGCCACGGCGCTCCCGTTTCGCGACGGCTGGTTCGACCGTGTCGTCATGCGGCTCGTCGTCCACCTCGTCGACCGCTCGCGGACGTTCGCCGAAGCGAATCGAGTGCTCGCGCCCGGGGGACGGCTGGCGATCGCAACGTTCGACCCGGCGCATTTCGACGAGTACTGGCTGAACCAGCTGTTTCCGTCGTTCGAGCGCATCGATCGCGCCCGCTTTCCCGCCCCCGAGCAGCTCGAGTCGGAGCTACGGGCCGCCGGCTTCGCCACGGTCGAGCTCGAGCGTCTCAGCCAGTCGGCACGGATCTCGCGGGAGGTTGCGCTCGAAAAGATTCGCGGCAAGCACATCTCGACGTTCGATTTGATCGAGCGCTCCGAGTACGAGGCGGGCGTCGCTCGCGCCGAGCGTGAACTGCCGACCGAGGTGCCGTATGCGTTGGAGTGGATCGTCGCCGTCGCGGGCACCTCGCAGGCTTCGGCAGTACACTCACGAGACCTATGACGACGATGGTGGTCTTCCGTGGCCGTGCGCGGGCGAGGCGGCGCTCGGCGGGACGGCGAGGGAAACTCCCGGCTCCCGCGCAGCCCTTCGCCTGGTCCGCATGCGCGCACGAGCCGCTCCGCAGCTGGCCAGCACTTTCTCCGCAGTAGCGCGCTCGCAGCGGAGCTCGTTCGCTCGGCCGGGATCGGGCCGGGCGACCTCGTCCTCGATCTCGGCGCCGGGACCGGCGTCCTGACGCGTGTGCTCGAGCGCGCCGCCGCTCGTGTGACGGCGGTGGAGCTCGACCCCGCGCTTGCGGCGGCATTGCGCGTGCGATTCCCAGACATCGTCGAGGGAGATGCGCTGACCATCCGATTGCCGCGCGAGCCATTCCGCGTCGTCGCGAATCTCCCATTCGGGGACGGGACGGCGATCCTCCGCCGCCTGCTCGACCCGCGCGTGCCGCTCGTCTCGGCGGACGTGGTCGTCCAGTGGGAGCTCGCGGTGAAACGGACGGCTGTGTGGCCGAGCACGCGGCTCGGCGTGGAGTGGGGGGCCTGGCACGAGCTCACGCTCGTCCGACGGCTGCCGCGATCGTGCTTTGCCCCGCCGCCGGCGGTCGACGCTGCCGTCCTGCGCGCCGTACGGCGGGACGAGCCGCTCGTGCCGGTCCGGCGGGCGTCGGACTACCGTGCGTTCGTCGAGCGCGGGTTCCGACACGGGCTCCGAGCGGTCGTCTCATCGGGGCAGCTCAGGCGGGCCGCGAACGAGCTCGGGTTTGCGCGCGCGGCGCGTCCCCGCGATCTCGACGCGCACCAGTGGGCGGCGCTCTTTCGTTGCCGGCACCCGGCCGGGTGGCGCGACGTCCGGCCGGGGCGCTAGGCTCCCGCGCGACCCGAACCCCTTTAACCCGGTCCAGCGAGGCCGGAAAGGAGTCGAATGAAGCTGCCTGCCCGCACACCCGCGGCTCTGCCTGCCCAGCCGTGAGCACGTTGGAGGCGCCGGCGGGAACCGTCCTCCTCGACGACGAAGCGCTCCGCCGCACCCTCTCGCGCATCGCGCACGAGATCATCGAAGGCAACCCCGACCTGGGTCGCGTCGCGCTCGTCGGGATCCAGACACGCGGCGTTCCGCTTGCGCAACGCCTCCGCCGGCTCGTCGATGAGCGGGCCGGCGAGGCGCCGGAACTCGGCTCCGTCGACATCACCTTCTACCGGGACGACGTCCAGGTGCGAGGCGGCGACGCGCCGCGACATCCGCAGCCGGTCGTGCGCTCGACGGCGCTCGAGTTCCCGCTCGAAGGGAAGACGGTCGTTCTCGTCGACGACGTCCTGTACACGGGCCGCACGATCCGCGCCGCGATCGAGGCGCTCTTCGACTACGGCCGGCCCGACCGCATCCAGCTCGCGGTGCTGGTCGACCGCGGTCACCGCGAGCTCCCGATCCGTCCGGACTACGTCGGCAAGAACCTGCCGACCTCGCGCGACGAGCGCATCCAGGTGCAGCTCGTCGAGGTGGACGAGGTCGACCGTGTCCTCCTGATCCCCAAGCCCGAGGAGAAGCACCATGGGTGACATCCACGTCATGCGGGAGGACCTCCGTCCGCCCGATCCGCCGGCGCGGCGGCACTGCATCTCGATCACCGACCTCACGCGCGGCGACCTCGAGCGGCTGCTCGCCACCGCGCGCACCTTCGAGCGGAGCATGGAACGCGAGGTCAAGAAGCTGCCGACGCTCAAGGGACGGCTCGTGATCAACGTCTTCTACGAGTCGTCGACGCGCACGTCCTCGTCGTTCGAGCTCGCCGCGAAGCGCCTGTCCGCGGACACGATGTCGATCAAGTCCTCCGGCTCCTCGGTCGACAAAGGCGAGTCGCTGAAGGACACGGCGCTCACGCTCGGCGCGTACGACCCCGACGTGATCGTCATCCGTCACCCGCAGATCGGCGCGCCACAGCTCGTCGCGCGGGTCACGGACGCGCACGTCGTGAACGCCGGCGACGGCAAGCACCAGCACCCCACGCAGGCGCTGCTCGACCTGTACACCATCCGCCAGGAGCTCGGGCGCATCGACGGCCTCCACGTCGCAATCGTCGGAGACGTTCTCCACTCGCGCGTCGCTCGGTCGCTCATCCAAGCGCTCGCGCTGATGGGCGCGCACGTCACGCTCGTCGGGCCACCTGCGCTGCTTCCGCGCGGGATCGAGGCGATGGGTTGCCAGACGACGACGGACATCGCCGCTATCGGCGCGGCGGATGTCGTCTACGTCCTCCGCATGCAACGCGAACGGATGCAGGAAGGCGCGAACTACGTGCCGTCGCTCCGCGAGTACACCGCCCGCTGGGGCGTGACTCCGGAGCGACTGCGTCCCGGCCAGAAAGTCATGCACCCGGGCCCGATGAACCGCGGCGTCGAGATCGACCCAAGGGTCGCCGACCACGCAGACGCGCTGATCGAGACGCAGGTGCGAGCCGGGCTCGTGACCCGGATGGCGGTCCTGTACGACCTGCTCGTCGGCGCCCCGGCGCCGGTGCCGGTCGGCGATCCCGTGGAGGTGGCGTGATGCTCTATCGCAAGGACACCGTCGCAGACAACCTCGTCATCCGAGGCGCGCGCGTCGTCGACCCGGCGCACGGTGTCGATGAGATGCTCGACGTCCGCGTCGACGACGGTGTCGTCGCAGCGCTCGGGACCGACCTCGACAGCAACTCCCACCGTGTGGTCGAGGCCGACGGGCTCGTGCTTGCACCCGCGTTCGTCGATCCGCACGTGCACCTGCGTACGCCGGGCCGCGAGGACGAGGAGACCGTTGCGTCCGGGAGCGCCGCCGCAGCGGCGGGGGGCTACTGCGCGATCCTGGCAATGCCGAACACGGACCCGATCGTCGACTCGGCCGCGACCCTCGGCTCGCTCATCCAGACCGCGCGGGCCGAGGCAGAGATCCCGGTCGGCTTCCTCGCGGCGATCACGAGGGCGCAGGCCGGCGCGGAGCTGACGGAGATGGGCGAGCTCGCCGACGCGGGCGCGGCCGGCTTCACGGACGACGGCGTTCCCGTCGCGTCGCCCGGCCTGATGCGGCGCGCCCTCCAGTACTGCGCCGTCACCGGCCGTCGGATCGCGCTCCACTGCGAGGACCCGACGCTCTCGCGCGGCGGTCAGATGCACGAGGGCACGGTCTCGGCGGAGCTCGGCTTCGCCGGGTACCCGTCGATCGCCGAGAGCGTCATGGTCGAGCGCGACCTCGCGCTGGCGGCGTTCGAGCGTCAGCCTCTGCACCTGCTGCACCTGTCCGCCTGGGAATCGGTCCAGGCGCTCCGGCGTGCACGTCAGGCAGGCATCAAGGCGACCGGCGAGGTGACGCCGCACCACCTCTGTCTCACCGACGAGGCGGTCCGCACGCTCGATTCGAACGTGAAGGTGAACCCGCCGCTGCGGAGCGAGTCCGACCGCACGGCGCTGATCGAGGCGCTGAAGGACGGAACGATCACCTGCATCGCGACCGACCACGCGCCGCACGCGCGCCACGAGAAGGAGGTCCCGTTCGAGGCGGCGCCGTTCGGCGTGACGGGTCTCGAGACCGCGTTCGCCGCGCTGTACACCCACCTCGTCGAGCCGGGCGTCGTCCCGCTGCAGACGATCATCGAACGGATGTCTTCGGGGCCGGCGCGCGCGTACGGTCTCGACGAGCCGCAAATCGCGGTCGGAGCGTGCGCGAACCTCGTCCTCCTCGACCTGAAGGCCAGCTACCGCGTCAGCGAAGACGGCTTCCGATCCCGCTCGGTCAACTCGTGGCTGCTCGGCGAGACGGTGAAAGGGAAGGTCCGGCTCACTGTCGCCGACGGGACCCTCGTCTACGCCGCGTGATCGCCGTGGCCGAGATTCCCGCTCAGCTCGAGGCGTATCTCGACCGTCTCGTCCAGACGCTCGGCGAGACGACCGAGCTCGTGGCGGCGTACCTGGTCGGCTCGGCCGCGCGGGGGGCTTACGACGACGGGCGCAGCGACGTCGACGTCATCGCGGTGACCGAGCGGCCGCTCACGCTCGACGAGAAGCGCGGCGTCGCCGCCGCAGCAGAAGCGATCCCCTGCCCGGCGCGCAAGCTGGAGCTCGTCGTCTACGCGCGCGGCTCCGGTCACTGGGAGCTGAACGTCAACACGGGTGAGCACGTCTCGTTCGATCCCGCCGAAGAGCCGCCGTTCTGGTTCCTCCTCGACCGCGCGATCGCCGAGCAGGACGTCGTCCTCCTCGTCGGCCCCTCGTGGGAGGAGCTGTTCGAACCAGTGGAGCACGTGGCGATCCTGGCCGCACTCGAGCAGGCGCTCGACTGGCAGGAGCGCGAAGAGCCGCTCGATGCCGGCTCGCTCCTCAACGCCGTGCGAGCGTGGCAATGGGTGGAAACCGGTCGTTGGGCGTCGAAACCGGACACTGCGGATTGGTCGCGAAAGCGCGTCCGCAGCGCGATCCGCGAGGCGCGATGACGGGGTTCCTGGCACTGGAGGACGGCACCGTCTTCCGCGGCGAGTCGGTCGCGGCGGACGGATTCGCGGTCGGGGAAGCGGTGTTCACGACCGCGATGACCGGCTATCAGGAGGTCGCCACCGATCCGTCGTTCGCGGAACAGCTCGTGTGCTTCACAGCGCCCATGGTCGGCAACTACGGCGTGGCGGACGGACGCAACGAGTCGGGCGGCGTGCACGTGCGCGC
>OEKB01000277.1_pt5 | contig 34009 bp, 31 predicted proteins | sample 1503171 | NCBI WGS metagenome assembly OEKB01 (sample SAMEA104379580, study PRJEB20068) | metagenome | isolation source: 1998
CTGCGGCGCGATCCCGCTCGGCCGGGGGCCGCGACGGACGAAAAGAGTCGGCACGTCGGCGCCCGCCGCCAGCTCGGCACGCGAAGGACCGATCCCCTCCGTCCGCCAGCGGTCGGACAAGCCGACAACGAGCAGGCGGGCGTCCTGTGCAGCGCGGAGAACGCCTCCCGCATCCGCGGGGACGAGAACCGGCTCGGTCACAATCCCGACCACCTGCTGAACCATGAGCGAGGCGCGGCCGAGAAGTCTGCTGGCATCGCGCCGTCCGCGCGAAAGATCGGCCTCGGTTCCGAGGAGCCGAAGGCTTGTGCCGAGAGAGCGGGCGAGCCAGGCCGCGAGCTCGATTGCGGACCAGTCGTGCTCGACCCCGCTGAACGGCGTCACCACAGGTCCCGCTGTCGCGCCGCGGCCGTCAGCGAATATCGCGACATCGCAAGGCGCTCGCTCGAGGATTGCCGTCAGGTCATCGTCGAAACGGCCGCCGCCGAGAACCCTGTTTGTCGCTCCGACGAGAAGCAGGTCCGCATCGTGCTGGCTCGCGAGCAGTGCCGCGTCGCTGCCCGCCGCGGACGTCGTATATGCGACGACTCGGCACGCGACACCGCGCTCGGCCATGACTCGCCGACGTTCGGCCAACTCGGTGGTCGCCGCTGCGACGTCACCCGAGTTTGTCAGAAGCCGAGCGAGGATGAGCTCACGAGGAGGATCTCCTGCAAGCGGTTCCGCGAGAGCGAGAAATTCGTCAAGCGGATCGCCGCCGGCCATCACCACGACGATTGCCCCTCGCACCGACACGGATGCATCGACGGCTGCGGAATGCGGCGAGTCGAGCTCGGGATCCTGGCGGAGGATCGCCTTCTCCAGCTGCTGAAGCGCGAGCCCCGGCTCGATCCCGAGCTCGTCGACGAGGAGACGTCGTGTCTCCCGATACACGTCGAGCGCTTCCGCCTGCCGACCCGAGCGGTAAAGCGCCAGCATGAGCTGCGCACGGGGCCGTTCACGCAGTGGATGCTCGCCGACGAGCACCTCGAGCTCCCCGACGAGCTCGACGTGGCGACCGAGGGCGAGGTCTGCCTCGATGCGCAACTCGAGCGCAGCCAAGCGAAGGTCGTCGAGGCGAAGGATCTCAGCTTGCGCGAACGGCTCGCTCGCGAGGTCCGCGAGAGCCGCCCCGCGCCAGAGGCTGAGCGCGTCGTGGAGACGTCGTGCCGCCCCCTCCGGCGGTGACTGCCGCGCTTCCTCGACGAGCCGCTCGAAGCGCAGCAGGTCGAGGTCGTCCGGCGCCACCCGGACCAGGTACCCGGGCTCCCGGGTAACGATCGCTTCGCTCCGGCCGAGCGCCTTCCGTAGCCGCGAGACGTGGTACTGCAGGGCGTTGGCGGCATTCCCCGGCGGGTTCGCGCCCCAGAGTTCGTCGATCAACCGATCGGTGGAGACGACCTCGTTCGCGCGTGTGAGCAGCAAGGCGAGCAGCGCCCGCTGTCTCAAGCCGCCGAGCGCGAGGGGGCGACCGTGCTCGATGACCTCGAGCGGTCCCAGGATCCGGAACTCCACGCGTGGCCTCCGGCGGCGACGGTAACACCTTGCCGCGGTCTCAGCCGGGACTCAGCGCCGCCTCAGCACACTCTTGGATCGTCTTGTGGACGCCAGATGCGGCAAGACTCGAGCAACCATTCCTGGATTCGATCGAGCTCCTGTCGTATACCTGTCCGTGGAGGGACTCACGCGTAAGGACATGCGCGGGCAGCGAGAGGACGAGGAATGACAGAGCTGCCGACTGGGACGGTCACCTTCCTCTTCACGGACATCGAGGGGTCTACCCGACTCTTGCGGCATCTGGGCGAGGGCTACGTCGCCGTGGTGGATGAGCACCATCAGATCCTGCGGAAGGCCGTCGAGGATCAGGGCGGTCGTGAGATCGACAACCAAGGCGACTCGTTCTTCTTCGCCTTCGAACGTGCCAACGCCGCGGTCGCGGCAGCCGTCCTCGCGCAGCGAACTCTCTCCGAGCACGCGTGGCCGGAAGGTGGCGAGGTGCGCGTGCGGATGGGATTGCATACCGGCGAGCCGATGGTGGGCGAGGAGCGGTATGTCGGTCTCGGCGTGCACCGTGCGGCCCGCATAGGAGGAATCGCACATGGCGGGCAGGCCCTCCTCTCGAGCGTGACTCGCGAGCTCCTCGAGGACGCGCTCGCGGGTGTACTGATCCGCGACCTCGGGTCGTATCGCCTCAAGGACCTCGATCGCGACGAGCGGCTCTACCAGCTGGACGTCGCTGGACTGCGGAGCAACTTCCCGCCGCTCAAGGCCAAGCGGGTGGGCGAGCCACGCGCGATCGCGCAGGCCGAGGTGGAGATGGGCGCCGAGTTCCTCGGCTACCGTATCGAGGAGCTGATCGGTCAGGGCGGCATGGGCGTCGTTTACCGCGCCTACGACCTGCGGCTGAAGCGGACGGTGGCGCTCAAGCTCGTAACGCCCGAGCTCGCGCTCGACGATCGCTTCCGGGAACGCTTCGTGCGGGAGACGGAGCTCGCGATGTCGCTCGAACATCCGAACGTCGTGCCGATCCACGACGCCGGCGAGGTTGCAGGCCGCCTCTACCTCGCGATGCGACTCGTCGCCGGGACGGATCTGCGCCGGCTCCTGCGCACGGAGGGGCCGCTGGAGCCGTCCCGTGCGCTGGCGATCTGCAGCCAGGTCGCAAATGCCCTGGACGCGGCCCACGCAAGGGCGCTCGTCCATCGGGACGTCAAGCCCTCGAATGTTCTCCTCGACGAGAGCGAGCACGTCTATCTCGCCGACTTCGGGCTAACGCGGCGGCTCGAGGAGCAGGGGGCGCAGGCTACCGAGGGTCGCTCGATCGGAACGCCGGCCTACCTATCGCCGGAGCAGATCGACGGGAGGCCCGTCGATGGCAGAGCCGACGTCTACTCCCTCGGCTGCCTGCTGTACGAGTGCTTGACGGGACAGCTCCCGTATTTCCGCGAGTCGCGCCTGGCCGTCGCCTGGGCGCACCTGGAGGAGGAACCACCGAGCGCGAGCAAGCTCAATCCCGAGCTTCCCGAGGCCATCGACGCCGTGCTCGCCAGGGCGATGGCAAAGGAGCCGGAGGAGCGTTATCCCAGATGCGGTGCGCTGATCGTGGCGGCTGAGGACGCGCTCGGCTTCCGGCGGGCGCCGGTCCTTCGCCGGCGTGGCGTCCGTCTCGCTGTCGCGGCCTGCTTCGTCGCGCTTTCCGTCTCCCTCGCCGCCGCGCTGCTCACCGGCGGTGGCGGCGGATCCGCAGGGGCGAACCTCTACGCGCGTGCGAATACGCTCGCGCGCATCGACCCGACGTCGAACTCGGTCGCGGCCGTGATCGACGTCGGCGACTCACCCGCCGCGACCGCGGTCGGCGGGCGTACCGTCTGGGTCTACGGCGACGCCGACAAGACGATCTCTGAGATCGACGCCGCAACGAACGAGGTCCGCCACGTGACGGGGCTCGCTGCCCCGCCCAGGGAACTCGGATTCTTCGAGGGGCCGATCCTCGCCGCCGACACAGAGAGTGCCTGGATCATCGGGCTCGACAAGCGCGGAGTTGCGTTCCTGACGAGGGTTCTGTCAGGCGCACACGGCAAGCGCGAGTATCGCCTCGATCACGAGCCCGTGGCGGTCGCCGTCGGATACGGCGCCGTCTGGGTCCTGGGGCGCGCCACGTTCGACAACCAGGTCCTGCGCGTCGATCCCACCACGGGTCAAATCACCGCTCGAACGTCTTTTCCTGCCTCCTCACCGCTCGACAGTCTCGCGATCGGGTACGGCGCTGTCTGGGTCGTCGGCTCCTCCTCGGGCCGGCTGTACCGCATCGACCCGCGCTCGGCGGAGCGAACGGGTGACGTCGTCGTGGGGAAGCTGGCTGCTCGCCCTCGGGCAGCCTTCGGCTCCGTCTGGGTCGGCCTCAAGGACAACGGAGGCACCACTGCCATCGTCGACCCGCGGACGATGACCGTGCTCGGGAAGACCGACTGTTGCCCACCCGACTGGGGCGACAGTGGGGTCGCGCAGGGCTCGCTCTGGCGCTACGACTGGCCGACGGGGAGCGTGCTGCACCTGGACTCCCGACGACGTTCGCTGCGCTCGATCCGGGTGGTGGACTCGACGCCCGTGACCGGCGGCCCGTGCCTGACCTCGCTCGCATCTGGCGCAGAGGGGATCTGGGTAACCGCTTCCCGCTCACGTCACGGCGCTTGTGGACGAGTAGGCGACAGTGCGGCGCTTCTGCCCGGCGCGGGTGCCCGAAGCGAAAGGAAACAGCGCGTGGAAATCTCCTCGAAGGGCGGCCTTCTCGCCTTCGTCCTGTCGCCGGCGGGGCCTGGGGCACTCGAGCGCGATTCAGGGCGGGTGAGCTGGGGGACCGTGCGCCAGGTCTTCATCACTCGTGACGGTCTGCCCGTCGAGGTCAATGAAGTCGACGCGACCCTCACAGGGAGGCGCGGGCGCCTCGTCGTCCATCTTCGCATCGAGTGGTTCGACTCGGGCAACAGGTATTTCGTCGGCGCCGGCACCTGGCGGCTCGGTCGCGGCACGGACGCGTACGCCAGCCTGCGGGGAAGTGGGCAGGTCTCAACGACGTGGCTTCCCAGCGGTCCAGTCTCCTTTCACTGGGAGGGGTTCGTCTACCCAAACCGGTAGAGCCGGTCCCGCGGCCGGCGTCAGCGGCGGCTCAGCGCGCCCTCAGTCTCGCCTCAGCACTCGCGGCCACCCTTGCGGTGGACGTGGTCACCAAGCCGAAAGGAAGAGAAATGAGCGCGAAGAGCATTACGGTCGCAACTCTCGTGCTAGCGGCGGCAACGCTGGTCTCCACGGCCGCCGCGGGATCCTCGGTGACGAGACAGCGCGTCGCGATCACAGCGAAAGGCGGAATCCACGGCTTCGTCCTCACGCCGCGAGAGGCTGGAGTCGTCACCGGTGACTCCGGCACGGCCACGTTCTGTTGCTGGAGTGAGCGCGTCGTCAGACGCGATGGACAGAGGATCGAGATCAACGATCCGTTGATGCTGTTGGTGGGAAAGCAGGGAAGGCTCAAGATCCGCTTCCGAATCGAGTGGATCGATGCCGGAAACGGGTACGTCGTCGGCACGGGTACCTGGAAAGTCGTTCGTGGCACCGGCGCGTATAAGGGGCTTACCGGCAGCGGACGCAGCGCACACGCCTGGCTTCCGAACGGACCTGTCAGCTGGCTGGCGGAAGGCTTCCTCGGTCCGGAAAGAAAGACCGCGTCTGTCGCGACAAGAGCTGCGGCGCCGGTAACGGCAACAGCGGACCGCGAGAAGGCGTCGCTACAGCGCTACCTCTCGGCGATGTCCTGGCCCGTACGCGCGTCGCTCTTGCGCGCCCGATCCGTCAGCAGCGGGATCGAAGGCTTCATCTTCCCGGGCGATACTCCCATCCTGGGGGGGATCGCGAACAGTTGCCGCAACCTGCGGGCGGTCGAGGTACGGGGGCGACTCCTGTCGATCACTGCCCCGGAGCGCCTTCAATCCAGCCACCGCACCCTGGTTCGTACGTACTCGGCCGCGCGGGAAGGCTGCAAGAAGGCGAGCAGCGTTGCGCGTGCTCTCGTCAGGGCGAGGTACCGCTTCTACGAGACGCGCAGCGCGGCGAACAAGACGGCCCTGCAGCGAGCCGACAGGGCTGCGCACACGTCGCTCCCGCGGTTCGAGCGCGACGCACTGAAGCCGTTCGTCCGGGCGGTCGGCAGCTGGCGCTTGGCAGTGCTCCGGTACACGCGGACTCGCGGAGTGCAGCCGCCTGAATGGCTCAAGACGCTGTGGGTCGGGCTCGAGTAGGACTTCGCGCGCGGAAGCCGACACGCGCGGGCGCGTGTTGTCCCGATAGGCGACAGGAGGCCGTCATCACCGGGTCAACACGTAGACGGATCGGCGATCTACAAGACCTGGCAAGCCGCATGGCCGCTGACCCACGACCCGTCCTAGTGTCGAGCCGGCCGGCCACGTGACTTGCCGCGAGACCTGCCTCAGAGGTGTTTTGAGATCACTGCCAAAGCCTGACGGGCCGTAGCGATCGACCGGCTGGTGCAATCACTCCAGGGGTTCGAGCGCGCAGACGACAGCCTCGTCGAGTGTCATCGCTTGGCCTTCTGCTCGCGCGGCGGCGAGGTGTTCCTCGTCGAGCTGGGACGCGATCTGCTCGTTCAGGCGGCGATCATCGGGCTGGGGGACGTGCCCGGCTTCTTCGTGCAGCGTTTCGATCGCGCCGGCGAGTCTGGCTGCTCGCTCGGCGTCGCCTTTGGAGAGCGTGAGGGCCGCGAGCTCTCGCAGGCAGCCGATTGCGATCTCTTTGTCGACCAGCGCCTGCGCATACTCGAGACTTTCCCGCAGTAGTGCCTCGGCCTCGTTGTTTCTCCCCTCGCGAACGGCCACGGCGCCCAGCCCGCAGAGGTTTGCCGCTGCGGACGTCTCATCGCCGAGCTGGGAAAAAGTGCCACCGTTTCCTCGAGGTGAGCTCTGGCCTTCGCGTACTCCCCTTGCTCCTCTGCGAGGCCGCCGAGGTTGGCGATGGCCACGGCGAGAATCCAGGTGTAGCCTCCCGCGCGCGCGAGCTCCGCGCTCTCGGCATAGGCGGCTGCCGCTCGCTCGTTGTCGCCGAGCGCGTCAGCGATGAGTCCCTGGCCGACGAGCGAGCTCGCGACATGGTTCGCAAATGGAGTGAGCAGGTGGTCCCCACGCGACCCAGACCTGCCGATGCGATCCTCTACATACCCATCGCGTGGTAACCGGAGTCCACGTACAGCGTCGTCCCCGTGACGTTCCGCGCGTCGTCGGACAGCAGGTAGGCGGCCGCCGCGCCGACGTCGTCCGCCTCGACGTGCCGGTGGAGAGGTGATCGCTCCTCGACGATCGCCTCCATCGTCGGGAAGCCCGCGATCGAGCGCGCGGCCAGCGTGCGCACGGGCCCGGCCGAGATCGCATTGACGCGAATGGACTTCTGGCCGAGGTCCCAAGCGAGATAGCGGACGGACGCGTCGAGCGTCGCCTTCGCCACGCCCATGACGTTGTAGTGCGGAACCGCGCGCTCGCCTCCGAGGTACGTCATCGTGAGCATCGCGCCGCCCCCGCTCGCCTCCATCAGCGGCTCGGCGGCACGCGCGCACGCGACGAGCGAATAGGCGCTCACCTCGACGGCGAGCCAGAACCGGTCTCGCGGCGTGTCCGTGAAACGACCCTCGAGGTCCTCCGCGGCTGCGAAGGCAACGGAGTGCACGAGCAGGTCGAGCCCGCCGGCGAAAGTCCGGCCTACCTCCTCGAACACGCGCGCCACGTCCTCGTCCGAGCGCACGTCGCACTCTGTGACGAGCGGACTGGACACGGACTCCGCGAGCTCGCGCACGTTCTGCTCGATCCGCTCGCCCTGGTACGTGAACGCAAGCTCCGCGCCGGCCTCAGCGAGCCGCTTCGCGATTGCCCAGGCGATCGAGCGGCGGTTCGCCACGCCGAGCACGAGTCCGCGCTTGCCCTCGAAGGCTCCTGCCACCGCGCGAGCATAGAGCCCGCCGCTGCGGACGGCGGCACACGCACGGCATATCCTCGCGCCCATGCCTTCCGTCGCGATCGTCACGGGCGCCTCGAGCGGCATCGGCGAGGCGATCGCCCGCGCACTTGCAGGCCGCGGATGGCTCTGCGTTCTCGTCGCTCGTCGTGAGGAACGGCTGCGGAGGCTTGCAGCGGCGCTCCAGGGCGAGGTCGAGGCGTGTGACGTGGGCGACCGCCGCGCGGTCGAGGACATGGCCGTGCGCGTGCGCGAGCGTCACCCAGCCGTGCATCTCCTCGTCAACAACGCCGGGATCCCGGGGCGGGCGACCTTCACCACGCTTGCTCCCGAACGGCTCGAGGAGCTCGTGCGGGTCAACTACCTGGGCGCGGTCTGGTGTCTGCGCGCGCTCCTGCCGCTGCTCGAGGCTGCGGAGGGCGCGGACCTGGTCAACATCGTCTCCGTCGCAGGGACCGTCGCATCCGGACCGGGCGGGCCGTATTCCGCCTCGAAGCACGCCGAACTCGCCTTCTCGCGCGCGGTCGCCGCAGAGCTCCGCCCGCGCTGCATCCGCGTGCACACCGTCAACCCGGGCTTCGTCGAGACCGAAGGCTTCCCGCAGCGCGCCGCGCTGGACAATCCGCTGTTTCGCAGGCTCGTGATCGAGCCGGACGACGTCGCCAGGCATGTGCTCCGCGTGCTCGACCGGGACAAGCGCGAGACGTTCGTTCCCCGCATCTACCGCGCCGCTGCGCTCGTCCAGGCGGTTGCCCCGAGTCTGGTCGCCCGCTTCGCGGGCCGGTCCGCCTATCGGCAACGGCGACCCGCCTAGAATCCCCGCCGTGACCGAGTCACCATCGGTCAACGACGTCGTCCACGTGGCGGAATTCCGGGCGGCACTGCGGCGCTTTCTGCGGAGGAGCGAGCGGATCGCGCGGTCCTCGGGACTCACGCCGCAGCGCCACCTGCTGCTTCTGATGATCAAGGGCGCTCCCGACGGCAGCGAGCAATCGACCGTCACCGAGCTCGCCGACCGCCTCCAGCTGGCGCAGTCGACCGTGACGGAGCTCGTGCGCCGGGCGGAGGAGGCAGGGCTCGTCGAGCGAGAGCCGTCTCCGAGCGACGGCCGCGTCGCGCATCTGCGGCTCACGCTCGAGGGAGAGCAGCGGCTCGCTCGTGCCTTCACCGATCACGAGCCCGAGCGCGAGGATCTGCACAAGGCGTTCGCGCTGCTCGAGCGGGACTAGGACTAGGGCCGCCGCAACACGTACCAGGCGGACTCCGCCACGTAACCCTCGCGTCCGCCGGGCGAGAGCGCTGCCACGCGTTCCCGCGCCTCACCTGCGCAGCCCGCGAGCTCGAGGTACGACTCGAGCGCGCGCTTCTCGGTTCGGAACCGTTGGGTTTCGAGCACGAGCCCGTTGGCGTCGAACAGGTAGCGCAGGTCGACGTCCGGCAGAAGCCGCGTGTGCGACGGGTCGCGCGCACGTTCGAACCGGTCGAGCTCGAGCGCGGCCAGCGGGTCGACGGGCGCGATCTGGTCCTCGACCAGAATGGTTCCGCCCGGCCGCGCGACGCGGACGAGCTCGGCGACGACGAGCTCCGGACGCGCAACGTGGTGCAAGGTCCGGCGCGTCGCGACCAGATCGAACGAGAACGGCTCGAACGCAAGAGCGGTCGCATCGCCTGCGACGAACGAGGCGTTGGCCGGCGCAACGCGCCTTGCCGCCTCGAGCAGCTCCGGAACCGCGTCCACACCCACGACCTCCCGAACGAGCGGTGCCAGCGCAAGTGCCAGCGTGCCGGCGCCCGTGCCGACATCCACCGCCTGCTCGTCTCCGCGCAGCGCCAGCAGCGAGGTCAGCTCGTCCCGGACCGCCTCGACCTGCTCCGCACTGTGCGCCGCCACCGCGTCCGCAGTCCGGCCGAAGCGATCGCGCACGTCGTCGATGTTGCTCACGTCCGGGCCTCTCGACGGACCAGTTCGAGCGCTTCTTCGCGCGTCGAGATCGTGCCCACCGCACGCTCCTCGGCGATGCGTTCCAGCAGTCGGCCGACTTCCGGGCCGGGCGGGACGCCGAGCTCGTCTCCGCGCAGGAGCCGTTCGTCTGGATCGGCCTCGCGGGCGGCCTCGACCGCCGGGGCGAGCTCTCCGGCGCCGACATATGCCAGGGCGTCGAGGGACCACGGCTCAGTCCGGCGGCGGAAGCGGTGGATCGCGCGGGCAGAGCCGTCCGCCGGACGTTCCGCCTTAGTGAGGGCACGCGCGTAGCGGCGCGTCTCGAGCGACACGGGCAGACCTCGAACTCCCTCTTTGAACACCGTCACCAGGCGATAGCGCGGCGAGTCGACCGCGTCAAGTCGATCGTCGATCGAGCCGCCGAGCGGCGCGAGCAGGCCGAGCTCGTCCAGGCGGCGATAGCCGCTCGAGCTCAGACGCTCGAGCTCGGCGAGAACGCGCTCGCCCGCCGCATTCACCACGAAGCCGGCCTTCGTCCGGACCAGCTCCTCGGTGAGCGGCGCGAGGCGAAAGCCGAGCTCCTCCTCCAGCCGCACGGCGCGCAAGAGCCTGAGCGGGTCGTCCTCGAAGATCGTCTCCGAGACCGCCCGGAGCAGACGCAGCTGGAGATCCTCACGTCCGCCGCTCGGATCGACGTGTTCTCCGCCCTCGACCGGAACCGCGATCGCGTTGACGGTGAAATCGCGCCGGGCGAGATCAGACTCGATCGATCCGTGGATCGGCGTGAAGTCGACCGTGCGCTCGCCGTCGACGACGCGCCACGACGAGTGCCGCTCGGACAGTGCAAACGGGAATCCGCCCGAGCGCTTTGCGTACGCGCGTGCCGCCGCGGCGGGATCGCTGCAGACGACGTCGACGTCCAAGACGCGCCGTCCGAGCAGCTCGTCTCGCACCGCGCCGCCGACGAACCACCCCTCGTCCCGGGCGAGGACTTCGCGCACGAGCTCATCCATCGATCACCGTCCGGCGGGCGCGTCGCGGATCGGAGTCGATCCCGCAGACGATCTCGTAGTTGATCGTGTCCGCCACGTCCGCGTGCGACTCGGCCAGTAGCCCGTGCCCGAGGAGGACGACGGGGCTGCCGACGGGAAGCTCGCCGTCGAGCTCCACGGCGAACGAATCCATCGAGATCGCGCCGATCACGCGTCGGAGCTCGCCCGCCACGCGGACGTGGGTTCCCGTCAGGTCACGGCGAAACCCGTCCGCATAGCCGATCGGGACGAGGCCGATCCATGTGGCTTCGTCCGTAACGAAGCGCCGCCCGTAGCCCGTGCTCTCTCCGGGCTGAAGCCGCTTCACCTGCGCGACGTAGCTCTGCCACGCGAGGGCGGGTTCGAGCCCGTGATCGGCGGGATCGGCTCCGAACGGCGAGAGCCCGTAGATGGCGATGCCGCAGCGCGCAGCGTCGAGACGAGCTTCGGGGATGCGGAGCGCGGCGGCGCTGTTGGCAGCGTGGCGCGTGACGTCGCGATGCTGGGACGTTGCGGCGAGGAACCGGTCGAGCTGCGCTCGCGCAAAGGCCGGATCCGTATCCGCGGTGGCGAGATGCGTCATCAGGCCCACCACGTTGTGTTCGACCGCTCCGGGAAGCTCGGCCAGGCCGTAGCGGTGCATGCCGGTCTCCAGCTTCAGGTGGACGCGCAGGCCCTCCGGGATCTCCGGCTCCGAGATCGCGAGCTCGAGGCCGGCGTCGCGGGCTTGTGCGATCTCGCGGCTCGACGACGCCGGCCCCAGCACGAGGAGACGGGCATCGGGATACTCGAGGCGCAGCGCGAGCCCCTCGGGGACGGTCGCGACGCAGAGCGCGCTCGCGCCGGAGCCCAACGCCGCACCGGCCACGTCCACGGCACCGTGCCCGTACGCATCGGCCTTCACGACGGCCCACAACTCGGCGCCTTCGAGCGCGCGCACGAGCGTGCGAACGTTGCGCCGAACGGCGCCGAGATCGACGGTGATCTCCGAGCGGTGCACGAGCGCAGAAAACTAGTCGCGGACGCGGCCGGTCGCAGCGGACGCTCCAGACGCCGGACGCCTGCTCGCGCCACCCGCGCCCGCGGGCGCTGAAGCGCTGCCCGACCTCAGCCGAGGACGTACGGCAGCATCTCGACGACGTCGGAGGCCACGAGCCCTGCGCGCTGCGGCGCCTCCGCCGCGGCCTCCGCGTGGGCCGTCGCCGCCGCTGCCGCCGCGAGCCGGGCATCGATTCCCTTCGCCAGGAAGGACCCGATGATGCCGGTGAGCACGTCGCCCGTTCCCGCGGTCGCGAGGGACGGGAAGCCGGGACAGACGATCGTCCGCTCGCCGGGCGCGGCAACGATGGTCCCGTCTCCCTTGAGCAGGACGACGCAGCTGAACCGGTCCACCGCGCGCCTCGCGGCGTCGAGCCGGTGCGCATCGATCCACGACGACTCGAGGTCGAGCAAGCGGCCGAGTTCGCCGGAGTGCGGCGTCAGCACCGTCGGGGCACTCCGCGTGAACGGGTCGAGCTCGAACAACGCGTCCGCGTCCACAACCGCAGGCAGGTCCGCTTCCTCGAGCAATCGGCGCACCAGTGCCTTCGCTCCGTGCGACCGGCCGAGGCCGGGCCCGACTGCGAGCGACCGTGCGCGCCCCACCGCGTCCCACACCTCTTCCAGCGGCCGCTTCACCGCCTCGAGCAGCTGCTGCTCCAGGACGGGAAGCGCGGCGCGCGGCGCGGCGACCGCGACGTAGCCCGCATCGGCGCGGAAGGCGGCCCGCGCGCAAAGGCATGCCGCACCGGTCAGCCCGGGCGAGCCGCCGACAACGAGCACCGATCCCGCCGTGTACTTCGTGTCACGCGGCCCTCGGAGCGGCACGAGATCGAGGATCTCGGGCGTCGTCCGCACGCACGTCGTCTCGCGGTCTTCGAGCCCGATGTCCACGACCTCGATCTCGCCGCGATGGAACGAGCCGGGTGCGACGTAGAGCCCCACCTTCTCGCGATGGAACGTAACCGTCCACGCGGCCTCGACCGCAGCCCCCGAGACCTCGCCCGTCGACGCGTCGACACCGGACGGGATGTCGACCGCGACGACGTCGACACCGGCTGCGTTCATGGCCTCGATCAACCGCGCGGCCGGCGGGCGCGGCTCGCCGCCGAAGCCCGTGCCGAAGAGGGCGTCGACGATCAGGCTCGGAGCACCGAGATCCTTCTCCTCGTCCTCGGGCCTCGACTCGACGACTCGCACGTCGCACCCGGCCTCCCGGAGCACACCCGCGGCGACACGCCCGTCACCGCCGTTGTTGCCGGAGCCGCAGACGACGGTGATCGACTCCTCGTCGCCGTACTCGTCCAGGATGAACTCGGCCACGGCGCTTCCGGCACGGTCCATCAGCTCGTCGACGTCGTGGCCCGCCTCCGCGGCGCGCATCTCGTCCGCGGTGTAGAGGGGCTCGAACATCAGGAGGGCACTACGACTCGACCACGGCCACCGCGTTCGCAAGGTCGCGGGAGTGCGACATCGACAGGTCGATCGCGCCCGTATTCGCCTCCTCGGCCCACCTCAGGACACGTCCAGAGAGGACCACGGACGGCTTCGGCCGACCGACGATCTCGATGTCCTTCCACGCGAACGCGCGGGCGATGCCGATCCCGAGCGCCTTGCCGACCGCCTCCTTGCCCGCGAATCGCCCCGCATAGGACTCGGCCGGGTTCGGCCGAGAGTCGCAGTAGGCGCGCTCCGCCTCGGTGAAGCAGCGCTCGCGAAACCGGGGGTAGCGTTCGAGCGCCCGCCGGATGCGGGCGACCTCGATCAGGTCGACGCCCACGCGGATCACGTGTTCTCCTCGAGCCAGTCCGGAAGCTGCGCGATCGACGAGACGATGCCGTCGGGACGGATCGAGCCGCGTTCGACCGTGTCTGGACGGAACTTGCCCGTACGGACGAGCACGGTCTTCATCCCGTGGGCCTGCGCACCGGCGATGTCGGTCTCGATGTCGTCGCCGACCATCCACGTCATGCTCGCGTCGGCGTCGAGCGCCTCGAGCGCAGCTTCGAAGTACGCCGTGGACGGCTTGCCGAGGACGATCGCCTCGATCTCGGCCGCGTACTCGAGGCCGGTCACGAAGGCGCCTGCGTCGAGCAGCGGGCCGTCCTTCGTCTGCCACCAGCGGTTCTTGTGGAGGCAATACAGCTCGGCGCCCGCCTCCAACTCGTGGAACGCGCGAGCGAGGTTCATGAACGAGAACACCAAATTCGTCTCTGGCGTCTCGTCGGCGCCGCCCACGAGCACGGCCTCCGCGTCCTCGCCGACAAGGTCGACGCCGTCGAGCTCACCGACGATCGCATGCATCGTAAGCGCCAGGACGCGCTTTCCGCGCAAGGCTCGCGCCGCCGCGCGGGGCGTCGTCTGGAGCTCCTCGTCGTCCAGCTCGAGCCCCATGCCCCGCAGATCCTCCGCGAGCTGGGCCCGGGTCCGGGTCGTGTTGTTCGTAACGAAGCGCAGCCGGTGGCCGTCGGCTCGGAGCCGGCGGACGGCGTCTGCCCCGCCCGCGATCGGCCGGCCGGAGACGTGGAAGACCCCGTCGACGTCGAGGAGAATCGCAGCCATCTATGGACGGCGAGTCTATTCGGGTGACGCGAACGGTTGCGGTACCGCTCTCCGAGATCGAGCTCCGCTTCTCCCGCCCGAGCGGCCCTGGCGGTCAACACGCACAGAAGACGGAGACCCGGGTCGAAGCGGTCTTCGACGTGCAGGCCTCCACCGCGCTGACCGAGGCGCAGAAGCGACGGATCGCTGCCCGCATCGGCCCGGTGGTTCGCGCCGTGGCACAGGATGAGCGCAGCCGCTCGCGGAACCGGGAGCTCGCCCTCGAGCGGCTCGCAGAGCGGCTGCGGGAGGGGCTGCGGGTGCCACGGCGCCGCGTGCCGACGGCCCCGACGGAGGCCTCCAAGGAGCGGCGCCTCGAGGATAAGCGTCGCCGCTCCAAGGCCAAGCGCCTCCGCCGCACGGTCGACTGATCAGGCCGTAACCGGCCGGGGCCCTGCGGCGTTTACCCAGTGTCGTATGGAGCCGATCTCGGTGACTCTCGACAGGCAAGACCCCCCTGTCGGCATCGTCACACTCGCGGGCGAGCACGACGCGTACTCTGCGCGCCGGATCGCGAACGAGGTCGAGCTGCTCCTCGATTCCGGCCTGCGAGTCGTCGTCGATCTCGAGGAAGCGACGTTCATCGACTCGCAAACGCTGAGCGTCCTCGTCTCGGGCCGACAACAAGCGGAGCGAGCGCAGCTCGGCTTTACGCTGGTCCTCCCGGAGACGACCTTCACGCAGGTGCACCGCATCCTCAACATGACGGGGCTCGGCAAGTGGTTCGCAGTCGCTCCGACCCTCGAGGATGCGATCGCGGCGTCGCGCGCGGGCCGGAACGCCGGCAACCGCCTCAGAGTCGCCTGAGCTCCGAACTGCTCCGTCCGACCCGCTGCGTAGCGTGCGCGGCCGATGGACTACGATCCGCTGCGCCGCGGTTTCGCCGAGTTCGTCGGCGCCTTCACGTTGATCTTCGTCGGCGCGGGCGCGCCGCTCACGTTCACGAAGCTCTTTGCCCCCGCGTTCTTGCAGGGCGGCGGCGACCAGATCTCCGGTCTCGGGCTCGTGGCGGTCGCGCTCGCAAACGGGCTGGCGATCGGCGTGATGGTCTCAGCGGTCGGTCACATCTCCGGCGGTCATTTCAACCCGGCGATCACGCTCGGTTTTTTCCTCACACGCCGGTTGGCGCCGCTGCTCGCGCTCGTCTACTGGCTGGCACAGTTCGCGGGCGCGGTCTGCGCCGCGCTCCTGCTCCGGTGGTTTTACGCCGAGCAGGTGCGGAACATCGCGCACCTCGGAGCACCGGGGCTGGGAAGCGGGGTCGACAAGTGGCAGGGGCTCGTGATCGAGATCGTGCTCACCTTCTTCCTCGTCTGGGTCGTCTTCGCGACCGCTGCGGATCCGGGCGGCTCCTTCAAGGCGATCGCCGGGCTCGCAATCGGGCTGACGATCACCATTGACGTCCTCATGGGCGGGCCGCTGACCGGGGCCGCGATGAATCCGGCGCGGGCGTTCGGTCCGCAGCTGGTGCAGAACTACTGGAAGAACGGCTGGATCTGGTATGCGGGGCCTGCGGCGGGAGGAGCGATCGCCGCCCTCGCATACGAGTGGCTCTATCTACGGCCGCCGCGCCCGTTCCCGGTCGGCCCGTCCGAGACCGGCGTGATCGAGCCGCGCCCGGGCGACGCAGCCCTCGATTAGCGGAGACCCAGCTAGCGCACCTTCGCGAAGCGCTCGACGGCCGCCATCAGCTCGTCGACGTCTGCCCGGCCCTCCTGGACGCAGTGGCGGGCGTGGTTCTCGAGCAGCCGCAATCCGACCTGCTCGAGTGCCGTCCGAGCCGCGGCGATCTGGTCGAGGATCTCGACGCAGTACCGCTCCTCTCCGACCATCCGCTCGAGCCCGCGGACCTGGCCCTCGATCCGCCGGAGCCGCCGGACGAGCGCGTCCTTCTCTTCGACATATCCGACCATGGTCAATGGTGATGCCCTCCTTTGCCGGCGGCGACCGGATCGGCGTCGAACCTCGCCTTGCATCCGGCGCCGCAGAAATAGACGGTGCGACCGTCGAGAACGCTGTGGTGCGGCGTCTTGTGACGGTCGACCCGCATCCCGCAGACGGGATCCTTTGCGCCGCGCCGCACGGTGAGTCCGAAGAGCACGGCGGCAACGGCGAAGAACACGATGTTCAGCGCCGTCGTGTAGTTCCACTCGATCCCGCGGCTCGTGATCGAATCGATCGACGGGCGGTGCTCCGGAATCAGGCCCGTCGCCGCGAAGAGACCATCGACGGCCAGCGCCGCGAGCACCATCGTCGCGAACATGATCGCGACAAGGCGCCTGGTCATCGGCCAGCCGTAGTACTTGCGGTAGGCGAGAACGATCGGGACGATGATGAGATCTGCGTAGATGAACGCGATCACGCCGGAGAACGAGATGCCCCCCGCCCAGAGCACCGCGGCAAGCGGAACGTTCCCGACGGAGCACACGAACGAGAGCGCTGCGACGATCGGCCCGAGGACGACGTTCTCTAGTAGGCGTGGTATGTGCGGCGCATCCGTGATGAAGAGCCCGTTGAAGAAGGACATCGGCAGCAGCGCGATGAAGCCGGCGATCAGAAAGCCGGCGCCGATCTCCTTCGAGAGCATCTCCCAGTCCCCGCGGAAGTTGTGGGCGACATCCGACCAGGCCTCGACGGACGTGAGCCGGCGCCGCCAGTCGAGCTGCTCGGTGCCGGCCGTCGCATGCACGTGCCCGCCGGTCGCTGCAAAGGCGTGTGTTCGCGCAGCCTCCTCGAGCCGGCGCGTCACGAAGAGCCGAAGGGCTGCCCACATCAGCGCGATCAGGACGATGCCACCGAGGAACTCTGCGAGCGTGAACTCCCAGCCGAGGAAGATCCACATGACGATCCCGATCTCGAAGACGAGGTTCGTGGACGCGAACTGGAACGCCATCGCGGCTGCGAAGCTGGCACCCTTTTGGAAGAGCGACTTCGCAATCGCGATCGCCGCATAGCTGCAGGACGAGGACGCGGCGCCGAGACCGGTCGAGAGCAGCAGCTCGCGCGCTCCGCGCCCCCCGAGCGCCCGCTCCAGCCGCGAGCGCGGGATCCAGGCCTCGACGATGCCCGAGAGAGCGAAGCCGAGGACGAGGGCCCACCCGACCTCCCAGAACATCTGGAAGGCGTTCCAGAGCCCGTCCGGCACGTAGTGCATACCCCAGGAGGGTATCCGATGAGTACAACACCTCCATGCCGCGCAGACTCGCCGTCGTTCCCGAGCTCGACGAGGAGCTGGACCGGCTTTACGGCCTCCCCCTCGACGAGTTCACTGCCGCACGCAACGAGCTCGCCACGCGCCTTCGCAGTGCGGGCCAGTCCGAGGCGGCGGAAACCGTCCGCGCGCTGCGGAAGCCAAGCGTCGCGGTGTGGGCCGCGAACCAACTCGCGCGCCGGCATCCCGAGGAAGTCCAGAAGCTCCTCGCCGCGGGCACACAGCTCCGCGACGCGCAGCAGGCGGCGCTCCAGGGCAAGGGCGCGGACACCGTGCGGGACGCGAGCGCGGCCGAACGATCCTCGCTGCGCAAGCTGACCCGGCTCGCCGAGGGGCTCCTCGCAGACGAGGGCCGGCCCGCAAGTCCGCCTACCCTCGGACGTCTCGCGGCGACGTTGCGAGCTGCGTCGGTCGATCCGGACGCCACTGGCCTCCTCGCCGTCGGACGCCTGCCCGATGAGGTCGAATCGCCCGGCTTCGCGGAGCTCGCAGCCCTTGCGCCGGCACGGCGCCCCAAACCGCGCGCCGCGCAGAAGCGCGACGATGCGGATGAGCGACGCGAACGCGTACGCGAGCTCGAGGCACGACTGAGCAAGCTCGAACGCCGCGCGAGCCAGCTGGCCGAAAGGGCCGATCGCGCCGAGGCGACGGCATCCACCGCACGGGCACAGGCGGACGCCGCGCGCGCGGAAGCCGACGCCGCTGCGAAAGAGTTGCGCAAGGCAGAGCGCGCCGCCGCGCGCCGCTAGAGGGAACCTGACGAGAACTGGCTATGAACGTGCGATCGCAGACTGCCGTGACGGCGCTCGCCGTAGCGGAGCGGCAGGGGTTGCGGAGCGACGAGCCGGTCGTTTTGCGTGATGCATGGCGTCCTTTCCACGAAGCCCTTTGCAACTAGACGGCGTGCCACGGCCCGCGCGAGTACGACCTCGCGGCGCTCATGCTTCGCGATCGCGCGCAGGGTGAGTATCCAGCCGCAGGGATGGCGCTGGCTGGTTACGGGGGACACGACTCCGCACTCCTCGACGAGCTCGTGCCCGTCTACGCAGCTTGGGTGATCGCGTCGATGCTCATCGCCCTCCCGCGACGGCCGGAGCTGGCGGAGTTGGTCGAGGAGCGCCTCCGCTGGCTGCGTGAGCTGACCCAGCCGTAGCGCGAGGGTGCGGCGAAGCGCATAAACCTCGGCTTTCCGGGGAAGAGTGCGGCGTGGCCGGTGGCGACGACATCATCATCCTCGACGGGTGCACGTTCTGGTACTCGAACGCGAGAGGCGATCTCGAGGCCGGCAAGCGCGAAGGCTTCTTCTTCCACGACGTCCGGCACATCTCGAAATGGCAGCTCCGGCTCAACGGCTCCGAGCTCGACCCTCTGACCAGCCGCCGCGTCGATTACTTCTCCGCGCGATTCGTCGCAAAGCCGGCCAACGAGAGCAACGAAGCACCGCCGGTCACCGTCCGACGTGATCGGTTCGTGACCGAGGGCGCGCACGAGGACGTCGTCGTCGAGAATCTCAGCAGCGAACCCCAACGCGTAAAGCTCGAGCTCGCGTACTCCTCGGACTTCGCCGACGTGATGGAGGCGCAAGACGGCGCAAACGGCGCCGGCCGCAGCTGGCACGACGTCACCGCACGGTCGGTGACGCTCTGGAACGAGCGCGACGCCTACCGCCGCGGAACGGTGCTGAAGTTCAACCGAAGCGGCCGCATCACGAAAGAGCGAGCGGCGTTCGACATCCGGCTCGCGCCGCGCGGCATCTGGTCGCTGTGCATCGACGTGATGCCCGTCGTCGACGGGCGTCGCCGGCCGCCGCTCCTTCGCTGCAACTCGTTCCACCGGCATGCAGGCAAGATGCAGATGTCCCTCGACGAGTGGCTGACCGACGTCCCCGAGCTCGAGACCGGCCACGACGCTCTCCGGCGGACGTATCACCAGAGCATCCTCGACCTAGCGGCGCTTCGGGTCCGCCCCGACGACGTGACGATCAAGTGGGCGATGCCGGGCGGCGGAATCCCGTGGTTCCTGACCATGTTCGGACGGGACAGCCTGATCACCGCCTACCAGGCCCTCCCGATCCACCAGGAGCTGGCGCAGGCGACGCTCGAGGGCCTCGCACAGATGCAGGCGACCGAATGGGACAACTTCAGGGACGCCGAGCCGGGAAAGATCATGCACGAGCTGCGTCGAGGGACGCTCGCGAAGACGGGAAAGATCCCGCACACCCCCTACTACGGCACCCACGACGCGACGATGCTCTGGCTGATCGTGCTCGACGAGTACGAGCGCTGGAGCGGCGACGTGCGGTTCGTGCGGAAGATGGAGCAGCACGCGCGGGCCGCCCTTGCCTGGCTAGAGGGGCCGGCGGACCTCGACGGTGACGGCTATGTCGAGTACCGGAAGCGCTCGGAGTCCGACAAGGCGCTCGACAATCACTGCTGGAAGGACTCCGACAACTCGATCCTGTTTGCCAACGGACACAAGGCGGAACCGCCGATCGCGACGTGCGAGCAGCAGGGATACGCCTACGACGCGCGGGTGCGCACGGCTCGGCTCATGCGGGAGGTCTGGCACGACGAGGAGTCGGCGGCGCGACTCGAACGTGACGCAGCCGCGCTGCGGAGACGGTTCGACCGGGACTTCTGGATTCCCGGGCGCCGCCACTTCGCCCTTGCGCTCGACGGCGAGAAGCGGCAGGTCGACTCCCTCACCTCGAATACGGGACACCTCCTCTGGAGCGGGATCGTCGATGAGCGAAAGGCCGGCGCCGTCGTCCGCCGGTTGCTCCGCGACGACATGTTCAGCGGATGGGGAATCCGGTCGATGTCGTCGCAGGACGCAGGCTACAACCCGCTCGAGTACCACGACGGAACGGTTTGGCCGCACGACTCGGCGCTGATCGCCGAGGGGATGCGACGCTACGGATTCCGCGCGGAAGCCGGCAAGGTCGCTCAGGCAGTGCTCGACGCGGCCGAGGCCTTCGACAACCAGCTTCCGGAGGTCTTCGCCGGCTTTCCACGCGACGGGGCGAGCGTGCCCGTCGAGTATCCCGAGGCGCTCAAGCCGCAATCCTGGGCCGCGGCTGCGCCACTCCTCGCGCTGCGCACCCTGCTCGGCCTCGATGTCGTCGACGGCAAGCTGCGTTCGCGACCGCACGCGCCCGCGGCGCTCGGGAAGCTCCGGTTGCGTCGCATCGGGTACCGCGGCACGCACGGCGACGCCTGACAAGAAAGGCACGCCGCTCTGGACACGCGCCCATGCTCCGTGGTAGACGGGCGCGATGGAGGCGAGCCTCGCCGGAGCCGGGCGACGCCGGCAGACGGACATCTACGTCGGCGGCATCCACGGACGCCGGCCGCGCATTCCCGTCGATCCGAATGCGTTGGAGGGCCTGGCCCGGAAATTCCTGCGGCCGGAGGCGTACGCGTATCTCGCCGGGGGTGCAGGGACGGAGGAGACGATGCGCGCGAACCGAGCGGCGTTCGCGCGCAGGCAGATCGTGCCCCGCATGCTGCGGGACGTCTCCGCGCGGGACACATCGATCGAGCTGTTCGGCCGCAGGCTGCCGTCGCCGTTCCTGCTCGCGCCGGTCGGGGCGCTCGAGCTCGCACATCGCGACGCCGACCTCGCAGTCGCGCGCGCGGCTGCGGCCGAGGGCGTGCCGATGATCTTCTCCAACCAGGCGTCGCGGCCGATGGAGCAGTGCGCGGCGGCGATGGGCGACGCGCCGCGCTGGTTCCAGCTCTACACGAGCACGTCGGACGAGCTCGTCGCGAGCTTCCTCAGCCGCGCGGAGGCGTGTGGCTGCAACGCGGTCGTCGTCACGCTCGACACGACGATGTTCGGCTGGCGCGTCCGCGATCTCGACCTGGCGTATCTGCCGTTCCTCCGCGGCAAGGGGATCGCGCAGTACACCTCGGACCCCGTGTTCACGAGGCTGCTCGAGGAAGCGCCGCCGACCGAGCTCGGCGCCCGTCCGAACCTCGCAGCTCTCGGGGCGGCGGTCGAGCTCGCCCGCGCGTACCCGGGATCGAGCTGGCGCAATCTGCGGTCGGCGAAGCCGAGGGCCGCTGCGCGGATCTTCATCCAGATCTACTCCAGACCGACGCTCACCTGGAACGACCTCGCGGCGCTCCGGAGCTTGACGAAGCTCCCGCTCCTGCTCAAGGGCATCCTCCACCCCGACGACGCACGACAGGCCGTCGAGGCGGGCGTCGACGGGCTCGTCGTCTCGAACCACGGCGGACGCCAGATCGACGGTGCGATCGCGTCGCTTGACGCGCTGCCGGCCGTCGTCGAGGCCGTCGGCGGCCGGGTGCCGGTCCTGCTCGACAGCGGCATTCGCGGCGGTGCCGACGTCTTCAAGGCACTCGCGCTCGGAGCGCGGGCCGTCCTCCTTGGCCGCCCCTACACCTACGGGTTGGCCGTCGCGGGCGAGGCCGGCGTGCGCGACGTCCTGCAGAACCTCGCGGCGGAGTTCGACCTCACGATGGGCCTTGCCGGCTGCAGGTCGGTCGCGGAGATCGGCCGCGAGTCGCTCACGTACGTGGGCTGAGCGCGCCGGTCGGTAGTCGGGCCCGTCGCCGAGCATAGGAATGGGGAGGTTCGGGCTCCGCCCGTCGACGAGCTTCCCCGTCGGCAGGTCGATGACCGCGATGGCTTCGTCTGCGACCGGCCCGCGTCGACGTACGCTCGGCGGCCGAGCACGGTCTCCACCCACGCGGACGCCCCGGCAAACAGCCGGTAGCGAAGCGACCAGTCGCCGCCGTAGACAGCAAGGCCCATTCCCGGCGTGTGCTCCGTCACCGACGACCATGTCCGGCCGGTAGCGAGCACCGCGTTACCCGTGACCGTGACTGCGTCGGCATCGCGATCGAGCGTCCTCACGCTCCACTTGCGCGTGTCGATGATTGCGAGGCCGGCGAACGAGGCTGCCCTCGCCGTGTCCGATCACACCGAGACGAGCCCGTCCAGCGTCGTCGTGTCGTAGCGGCGGCGCACAGCGTTCCCGCGGAGTGCGCGGGAAAGAGCCCGCGGCCCGCGGCGTGAGGCGCGCGCGACGGGCGCTCTACTCGACCGTGACGGTCTTCGCCAGGTTCCGCGGCTGGTCGACGTTGAGGCCGCGCAGGCGCGCGATCCGGTAGGCGAGCAGCTGCAGAGGCACGACCGCCAGCACGGCCTGCAGAAACGCAGGCGTACGCGGAACGTAGATCACGTCGTCGGCGTGATGCTGGATGTCCTCGTTCCCGTCGGTGGCGATTGCGATCACGTGCGCCCCACGCGCGCGGACCTCTTGGATGTTCGAGACGACCTTCTCGTAGATCGTCCGCTGATCGGTGGCGATGCAGACGACCGGCGTGTCCTCGTCCAGCAGCGCGATCGGACCATGCTTCATCTCACCGGCCGAGTACCCCTCCGTGGGGATGTAGGAGATCTCCTTCAGCTTCAGCGCTCCCTCGAGCGCGATCGGCAGACCGATGTGACGACCGAGGTAGAGGAAGAACGGCTTGTCGTGGTAGCGCTGGGCGATCTCCTCGATCGGATGATCGCCGTCGAGGAAGTACTCGATGCGGTCGGGGAGGTCGTAGAGCTCCTCGAGGATGAACTCGATCTCGTCCTCGGGCAGCGTCTTCCGGATCTGCGCGAGCTTGAGCGCGATCAGGGAGAGCAGGGCGACCTGGGCCGTGAACGTCTTCGTGGCAGCGACGCCCATCTCGAGCCCGGCGCGGGTGTAGAGGACCGCGTCGACCTCACGGGTGATCTGCGTCCCCATCAGGTTCGTGATTGCGAGCGTCCGCGCGCCCTGCTCTTTTGCGAGGCGCATCGCCGCGATCGTGTCGGCCGTCTCGCCGGACTGCGAGATACCGATCACGAGCGTGTCCTTGGAGAGGACCGGGTTCCGGTAGCGCCATTCGGAGGCGATGTCGGGCTCGACGGGAATCCGAGCCCACTCTTCGATGATGTAGCGGCCGACAACGCCCGCGTGGTAGGCCGTCCCGCACGCAACGATCACGATCCGGCGCAGATTCTGGATCTCGAGCTCCGTGAGCCCGATCCCTTCGAGCACGAGCTTCCCGCGACGTGCACGGTCGCCGATGGTCTCGCTCACGGCCGTGGGCTGCTCGTAGATCTCCTTGAGCATGAACGTCTCGTAGCCGCCTTTCTCCGCGCTCTCGTCGTCCCAGTCGACCGGCTCGATCTCCTTCCGCTCGATCTCGCCTTCGTCATCGAAGAAGCGGGCACCCTCGGGCGTGATCTCGACGACCTCGCCGTCCTCGAGGAGCTGCACGCGCCGTGTCTCGCGCAGGAACGCCGCGATCGACGACGCAAGGAACATCTCCCCTTCCCCCACGCCGACGACGAGCGGGCACTGCCGACGTGCGCCGACGAGGAGGTTCGGGTGGTCGTGGTGGATGACGACGAACGCGAAGTGGCCCTCGAGCTCGGAGTACGCGGCCCGCACGGCCGCCGCCAGTTCGCCGGCGTAGTGCCGCTCGACCAGGTGCGCGACCACCTCGGCATCGGTCTCGGAGCGGAAGCGATGCCCTTCGTCCCGCAATGACTCCTTCAGCTCGCGATAGTTCTCGATGATGCCGTTGAGCACGATCGCGATGCTTCCGTCCTCGCAACCCGTGAGCGGGTGCGCGTTCTGCTCGGTGACGGCTCCATGGGTCGCCCAGCGCGTGTGTCCGAGACCGTGGTGCGAGCGCGAGCCGTTCGTGCCCGCTGCCTCCTTCAGAAACTGCAGGTTGCCGACCGCGCGGACGTAGTCCAGCGCGTCGTCCTCGCGGAGGGCGAGCCCCGCCGAGTCGTAGCCGCGATATTCGAGCCGCTCGAGCCCCTGCAGAAGCAACGGCTTTGCTTCACGCGTTCCGACGTATCCGATGATGCCGCACACCCGAAGCTCCTCTCAGTTGCCCGCCCCCCCGAACCCTGGGTGGGTCGAAATCTTCCAAGACTCGCGGTTGTCCGGACACTTCCTCCCTCGAAACGACAAAGCCCGGCTGAGTCCCCCGCTCCCCTGCGCCGGGGGGCGAGTCAGCCGAGCTCTCGTCGAACGAGAGTCGCGATCCTAGCACACAAACTGGCTGCTTCGGCCTCATTTTCGGCCTCTGCCAGGACGCGGACGACGGGCTCGGTCCCCGAGGGCCGCACCAGGACGCGCCCGCGCGTGCCGAGCTCCCGGTTGATGCGCTCGACGTCGGCCTCGATCGGCTCCGTGAGGTGCTTGTGCGTGACGGCGACGTTCTCCTTGACCTGTGGGAACCGCGGCATCACGGCGGCCGCCTCCGCGAGCGTCCGGCCCTCGAGCGCCGCGCAGAGGAGGAGCGCGGCCGCGAGCCCGTCGCCCGTGACGTGGCCGTCGAGCCAGATGATGTGACCGGACTGCTCGCCGCCGAGAATGCCACCCTCGCGCCGCAGGGCTTCGATCACGTACCGATCCCCCACGTCCGTGGTGATCACGCGAATTCCGCGATCGGCCATCAGACGATGCAGGCCGAGGTTTGCCATCGACGTCACCGCGACGAGATCCACGCCTCGGTGCACGGCGAGGATCGCAACGATCTGGTCGCCGTCGACGACGTCGCCGCTCGCGTCCACCGCGAGCATGCGATCCCCGTCGCCGTCGAACGCAACTCCGAGATCGGCACCGACCTCGGCGACCTTGTGTTGCAGCGCGCGCAGGTCGGTGGCGCCGCAGCCGACGTTGATGTTCGTCCCGTCCGGCTCGTCGCCGATCGTCGTCGTCTGTGCGCCGAGCTGCTCGAATGCCTTCGGCGCGATGCCGGAGTAGGCGCCGTTCGCGCAGTCCACGACGATGTGCAGCCCGGACAGATCCGATCCGAAGCGCTCGACGATGTGCTCGAGATAGCTGTCCGTCGCGACGCCGACCTCGTCGATCGTGCCGCCACCGATGGAAGCGCGCTCGAGGAGGCCTTCGATCTCCTCCTCGGAGGAGTCGGGCAGCTTCCTCCCGTCGCGATCGAAGAACTTCACGCCGTTGTACTCGGGCGGATTGTGCGACGCCGTGATCACGCAGCCGAGATCGAGCGTGAGGAGCGCGACGGCCGGCGTCGGGAGAATCCCGGCGACCACGGCGTTGCCGCCCGCAGACGCGATGCCGCGCGCGAGAACCTGCTCGAGCTCGACGCCCGATGCGCGGGTGTCGCGGCCGACGAAGATGCGACCGCCGCCGGACCAGTACGCGGCCGCACGCCCGAGCTGCTCGACCAGCTCTGCTGTGAGATCTGCCCCGACGATGCCGCGGACGCCGTCGGTTCCGAAGTAGCGACGCGCCACGACGGGCGACCCTAGCGAGAAAACGCTCAGCGCTTCGAAAACTGGGGCGCCTTGCGTGCCTTGTGCAGGCCCGCCTTTTTCCGCTCGACCTGGCGCGCATCCCGCGTCAGGAAGCCGGCGCGCTTGAGCGGCACGCGCAGCTCGGGGTCGGCCTCGACAAGCGCGCGGGCGATCCCGTGGCGAACCGCTCCCGCCTGTCCGCTCGGACCGCCCCCGTGCACCCGCACGCGGATGTCGTACGTCCCCTCGGCTTCGGCGATCTTGAGCGGCGCCAGCGCGAGCGTGCGGTGGGCGGCGCGCGGGAAGTACTGCTCGATCGTGCGGCCGTTGAACCACGTCTCGCCGCTGCCCGGGCGAAGGATGACGCGCGCGACCGAGGTCTTGCGCTTGCCCGTCCCACGGTACTGCGCGATCTGGCTCATGCGCCCTCCAACGGGAGCGGCTTCGGCGACTGCGGCGCGTGCGGGTGCTCCGGGCCCGCGTAGATCTTCAGCTTCGTGATCTGCCGTCGCGCCAGCCGGTTCTTGGGCAGCATCCCTTTCACGGCCATGCGCAGCACCTCCTCGGGACGTCGCTCGAGCTGGTCGCGGAGCGTGCGGCTACGGAGGCCGCCCGGATATCCCGAGTGTCGGTAGTACCGCTTCTGATCGAGCTTGTTGCCCGTGACGTTGATCTTCTCCGCATTGACGACGACCACGAAATCGCCCGTGTCGACGTGCGGGGTGTACTGGGGCTTGCCCTTGCCGCGGAGGGTGTCGGCGATCCGCGTGGCGAGGCGCCCGAGGATCTGCCCGTCGGCATCCACGAGGTACCACTCGCGGGCAATCTCGCCAGGTTTCGCGCTGTAGGTCTTCATCGCAGTGAAAAGGCGGAGCTAGAGGCCTCCGCCGGCGGCGAATCGTAGCAATCCCCGGCGAAAAGCGGCCGCGCCTCCGTGGGAGGGGTGCCGGACGTACGGCGCGCCCGTGACCCGCTCGGCCAACCGGCCGATCGCCACCAACCTACGGCCACGGCTCAGCTCCTCCAGGAAGGGCAGGCCGCCCCTGACCTCGGCGGCCGTCGGCCGTCGGTTCGAGTCCGAGGTCCCCGGATGCGTCGGCACGACGTTCCAGCAGAGCGCTTCCAGCTCGAGCTCGCCGAGCGTCTGCCGGACGATCGTCGCCGTCGCCTCCGCCCGGCCGGTCCCCGTGAGCTGACGCTCCGAGGTGAACGGGATCCCGGAGACGCGCGCACCGCGGAAGCCGGGCGCTTCGCCGACGAGCAGGAGCTCCGCGGTGGCGTGCTCCTCCAGGTAGCGACGGAGCCGCTCACGGCAGAGCTCGGCTCGCTCACCCTCGCTGTAGAAGTTGTACGTGGTGCCGATGCGTTCTGCAGCGAGGCGCTCTACGAACTTCTCTGTGTGCACGGCGTCACTATGCGCATGTCCGTGAGGGGATGCTTCGGAGCGGCGATCGCGTTGGGCGCTCTGCTGCTCGTTCCGCCGGCGACGGCAGCGGCGCCGCCGCAGGGCTACCAGTCGGATGCCGCATTCGCGCGGAGCTACGCCGCGCGCGGAGTGAGCAGCGTGACGGCCACGACCCAACGTGTGAGCTGCTACGCACCGGAGGTTCTCGTGCTCATCGGGCTCCCACCGGAGCAAGGCTTCGCGGATGGCGGTGGAACTCCCTGCCCCGGCGCGACGACCGGCGAGAACCTCGGGCCGTATCCGACGCAGGACGTGAGACCTCCGGCGCTCCTCGTGAAGGACCACTCGGAGTCGGACATCCACGTCGACCCGACGAACCCGCGCCATCTCATCGGCATCAGCAAGTGGTTCGTGAACGCCGAGGGCTACAACCACCTGACGGGATTCTTCGAGTCGTTCGACGGGGGCAAAACCTGGCCGCAACAAGGGCACATCCCCGGTTACGAGGGCTGGACGGACAACTCGGACCCCGTCGGCGCCTTCGACCCGTGGGGGAACTTCTACGCCGTCGTGCTTCCGTACATGTTCGACTACGCCGACGGCGGCGCCCATAACTTCCTCTCGCCCCGCGTGAATCCCGCCTTGCCGCGGATGGCGTTGGGCGTCGCGGTACGGCCCCACGGCGCGACGACGGCCACCTCGTGGCTGACGACGCACGGCACGAGCCTCGACTACGTGTCGTCCGCGCCGTTCAACGGGCTCCCCGCCTTCGACAAGCAGTGGATCGCGATCGACACCAACCGGCGCAGCAAGCACTTCGGACGCGTGTACGTGTCGTGGGCGATCAGCGGCTCGGCGGACGAGGAGGGAGAAGGGGACGCGGCCTCGACGCAGAGCACCGAGCGCGCCGCGCAGGGCGAGCAGCAACTCGTCTACGAGTCGCACGCGGACGCCCGGCCGGACGGCTCGCATACCGACTGGTCGACGCCGCAGATCGCGCTTCGAGGACGCCCCGGCTTCGACGACAACGGGTCGCTGCCGCGGGTTGCTCCCGACGGGACCGTCTGGCTCGAGGCGTCCGCGTCGACGAGCTCGAACCGGCCGTTCACGGCGATGCTGACGTCCTCGCGGAACGGCGGCGCGACCTGGGCGGCGCCGCGCGCGATTCTCCGCCACCTGCCGAGCTCGTACGACAACACGACCTTCCGCTCCGCGTTCGGAGAGGCGTTCGCGGTCGGGCCGAAGCGGGTGGGCAAGTTCTATCCGCTGTACCTGGCGTACGAGGACGCCCCGGCCGGCCCCGTCGAGATGAGGTTGACGGCGTCGTTCGACGGCGGACGCCACTGGCGGCGTCCCGTGCGCGTGAACGACAACCGGGGACCCGGTGAGGCGTTGCAACCCGGCTTGGCCGTGGCGCCGGACGGAACGGTGGTCGTCGCGTTCTACGACCGGCGCCTCGCGTGTCCGGCCGCAGGCAGCCCGGAGGCGGTCGGCGCCGGGCTGACCTTCGATCCGCGCAAGCCGTTCGGCCGGACGAACTACTGCGTGAACACGGCGGTCCAGCGCTACCGGCCCGGACTCCGCCCGATCGGCCACAACGTGCGCATGTCGGCCTACACGTGGGATCCCCAGTTGTCGGCTGCTCGGTTCGCGTGCATCTGCGCGCCGCCGAGCTTCATCGGCGACTACTTCGGCGTCGACGCGCGCGGCGGTTTCGCCTACACCGCGGCAGTGACGACGTACAACGAGGCGGGACAGAACCCGCGGTTCCACCAGCAGCAGCTCGTGTCGAAGCTCAGCCTTCGGTAGTCCACCGCTCCCAGCGAACGAGCTCGGTCAGAGGTTTCCGCGGGCGCGTCGCACGGCTCGAGCGTTGATCGGAGATCGTGTCCTGGCCGACGTGACCAACCGTGATCACTTCGACGACCGCCACGTCGGGCGGCAGGCCGAGCAAGTCACGAAACCGCTCCATGGATTCCGCGGGCACACCAAACACGCCGGCGGCGAGCCCTTCGTCGATCGCCGCCAGCAGGACGAGCATCGCCGCCTTGCCTGCGTCGACGTACCAGTACGGCACCGGCCAGTCGATCTCGTTCCCCTCTGCATCGATCTTGTCGGGCTGCCGGTAGCGCTCGTGGTAGTCCTCCTCGCGCGTGCAGACGACGACGAGCGCCGCCGCACCGCTGATCCAGGGCTCGAAGCCCTCGTCCACGTAGAACTCTTCGCCGGCGACGTCGGCGATCGCGCGCTTGAGCTCGGGATCCGTCACGACGACGAAGCGCTGACCCTGGCTGAAACCGCCGCTCGGCGCATGCCGGATCGTCGCGACGATGCGCTCGAGCTGCTCCAGCTGAACCGGTTCTGGCCCGTAGGCGCGTACCATCCGCCGGCGCTTGAGGATCTCCCGCAGCTCCACGGGGCGAGAATACGCCGCGTGATTCGTCGTCGCGTCGTCGTCCACGGCCGCGTCCAGGGCGTGTTCTTCCGAGATTCGACGCGACGACTCGCACAGCAGCACGGCGTCGCAGGCTGGGTGTCGAATCGCTGGGACGGATCAGTCGAGGCGGTGTTCGAGGGCGAGGAGGAGGCGGTGGGGCGGCTCGTCCGGTTCGTGCACGAGGGGCCGCGCGGCGCCGAGGTCGATCAGGTCGAGGTGTCCAGGGAGGAGCCGGAAGGTCTGCGGGGATTCAACGTGCGCTAGTGACCTCTACTCCCACTCGATGGTGGCCGGGGGCTTGGAGCTCAGATCGAGTGCGACGCGGTTCACGCCGGGAATCTCGTTGATGATCCGGCTCGAGATCGTCTCGAGCAGATCGTAGGGCAGGCGGGCCCAGTCGGCCGTCATCGCGTCCTCGCTCGTGACCGCCCGGATGACGATCGGATACGCGTAGGTGCGCTCGTCGCCCTGCACTCCGACGGAGCGGATCGAGGGCAGCACGGCGAACGACTGCCACAGGTCGCGGTAGAGCCCGGCGCGCCGGATCTCGTCCTGAAGGACGGCGTCGGCAGCGCGCAAGATCTCGAGCCGCTCGGCCGTCACCTCGCCGATGATGCGGATGGCGAGACCCGGGCCCGGGAACGGCTGTCGCCACACCATCCGCTCGGGCAGGCCGAGCTCCTCGCCTACACGGCGCACCTCGTCCTTGAAGAGCATGCGCAGCGGCTCGACGAGCTGCATGCGCATGTCCGCGGGGAGCCCACCGACGTTGTGATGCGACTTGATCGTCGCCGCGACGCCGTCGTCGGCACCGCCCGACTCGATCACATCCGAGTAGAGCGTCCCCTGGACCAGGAAGCGAACGTCGCCGATCTTCCGCGCCTCGTCTTCGAACACGCGGATGAACTCCTCGCCGACGATCTTCCGCTTCTGCTCCGGGTCCTCCACGCCCTCGAGCCGCGACAGGAATCGCTCCTGCGCCTGCACGTGCACGAGCGGCACCTGGAAGTGCCCGCCGAACGTCTCCACGACCTGCTCGGCCTCGCTCTCGCGCAAGAGACCGTGGTCGACGAAGACGCACGTCAGCTGGTCGCCGATCGCTTTGTGCACGAGTAGCGCGGCGACAGCCGAGTCCACACCGCCCGACAGCGCACAGAGAATGCGTTCGCGCCCGACCTGCGCGCGGATGCGTTCGACCTGTTCCTCGATCACCGCCGCCGGCGTCCACGCGGGCGGCGCATCGGCGAGGCGGAACAGAAAGTTCTTCAGCACCTCCTGCCCGTGAGGCGTGTGCACGACCTCGGGATGGAACTGGACGCCGTAGAGGCCACGGTCCGGCGCCTCGAACGCGGCGATCGGGGTCGTCGGAGATCCCGCCACGACGCGCGCTCCATCGGGCGGTGCGGTCACCGAGTCCCTATGGGACATCCAGACGGTCTGATCCGGCGGCAGGCCCTCGAAGAGCGTTCCTTCGGCTGCGTGCAGGTCGGTCTTGCCGAACTCCGAGACGCCGGTGCGCTCGACGTTCCCACCGAGCTCGAGCGCCATCAGCTGCATGCCGTAGCAGATGCCGAGCGTCGGAATGCCCAGCGTCAGCACGTCCGGATCGACGCGCGGCGCATCTTCGGCATAGACCGAGGCCGGCCCGCCGGAAAGGATGAGCCCGTGCGGCCGACGCGCGAGCACCTGCTGCGCGGTGATCGTGTGCGGAACGAGCTCCGAATACACGCGCGCCTCGCGCACGCGCCGCGCAATCAGCTGCGCGTACTGTCCACCGAGGTCGACCACGAGCACGGGACGCTCCTGCGGAGGCCGCTCCGGCAGCGGGACGATCTCAGCGGCGATAGTTCGGCGCCTCCTTCGTGATCGTCACGTCGTGCGGATGGCTTTCGCGCAGCCCCGCGGCCGTGATCCGCACGAATTGCGCACGCTTCATGTCGTCGATCGTCGCCGCGCCGCAGTAGCCCATCGCCTGGCGCAGACCGCCGACGAGCTGGTGGACGATCGCGGCGAGGGGCCCCTTGTAAGGGACGCGGCCCTCGATCCCCTCTGGAACGAGCTTCTCGACGTCCTCGACGTCGCCCTGGAAGTACCGATCGCGCGACGAGCCGCGCGCACGCATCGCGCCTAGCGAGCCCATGCCCCGGTACTCCTTGAACCGCTCGCCCTGTGAGAGGACGATGTCGCCCGGGCTCTCGTCGGTGCCCGCCAGGAGCGAGCCCGCCATGATCGCGTCCGCGCCCGCGGCGATCGCTTTCGAGATGTCCCCGGAGGAGGTCATCCCGCCGTCGGCGATCAGCGGCACATCGTGACGCGACGTCACCTCCGCGCAGTCATAGATCGCCGTGACCTGCGGCACTCCGACCCCCGCGACGACGCGCGTGGTGCAAATCGAGCCCGGACCGACGCCTGCCTTCACCCCGTCCGCGCCCGCGCCGATGAGCGCCTCCGCGGCGGCGGCAGTCGCGACGTTGCCGGCGACGATCTCGACGTCCCATTCCTCCTTCACCCGCTGAACCATGTCGAGGACCGACGCGCTGTGCCCGTGCGCCGTGTCCACGATCAGCGCATCGACGCCGGCTTCGACGAGCCCGCCTGCCCGCTCCCAGGCGTCGGGACCGACGCCGACGGCGGCGGCGACGCGCAGCCGGCCGCGCGAGTCCTTCGTCGCGTCGGGGAACTGCAGCTTCTTCTGGATGTCCTTGACCGTGATCAGGCCGCGCAGCTTGCCCTCCGCATCGACGACGGGCAGCTTCTCGATCTTGTGCCGGTGCAGGATCGCCTCCGCCTCCGCCAGGGTCGTGCCGACGGGCGCAGTGACGAGCTCCTGCGCCGTCATCAGCGACGAGACGGGCTGGGCTGTGTCCGGGGCGAACCGAAGGTCTCGGTTCGTCAGGATGCCGACGAGCGTCCCGTCCTCGTTCGTGATCGGAACGCCGGAGATGTGGTACGTGGACATCAGCTCGAGCGCGTCGGACACGGATGCATCCGGCGGCAGCGTGACGGGCTCGACGATCATCCCCGCTTCGGAGCGCTTGACCTTGTCGACCTCCGCGACCTGCTCTTCGATCGAGAGATTCCGGTGGAGGACGCCGATTCCGCCTTCACGTGCGAGCGCGATCGCGAGCCGCGCTTCCGTCACCGTGTCCATCGCGGCCGAGACGATCGGGATCGCGAGCTCGATCCCGCGCGTCAGCCGGGTGCGGGTCGAGACGTCGTTCGGAAGGACGCGCGACTCGGCCGGCACGAGCAGGACGTCGTCGAACGTGAGCCCTTCCTTTGCGAATTTCCGCTCTAGCGCGAGCAGGCGCTCGACGTCGCGCTGCCCTAGCCCAAGCTCCATCGGCACACGCTACCAGCGAGCCCCGACGACGAGCATCGGCGCGACGGCACCTCAGCGCTCCGCTGCGACCGGCTCGAGCTCCTCCACCTTGACGTTGTTCTGGAGTCGCGCCGCCTCGCGCGGATCCAACCGTCCGGCGCCGAGCTCGAGCGTCGAGGCGGTGCCGGCTGCGACGGCGGCTCGCAGCGCCTCGTCCAGCGTGCGCTCGGCCAACCGTGCTGCGAGGAACGCCGCGAGCAGGACGTCGCCCGAGCCGACCGCGGAGACGGGCTCGACCTGCGGCGCCTGTGCCCGGTAGAGAACGCGCCGGCGCTCTTCGCGGAAGAGCGCGAAGCACGCGGCCTCAGACGTGATGAGCACGTTGCGCGGACCGATCTCGGCGATGCGTTCGAGTGCGTTCACCGAGTCCTCGTCGTCGCGGAACTCGTGGCCGACGAGCCCCTCGGCTTCCTGTTGGTTCGGCGAGACCAGAAACGGCTCGGCCTCCGCCCCGAGCCGCAGCGGCTCGCCTTCGCAGTCGAGCACGGTCCGCACGTTGCGCCGGTGCAGGTCCCGGATCGCCTCGGCGTAGAAATCCGCTTCGACGCCGCGCGGCAGGGACCCCGCGAAGACGACGAGGTCGGCGCCGCGCGAGAGGTACGCGAGCTTCTCGAGCAGCATCGCAAGCTCCTCCGGCCCGACGTGGGGGCCCCACTCGTTGATCTCCGTGTAGGAGCCGGCGGTCGGATCGACGACGGCGGTCGACGTGCGGGACTCGTCGACGATGCGCACGAAGTCGTTCAGGATCGCCTCGCCCGTCAGCTCTTCCACGATGCGAGTGCCGGTCCGGCCGCCGACGAGCCCGGTCGCGACGACGGGCACGTCGAGCCGCTTGAGGGCACGCGCCACGTTGATGCCTTTGCCGCCCGCGAGCATCAGCCCCTGGCTCGCGCGGTGACGCTGACCGCGCTGGAAGTTCGGGACGGTGAGCGTGCGGTCGAGGCCCGCATTGAGGGTCACCGTCACGATCACGTGAGCCGCCCGGTCGTGTTTCCGAGTCTCTGGCGTCCGAGACGCAAGGCAGGCAAGGACGCAGGGAGTCCGCGTGCCGGTGGCACGTGGGCGACCGAGGACGCGGCATCGCACCGTCGGATCGCGCGCCAGAGGCCGGAGGAT
>OEKB01000184.1_pt3 | contig 29310 bp, 25 predicted proteins | sample 1503171 | NCBI WGS metagenome assembly OEKB01 (sample SAMEA104379580, study PRJEB20068) | metagenome | isolation source: 1998
GACGCGCGGCGTAGCGGTCGCACGAGGCGCGACCGCGGAGTGCGCGGGATAGAGCCCGTCGCACGAGCCCTTCGGGCTCGCGCGACGGGCGCTTGATGGAGGCGGCGGGAATCGAACCCGCGTCCGTCGCCGCCCCGGACAGTGCGTCTACAAGCGTAGTCCGCCGTTGAATCTCGCCCGACGGCCGGAGGCGGACGCCCTACCGGCGGGCCAGCCATCCTTTGGTGTCGCACCTCCGGCGATTGGCTCTCCTTCGGTGCCGAGCCCGTTTGTTGGCGCCGCTCCCCGAGCCACGGGCCCAGCTCGGAGCGACGTCGCTACCTAACTAGGTTAGGCAGCGAGTGCGAGATGTTCGTTCTTCGCACTTACTTGGTTTGCCGGTGGATTTACGAGGCCAACCGGCGACCTCGGCTTGCAGCTCTGCCGGAGTATCGACCACGTCGAAACCAGGTCGCCCCCGTATGTGTGTCGTCGCATTGTACCCGCGTGGTCCGGGATCCGGATCGAGCCGGCCCCGACGGACGCCGACCTGAGCGGTCGCGAGCTCGCGCTGGGCACGGAGCGCGGAGCGGCCGCGCTCCGTGCAAGCAACGAGCCGATCCGGCGATTGAACGACGTGCTCGCGATCGCCCGATCCCTGGGCGAATTCGCCTGCGCGGTCCGATCGCCGGATCGGCTACCGACTCTTCGTCTACTTCCCCTTCGGCTTCGAGAGCTGCACCACCTGGAACGCCGCACTGCCAGGGTTCGGCGTCCCGAAACGCGCGTTCACCGCGTACAGGCGCCGGCCGTGGTCGTCGATCGTCGTCGGGGTCGACAGGGCCGGATCCGTCAGCCGGGTGATGACGCGCCCCGACGCGAGGCCCTTTGAAAGCGCGATCGCCGCAACCTGGTTGAGCTGGTTCTGGACCACGTAGAGCCGCTTCCCGTCGAGCAGGATCCCGTCGCCGTTCGGCACGCTCTCTCCCCCGAGCGAGATCTCGCGCGCGACCCCGGTGGACGGGTCGATCGTGAAGAGCTTCCCCTTGTTCGTCTGCACCGCCACGAGCGTCTTGCCGTTCCGGGTCGCGTCGATGCCGTTCAGGTTGAACCCGCTCGCGAGCGAGAAGTCCCCGCCGAGCGGGATCGTCTGCGCGGCGCCGAGCGCACCGCCCGCGCCGATCGGAATCCGGAACAGCACTGCCTTCTGCGAATCCGTGAAGTACGCCGCGTTGCGGGTGACGACGACGTCGTTGATGAACGTCGGCGCGGGCGCAAGGGAATATGTGCGCAGCAGCGCGCCGGTGGCGGCGTTGTACACATAGGCGTTCCCGGTGGATGCGCCGGCGACGAACAGCCGGTTGCGGTTGTCGAACTCGATCCCGGTTGCGCTCTTTCCGGCGGCGCCCGGGACGAGGATCGCCCCCGTGCCGGTGCGAAGGTTGCCTCGAAAGATCGCACCGTTTGCGACGGAGCCGACGTAGAAGGTCGTTCCGCGGCCCACCTCGATCCCCTCGGGCTGGAAGCCCGTCGGGAGCTGGATCACATGCGGAAACGGTTTGTCGGCCGCGTGCGACGGAACAGCCAGCAGGACCACGCCAATCGCCAGCGCCGCCGCGGTCGAGAGCACGCGAAGCATGAAAGCCCCCTCTCGGTCGTTTCGGCTTTCGAAAGCATACGCGCGCCGCGCGGGTTCGGATCGGCAGCTGACGGCCTCGACGGTGGCTCGAGGCCGTCCTCGCCGCAGATCAGCGACGGCTCTTGAGGGCGCGTTCCATGTCGCGCTCCGCCTCCCGCTTGGCGAGGTCGCGTCGCTTGTCACGCTGCTCTTTGCCGCGTGCCAGCGCGAGCTCGACCTTCACCCTGCCGTCGCGGAAGTAGAGCTTCGTCGGGACGAGCGTGAGCCCGCGCTCGCGCACCTTCCCCGCGAGAGAATCGAGCTCCTTGCGGTGGAGCAGCAGCTTCCGGTCGCGGTCGGGATCGTGGTTCTCCCGGTTGCCCTGGTCGTAGACGGAGATGTGCGCGCCGACGAGCCAGCCCTCGTTTCCGCGCACCTCGGCGTAGGCCTGCTGGAGGGAGGCGCGGCCGTCGCGGAGCGATTTCACCTCCGTCCCGGTCAGCACGAGACCCGCCTCGACGCGGTCGAGCAGGTGGTAGTCGTGCCGGGCACGGCGGTTGTCGACGATCAGCTTCTCGCCTCGGGGCTTCGCCACGAGGCGATTGTGCCCGAGAGCTACGAGCGGGCCATCCAGCCGAGCGTCCCGATCAGAGAGACGAACGGCAGGAGGGCGAGCGGAAGGGCGACTGCGAGGGAGAGCATCAGTCGCCCCCCGTCCCGATGATCGCGCCGAGCGCGGCGAGCACGAGCAACGCCACCACGACGAGAGCTATGAACAATCGCTTCTTCATGCGGGCGACGATATGACTCGCGGTTCCAGAGTTCGTTACGGCTAGCCGCACTTCGTGGTGCGGCGTCCTCCCGTATTCGCAGGCGACCCTCAGGCGGTTCGGCGGGCGGGGGAAAGCTCGATCTTGCCCTCCGCGCGCTCGATCTTCTCCACTTGAACCGAGATCGAATCGCCCAGGCGGTGCGTCGTCCGGCCACGCCGGCCCGCGAGGGCGGTGCCGAGCTCGTTCGGCTCGAAGTAGTCGCCGCCGAGGCGCCTTGCGGGCAGGAATCCCTCGAAGACCTCGCCGAAGCGCACGAAGAGGCCCGAGCCGATCAGTCCGACGATCTCCCCCTCCCAGGCCGCGTCCCAGCCGGCCTCGAACAGCTCGTCCTCCAGGAGCCAGGCCAGGCAGAGCTCGTCGGCCAGGTATTCGACCTGCGCCGCCTCCCGCTCGCGGGCGGACGTGTGCTCGGCCAGCACGTCGAGGTCTGACGGCGTCGGATCGTCGGCGAGGCCGAGCTCCCGGAGCAGCGCCCGGTGGACGACGAGATCGGGATAGCGGCGGATCGGCGAGGTGAAATGGCAGTAGGCCGGGCTCGCGAGGCCCGAGTGACCGAGGTTCTCCGGGTGGTAGCGCGCCTGCTTCAGCGAGCGGAGGACGAGCGCCGGGAACGCCTCTTCGCCACGGCCGGAGCGGCGCACGTAGTCCATGACGAGCTCGCTCGCCTGCGAGGCGAGTGCCGCCGCGAGCGCGGGGCTGAGCCGTTCGGGGTCCGGCGCGGGCGGCGTGGGGACGCCGAGGTCGGCCAGCTTCGCCAGGAGAAGCTCGATCGCCTGCGGGTCCGGGCGCTCGTGCACGCGGTAGAGGGCCTCGCGCCGACGGGACGAGAGGAGCTCGGCAACGGCCTCGTTCGCCGCGATCATGAGCTCCTCGACGAGGCGGTGTGCCGTCGGCTCCGACTCCTTCCACGCCCGTGCGACACCGCCGCGGCCGTCGAACTCGAACGCGATCTCCGGGCTCTCGATTCGCAGCGCCCCGCGGGCGAACCGGCGCTCGCGCATCGAGGCTGTGAGGCCGTCCGTGAGCTCCAGCGCAGCGGCGATCTGCGCGTCCGCGTCCCGGCGCTCGGCCTGGCCGTACGTCAATCTCGCATCGCTTCGGATCACGGAGCGGTAGATCGAGGGCGTTCCTTGCGGTGGGAGCTCGACCGTCACCGTCAGGCGATCCTCGTGTGGGCGGAGGCTGCAGCGGTCGTCGGCGAGCTCAGGCGGAAGCATCGGCGCCGCGCGACCGGGGGCGTAGGTCGTGAACGCCCGCGAGGCGGCGCCGCGATCGAGCGTCGATCCGGCCGGGACGAAGGCGGACACGTCGGCGATGTGGACCCAGGCGCGGAGCCCGTCGGCCTCCTCGCGGATGGAGAGGGCGTCGTCGAAGTCCTTCGCGGTCTCGGGATCGATGGTGAACGTGGTGAGATCGCGCAGGTCGACCCGATTCTCGGTGCTCGGCTGCGGCGGATCGTAAGGCTCGAAGGCTGTGCGTGCGCCGACGTGCACGAGGAGTCCTTCGAGCACGGCCTCGATGTCCTTCGCCTTTCCGAGGACGCGTTCGACCCGGGCCCGCCCGCGATTTCGGTGCACCACCGCCAGATCACCCGGCCGTGCGTCGCGGAGCCCTTTGCGATCGATGACGAGCGGCACTCCGGCCTCGAAGTACGGCTCCCCCACGACAAGCTTGCCGCGCTTGGCGAGCTCGACGACTGCGCGCTCAGCGGCGCTCACGCGACCGTCCCTTCCCGCCGGAGGGTCGATCGGCTGTCGCTAGATCCGTAGGAAGCGTCGGATCGTCAGGCCCGAGCCCGCTGCACCGAGTGCGAGACCGACCCCGACGAGCATGAGCGCGTTGACCGTGAACCCGATCGCCTTCACGCCGCTGCCCGCGTCCAGCGGCCCATGCAGAAGCGACGGCAACACGGTTTCCTTGCCGACGATCAAGAGCACGATCGCGCCGATGGCGCCGGCGAGCCCGCACAACAGGCCCTCGAGCATGAACGGCCCGCGCACGAACCAATTGGTCGCGCCGACGAGCTTCATCACCTCGATCTCGCGCCGCCGAGAAAAGATCGACAGCCGGATCGTGTTCGCGATCAGCAACGTCGACGCGAGGATCAGGAGGATCGCGGCGGCGATGAAGAACGACTCGATGATCCTGGTGACGTGCAGCACGCGGTGTGTGAGCTTGCCGCCCCAGTCCACCTTCTCGACGCCGGGGAAGTTCGCGTTCTGGATCTCCTGGCCGATCTTCGGGGTCAGGTCGCCGCTCGTCGGATAGATCTTCAACGCGTCGGGGAACGGGTTCGACGGCAGCACCTTGACCGCTTCGGGCTGCGTCTTCCGCATGATCTCGAGCGCCTGCTGTTTCGAGATCGGCTGGAGGCGCTTGATCCGTGAATCGCCGTTGAAGTGCGCCGCGACTGCGGTCTCTTGCGCGCGCGTCGCGTCTCCCTTGCCGGGACACGTGGACTCGGTGCAGTAGTAGACCCGCACGGCGAGCTGCCCCTTCAGCTGCTTGTCGTACGAGTGCGCCCAGCTCCACAGCGCGATGAACAAGCCCAGCAGGAACATCCCGATCAGGACGGTCACCGTCGCTGCGAGCGTCGTCGACGCGTTCGCCCCGAGCGAACGGACCGACTCCCCGACGATCGTCCTGAAGCGACTCACGTCAAGACTCGTAGCCGCCGCGCCGCTCGTCGCGGGCCAGGCGCCCGTCCTCGAGTGCGATCACGCGGCGCCGCATCTTGTCGACCATTTCGCGGTCGTGGGTGACCATCAGGATCGTCGTCCCCGCGCGATTGATCCGATAGAGGAGCTGCATGATCCCGACGGACGTGTCCGGGTCGAGATTCCCCGTCGGCTCGTCGCAGACGAGGAGCGGCGGATGGTTGACGAAAGCTCGGGCAATCGACACGCGCTGCTGCTCGCCGCCGGACAGCTCGTCGGGGTATGAGTTCATCTTGTGCGAGAGGCCGACGAGGTTGAGCACTTCCGGCACCTTGCGCCGGATCGAAGCGGTGCTTTCGCCCTGGACCTTGAGCGCGTAGGCGACGTTCTCCGAGGCCGTGCGCGCCGGCAGGAGCTTGAAGTCCTGGAACACACACCCCACGTTCCGCCGCAAGAGCGGCACCTTCGAGCGCCGGAGACGCGTCAGGTCGCGCCCGCCGACGATGATCCGACCCCGCGTCGGCTCGAGCTCCTTGAGCAGCAGGCGGACGATCGTCGACTTCCCCGACCCCGAAGCGCCGACGACGAAGACGAATTCACCCTTTTCGATCGTGAACGTGACGTCGCGCAGCGCTGTCACGTCGGGCTCGTAGACCTTCGTCACCGTCTCGAACGTGATCATCCCGCTCGCGCTGGGCGCGGGCGGCGGGAGGAGCCCGGCGCCGTTCGTCTCGGCCAACTGCGCGGGGGTTACGGTGTCTGTCTGAAGGGTCGTGTCCGTCACTCGGAGAGAAAGCGCAAGGCCTGGGCGCCCGCACCGGGCGTTGGGAACCGGCGCAGTCTAGCGAAAGCTGCTGCTAGATCCCTATTTCCGCGCTTCAGACCACGTTCCCTGCCGCCTTGGCGAGCAGGTAGGCGCGGATAAAGCCGTCGAGGGCGCCGTCCAGGACTCCCTGGGCATTGCCGGCCTCGTAGTCGGTCCGGTGGTCCTTGACGAGCTGGTAGGGATGCAGGACATAGGAGCGGATCTGGCTGCCGAAGCCGATGTCCTGGGCCGCGCCACGCTCCCTCGCGAGCTCCGCCTCTCGCTCCTCCTCCGCCTGCTCTGCGAGGCGCGAGCGGAGGATCCGCATCGCGGTCTGCTTGTTCGAGGACTGCGAGCGCTCGTTCTGGACGCTGACGACGATCCCACTCGGAAGATGCGTGATCCGGACGGCCGAGTCGGTCTTGTTCACATGCTGGCCGCCGGCGCCGCTCGCCCGGTACGTGTCGATCCGCAGGTCGTTCTCGTCGATCTCGACGGCGGTGTCGTCCGGGAGCAGCGGGCTGACGATCACCTGCGCGAAGGACGTGTGCCGACGATGCGCCTGGTCGAACGGGCTGAGGCGGACGAGACGGTGCACGCCGCGCTCGGCCTTCAGGATGCCGTACGCGTTCTCGCCTTTGACGGTGAACGTCGCCGACTTGAGCCCCGCCTCCTCCCCGGGGCTCGCCTCGAGCATCTCGACCTCGAAGCTCCGGTCGGCGGCCCAGCGCTGGTACATGCGCAGAAGCATCTCCGCCCAGTCCTGCGCGTCCGTGCCCCCGGTCCCGGCGTGGATGGTCACGACCGCGTCGCCCGCGTCGTACTCCCCGGTGAAGAGCGCGTCCTCCTGCAGGCGCTCGAGCTCTCGTTGCAGTGGCTCGAGCGAGCGCGCAATCTCCTCCTCCATGCCGCCGTCGAGCGCATGGAGCTCGCGTGCATCTTCGTAGTCGCGCGTCAAGCGCTCGTACCGTTCGAGCCGGCGCGTCAGGCGCGCATGCTCGGTCGAGATCTGTGCGGCCTGCTCCTGGTCGTCCCAGAAGCCCGGCTCCCCCATCTGCGCCTCGAGCTCGGCGCGTCGTGCGGTCAGCGCGTCCGGGTCAAAGGTAATCACGGACCCACGCGAGGCGGGTCCCGATGTCCTCGAGCTGTTGTTCCAGCGGCTGCGTCGTCTGCTCGGCCACGCGGCGATCGTAGCCGAGGACGCGCGCCCGGGTGCGTCGTGCGCGTTTCAGCTCGAAGTTGACGCAGACGTGTACGTGGATGGGCGCTATCGTCGAGGACGAGGGGTGGTGGGTGTTCGCCCCACCCGGGTGGGGGCACGCGCGCGCGTGTAGCTCTCAGCGGCAGAAGCGCGTCGGTTCCAGGCCGGTCAGCGCTTCCAGGCTTCGGTGGACGTTTACCTTGAACTGCAGGTCGATCGGCCCCGGGAGAAACGCCGCCAGGCGCGTCATCCCGTCGGGGGCGCGCGACACGCAGCCTTCGAGCGTGTGCCAATACGGCGAGAACCTGACCGAGACGTGATAGCGCCCGGGCGCGGCGACGTCGATCATCAGCCGTGTGGCACCCATCGTCGCGACCCGCGCCCGCGCCGGGCCGGTCACGACGCTGGTTGCATGCGGGAGCTCGTAGACCGTCAAGTGCGGGACTCGAAGCACCCGCCGGAGGCCCGATCGGCCGCTCCGCAGCAGTTTCGCCTCCGCCCGCGAGCTGTAGTCGGGCGGCGCAGCGCTGAGCACGACGTACCGGACGCCCAGCGAGCGCAGCCAGTGGCGATAGGCCGCGGGCCCGAGCTCCTCGTCGTAGAGCAGTGCATTCGCAGGAAAGTCGTTCTGCCGGTACCAGCCGCGGACGATCGGAAGGTTCGCCTCGGGGAAGTAGACCGCCGGCCAGTGCTCGAGCGTGTCGACGACCTCGACGCGGTACGACGGCGTCAGCCGCTTGTGCAGGAACGTGATCGCCGGCTGCCAGTACCGCACGCTCGCCGCGGGATCCGCCGCGGCATTTTGATAGTTCGCGATCAGCGGTTTGACGTTCCAGAAACCCGCGACCCCGAGCAGCGGGAGCGCAACCGCGAGCGGACGCCAGGAGGCGACGGAGACCGCAAGGAGCGCGAGGGGAATCGCCGCGTAGCGGAGCCGTTCGACGTTGGAGCCGAGCTCGGTCGGGATCGCGAACGAGATCACGCACAGGATGGAGTAGGCGAGGAAGAGGCCGAGCAGGGGCCGAGCGCCTCGCGGCGCGCGCGTCATGAGCGCGCCGAGCAGGCAGAACGAGAGCGCGAGGACGAGCTGCTCGGGGCGATACGGAAAGCGACCGCCGTCCGGAAAGAGCCGCATGAGCACGACCTCGCCCAGGATCGCGCAGCCGACGATGGCCGCCGGGAGCACGAGCTCCGCACGGCGCGGCCGCCTGGTACCAGCGATGCCGACGAGCACGAGCACGAGGAAGAGGAAGGCGAGCGGGCTCGCTGCGAGCGTCAGGACGACGAGGACAGCGAACCGGCCGCGTCTTCCTTCCTGAAGGGCCCACAGCGCGAGAAGCCCGAGCGCCACGCCGAGGGCGAACGGGAAGGCCGCCGACAGGCACGTGCCCGCCCACAGCACCGCGAACGTGCGCGACGACCAGCGCGCGGCCGGCCCCCACTCCCGCCCGATCACAACGGCGAACCCGAGCGCGGCGGCGGTCACGGACGCCAGCGCAAGCGCCTTGATCCCGATCAGGGCGGACAACGGGTAGTACAGGACGCTGTACGTGATGAACGAGTAGCGACCCGCGTACCAGAAGTTGTTCCAGAGGACGAAGCCGTGCTTGAGGAAGAGCGCGCGCTGGTAGATGTGCGCGGCGATGTCGTTTCCGGGCGGCCCGGCCCAGAGGAGGACGGCAGCGAAGGATGCGGCGGTCGCGGCCGCGAACAGCGCCTCGCGCGTCAGCGGCGTCAGTCTCCGGACGGCGGGGACCATCGGAGGCTTATACCAAATTTGCTATGCCTCCTGGCGGCAGCAAGACGAGAGGTCAGACCCGAGGATCTGACCCTTGGTCGAGCCGGCGCCGGTTCAGGCGCCGTGGCATTTCTTGAACTTCTTGCCGGAACCGCACCAGCACGGGTCGTTCCGGCCGATGTTCTCCCGCTCAGACTTCACGATCTGCTGCGGACCCGTCGCGACCGCGCCGCCGCCCGACATCGCCATCGTCGCCGACGCTGTCGCGCTGCCTCCGGCAGCGGCGATCGCCTCCGCTCCCGCGAGCGACTCATGCTCGTACTGCAGGTCGCTCCCGGGACCGGCACCGTTGCCGTCGCCGACGGCCAGCGCCTCCTCCGCCGCGGCAGGCTCGAGCTGCGCGTGGAACAGCGTCAGCACGACCTCCTCGCGGATCGCGTGACCGAGCTGCCCGAACATCGAATGGCCCTCGTTGCGGTACTCGACGAGCGGATCTTTCTGCGCCATGCCGCGCAGGTGGATGCCCTCGCGCATGTAGTCCATCGCGTCGAGGTGCTCGCGCCAGCGCTGGTCGACGATCTGGAGGATGACGAAGCGCTCGAGCTCGCGCATCAGCTCGGAGCCGAGGTCCTCCTCCTTGGCGGCATACGCGTCGCGCGCATCTTCCTGGAACTCCTCGACCAGGGAATCGCGGGACACCTGTTCGAGGTCCTCCTTGAGCTCGTCGACCGTGACCTCCGTGTCGTAGAGCGTCGCCATCGCCTTCGCGAGCGCCTCGAGGTCCCACTCCTCGGCGTACTCCTCCTGGGTGAACTGGTCGACCGTCGCCTCGACGACCTCGTCGATCCACTCCCGCACCTGATCCGACATGTCGTTGCCCTCGAGCACCTGGCGCCGCTGCTCGTAGATCACCTGGCGCTGCGTGTTCATGACGTCGTCGTACTTGAGGACGTTCTTGCGCATGACGAAGTTCTGCTCCTCGACCTTCTTCTGCGCGTTCTCGATCTGACGCGACAGGATCGAAGCCTCCATCGGCTGGTCCTCGGGAATCTTGAACCGCTCCATGATCCGCCTGATCCGCTCGCCCGCGAACAGGCGTACGAGGTCGTCTTCACCCGAGAGGTAGAAGCGCGACTCGCCGGGATCGCCCTGGCGGCCCGACCGGCCGCGCAGCTGGTTGTCGATCCGACGCGCCTCGTGGCGCTCGGTGCCGAGCACGTACAGCCCACCCAGCTCGACGACGCCCGCGCCGAGCTTGATGTCGACGCCGCGGCCGGCCATGTTCGTCGCGATCGTGACCGCGTGCGGTTGGCCGGCGTCCTTGATGATCTCCGCCTCGCGGGCGTGCTCCTTCGCGTTGAGGACGTTGTGCGGGATCCCCTGGCGCTTGAGCAGCTCGCTCAGGTACTCGGAGGTTTCGACGGCGATGGTGCCGACCAGGATCGGCTGGCCATGCTCGTGCCGTTCCTTGATGTCGCGGACGACGGCCTGGAACTTGCCCTCGACCGATTTGAAGATGAGGTCGTTGTTGTCGTCGCGGGCGACCGCGACGTTGGTCGGGATCTCGACCACGTGCAAGCCGTAGATCTCGACGAACTCTTTCTCCTCGGTCTTCGCCGTACCGGTCATGCCGGCGAGCTTCTCGTAGAGGCGGAAGTAGTTCTGGAGGGTGATCGTCGCGAGCGTGACGTTCTCCTCCTGGATCTTCACGCCCTCCTTCGCCTCGATCGCCTGGTGCAGTCCCTCCGACCACCGGCGCCCTTCCATGATCCGGCCCGTGAACTCGTCGACGATCTTGACCTCGCCGTCCTGGATCACGTAGTCGATGTCGCGCTTGTACAGCGACTCGGCCTTGAGCGACTGGTTCAGATGGTTGACGAGCTGTGCGTTGCGCGGGTCGTAGAGGTTGTCGATCCGGAGCGCGCGCTCGACGGCCTCGATCGCGCGCTGGCCCGGCGCGACCGTCTTGTGCTTCTCGTCGAACTCGTAGTCCGCGTCGGGGTTGCCGCCCTTGAGCAACGGATCGTGCGGCACGCCCTGCAGCTGCCGCGCGACGCGTGCGAAGTCGTAGTAGATCTGCGCGGCCGTCTCGGGCTCGCCGGAGATGATCAGCGGCGTGCGCGCCTCGTCAATCAGGATCGAGTCGACCTCGTCGACGATCGCATACGCGTGACTGCGCTGCACGACGCCGTCCAGAGAGACCGCCATGTTGTCGCGCAGATAGTCGAAGCCGAACTCGGAGTTCGTCCCGTACGTGATGTCTGCGTCGTAAGCAGCTTTGCGCTCCGCCCAGGGCATCATGTTCTCGATCGACGCGACCGTCATGCCAAGCCGCTCGTAGACGCCCCGGTTCCACTCGGCGTCACGCCTGGCCAGGTAGTCGTTGACGGTGACGAGGTGGACGCCGGTTCCCGCGAGCGCGTTCAGGTACAGCGCGAGGCTCGCGACGAACGTCTTCCCCTCGCCCGTCTTCATCTCGGCGACGTCACCCTCGTGCAGCACGATCCCGCCCATGAGCTGGACGTCGAACATCCGCTGGTCGGACTCGCGGACACGCGCCTCGCGCACAGCGGCAAAGGCCTCGAACAGAAGCTCCTCGAGCGTCTCGCCGTTCTCGAGCCGCTGGCGGAACTCGGCCGTCTTCCCGCGCAGGTCCTCGTCAGAGAGCGTCTGGAACTCGGGCTCGATCGACGTGATGTACGCGGCCTGCTCAGCGAGCCGCTTCAGGCGTCGGCCCTCGCCGACGCGAAGGACTTTCTCGAAGGAGCCGAGCTGCTGAGCCATCGAGCCTAGGGTAGCTTGCCCACCCCCGAGGGCGCATCGCGCTCTCGAGGGGGTCGTCGGGCCCTACAGGGGATCGATCCTCACCTCCCACCAGTCGCCGTCCAGGCGCTGGGCCCGGACGACGTAGTCCTCCCGGTGCCCGGCCAGCGCCTCGAGCGCCGCCACTGTGCCGAACCCCCGGATCCCGTCGGTCGTGAGGCTGCGCTCGCCGCCGTGGACACTGAGCTCGATCGTGTCGCCCTCCCGATCTGGGAGACGGACGACCTCGATCGCCCGCGCCGCGACCGCCCAGAGGTCCTCTCCCCGGCGGACGGCCTGAGCTCGGTACGGAGGCTGGAGCTCGCGCTCGATCGCATCCGCGAGCGGTGCGAGCGGCACGTCGTCCTCCTCGTCCTCCACGAGCACGGTTCGATCCGGCAGCACCTCGAACGCGACGTGATCGCCGGGGATGTCCGCCGCGCGCACCGTCGCCACGGCGTCCCACTCGCGCTGGCGGGCGATGCCGTGGATCCCGCTCTCGCGCGCGCCACCGACGACCGGACGCACGTCATGCTCCGGCGGGGCGTCGAGACCGCCCTGCCTCAGGAGGCGTTCGTGCAGCGGCTTCCGCCGCCGGAACAGGCCCACGATCTAGCTTTGCGGCTCGATCAGCCCGTAGCCGCCGTCGTTGCGCCGGTAGATGACGTTGATCTCGCCGGATTCGTCGCTGCGGAAGACGAAGAAGTCGTGCCCGACGAGCTCGAGCTGGAGCGCGGCTTCCTCGGCGCTCATCGGCTTGACGCTGAACTGCTTGCTCTTGACGATCTTCGGACCTGCCTCTTCCTCGATGGCCATCGGACCTCCGGAGGGGATCTCGCTTCCGCGCGCCGGACGGCGGCGACGCTTGGCGCGATAGTGCTCGACTTGACGCTGAAGCTTCTCGGTGAGCTGGTCGATCGACGCCTTCATATCGGTCGAGGCCTCGCGTGCGCGCAGCGTCGGACCTTTCGTCCACACCGTCGCCTCTGCGACCTGGTTCTGTGGGATCGACGGGTTCTTCTCCACCCGAAGCTCGAGCTCGACCTGTGTCAGCTCGTGCAGCTGCCGGTTGAGCTTTCCGAGTTTCTCTTCGGCATACCGGCGGATCGAGTCGCTGACCTCGAGGTTCTTGCCCTTCACCTGAAGTCGCATCGCGTCTCCTGTCTCGGGGCCGGGAAGGCCAGCCTACCGAATGCGAATCGCGCGGGCGAACGTCGCGACCTCCACGCTCTGGGCGCCGCCCTTGCGCAGCGCGGAGGCCGCGGCGCTGACCGTCGCGCCGGTCGTGTACACGTCGTCCACGAGCAAGATCCGTCCGCGGACCTGCATCGCCGGCGCGAAAGCACCCCGCACGTTGCGACGGCGCGCAACGTGGTCAAGGCCTCGTTGGCGAGGCGCCGTTCGCGTCCGCGAGAGGAGCGGCTCGCAGGGCAGATTCCAGCGCGCCGACAATTCACGTGCGAGTGCCTCCGCAGCATGGCCACCTCGACGGAGGCGGCGATCCCGATCCGGCGGGACGAACGCGATGCAGTGAGCGCGCGGCGGCGGGACGACCTCCACGATCAGCTCGGCGGCCCAAACCGCGAGGCGCTTCAGACCGCGCTCCTTCCAGGCGGCGACGATCCGCCGCACCGAATCGTCGTAGACGACGGCCGCACGGGCCCGGACGAACGCCAGTCGCCGCCCCGTACACTCGCGGCAGCGCGCGACCGGCCACGCAGTCGGCGTCCCACAACGCTCGCAGAGCGGCGCCTGCACTCTCGGGATGCTGTCCGTGCATCTCGTGCACACCTGGGCGCCCGCGGCCGAGCAGCCGAGACAGCGCTGCGGCAGCAGCAGGTCGAGCACGCCGCCACGCTACGTCCGGCGTTCAGACGGGTGTGTGTCAGCTGTGTGGCGAGTACTCGGCGCGCTCGGGCAGGCCGAGCCGGCGGCGCATGAGGTTGTCCGCCTCGAGCAGCTGCGCGTGGTCGCCGATGTCCCACCAGCCGCCCTCGAAGGCGTAGGCGTACACCGGCACGCGCGCCTGGAGCCACGCCACGTAATTGCCCGGCTGGTCCCGCGGGTGTCCCTCGCTCAGATACGTGTCGACGAGCCGCACATGATCACGGGCGAAGAGGTAGGTCGCGGTCGCGCAGAGCGTCGTCGGCGGCTCCTCGGGCTTCTCAACGAAGCCGATGAGACGCCCGTCCTCGTCGACGTCGACGACGCCGTACTTCTTCGCGAGCTCGCGATCGCCGACGTCGTGCACCGCGACGCAGCTGGCGCCGTCCTTTGCGCGCCAGAAGTCGACGTAGTCGCGGAGCGAGAACTCGAAGAGATTGTCGCCCGCGATCGCGAGGAGGTCGTCGTCGATCCCGACGAACTGGATGTCGCCGATCGCTCCCAGTCGATCCTCGTTCGACGTCGTCCCGTCGTCGTGCACCGTGACGTCGCCCGGCGCCCAGCGCTCGAAGTCGGCGGCGAACCGGTGGTTGGTGACGAGATGGATCTCCTCCGCATCGGTCTCCCGGATCTTGTCGACGATCCAGTCCACCATCGGCCGGCCGCCGACCGGGAGCAGCTGCTTGGGGATCGAGTCGGTGAGCGGCCGGAGACGCGTCGCGTATCCGGCCGCCAAAATCAGCGCCTTCATCTGACCGAGAAAGCCTGTTACAAGGCCGGTCTAGGTGCCCTCGTCCCAGGAGGCCAGGTACTTCGCCTGCTCCTCCGTCAGCTGGTCGATCGCGATCCCCATCGTCTCGAGCTTCAGCCGGGCGATCTCGTTGTCGATCTCGGGCGGCACCGGATAGACCTTGCGCTCGAGCTCCGCGGCGTGCTGGATCGCGTACTCCGCTGAGAGGGCCTGGTTCGCGAATGACATGTCCATGACGAGCGCCGGATGCCCCTCGGCCGCGGAGAGGTTCACGAGCCGTCCGTCGGCGATGAGGTAGATCCTACGTCCGTCCTCGAGCGTGAACTCGTCCACGAACGCGCGCGCTTCGCGGGTCTCGGCCGCGAGCTGGCGGAGCGCGGGGATGTCGATCTCCACGTTGAAGTGGCCGGTGTTCGCCAGAATCGCGCCGTCCTTCATCAGCTCGACGTGCTCACGCCGGATCACCGACTTGTCCCCGGTGGCGGTGCAGAAGATGTCGCCGACCCGCGCGGCCCGCTCCATCGGCAGCACCTCGAACCCGTCCATAACGGCCTCGAGCGCGCGCATCGGGTCCGTCTCTGTCACGATCACGAGCGCGCCCATACCGCGAGCGCGCGAGGCGACCCCCCGTCCGACCCAGCCGTAACCGGAGACGACGAACCGCTTGCCCGCAAGGAGCACGTTCGTGGCGCGAATGATCCCGTCGATCGTCGACTGGCCCGTCCCGTACCGGTTGTCGAAGAGATGCTTCGTGTTCGCGTCGTTCACGGCGATCACCGGGAACCCGAGCGCGCCGTCGCGTTCGAGCGCCTTCAGCCGGATAACGCCCGTGGTGGTCTCCTCCGTCCCCGCGATGATGTCGCCGAGCTGCTCGCGCCGCGCAGAGTGGAGGACGCCGATCACGTCGGCGCCATCGTCCATCGTCAGCTGTGGCTTGTGGTCGACGGCCGCCTCGATGTGCGAGTAGTACGTGTCGTTGTCCTCGCCCTTGATCGCGAAGACCGAGATGTCGTATTCCTCGACGAGCGCCGCGGCGACGTCGTCCTGCGTCGAGAGCGGGTTCGACGCGCACAGAACGACGTCTGCACCTCCCGCCTGCAGCGTGCGCGCGAGATTGGCGGTCTCCGTCGTCACATGGAGGCACGCCGAGATCCGGTAGCCCGCGAGTGGCTGCTCCTGCGCGAACCGTTCGCGGATGGCTGCGAGGACCGGCATCTGCCGGTCCGCCCAGGCGATCCGGCGGACGCCTTCCGGTGCGAGCGCCAGGTCCTTCACGTCATGTCTCTTGGTGGTGGCCATGCAGTCCTCTCTCGTTTCGGTCAGGCGGCCAGGAGCCGCTCCTGCTTGCGCTGCTCCCAGTCGAGGGCCGACAACTCTGTCCCGGCCAGCCAGGTCTCGACAGCGCCGCGTAGCTCGGGCTCACGGCGGAGCCGGGCTGCGAAGGCTACATCCGTCAGCTCGACGCCGAAGTCGCGGCGAAGCTCTCGCAACGACCTGAGCTGGTTCAGCTCGAGCAAGCCGTACACGCGATAACCGGCGGCGGTGCGTCGGGGCGCCACGAGGCCGTCGCGCTCGAGGTAGCGGAGCATCCGGGGCGACCACCCGGTGCGGGCGGCTGCCTCGCCGACGGTCAGCCCTTCCACGCGCCGAACCTTAACACAAGTATGTCAAGGATCGCTCGTGCCCTCCCTGCCGTAGCGATCTTCGAGGCGGACGACGTCGTCCAGGTGCGGGCTGGAGGCCTCGAGGATCGTCGTGTCTTCCAGCGCGGTGACCCGATGCACGGTCCCCGGCCGCAGCCGGAACGAGGCGCCCGGCCCGACCACCTCCACGTTCAGGTACGGATCGCCGGCCGAGCCGAGCTCGATCTTGGCGCGTCCCGACTGGACGAGCCACGACTCGTCCTTCACGCGGTGGAACTGCAGCGACAGCGATTCGCCGGCCTTCACGAACAGCACCTTGCCCACGTAGGCGTCGGTGTCCGCCCAGATCAGCTCGTGGCCCCAGGGCTTGTCGACGCGGCGCGGCTCGAACGCCCATCCCTCGAGCCCGCGGAGATTGGGAGAGTCGACGCTCACCGGCCGACTCTACGCCGAACGCGCCGCGTTCCGTCCGTGCAGCGGACCCGTGGGAGGGAGCTCTGGGGAAACCGGGACGTTCCCCCAGCACCGAGCAGAACACCTAACGATTCCGCGCCAACGTGGGCCGAAGCTCGGGATGGTCCGCGTAGTAGGCCTCGGCCCGCTGGAGATCCTTCGGCGTGTTCACGGTGATCCACAGACCCTCGTGCTGGAAACCGTAGAGCTTGTCTTCTCGTGCGAGCTCAGGGAACGTCGACTGCTCGTGGTCGCCGCGCTCGGGCATGCGGTCGAGAGCCTCTTCGTCGAGGACGTAGACGCCGGCGTTCACCCAGTGCGGCAGGCGCGGCGCCTCGCGGAAGCCCTTGATGCGATCGTCACCGGCGAGCTCGACGACACCGAACTGTGAGATCAGCGGCGCGACGACGATCGTGGCCGCAGCGTTCTCGTATTCGCGGTGACGATCGAGCAGCGCGACGAGGTCGACGTCGTGGAGCTCGTCGCCGTTGAAGGCATACAGCGGCCCCGACTCCTCACGGTATTCCGCCGCGTACCGGATGCCGCCCCCGCGGCCGAGTGGGTCCGGCTCCGCAACGGCGACGATCTCCGCTCCGAGGCCGGACAACTTCGTTCGGAAGAGCCGATCCTGACCGAGTGCGCAGCTGACGATGATGCGCTCGACCCCGGCGCGTACGAGCTGCCAGACCTGGTACTCGGCGAGCGGATGCCCTGCGATCGGCACGAGCGACTTCGGCTGGCCGCGCGCTGCGTCACCGAGGCGGGTCGCCCTCCCGCCGGCGAGGATGATCGCTTCCACTAGGAGGTCTCGGTCGGCCCGACCGGCGCCCCCTCGGGCGGCTCTGGGATCTCGGGCAGGGCCGCGAACTCGGACGTGGGCCGTCCGATCCCCTCGTAGGCAAACCCTGCAGCGCGGGTCTCGTCCGGATCGAGCAGGTTGCGGCCGTCGACGATCAGCGGTCGTGCCATGGCAACGCGCACCTGCTCTGACGCGAGGCCGCGGAGCTCCTCCCACTCCGTCACGATCACTGCGGCGTCCGCGCCCGTGACCGCGTCGACGACGGAGTCGCAGATCAAGGCTCCCTTCAGCAGCTCGCCGGGCTGTGCGACTGGATCCCACGCGCGTACCTCCGCCCCTTCGGCCAACAGCCGCGAGGCGAGCACGATCGACGGTGCCTCGCGCATGTCGTCCGTCCCGGGCTTGAAGGCCAGACCGAGGAGCGCGACCTTCTTGCCACGCAGCTTGCCCAGGTGCTTCTGCAGCTTCGAGATGACGCGCCGTTTCTGGAGCTCGTTCACCTCGATCACGGCGGAGAGCAGCTGGAAGTGGTAACCGGAGTTCGATGCCAGCTGCTTGAGCGCGAGCGAGTCTTTCGGAAAACAGGAGCCGCCGTAGCCGATGCCCGCGCGCAGGAAGTGCGGGCCGAGCCGACGGTCGAGCCCGACCCCGCGCGCCACCTCGACGACATCCGCGCCGACGGCTTCGCACACGTTCGCGATCTCGTTGATGAACGAGATGCGCGTCATCAGGAACGCGTTGGCGGCGAGCTTGATCATCTCCGCGGACCCGACGTCCGTGCGGACGACCTGCGCGTCGATGCCGGAGTACAGGCCCTCGACGGCGACCCCGTCCTCGGCGTGGAACGCGCCCACGACGATCCGGTCCGGGTTGAGGAAGTCGTGCACCGCATTCCCCTCCGCGAGAAACTCGGGATTCGACACGTAGCCGACGTTCGTCAAGCCGCGCGCCTCGAGGGCCGCACGGACCTTCTCCCCTGTGCCGACCGGCACCGTCGACTTCATCACGAGGATCTGTCGGCGCTCGGTTCGCGGCAAGTGGTCCAGCGCCGTCCAGACGTACGAGAGGTCGGCGTCGCCGGAGTAGGTCGGCGGCGTCTGGACGCAGATGAAGAGCACGTCGGCCCGGCCAAGCTCGTCGGCGTCCGTCGTGTAGCGAAGCCGTTCCCGGTTCCGCTCGAGCATCCCCGGCAGGCCGGGCTCGTGGAAGGGCAGTCGCCCCGCCCCCAGCGCCTCGATCTTCTCGGGCACGACGTCGCGCACGACCACGTCGTGGCCGAGCTCCGCGAAGCACCCGCCCGTCACCAGACCGACCCAGCCGGCGCCGACGATGCCGATCGACTTCGATTCCCCCATGCGGCGGCAGCCTAGCGGCCGAGCGGGGAGAGGCCTTTGGCGATTGCCAGCATCGTCTCGTTGGAGAGCGAGTCGAGGATCGTGTTCGTCACCCAGTACGTCGCGCCGCGCTCTCGCAGGACGACCATGTGGAGATGCGCGCCCGAGTAGTAGAAGTCGTAGGTGCGGCCCCGGATCCGGTGCTCGAAGCTGGGGTTGTTCAGGATCGGCGCGTCGTTCCAGTCGGTCTCTTCGATGCCCCAGTACTCGTTGCCGCCGGTCTGGAACGTCAGGCGGACGGCCTTGTGATCCCTGTTGACCCGATAGACGCGGATCGGCGCCAGCGGCTCGGGCCGCGAGTTCTGCTCCAGCAGACGCGGCACCTCGAGCCGGAAGCGGACCCGGCGCCGGACCGACCGGAGATAACCGATCGTCGCGGCGGCGTTCGGCGTGACTGCGGCCGGCTGGCGTTTCGGCGTGTGGTCGACCGGCGCAGGCGCGAGCGTGCTGTGGAAGTTCTGCCCGACGACGACGGTGGCCATCGCTCCGTTCGCAAGCGTCACGAGCGGACGCGTCGCGGTCCGGAGCGACTTCACGTCGGCATCGCCGAAGAGGTTCGCAAGCTGCCGCGCGGCCTGGGAGGCCTGGCGCTGCGACGGGTCGTAGAGGATCGTCGTCCTGAAATAGTCCGAGGTCGGTGCGTTCACCGGTCGGCCCGCCGCCGGCAGCACGATCTTGTAGCCGCGCTGCCCGAGTGCATACGCCGCGTTTGCGGCCGATCCCTGAATGCCGTTGCCGTTGAGGACACTCACGGTCACGCTCGCTGGACGAAGCAGGTGCGTTCGTCGTCTGATCCCCAGGGTGACGTCGCGCGCCTTGGCCGGGGAGTTGATGTCGGGTTGCAGGAAGTCGTGCACTGCCGCGGTGATATTCGACGGATCTGTCGTCAGCTCGAACTGGCCCGTCAGGCCCTCGATCCTCGCCTGGAAGATGTGCCCGGCGGGGAGATTGCGCGCGAAGTAGACGTAGTCCTTCAGCGTTTGCGGGTCCAGGGGCCTGTTCCCACCTCGGCCGATGACGACGTTCTTCTCGACGACGTCGACGATGTCGAGGAGCGTGCCGAGCGAGAGCTGGCTCGTGATCTGCTGCTTGAGCGCCTTCAGAAACAGCTGCTGCCGTGCGACCCGGAAGAGATCGGAGTCGAAGTGCCGGAACCGAACGTAGGCGAGCGCCTGCGTCGCGCGCAGCCGCTGGTAGCCGGGCCAGAGATCGATCGGCGTCACGTCCGGGCAGTTCTGGCTGTTGCAGAGATAGCGATGGTCGACGTCCACCCAGACGCCGCCGAGGTTGTCCACGAGTTGCATGAATCCGCGGAAATTCACGGTCACGAAGTAGTTGATCGGGATGCCGGTGAGCGCCCGCACGGTGTCGACGCTGCCCTGCGTCCCGCACTCGGCGAAGGCCGCGTTGATGCGGTCGACATGATCAATGTGACCGGGGCACTTGATGGTCGTCGTCAGGTCTCGGGGGAACGAGAGCAGCGAGATCGAGTCCGTCCTCGGATCCGCGCGAACGAGCATGAGCGTGTCGGAGCGGCCGGTCAGATCGGCCTCGCGACCCTTGCGCTTGTCGGTGCCGATCACGAGCGCGGTCGTCGGCTGGCCGGGAATGGCGACGTCGAGGTCCTTCGCCGCCGCCTTGTCGGACGCGGTCTTCGGGGCGACGGCGACGATGAACTCGTGCGTCTTGAGATAGGCCGCACCTGCAGCGCCGCCGGCGACGATCAGTGCTGCGAGCACCGTCCAGAGCGCGACGGCGCGGATCATCTTCCACGGTCCACGCGGTGCGGGCTCCGGCTGCCGGTAGCGCGTCATCGGCGTCCGCGTTCCCGGCGGGTAGATCGCACGGCCGTTGCCGTCGGCCGCGGCACCGCGGCCCATTCCTCTCTTCAGCGTCGTCTTCATCGAGGCCGGAAACGGCGAGGCGCCCAGGAAAAGGGCGCCAGCCGGCCGCCAGGATACCTCAGGCCCCGGCTACCGAAGAGTTCGACGGATGCGGCGGGCCGGCCACCTCGGGCGACCGCCTGACGGCTGTCGTCGGGCGACATGTGGTACACAGCCTTGCCCGGATGAGCGTTCTCCGCCGTCCTCGAGCCCTCGCCCGCCGACGCGCTCGGCCCGACAACCAGGATCCGCTGGTCTTCGCGGGCACGGCGAGCCCTCGGCTCACCGACGCGATCTGCCGTGGGCTCGAGGTCGAGCCCGGGCGGGGCGAGGTGCTGCGCTTCTCGGAAGGGACGCTCTTCGTGCGCGTGCTCGAGAACGTTCGCGGCCGGAACGTCTACGTCGTCCAGTCGACAGTCTTCCCGACGAATGCGAACTTCATGGAGCTCCTCTTCTGGATCGACGCGTTCAACCGCGCGAGCGCCGAATCTGTCACCGCCGTCGTCCCCTACTTCAGCTACGCGAAAGGCGACAAGAAGGACGAGCCCCGAGTTTCCATCCGAGCGCGCGTCTGCGCCGACGCGATCGAGGCTGCGGGAGCGGACCGGGTCGTAACGCTCGATCTGCACGCACCGCAGATCCAGGGGTTCTTCCGGATTCCGGTCGACGATCTCTACGCCCTCCCCTACCTCTGTGCAGCGATCGAGCAGGCAAAGCTCCGGAATCCGGTCGTCGTCTCTCCCGACGCCGGCTTCGCGAAGCGGGCGCGCCGCTTCGCGCACCGGCTCGGCGCGCCGCTCGCGATCGCGGACAAGGTGCGGAAGGGCCACGGCGAGACCGCGGAGCTGGTGGAGATCATCGGCGACGTCGAGGGCCGAGACGCGGTTGTCGTCGACGATTTCACGATCAGTGCCGGGACGTTGATCGAGGCCGCCGAGCAGCTCGTCGCGCGCGGCGCACAGTCGGTGACCGCGGTCGTGACCCACGGCGTGTTCTCGGCGGGCTCGATGGAGCGGCTCGACGGCAGCCCGATCGAGCGGCTGATCGCAACGGATTCGATCGAGACGCAGCCCGTCGAGCTCTCGCCCAAGGTGACGGTCGTCTCGGTCGCGCCGCTGTTCGCCGAGGCGATCGGGCGGATTCACCGCCGGGAGAGCATCAGCGTGCTCTTCCGGGACTGAGCTCCGCGCGAATCAGCTGCGCAGGCGCTCGGCCACGCGCGACGCAAGGGCGCGGTCGAGACCGGCCGGAAGCGGCGTCAGGGGGCGTCCGGCGGAGAGCGTCATGAACGCCGCGTTCGCGCGGCCGCGACCGAGACAGACGAGGTGCAGGTCAGCGTAGAGCTTGACGCCTTGCACGTTGAAGAGCAGTCGCACCTTGAAGGCGGCCGTTCGCGGCGCGAACCGTGGGAAGGCGAGTCGGCCGCGTGAAACGATCGTGATCTTCGCCTCGCCCGTCTGAGCTTCCTTCAGCCCCTCGGCAAAGCAGTCGAGGATCCCCGGCTCCACCTCGAGGTTCCAGGAACGCTGCGCTTGCGCCGGGGTGAGGAAGATGCCGGCCATCGACGTGACGAAGGAACCGTTGCGGCTGAACTCGAGGGACTGGCCCCGGCCGGTCTCCGTGAGCGCCGACTCGTCCGGGTTGAACGAGCGGCAGGTGGACTTCTCGTCGCTGGACGTCTGCCCGAGCCAGCCGCCGCCGGGGAGGTCCGCCCGCGTGAGGACGATCTTCCGAGCCCACGCCTGATCGTGAGCATTGTGCCGCTTCTGCGGCTCGTGCGGGTTCGCCGCCAGGGCTGCAGACGCGAGCCCGAGGGAGAGAACGGTCGCGATGCCGAGGCGGCGGATCACACTGCCCTCCATCGGCCGGGGGCGCCGGGAGCTTAAGGAGCAGCCCGGCCCCAACTCAAGCCTTGTGGCTCTGAGCCACAAGGCCTCGCAGCATGGCGTTCGGGCTGACCGGAAAGCCCAGCATCGTGGCCGAAACGAACGCCTTGTGGCTCTGAGCCACAAGGCGTTACCCCGGGGCCGCGGACGATCGCGCGTCGTGCTAGCGCTGACGGATCGGGACCCCTGCCGGGAGGGCCTTCTGGTCCCCCGCCGGAGTCCCCTCCAGCCCTGCGCCGTCGTCGGCCTGCGGCTCGTAGCCGAGGTTCGGGCGCAGCCAGCGCTCGGCCTCCTCCAGCGCCATCTCCTTGCGCGCCGCATAGTCCTGGACCTGGTCGCGCGCGACCCGACCGACGGAGAAATACCGCGCCTGCGGGTGCGCGAGGTAGATGCCGCTGACCGCAGCGGCCGGAGTCATCGCGAACGACTCCGTCAGATCGAGGCCGATCGCCCCGGCGCCGAGGAGGTCGAACAGCTTCCGCTTCTCCGAGTGGTCGGGACAGGCCGGGTAGCCGAAAGCCGGGCGGATGCCGCGGAAGCGCTCGGCGAGGAGATCTTCGTTCGCCAGTCGCTCCTCAGGCTCGTACCACTCGCGCCGTGCCCCTTCGTGCAGGTACTCGGCGAATGCCTCCGCCAGCCGGTCCGCCAGCGCCTTGACCATGATCGCCGTGTAGTCGTCGTGCTCGAGCTCGTACCGCTCTGCGAGCTCGTCCGCGCCGTGCACCGCGACCGCGAACGCACCGACGTGATCGCCCACGGGTGACACGTAATCCGCGAGACAGCGGTTGGGGCGCGAGTCGCCGTACGCGGATTGCTGCCGGAGGAAGCAGAACCGCGTTCCATCCTCGAGCAGCACGTCGTCGCCGTCAGCGCGCGCCGGCCAGAACCCGTAGACGCCACGTGGCCGCAGGTCGATGCCCTCCAGCAGCCCGAGCGCGTCGTCGTACAGCTCCCGGGCCGCCGGTTGGTCGAGGATCGCGGGGAACTTGCCCTTCAGCTCCCAGGCGTGAAAGAAGAACTGCCAGTCGATGTAGGGGCGAAGCGTGTCGACGCCGACTTCGACCTCGCGCGCGCCGACGAACGGCGGGACCGGCTGCCCCTCGAAGGGGACGCGTTCCGCGTTCGCACGCGCCCGCTCGAGCGGCAGCAGCGGCTTGCGCTCCTTCTCGGCATGCTGCGCCCGCAGACGATCCTGGAGCTCGAGGTTCTCCTGCTCGAGGACGACGCGCCGGTCGCCGTCGAGCAAGTTCGAGACGACGCGGACGACGCGCGACGCATCGAGCACGTGGATCGTGGGCTGGGAGTACTCCGGCGCGATCTTCACGGCGGTGTGCTGCTTGGAGGTCGTCGCCCCGCCGATCAGGAGCGGTAGCTGCAGATTGCGACGCTCCATCTCCTTCGCCACGTTCACCATCTCGTCCAGCGAGGGCGTGATCAGGCCGGAGAGCCCGACGAAGCTGCAGCCTTCCTCGAGCGCCGTGTCGAGGATCTTGTCCGCCGGCACCATCACGCCGAGGTCGATCACCTCGTAGTTGTTGCAGCCGAGCACGACGCCGACGATGTTCTTGCCGATGTCGTGCACGTCCCCCTTGACGGTGGCGAGCACGATCTTGCCCTGTGTCCGCCCCGCCGCCTTCTCTTCCTCCATGAACGGCTCGAGATAGGCGACCGCGCGCTTCATCGCCCGCGCGCTCTTGACCACCTGGGGCAGGAACATCTTCCCCGAGCCGAAGAGATCACCGACTATCTGCATGCCGTGCATCAGCGGTCCCTCGATCACGTCGAGCGGCCGCGGGTGCGTCCGCCGCGCCTCTTCGGTGTCCTCCTCGATGTAGTCGACGATCCCGTGGACGAGCGCGTGTGACAGCCGTTCCTCGACCGGTGCGTCGCGCCACGCGAGGTCGACCTCGCGCTTCGCGGCTCCCCCCTGCACCGTGCTCGCATACTCGACGAGCCGCTCGGTCGCGTCTGGACGACGGTTGAAGAGGACGTCCTCGACGCGCTCGAGGAGCTCGGGCTCGATGTCCTCGTAGGCCCCGAGCTGCCCCGCGTTGACGATGCCCATGTCGAGACCCGTGTTGATCGCGTGGTACAGGAAGGCGGCGTGCATGGCTTCGCGCACCGCGTCGTTCCCGCGGAACGAGAAGGAGAGGTTCGAGATGCCCCCCGAGACCTTCGCGCCCGGACAGCGCTCCTTGATCTGCACGGTGGCGTCGATGAACGCGCGGGCGAAGTCCGCGTGCTCCTCGATGCCAGTCGCCACGGCGAGGACGTTCGGGTCGAACACGAGGTCCTCCGGCGGCCACCCGTCCTCCGTCAGCAGCCGGTAGGCGCGCTCGCAGATCACCACCTTCCGCTCGACCGTGTCGGCCTGGCCCTGCTCGTCGAACGCCATCACGATCACGGCTGCGCCGTAGCGCTTGATCCGGCGCGCTTGCTCGAGGAACGGCTCCTCGCCCTCCTTGAGCGAGATCGAGTTGACGACGCCCTTGCCCTGGAGGCACTTCAGTCCGGCCTCCAGCACCGACCAACGCGAGCTGTCGACCATGATCGGAAGACGCGCGACCTCAGGCTCGGTTGCGATCAGGTTGAGGAACGTCGTCATCGCCCGCTCGCTCTCGAGCAGGTCGGCGTCCATGTTGACGTCGAGGATGTTCGCGCCGCCTCGAACCTGGTCGAGCGCGACGGCGACCGCGCCCTGGTAGTCGTCCGCCTCGATCAGGCGTCGGAAGCGCGCGGACCCGGTGACGTTCGTCCGCTCGCCGACCATGACGAAGTTCGCGTCCGAGAAGATCGTGAACGGCTCGAGGCCGCTGAGCGCCGTCAGCCCCTGCGGCGCGGGAATCTGCCTCGGCCGCTCCCCGTCGATCGCGGCCCTGATCGCCTCGACGTGGGCCGGCGTCGTGCCGCAGCAGCCGCCGACGATGTTGACGAGCCCGTCGCGCGCGAAGTCACCGAGGAAGCGGCTCGTGTCGGAGGGCCGCTCGTCGTGCGCGCCGAACTCGTTCGGCAGGCCGGCGTTCGGGTGGCAGGCAACGTAGGTCGGGGCGATTCGCGCGAGATCCTCGACAAACGGCCGCATCTCCGTGGCGCCGAGCGAGCAGTTGACGCCGACGATGAACGGCCGCGCGTGCTGAACGGAGAGCCAGAACGCCTCGACGGTCTGCCCGGAAAGATTTCGGCCGCTGCGGTCGATCGCGGTGAACGAGATCCAGAGCGGCAGCTGCGGCGCTTCGTCCAGCGCAGCCGCGATCGCCGCCTTGGCGTTGAGCGTGTCGAAGATCGTCTCGATCAGCAGGAAGTCGACGCGGCCCTCGGCGAGCCCGCGGATCTGCTCGGCGTACGCTTCGCGCACTTGGTCGAACGTGTGCGTGCGAAACGCGGGATCGTCCACGCGCGGCGAGAGCGACAGCGTCACGTTCAGCGGTCCCACCGAGCCTGCGACGAAACCGCCCACCTCGTCCGCGGCCTGCCGGGCGAGCCGCGCTCCGGCGACGTTCATCTCGTAGACGTGGTCCTCGAGCGCGTAATCCGCCTGCCCGATCGAGGTCGCGGTGAACGTGTTCGTCGTCGCGATGTCTGCGCCGGCCGCGAAGTACTGACGATGGATGCCGAGCACGATCTCCGGCCGCGTGAGATTCAGCAGGTCGGGATCGCCGGCGACGTCGCGCGGATGATCGGCAAACCGCTCGCCGCGGTAGGCGTCCTCGCCCTTCACGTCCCGCTGGATGAGCACGCCCCAGGACCCGTCGAGCACCGCGATCCGCTCGGCGAGGATTGCTTCGAGTCGTGTGCGCGCGTCTTCCATCCTGCGTGTTCCTCTCACTTGGACAGGACGCACGCCTTCCGGGACGCGCGGGCTCTTTAGGCGTTTGGTAACCCGGTCGCCAAGCTGCCTGTCAAAGCTTTCCGGGTTGACTCAGCCTAGCAGGCGGAGGTTCCGAATCCAGCCCGCGGGGTAGGTGTCGCCTGCATCTTCGGGGTTTCTGCAGCGATCGCGTCAACCAGCCCGCTCATCAGAGTCCTCGTGGTCGATGACCAGGAGCTGTTCGCAGACGCGCTGCGGATGTTCCTCGAGCGCGACGAGCGGGTCGAGGTCGTCGGCATCGCCTCGAGCGGCCAGGAGGGGATCGATCTCGCGCTCGCCCGCCTGGCGGACGTCGTCCTCATGGATGTTTTCATGCGCGGGATGGACGGGCTCGAGGCGACGACGAAGCTGCGCTCGATCAGGCCCGAGACCCGCGTGATCGTCCTCTCCGGCCTCGCCGGCGACGAGATCGGACAAGAGGCGCGCGCCGCGGGGGCCGAAGGCCATCTGATGAAAGGAGCGGTCCGGGACCAGCTGATGGGCGCAGTCCTGGGAACCGCGCACGGGAACTCTTTGACGGCCGGTAGGCGATAGACGGACCTTGATCGTTGCCAGCCCGCTGACGGCGGGTGCCGGCTTTGCCGGCGCCCGCTCGCCGACGTCCGTCTGAAAGCCCCGCGGTTGATCATCATGGCTCCGGGCGCCAGCCCGGAGCCGGATCAACCGCGGCTTAGTCGCGACCGGAGACGGTGAGCTGGTTCTCGGCGTGCCTGATGCGCTGCTCGAGCTGCCAGCGGTCGGCGGACGACTCCCCTCGCTCCAGCCGCTCGAGCTCCTCCCTCGCCTCCTCGAGCTGGCGACGCGCCCGCTCGTGGTCGATCTCGCTCGCGAGCACGGCATCGTCCACGAGCGCGATCGCCCGGTCGAGCTGCACCTGAAAGAAGCCCGGGCCGGTGGCGAACTCGCGCACGTCGTCGGCGTCCCAGTCGAGGTAGACGCGAGTCGACCCCGCCTGCAGGGTCGCGATCAGCGGCGCGTGGCGCGCGAGCACGCCGATCTCTCCGGCGGCGCCCGGGACGACGATCAGCTCCGCCTCGCCCTCGTACGCCGGCCCGTCGGGCGTCACCAGCGAGACGTCGAACTTCTTGCGATCGGCCACGTGCTCCCGTTCTACGCGGTGACGGCTTCTGGCTCGCGCGCGTCCTCGCCGCGCTCCGCACCCTCTGCCGGCTGCTCCTCCGCGTTGCCCTCGCCCTCGCCTGCGAGCCGTCGGCCCTTCTCGACGGCGCCCTCGATCGGGCCGACCATGTAGAAGGCCTGCTCGGGGAGCTCGTCGTGCTTGCCGCCGATGATCTCCTGGAAGCCGTTGATCGTGTCCTCGAGCTTCACGTACTCGCCGGGCGTCCCCGTGAACTGCTCCGCGACGAAGTTCGGCTGCGACAGGAATCGCTGCACCTTCCGGGCGCGGGAGACGACGAGCTTGTCCTCGTCCGAGAGCTCGTCGATCCCGAGGATCGCGATGATGTCCTGCAGGTCCTTGTAGCGCTGCAGGATCTCCTGGACCCGCGTCGCGGTCGAGTAGTGCTCGTCGGAGATGATGCCCGGCTGCAATGCGCGCGAGAACGAGTCGAGCGGGTCAACCGCCGGATAGATGCCCTGCTCGACGAGCGTGCGGGTGAGCACGACGGACGAGTCGAGGTGCGCGAACGTGTTCGCGGGCGCCGGGTCGGTCAGGTCGTCGGCGGGCACGTAGATGGCCTGGACGGACGTGATCGAGCCCGTGGACGTCGATGTGATCCGCTCCTGCAGCTGTCCCATCTCGGTCGCAAGGGTGGGCTGATAGCCGACGGCACTCGGCATCCGCCCGAGCAGCGCGGACACCTCGGACCCCGCCTGCGTGAAGCGGAAGATGTTGTCGATGAAGAGCAGCACGTCCTGGCCCTCATCGCGGAAGTACTCGGCCATCGTCAGGCCGGACAGCCCGACGCGCAGGCGCGCACCCGGCGGCTCGTTCATCTGCCCGTAGACGAGCGCGACCTTGTCGATCACCTGCGCCTCCTGCATCTCGAGCAGAAGGTCGTTGCCCTCGCGCGTGCGTTCACCGACACCGGCGAAGACGGAGACGCCGCCGTGCTCACGCGCGACGTTGTGGATCAGCTCCTGGATCAGCACGGTCTTGCCGAGGCCCGCGCCGCCGAACAGTCCGACCTTGCCGCCGCGGATGAACGGCGCGAGCAGGTCGACGACCTTCAGACCGGTCTCGAACACCTCGATCTTCGGCGACAGGTCGGTGAACTTCGGCGGATCGCGGTGGATCGACCAGCGCTCGACGTCCTCCGGAGCCGGCTTGTCGTCGACCGGATCGCCGATGACGTTCCAGATGCGGCCGAGGGTCGCGTCGCCGACGGGGACGGAGATCGGGCCACCGGTGTCGACGACCTCGAGGCCGCGTGCGAGACCGTCCGTCGAGTCCATCGCCACCGCGCGCACGCGATCGTCGCCGAGATGCTGTTGGACCTCTGCGATCAGAGCGCGCGCCTCCTGACCGTCCTGCTTCGGGATGTCGATGCGGAGCGCGCTGTAGATCTCGGGCAGGCCGCCCGGGAAGACGGCGTCGATCACGACGCCCTTGATCTCGACGATGCGGCCCGGCTGCTCCTTCTTCTGGTCAGGCATAGCTCTCCTGGGCGGGGTATACGACGGACAGAGGTGCGGACGGCGCAGCAGGCCGTGCCAGCACGAGGGAGTCTATCGAGCGGAAGCCGAGATCAGCGTTAGAGGGCGATGCGCTCGCCGAGGCGGTGCGGCGCGACGCGCTTGTGCACGTGACCCGGGACGAGCTCGTCGCCGCGGTCCGTGACGTGTTGTCCGAGCCGTAGCGCAGGCCCGGATGCCTGCCGGGAGGACAGACCGCTGATCGTCGACAGGCCCGCCACGAGCGCGACGGCGACCGCGGCCGCGGCGGCCTGGAGCGAGCGCACCGAGATCATGCGCCGACGCGGGATAGCGATGGTGAATCGAGCCTCGTCCAGTGGTGCGTCCCTCACCGTGACCGTCAGCGCTTCCGTCTGTGCCCCGAAGCTGCGGCATGCGGCGCACTGCCCGAGATGCAGATCGAGGCGCGCACGATCGAGCTCGGACAGCTCGTGATCGAGCTGGAGCGAGATCTGCTCACG
>OEKB01000169.1_pt6 | contig 28959 bp, 34 predicted proteins | sample 1503171 | NCBI WGS metagenome assembly OEKB01 (sample SAMEA104379580, study PRJEB20068) | metagenome | isolation source: 1998
GAGTTCGAGCTGCCGCGCGAGCCGTTCCTGCGACTGATCGAGGCGAATCGAATGGATCAGCGCATCTCAGAGTACGAGACGTGGTCGGACCTGCGGTTCTACTGCGTCCACTCGGCCGACCCGGTTGGCCGACTCGTGCTCGGGATCCTGCGCCTCGCCGACGATGAGGAGCTCGTCGCCGCCAGCGACGAGGTCTGCACGGGGTTGCAGCTCGTCAACTTCCTGCAGGACGTGCCGCGCGATCTCGCGCTCGGCCGGATCTACCTGCCGGCAGAGGACCGTCGGCTCTTCGATGTCGCGCGCCTGGACGTCCCGAGCCCGGAGCTGCGCTCGCTGCTCGAGTTCGAAGCAGCCCGGGGCCGGACGCTGCTCTCTTCGGGGCGCGTGCTGCAGTTGCGGATCGGCGGACGCGTCGGCAGGGCCGTCGGCCTGTTCGCCCGCGGCGGTCTCGCGGCGCTCGAAGCGCTCGAAGAAGCGAGCTGGGACGTCTTCACGCAACGGCCGCGGCCGTCACGTGTGCGGCTCGCTCTCGCTGCCGTGCGATGACTGTCGACGCGGCGTACGCCGAGGTGCAGCGGCTCACCAGGAGACGCGCGCGTAACTTCGCCTACGGGATCATGTTGCTCCCGCGCGAGAAACGTCGTGCGATCGCGGCGATCTACGCGTTCGCCCGTCGCGTGGACGACGTCGCCGACGGCGACCTCTCGCCCGTGGAGAAGCGAAGGCAGCTCGAGCAGCTCGGCGCCGCACTAGAGCAGGAGCCCGGCGAGGACGCGATGTTCGTCGCGCTCGCCGACGCGCGCTCACGCTTCGCGATTCCGGATACCGCGCTGCACGCTCTCGTCGAGGGCGGACTGCAGGATCTGGAGCACCACCGTTACGCGACCTTCGACGAGCTCGAAGGCTACTGCCGCAAGGTTGCCGGCGCGGTCGGCGTTGCCTGTGTCGCCGTGTACGGATCGAACGACGTCGTTCGCGCCGAGACGCTCGGCATCGCCTTGCAGCTGATCAACATCATTCGTGACGTGCGGGAGGACTGGGAGCTCGGGCGTATCTACGTCCCGCAGGACGAGCTTTCGTCCTTCGGCGTCACGGAAGACGACATCGCCGCCGGTCGTCCGACCGATGCCTGGCGCGCGTTGATGACTTTCCAGGCCGAGCGCGCACGCGCGTACCTGCAGGACGGCCTCGGGCTTCTGCAGTCGCTCGACAGCCGCAGTGCGTCGTGCGTCTCCACCTTCGCCGGGCTCTACCGAGCGACCCTGGAACGGATCGAAGCCTCGGGATTCGATGTCTTCTCGGGTCCGCCGCACCTCTCGGCGCTGACGAAGCTCCGCATCGTCGGGGCAGGGCTTCGGCGGTGAAGGCCGTCGTCGTCGGGGGCGGCCTCGCGGGCTGCGCCGCCGCGCTCGATCTCGTCGACGCGGGACACGAGGTGACGCTGCTCGAAGCCCGGCCGACGCTCGGCGGCGCGCTGCAGACGTTGCCGGCGCGCGAGGGTGACCCGATCCCTCCGCCCGACAACGGCCAACACATCGCGCTCGGCTGCTTCATCGAGTACCTGCGGTTCCTCGACCGGATCGGGGAGGCGGGATCGTACGAGAGACGGCCGCTCGCCCTGCCCGTGATCGACGAGCAGGGGACCGTGGCCGAGATCAAGGCGAGCCTCCCTGCCTTGCTCGCCTACCGTCACCTCTCGATGCGAGATCGCCTGCGGATCCCGATCGTGACGGCACGTCTGCGCGGGGCGAGGTCGCGGCCGGGCGAGACGTTCGGCGCGCTGCTCCGCCGCTACGGCGCGTCCGATCGGGCGGTTGCACGCTTCTGGGACGTCTTCATCCGCCCTGCCCTCAACCTCAGAACCGACGAGGCGGACGCGGATGCGGGGCTCTTCACCGTTCGGACGGCACTGCTCGGCCGGCGCAGCGACTCCGACCTGATCCTGCCGAGGCGGCCGCTCGGGGAGATGCACGGCGACGCCGCCGGTCGTTCGCTCGAGCGAGCCGGTGCGACGGTCCGGACGGGGGAGCGCGTGGGCGAGCTGGACGAGATCGACGCAGACGGCGTCGTTCTCGCCGTCTCCGCGCGCGAGTCCGCCCGCCTGCTGGGTGAGCCGGAGCCGCAGCTCGAGGACTCCCCGATCGTCAGCGTCCACCTACAGTTCGACCGGCGGCTGCTGCGCCGGCCGCTCGCAGCGCTCCTCGGCTCCGACGCGCACTGGGTCTTCGACCGGGGCGCCCTTACCGGCCACGAGCCGGACCGCGGGCAGTATCTGACCGTGGTCTCGAGCGGCGTCCCCGAGCTGATGGAGCTGCGCGGGTCGGCGCTCGTGGGCAGGATCGCGGGAGAGGTGACCCGCCGGCTCGGCGACGCCGAGCTCCTGTGGTCGCGCGTCTCGCGTGAGCCGTACGCGACGATCGCCGTCCGTCCCGGGACAGCGTCGCTCCGTCCCGGTGCGCGCACCGCCCGGCCCGGCGTCGCGCGTGCGGGTGCATGGACGAACACGGGCTGGCCGGCGACGATGGAGAGCGCGGTCCGGTCCGGGCGCGCGGCCGCGAGGCTGTTGTCCGACGTGACAACTAAGGTAGCCGCATGACCGTCGTCGAAGAGCTCACCACCCTCGACCGCACGCTGGGGCGGGCTGCGGATCGGCTGCTCGAGCTCCAGCATCCCGACGGCTGGTGGAAGGGCGAGCTCGAGTCCAACGTCACGATGACGGCGCAGCACCTCTTCTGGCACCACGTGCTCGGGCTGCGCACGGCCGAGCTCGACCGGAAGATCGCCAGCGAGCTGCTTGCGCGCCAGCGCGACGACGGCACCTGGGCGATCTGGTTCGAGGGCCCGGGCGATCTCGACACCACGATCGAGGCCTACGTCGCGCTCAAGCTCGCCGGCGTCGACCCCGGGCCGCTCGCCCGCGACTTCATCCGGCGGAACGGCGGCGTCCCGCGGGCGCGGATCTTCACCAAGTGCTTCCTCGCCCTGCTCGGCCACTGGCCCTGGCAGCGGATCGTCCCGATCCCGCCCGAGCTCGTCCTCCTTCCGCCGGGAGCGCCCATCTCCGTCTACCACTTCGCGTGCTGGGCCCGAGGCACGTTCGTCCCGCTCGCCGTCACCGCGTCGCTGCGTCCGGTCCGGGGGGCGGACATCGACCTGCGCGAGATCGGCGGGCGCGCGGGCGAGTCTCGTCCTGTCCGCCCGGGCCCGCGGCGCCGGTACGCGATGGCGGTCGGTGAGCGCTGGGTGCGCGCGCGGCAGGAAGCGGACGGCTCGTGGGGTGGCATCCAGCCTCCGTGGGTGTGGGCGATCCTCATGCTCGCCTCACTCGGCCACGGGTTCGAGGACGACACGTTGCGCCGGGCAGTCGAGGGCTGGGAGGGCTTCACGATCGACGAGGGCGATCGTCTGCGGCCAGAGGCGTGCCAGTCGCCGGTGTGGGACACTGCGCTCGCGGTGCTCGCGCTCCGCTCCGCGGGTGTGACAGCCGACCACCCGCAGCTGCAGGCGGCCGGGCGCTGGCTGCTCCGCGAGGAAGTCACGAGCCGTGACGGGGATTGGGCGATCCGCCTCCCGGAGCTGGCCCCCGGAGGGTGGGCGTTCGAGTTCGAGAACGACCTCTATCCCGACGTCGACGACACCGTCGTCGTCGCGCTCGCGCTGAGGGAGCTCGGGATCGGAGACGACGCTGTTCGGCGCGGGCTCGCCTGGACGCTGGGAATGCAGTCGCGAAGCGGTGGCTGGGGCGCATTCGACGTCGACAACGAGGCGATGTGGCTCTACAAGATCCCGTTCTGCGACTTCGGCAAGGTGACGGACGAACCGAGCGCGGATGTGACCGCCCATGCGCTCGAGGCGCTCGGTCCCGAGGGTGGGTACGAGGGAGCCGTCGCCTCAGGGCTCGACTGGCTGCTCCGCGAGCAGGAGCAGGACGGGTCCTGGTTCGGCCGCTGGGGCGTCAACCACCTCTACGGAACGGGGGCGGCGCTGCCCGGGCTCGAGGCCTGCGGCGTCCCCCACGGCCATCCCGCCTACCGGGCGGCCGTCAGCTGGCTCGACTCGGTTCAGCAGCCGAGCGGTGCCTTCGGAGAAGACATCGGTTCCTATGCCGAGCCGGCCTTGCGGGGTCGCGGCGCCGCAACGGCCTCGCAAACTGCGTGGGCTTTGTTGGCGTATGTGGCCGCCGGAGAGGCGGAACGCTTGTCCACGCGGCGGGCCGCCGACTATCTTTGCCGGATCCAACGTCCCGACGGTGACTGGGACGAGCAGCATTTCACGGGTACCGGCTTCCCACTCGAATTCATGATTCGCTACCACCTCTACCGGCTGACCTTCCCGCTCCTCGCCCTGGGGCGGCTACGAGAAAGGCTCTCTGGATGAAGTTCCCCCTCCGCAGCACCGTTCAGATCGGGCGCTATGTCGCGCAGCAGCAACGAAAGGGCGAGCGCTATCCGCTCGTACTCATGCTGGAGCCAACGCTCGCATGCAACATCGCCTGCATCGGTTGCGGAAAGATCCGGGAGTACGAGTCGAACAAGGCGCGGCTGACGGTTGAGGAGTGCATCGACGCCGGCGCCCAGTGCCCTGCTCCCGTCGTGTCCATCTGCGGTGGAGAGCCGCTCGTCTACAAGGGCATCGAAGAGGTCGTCGCCGGCATGGTCGAGCTCGGCAAGAACATCGACCTCTGCACGAACGCGCTGCGTCTCGAGCAGTACCTCGACGTCTTCAAGCCGAGCCATCGGCTCACGTTCGTCGTCCATCTCGACGGCATGCGCGAGATCCACGACTACATCTGCGACTACCCCGGGCTCTGGGACGTCGCGATCGATGCGATCCGGAAGACCCGCGAGGCCGGCTTCCGCGTGACGACGAACACGACGATCTTCAAGGAGACGTCCGTCGACGACGTGATCGAGATGATGGGCTACCTCACGAACGAGGTCGGCATCGACGGCATGCTGATCGCACCCGGGTATCAGTACTCGCAGATCGACCCGAATCTGACGATGACACGGGCCGAGCATGAGGAGAAGTTCCGCATCATCCGGAAGGTTGCGCGCCAGCGCGGCTACCGCTGGCTCGCGAGCCCTATCTACCAGGAGTTCCTGACGGGCGAGCGCAAGCTCGCGTGCGCGCCGTGGGGTTCGATCACGCGGAACCCGTACGGCTGGAAGGGACCCTGCTATCTGCTGACGGACGGGATCTTCCCGACGTACGACGCGCTGCTCGACGGCATCGAGTGGGAGGAATACGGCCCCGGCAACGATCCTCGGTGCGAGCACTGCGCGATCCACTCCGGCTTCGAGCCCTCTGCAGCGTACGAAGCGGCTGGCTCCCTCAGGGAAAGCGCTAGGAGCATGGCGTGGACGCTGTCCGGGTGAGTCGGTCGGCGTCCGGGCGCGCCGGAGGGCGCGCGTGAGCGCTCCGGCGGCGGTCCAGCACGAGCGTCATCGCTGGGACGGCGTCACGTTCGCGTGCGCGATGACGGTCGAGGAACGAATCGCCCGCCGGCTCGGGCCGACCGCGCTCGTCGGCCTCGGTGTCGCGAACGGCATTCCTGAGGGGCGGCTCGTCTCGTTCGGCGTCGCCGGCGCGCTGCGGCCGGACCTTCCGATCGGGACGGTGATCGATGCGACACGTGTAGTCGACGAGTCGGGCGACGTGCTGTGGGAGGGTGGGCCGCTGGGCGTTGCCTCCGCGCGGACGGGGACGATCCTCGGCGCAAGCCGCATCGTCGACGACCCGGGCGAGCGCGCCGAGCTCCACGCACAGACAGGCGCCGATGCGGTCGACATGGAGTCGGGAACGCTCGCGCGCAGCGGACGGCTGGTCGGTTGCGTGCGGGCCGTCAGCGACACCCCGTCGAGCCAGCTCGCGGGTCTTGCGGAGGCGGTGAAGCCCGGCGGGGAGCCCGATGTGCTCGGCTTCGTCCGCGGTTTCGTCCGGGCGCCGCGCGAGACCGCACGTGCACTAGCCAACGCCAGGCGCGCGCTCAAGAGCCTGGAGGCGGTTGCGTGAATCGGCGGGTGCTGCTGGCCGCACCCCGCTCGTTTTGCGCGGGTGTCTCTCGCCTACGGCTCGCTCCGGTAGGGGAAACCAGGTTTCCCCTACGCGACCCCTTCTTCAGGGGACGCCTCAGCCCACGCGCGGCTGAGATCGCCGCGTCGGCTGAGGAGAGAGAGCGGGGAAACCTCACGGTTTCCCCCGAGGCCCCTTCCCTCGCCCGCGCGGCTGAGGCTTGTTCATGAGCAGGCGCGTGCTGCTCGCAGCCCCTCGGTCCTTCTGCGCGGGCGTCGACCGGGCGATCGAGATCGTCGAGCGGCTGCTCGCGGAGCACGGGCCGCCGATCTACGTGCGCCATCAAATCGTCCACAACGATCACGTCGTCCGTCGCCTCGAACACATGGGCGCGGTCTTCGTCGACTCGGAGGAGGAGGTGCCGCCGGGCGAGATCTGCGTGCTGTCGGCGCACGGCGTGGCGCCCTCCGTGCGCGAGAACTGCGAACGGCGCGGCCTGCGCGTCGTCGACGCCGTCTGTCCGCTCGTGTCAAAGGTGCACGCGGAGGCGCGTCGGTACGCGGACAGCGGGCACCTCGTTGCGCTCGTGGGCCACGCCGACCACGTGGAGGTCATCGGCACGCGCGGGGAGCGGCCGGACGCGACGGTGGTGGTCGAGTCGCCGGAGGACGTCGAGCGTCTCGACGCCGACGGCCAGCCGATCGCGGTCGTGACCCAGACGACCCTCTCCCTCGACGACGTGCGGGAAACCGTCGCCGCTCTCGAGCACCGGTTCGGTACGCTGCGGCGTCCGGCCGCCGATGACATCTGCTACGCGACGCAGAACCGCCAGGACGCCGTCAAGCGGCTGGCGGAGGAGGCGACGCTGATCCTCGTGATCGGCTCGCAGACGAGCTCGAACGCTCAGCGCCTTGTCGAGGTTGCCGAGAACGCGGGTGCTGCGGCTGCGTTGATCAGCGGCGAGGACGAGCTGGACGTGGCCCTCCTCGACGGGCACGACGTCGTCGGGTTGACCGCGGGGGCCTCGACGCCCGAGGAGCTCGTCCAGGCGACCGTCGAACGGCTCGCCGCTCTCGGCTGGAGCACCCTGGAGGAGATCACGGTGGCGCGCGAGGACGTGCATTTCCGTCTGCCGAGGGAAGTGGAAGCGTCGTGACGTCGATCCAGATTCCGGTCTCGATCGCCGCGGCTCTGCCAAACCTGACGGTGCTCGACATCACGAACGACGTGCAGCGCGAGGTCGCCGGACGCGGCGGCAGCGGCATTGCCTATCTTTCTCCCAACGGCGATCCGTCGGTCGTCCGCGTGCAGGAGCGGGAAACCGGGTTCTTCTCCGATCTCGAGTGCCTGCTCGAGCGGCTCGTGCCGCTCGACGCGCTGGAGCGGGCGCGTCTGGTCTCGTTCCTGCTCGGCCCGCGTACGGAGCAGATTCCGTACGCCGACGGCGAGCTGTGTCTCGGCCAGTGGCAACGGATCCTGCTGGTCGGCTTCGAGGAGCGGTGCGCCGACGAGTGGACGCTGACGCTCGTCGGGTGACTCCAAGTGCGCTAGTCGTTTGACCAGCCTGCGTCCCTGGGCGCAAACTGTCTCGATGGAACGGGCCCGGAGGCATCAGGTCCTGCTCGCACGACTGGCGCTCGCACTCCTCCTCCTGATCGCGGAGCTGGGCGGACGGTCGCTCACGCATCGCATCGATCTCGGCCGGCACGTGCGCGCGCCGTCCTACTCCGGCGCCGAGTACTACCCCTTCCTCCTCGCCGCCGTCAAGGTGGGCGCCGCGCTGATGCTCGCGCGCCTCGCCTGGCGCTTCGTCCGAGCACGTGCGGTCGCGGCGGCCGCGCATCGTCTCCTCGACGCGAACGGACGCGCGCGCACAACCCGCACGCCGCGCGTCAGGATCGAGCTCTCGCCGCGCCTCTGGCTCTGCTGCTTCCTCGGGACGTCGCTGCTGTTCCTCGTCCAGACGGATGCGGAACGGCTGTCCACCGGCGAATGGCCGCTCGTCGCGCCGTGGCTGCACACGTCCGCCCTGCCTGTGTTCGCCGTGCTCTCGGTCGTCGTCGCCGTGATCTATCGCGGAGTCGCCCGCTGGCTTGCCGACTACGAGACCTACGCGCGTGAGACCGCGGCGCGTGCGTCCCGGCTCGGTGCGCTCGACTCCGCCGAAGCGCAACCCGAGGCGCACGACGACGTCCCCCCGCGAGGCCTGTTCGGCGTCGCGTTCGAGGTCCGGCCTCCTCCCGCGCCGGCGTAGGCCTGCGGACACGGCGTCCGCGGGCTCGAGCTCCATTTCGACCACGGGAGGACGTTGTGAACGCAGAATTCGTCAGCGAACTCGAAGCGCACCGACAGCGCACTTGGCGCAGCCGCGCCGTGGCGGCGATCGGGCCGCTCACTGCGGTCGCGGGCGCGATCTGGGCGATCGTGCAGCCGTACCGGGTGACGTTGCTCCATCCGCACGACCAGGGCTTCTGGTGGCTCGTCGTCGAGCCGCCGCTGCTCGTGATCCTCGTCGGGCTGCTGTTCCAGCTCGTCGTCGTGCCGGGAGTGATCGAGGACCTCCACGCGAGCGAGGATGCAGCCCCCCGCTGAACACGTCCACTGGCTGTTTGCGACCGGGTTCCTGATCCTCGGTCTTGGCCTCCTCGGAGAGGCGATCGTCGGCACGGAAGTGTGGCGCAGGCGCCCCTGGCGCGCCTATCTCTGGCCCGGAACGCTCTTTTTCATGGGCGTGCTCATGTGGCCCGTGATGACGTTCTTCACGAACTCGACCATCCACATGCTCGCCCACGGCTCGTGGGCCGAGGTGCTCATGCTCGCGGGGGCAGTCGAGCTCGCACTCGTGCGCGGAAAGCTCTCGAGCCCCTGGTGGCGACTCGCGTCCGTGCTCGCGTTCGCGCTCTCCGGCACCGCGTTCCTGATCCACGAGCAGAACCCGTGGTTCTTCCAGCGCTCGTCCTTCCTGCACCACCTGATGGGCTGGACGCTGGTCGTGGCCGCGGTGATCCCGCTCGCGCGCTGTATCCGGCCTCGCTCGGTCGTGTTCAACAGCGCGTTCGCGTTCACGTTCGTCGTGCTCGCGGTCATGCTCTACTGCGATCGCGACCTCGCGTCCGTGTTCGGCCATCTGTCGCCGCTCGCCGGGAATCCACATCGATGAAGCGGTCGGCGCTCGTCGCTCTCGTCTTCCTCGCGTTCCCGAGCTCGGCCCTCGCCCACGCGACGCTCCAGCACACCGACCCCTCGTTCCGGCAACGGTTGCAAACGAGCCCGTCCAGAGTCGTCCTCGGCTTCGACCAGGTCGTCAAGCCGTTGCCGAACTCGATCGTCGTCTACACCTCACGCGGGCGTGTCGTCTCTGGTGCGACGCGCAACGAACGGGACCCGCGCTACGTCACCGCGCCGCTGTCGAGGCTGCCGACGGACGCGTACACCGTCCGTTGGCACGTGATCTCCGGGGACGGCCACGTGATCTCCGGCGTCTACACCTTCGGCGTGCGGACGGCGGCGCCGCCCCCGACGGAGGCGTTCGGTGCGTCGGGGCCTACGCGGACCGAGCACGTGGTGCGATGGTTGTACTTCGTCTCGCTCGCCTTGCTCGTGGGCGGGCTGGGGTTTCGTGTGCTCGTCCTGCGCGCGCCTCTCCCGCCGCGCGCGGAGAAGCGCTTCTACGCGCTGACCGGAATCGGAGCGGTGGCGACATTGCAGATCGGGATCCTCGCCTTCCTGCTTCGCGCCGAGGACGCCCTCCAGTTGCCGTTCGGGAGGCTGCTCTACGGCGACCTGTCGCCGATCGCCGGCGGAACGCGTTTCGGCGAAGCGTTCATCGCGATGACGCTCGGCTTCGCGCTCGTGACGGCGCTGCTCTTCCTCTCGTGGTTGACCGATCGCGCCGTGCTCTTGTGGCCTGCATTCCTGGTCGGGATCGCGTTCACCTCGGGGCTGTCCCTCTCCGGGCACTCTGCGGTGGATGCAGGCGCGTCGTGGAAGTCGGAGCTCGCGGACTGGGTCCATCTCTCTGCCGCCTGCATCTGGATCGGCGGGCTCGTGCAGCTCGCCGTCGTCGTCCTCCCGCTCGCGCCGGCCGTGCGGCGTTCCGCGTTCCTCCGTTTCTCGACCGTCGCCACCGTGCTCGTCGCGCTTCTCCTCGCCGCCGGCACCTATCTCAGCATCCTCCGTCTTCCGCACGTGCACGACCTCTGGACGACGGGCTACGGCCACGTCCTGCTCGTGAAGCTCGGGCTCGTCGCACTGGCGCTTGCCTGGGGAGGACTGCACCGGCTGATCGCTGTCCCGGCGGTCGCGCGCGGCAGCGACGGGCTCTTCGCTCGTCTCCCGCGCAGCGTGCTCGGCGAGAGCTTGGCCGGGATGGCCGTGCTGCTCGCGGCGGCCGTGCTCGTCGATTCGAAGCCGCCCGCGCAGCCCGCTTCGCCGCCGCCGCAGGCGATTCAGATCAAACGCTAAACGCGGCTGTCGCGCAGGGCGAGCACGTTCGCGACGAACGTCTTCGTCTCGCCGAGCATGCCGCGCTTGCGCACCGACGCCGGCCCCTGGTACCAGCCGGCGAGTGCAAGCCGCTGACTCCCGCCGAACTCCCCCAGGAGCTGTCGCAGGTAGAGCACGCCGACGCGGATGTTCCCCGAGGCCGTGCGCGGCACTTGTCGTCCGCCCAGGAGGACAGTCTCGACGTAGTCCCAGGTGGGCGGCAGGATCTGCATCACGCCCCAGGCGCCGGCGGCCGAGGTCAAGTTGGTCTGGAAGCCCGACTCCATCCAGGCGACGGCCCGCACGAGCTTCGTGTCGACCCGGTAGCGCGCCGCCCAATAGTCGAGCAACGTCCGCACCTGGGTAGCCGGCGTGACCGCGCTGACGAGCACCGGCCGCACTGCTTGAGGCGCCTTTCGGCGGAAGGCTGCGAGCGTGCGGTCACCCGCCACGCCGTCGACCACGAGCCGACGTGCCTTCTGGAAACGGCGGAGCGCGCGCTCGGTCCGCGCGTCGAAGTAGCCGCTGATCGGCACGAGCGCGCCGCGGCGCGCGAGGAGGAACTGCAGCACGGAGACGTCCCAGCCGAAGAGGCCGCGGCGCATGGCGCGATCGCCGAAGAGCGGCCGGCCCAGCGGGCCGAGTGCTCTCCGGGTCGCCGGGCCCGCTCGTCCATCGACCCTCAGCCCGACCCGGCGCTGGAACCGCTTCACGCCGCGGACGGTCGCCGGTCCGGCGACGCCGTCGATCGGCCCGGTGTACAGGCCGTAGGCGCGAAGTGCGACCTGCAGGCCCGCCGCCTGCGGGTTCGCGCGCGCAGCGTGCGCGGTCGCCGGGAACACCGCCGCACCGAGCGCGACCACGCAAAACAGACGCCGCATGGCCGCTGGTTTTCACCGCGACGGCCCGACTCCTCTAACGTCACGGCCCGATGCTCTGGGCGATCTCCGGCGGCGCCGGCTTCCTCGGCCTGCACCTGGCGCGACGGCTGTCCGCGGACGGGCACCGCGTGCGCACACTCGACGTCGTTCCGCTCGACGATGCTGACCTGGAACGCTCCGTCGAGGAACTCCGCGGCGACGTCCGCGACCGCGACCGGGTTCGCGAGCTCGTGGCTGAAGCCGACGTGGTCGTGCACGCGGCCGCCGCGCTGCCGATTCGAGCGTCGCGCGACGCGATCCGGTCGGTGAACGTCGCGGGGACCGAGCACGTCCTCCTCGCCGCGCGCGATGCGGGGGTCCGGCGCGTCGTGTTCATCTCGTCCACCGCCGTCTACGGCGTGCCGGAGAAGCATCCGATCGAGGAAGGAGACCCGCTCGTCGGCGTGGGGTGGTACGGGGAGTCGAAGATCGACGCGGAGGCGTTGTGCCGCGTGGCGGCGGTCGAGACCACGATTGTGCGCCCGAAGACCTTCATCGGCCCCGAGCGCCTCGGCGTCTTCGAGATCCTGTTCGACTGGATCCGCGAGGGACGTCGCATCTACATCCTCGGGAACGGAGAGAACCGCTACCAGCTCCTCGGCGTGGACGACCTCGTCGATGCGATCGTGCGGGCAGCGGTCGAACTTCGCGCAGCCGGCGAGACCTTCAACGTCGGAGCGACCGACTTCGGCACCGTGCGCCAGGACCTCGGCGCCCTCATCGCGCACGCGGGCTCGACGTCGCGCTTGCAGCCGGTCCCGGCCAAGGCCGCGGAGGTCGCGTTGCGCGCGCTCGAGCTCCTCCGCGTCTCGCCGCTCGCCGAGTGGCATTACAAGACCGCGCACAAGGATTCCTTCGTCGGCGTGACGAAGGCGCAGCGCCTGCTCGGGTGGCAACCGAGACTCTCGAACCGCGAAGCCCTGATCGCGACGTACGACTGGTACCTCACGAACCGCGAACGAGTCGGCGCGCCGGGCGTCACGCACCGAGTGCCGTGGAACCAGCAGGCGCTGGGGCTTCTGAAGAAACTCTCCTGATGCTGATCCTCGACCAAACCGACGTGCGCGAGCTGCTGGACGTCGACCGGCTCGTCGATGCGCTCGCCGCGGCGCACGCGGACCTGACTGCCGGCAGAGCGTCGATGCCGCCGCGCATCGCCGCGCTCGTCGAGCAGCACGACGCGCTGCTCGGCGCGATGCCGGCCTACCTTCCCTCGGCCGGGCTCGCCTGCAAGCTCGTGACGCTCTTCCCGCACAACCGCGACCGCGAGACGCATCAGGCCGTGATCTGCGTCTTCGACCCGGACAACGGCACGCCGGTCGCGCTGATGGACGGGACCTACATCACTGCCACACGCACCGCTGCCGGGTCCGCGCTCGCAACGCGTCTGCTGGCGCGCGAGGAGTCCCGAGTGCTCGCACTGATCGGAACCGGCGTGCAGGCGCGGACCCATGCCCGTGCCATCCCCCGCGTACGCCTCATTGACGAGATTCGCGTCGCCGGGCGCGACCGCGCCAGGGCGGAGACACTTGCGCGTGAGATCGGCGGCACCGCGGTCGACTCTTACGAGGAGGCACTCCGCGGCGCCGACATCGTGGCGGCGACGACGCACGCGGTCGAGCCGGTCGTCCGGCGCGAGTGGCTCGAGCCGGGGACGCACGTGAACTCCGTGGGTCTCAACCCGGCGGGCCGTGAGGTGGACGCGGACACCGTCGCCGATGCGACCCTCGTCGTCGAGTCCCGCGACTCAGCCCTCGCTCCTCCGCCGGCCGGCGCGCCCGAGCTGGTGGGTCTCGACCGCGACCGGATCCACGCTGAGCTGGGGGAGCTCGTCAACGGCGCGAAGCCGGGGCGGCGTTCTCGGGAGGAGATCACCCTGTATAAGTCAGTCGGCATCGCCGTCCAGGACGCCGCTGCCGCGGCGCTCGTGCTCGCGGCGGCACGTGAGCGGTCCGTCGGCCAGGAGATCGAGCTGGAGGGAAGCGAGTGAGTAGCAGCAGCGACGACTTCAGGCCGGGCCTCGAAGGGGTCGTTGCATTCGAGACGGAGATCGCGGAGCCCGATCGCGAGGGCGGTGCTCTCCGCTACCGCGGCGTCGACATCGAGGAGCTGGTCGGCAGGGTCCCCTTCGAGCAGGTGTGGGGCCTGCTCGTCGACGAGGCGCTCGAGCCGGGGCTGCCGGCCGCGTACGTCGAGCTTCCGGTTCGTACGGGCGGCTACATGTCCGATCTCCAGGCATCGCTCGCGGTCCTCGGCGGCCGCTGGGGCATGAAGCAGCTGATCGACATCGACGCGAAGCAGGCGCGCGACGACCTCGCCCGCTTGTCGGCAGCGACGCTGTCGATCGTCGCACAGTCGGCGCGCGGAGAAGGGACGCCCGTTCCCGAGAGCGAGGTCATGGAGGGCGCCACCGCCGCCGAGCGGTTCCTCGTCGCCTGGCGAGGCGAGGTCGACCCGAGGCACGCCAAGGCGATCGACACCTATTGGATCTGCACGGCGGAGCACGGGCTCAATGCGTCGACGTTCACGGCGCGGGTCGTCGCGTCGACCGGCGCCGACTGCGCCGCGACGCTGACATCGGCGGTCGGGGCCTTGTCAGGCCCGCTGCACGGTGGGGCGCCCGCGCGTGTCCTGCCGATGCTCGACGCGGTCGCAGAGCTGGGCGACGCGGAGCGATGGGTGCGCGAGGCGCTCGCTCGAGGCGAACGGATCATGGGTTTCGGTCATCGCGTGTATCGAGCCGAGGATCCCCGCGCGAGGCTGTTGCGCAAGACGGCGCGAGAGCTCGGCTCCCCGCGCGTCGAGGTCGCCGAGGCGCTCGAGGAGGCCGCGCTGAAGGCGCTGTCGGAGCGCCATCCCGAACGCGTCCTGGCGACGAACGTCGAGTTCTGGTCCGCCGTCGTCCTCGACGTCGCCGAGATTCCACCCTCTCTTGCACCGGCGATGTTCGCGTGCTCGCGCACCGCCGGCTGGTCCGCGCACACGCTCGAGCAAAAGAGCATGCTCCCGCGTGGGCTCGTCCGCCCGAGCGCCCGCTACGTGGGCCCGGGCGAGCGGAGTCTCTCGCAGCTCGGTTAGCAGGTCACCGTCACACTCTCGGCACAAAGCCGGCACCCACGCGGGCGAGCATCCTCGATAGCGTGACATCAGGGGCGCTCGCGTCCCCCCGGGGGTGCGCGGTGTCGGAAGGGACACGTCTCGAAGCGGGTAGTACGCTCGGGCCGTGGAGTTGACGGACTACCGCGATCGGTTTCCGATCCTCCGGGACACGACGTATCTGATCAACCACTCGCTCGGCGCGATGCCGGCGGCAGCCGAAGAACGGTTGCTCGAGTACGCGCGCACGTGGCGGACACGAGGCGTCCGCGCGTGGGCGGAGGGGTGGTGGGAGATGCCCCTCACGGTCGGCGACCAGATCGGTCGGATCATCGGCGCTTCGCCCGGTTCGACCGTGATGCACCAGAACGTCGCGGTCGCCGAGGCAATCGTGCTCTCTTGTTTCCACCCCATGGATCCGCGGCGCAACCGCATCGTCTACGAGGAGGGCAACTTTCCCTCGGTTCGCTACCTCTACCAGTCGCAGCCCGACGTGGAGGTCGTCGTCGTGCCGGACGACGCCGCGATCGTCGAGGCGCTCGACGAGCGGACGTTGCTCGTCCCGATCACCCACGTCCTGTTCAAGACCGCGGAGATCCAGGACGTGGCCGCAATCGTGCGTCGTGCGCACGAGGTCGGTGCGCACGTGGTTCTCGATGCGTACCAGTCCGCCGGGATCGTCCCGCTCGACGTCGCCGCCCTCAATGTGGACTTCGCGGTCGGCGGAAGCGTCAAGTGGCTGTGCGGTGGCCCGGGAAACGGCTGGCTCTACGTCCGTCCGGATCTCGGGGAGGCCCTGCACCCCACGTTCACCGGCTGGCAGGCCCATGCACGGCCCTTCGCGTTCGAGCCCGAGCTCGAGCACGCCCCGGGCGCGGCCCGGTTCCTGACCGGCACGCCGAACGTCCCGGCGCTCTACGCCGCAACGGCCGGGTACGACCTCATCGAGGAGATCGGCGTCGACCGGATCCGGGCGAACTCCCTCCGCCAGACCCAGCTGCTGATCGACCTGTTCGAGGCGGAAGGCTTCGAGATTGGAAGTCCGCGCGACCCCGAGCGCCGCGGAGGGACCGTGACGGTCCGCACACCCGAGTTCGAAGCCGTGCACACGGAGCTCGCGCAGCGTCAGATCCTCTGCGACTTCCGGCCCGAGGCCGGAATCCGTTTTGGTCCGCATTACTTCACCACGGACGAGGAGCTGCGATACGCTGCCGCCCAGCTCAGCGAGATCGTCCAGTCCCGAGCGTACGAACGTCACCTGGGCGCCGCCGCCCGCTTCTAGCTCAAGGTTCGCCGCGAAGGGGCCGATCTTGTCCCGGGGGCATGCGTTTCTGGATCGCGATAGCCGCAGTCGCCGCCGCCGCCTCGCTCACGGGCGCCGCGTCAGCCTCGCAGCTGATCGACCGAAACGCGCGCGGCGTGAGACTCGCGGTCGACACGAAAGGTGAGGCGCTGCTGACGTATTCGGCCCGCGGCGGTACGCAGCACGTGCTCGTCTGGGGCGCAACGAACGCGAGGCAGCCGACGTCCGGCAAGCCGCAGGTGCGCTTCAGCAAGGACTACTCGGGCGGTTGGGGCAAGTACCACACCGCGTACTGGCAGGCGTTCCGGAATGCATGTCGCAAGTACACCGGGCCGGCGCTCGCGTATCTAGTGACGGCGTGCGCCGCGCCCGACGGCTCGTTCTGGGCCGTTCAGGCCTGGCAGACACCGCTCCCGGATCTCGGCATGACCCCGTGGCTGCCGGTGCAGCATGCGTGGGAGCTCCATCTGTCGCACTGGTCGGGCCCGATCGCCAGGCTCGAGGGCTGGACGGACTGGGTCTACGACGGGCGTTACCACGAGGTGTTCGGCCGCGTCACGTACGACGGAAAGCCCGTCTACGGATTCCGAGCGACGCGAACGGGCGCACCCACCGACGGCTACGGCCGGCTCATCTACCTCGACACCTACAACTCGCGCTACGGCCGGGGGTGGAGGCGGGAGAACTCCTTTCTCGCGCACAACCCGACCGGCATCTTCTGCTACGGGTTCTACAAGTTCGATCCGACGCGCGGATATCCCCATCCGGCCGGGTACCCGAGCACGCCGCGCGGCCCCGGTAACGGCGAGAAGTACCGGCTCACCGTCAGCGGGCCCGGCGTCACTCCGGACGTCTCGATCACCATCCCCGGGCTGCACGACTTCAACCCCAACAGCCAGGCGGACGTCACGTACGAGCGGCAGCGAGACGCGCTGCTCTGGTCGATGCTCGGCCCGGACAAGGGCTGCCGGCATCACTGATCCGCCACGAACTCCAGCAGACGTGCGGCGTAGCGCGGTGCCGTCGGCTCGTCCTCGTGCCTGAAGTAGGCGAACACGGGCTCGTCGCGTCCGCGGAGCCGAGCGGCCCACGCTCGGAGGTCGTCGTCGGTGTAGGGCGGGTCGCGAAAGCGCACGTACCGGAACGAAGCGTCGTGCTCCAAGTCGTTCACGCGGACGGCGCCGGCCGCCGCGAGGCGAGGCTCGATTCCGTCCCAGGAGGGATCGGGGAGGTCGAACGCGAGCCGGAGCTCCGGGTCGAGTGATCCGAGCAGCAGCTCGAGCATTCCTTCGTCCCGCGGGTTGACGAGCTGCACGCGGATCGGCCCGAGCCGGTCGCCGAGCGCGCGCACACGCGCGGAGAATTCGCCGACCATCCGGGCACGGTTTCCGGGCAGCTTCGGCGCGAAGACGAAGCCCGGCGGCGTGCGTTCGGCCCAGCGCCGGAACTGCTCTTCGGCTGGCAGCCGGTAGCCCGTTGTGTTCAGCTCGACCGTCGGGAACCGCTGCGCGTAGTAGGCGAGGAAGTCACGCGAGTCGGTTCCGACGGGATAGAAGCCGGGCTTCCACGAGGGATAGGACCAGCCGGATGCGCCGACAGACAGCCCCGATACACTCGCCGGCGAGGTGGCCACGACCGACAGAGTCATAGCCGAGGACGCGATCCGCGTGCTCGACCACGGGTTCGTGCGGCTGGACGGGTCGATGGCGACGGATCTCTCGGTCGTCAATGCTGCGCGCGTCAGCTTTGCGCGGCGCAAGGAAGAGATGGACGACGCCGACGAGGGCCTGATCCGGTTCCTGATGCGTGATCGCCACGGAACACCCTTCGAACACAACTCGTTCCGCTTCCACGTCCGCGCGCCGATCTTCGTCGCACGCGAATGGTTTCGACACCGGGTCGGCAGTTTCAACGAGTTCAGCATGAGATACGCGAAGGCGACCGACGACTTCTACGTTCCGGAGCCCGAGGACGTTCGCTCGCAGGTCGGCAAGCCCGGTGCGTACTCGTTCGAGCCCGTCGACGACGAGCTCGCGGAGCGGACGCGCGAGGAGCTACGCGAGGTCTACGAGATCGCGTTCGCGACGTATCGGCGGCTTGTCGAGGCGGGCGTTGCGCGTGAGCTTGCACGTTGTGCGCTTCCGGTCGGCGCCTACACGGAGTTCTTCTGGACCGTCAACGCTCGCGCGCTGATGAATTTCGTCTCGCTGCGCGCCGCCGAGACGGCCCAGCGGGAGATCCGCCGCTATGCCGATGCGGTCGAGACGTTCTTCGCGCTAAAGATGCCGGTCACGCACGCCGCGTTCGTCGCGGCCGGTCGCACCGCGCCCTAGGCTCTACGTCGTCAGGACGACCGGTGCCTTGCTCTCCGGCACGCCGTCGACGTGCCGCGTGACGATCCAGCCGTCGAAGTTGCCGCGCTTGAGCGGGTAGGCCGCGCTCAGCCGGATGACGGAGTCAGCCCCGTCTCGCGTGTTGAACGAGCCGCACATGAAGAGCGGCTTGCCGCCTTTCGACAACCACAGGTCGTAGTAGTCGTTCCGGGCCGGCGGGAGATTCGTGACGCTTAGGAGCATCGGCCAGTTGCCGTCCGCACCGGCTCGCCCGACGCGGATCGCGGCCGCCGCCTTCGGCGCCTTCGCCGTGCCGTGCATCGTGACCGTGCGCGCGACGTCGAACGACTGGTTCTTCGAACCCCCGAGCTGTCCGATCAGGAAGCCGACCAGGACGAGAGCCGCCGCCCCGCTTGCAATCAACAGCCACGGCCGTCGCCGTTCCGCCCGCGGTCGGCGGATGAGCCCGAGCGGCGCCAGGGCCTCCTCGGGCCACGGGACCTGCTCGAGCTCCGGCGACAGCTCCGGCGGCGGTCCAGCCTGGACCAGCAGGTCGTGCGCCGTGCGCAGCCGCTCGCGCTCCGCCGGCCGAACCTCCCGGCCGACGAGCTCCTCGAAGTCCGGTGGCTGTGGCCTCGTCACCGCAGCTCTCCTTCGAGCAGCTTGGCCAGCCGGCCGAGTCCGGCACGGGTCCGTGTCTTGACCGTGCCCAAGGGGATGCCCAGGAAGTTCGCGACCTCGCTCTGCGACAGGCCGCCCCAGTAAGCGAGCTCGATCACGTCGCGCTCGCTCCGCGGCAGGTCTTCGAGCGCACGGTGGACGCGCCAGGACACGTACGACGCCTCGGCTCGCTCCTGCGGTCCCGGCTCCGGCGACGCCGCGTCGGGCGCCTCGCCGGGCGGCTCGGAGCGGTTTCGGGCGCGGTCGACGATCGCGTTCCGCGCGACGGCATACAGCCAGGGCGCTCCGGGGCCGCGCTCCGGCCTGTAGGTCCGGGCCGAGCGCCAGATCGCCGCGAACGTCTCCTGCACGGCGTCCTCGGCGCGCATCCGGTCGCCGAGCCGCCGCAGAGCGAGCCCGAAGACCGGTCGTGCGTAGCGCCGGTAGAGCAGCTCGAACGCACCGGCGTCGCCGGAGCTCACCCGCTGGATCAGCTCGCCGTCGGTCGGAGCGATGCCGCCCACGTCTGCCGCTGCGCCCTCGCGGGGAGCGTTCTGGGCGGCGGCGGTAGGAAACGCGAGGGTGAGGCCCATCTCTTCAGGGTTTTTACGCATGCGGGCCTCGCCTGGATTGCGGCATGCCCCTGTCATAGCAGGCGAACGCGACCAGCAGGCGAACACAACCCTTAAAAACCCTTAACCGCGTGATGGTGTCTTATCTCAAGGGGTAGGCAAGAAGTAGCCGGAGGGGGAATGAGACGATGCGCAGGTTGATTCTAGGAGGGGTCGCGGCGCTGGCGTTGGTGCTCGCGGCGCCCGCGAGCACGGCGCCGACGGCGACCGCGAACGTTCAGATCATGAAGACCCGCTTCGCGCCGGCGACGGTCACGATCAATCAGAACGACTCCGTCACATGGCGGAACACGGACACGGTGACGCATCAGGTCGTCGCAAACGGCGGTCAGTTCGCCTCGCCGATTCTCGACCCGGGCAAGACGTACACGCACGCATTCGGCCAGAGCGGAACGTTCCGGTACCACGACGGCCTCCATCCGACACTGAGAGGCAGCGTTGTGGTGAAAGGGCCGCCGCCACAGGTCACGCTCGCGACGTCTGCGCCGGTGGTCAAGTTCGGAACGTCCGTCACGCTCACCGGTGTCGTCTCGAACAAGAGAGCGGGCGAGACGGTCACGCTCGTGCAGCTCCCGTCCGGTCAGACGACGAAGCAGGTGATCGCGACGCTGCAGACGACGACCGGCGGCGCGTTCTCGTTCAACGTCACGCCGCAGATCTACACGACCTACCAGGCGCAATGGCGGTCCAGGGAGAGCTCGGTGATCGTCCAGGTCATGCCGATGATCAAGCTCCCGGCTCCGGTGCGCGGCTACTTTCACTTCTACGTGACGGCCGCGACCTCGTTCGCGGGGCGTTACGTCTTCCTGCAGCGCTACTCGGTGTTGCAGCGCCGCTGGCTGAGCTTCCGCAGGCTCGTTCTCGGTGCGAAGTCGGGGCGGATCTTTCCGATCACGTACGCGCCGCGACACGCGCGCACGTCGCTGCGGATCTACATGCCCGCTGACCAGGTCGGGACGGGTTATCAGGAGACCTGGAGCGGGTCGCAGCCGGTCAAGCGTCGGTAGGCGAAAGCTGAGTTTGGGGTCGGCGCTGGGGGAGTCTCGAGCTCCCCCAGTTGCATTTAGCCCACGGCCTTGTCGTACTGCTGCTGCACCGCATCCCAATTGACGATGTTCCACCAGGCCTCGAGGTACTCCGGGCGGCGGTTCTGGTATTTCAGGTAGTAGGCGTGCTCCCAGACGTCGATGCCGAGCAGCGGCGTGTCGTCGTCCATGAGCGGGGAGTCCTGGTTCGCAGTCGACTTCACCACCAGGCCCGTTCCGTCGTGGATGAGCCACGTCCAGCCGGAGCCGAACCGCTTTACGCCTGCGTCGTTCACCTGCTTCTTCAGCTCTTCGAAGCTGTCGAAGGTGGATTCGATCGCCGCGCGCAGCGTCCCCGACGGCTCACCGCCACCGTCGGGGCTCATGATCTGCCAGAAGAGCGAGTGATTCGCGTGCCCGCCGGCGTTGTTGCGCACGGCCGTCCGCTTGTCGTCAGGTAGGAGGTCGAGGGCGTCCCCGAGAACCTGCTCGACCGGACGGTCCGCCCATTCGGTCCCCTCGAGCGCCTTGTTGGCATTGTCGACGTACGCCTGGTGGTGCTTGTCGTGGTGGAGGCGCATCGTCTGCTCGTCGATGTGCGGCTCGAGCGCGTTGTAGTCGTACGGCAGCGGGGGGACCTCGAATGGCATCGGGTCACTCCTTTCTCGCGGGCTTGGCGGCGGCACGGCGAGCGGTGCCACCCGCGAGGATATGCTCCGCGCGCCGGTCTAGTCGACAGAAGGGGAGGAAGTGGCGACGCTCGCGTTCCAGTTCGAGGAGATCACCGCCCGGGAGCTGAAGCCGGAGCTCTACGAGCTCGACGGCATCTCGCGTGCTGCCATCGAGGCGCACTACAAGCTCTACGAGGGATACGTCAACAAGCGGAACGAGATCCTGCGGAAGCTGGACGGGATCGACCTGGCCGCGGCGAATCAGGTCTACTCGGAGATCCGCGCGCTCAAAGTCGAGCTGTCGTTTGCCGTCGGCGGCATCAAGAATCACGAGATCTACTTCGAGCACCTGGGCGGCGGCGGCGGTGGTGACCCCGAGGGCCTGATCGGGACGCTGATCCGCCGTGATTTCGGCTCCGTTGCCGACTGGCGCGCGGATCTGAAGGCGACGGGGATGGCGGCGCGCGGCTGGGCCTGGACCGCGTACGACTGGGACGAGGGGCGGCTGTTCAACTACCTCGGGGACGCGCAGAACACGTTCCCCATCTGGAACGCGACGCCGCTCATCGCGCTCGACGTGTACGAGCACGCGTACTTCCTCGACTACCAGACCGATCGAGCGTCCTACATCAACGCGTTCTTCGACAACCTCGACTGGGCGACGGTCGACGACTGGGTGTCGAAGTACCAGATCCAGAAGTAGCGCCCTGTGAACAGTCCTCTCGTCCCGCGCGTGAGGACAAGCTCGCGGTCGCGGATGCGAACGGAGCCCACGTGAGCTACGCGATCGCGATCGTCTGCGGCTATGTCGCAGGCTCGATCCCAACCGGGTACTGGCTCGTTCGCGCAGTCAAGCACGTCGATATCCGCACACTCGGCAGCGGCAACATCGGCGGCACGAACGTCTGGCGGGTCTTCGGCCGGTGGCTCGGCTTTCCGGTCGTCTTCGTCGACACCGCGAAAGGCTTCGTTCCCGCGCTGCTCGCGACGCTGCTCGTCTCGCATCTCGCCGGGGTGCTCGCCGGCAGCGCGGCGATGCTGGGGCACTGGCGGCCGCTCTTCCTGCGCTGGCAGCGCGGCGGGAAGATGGTGGCGACCTGCGGCGGCGCCTTTCTCGGCGTCGCTCCGATCGTCGGCGGCATCGCGGCCGGCCTCTGGATCGCCGCCTTTCTCCTCCTTCGCTACGCGTCGGTGGCATCGATGGTTGCAGCCTGCTCCCTCCCCGTCACCGCAGTCCTGATCGGCGAGCCGTGGCCGGTGATCGTGTTCGCGGGCCTGGCGGCCGTCGCCGTCGTGGTTCTGCACCGGGCGAACATCGCGCGCTTGCGGTCGGGAACGGAGAGCCGCTTCCGCTTCCGCCGGCCGGCGAGCATTTAAAGGAACACGCGCGCGCGTCCCCCGGGGGGTGCAAAATCCCCTGAGGTCACGCTACCCGGAACTTTCGAACGCGTGGGTGACGAGTCTGTGCCGAGCTCGCGTCCGGGCCGCTAGGCCGCGAGCCACTCGCGGAGATCGGTGTGACGCCCCACCGGCTCACCCGTCTCGAGCTCGTTGCGGAGCTCGCCGACGAGGCCGAAACGCTCCGCGAGTACCTCGTGGCTGTGGATCGTCTCGAAGTTCAGCTGCCTCGCGAACAGGAAGTCTCCGTCGGCGAGCCCCTCGTAGCGCTCGAGCGCCGACTTGAGCGAGATTCGCACCGAGTCCTCGACGAAGCGGGGCTGAAGGTGCGCGTGCTCGACGACGAAGAGCTCGTCCGGGCGTTTGAGCAGCTCGTAGATCGGTGAGCTCATCGAGCCCTCGACGATCGCGACGAGCTCCTCCGCGTTCACGCGCGTCTCGGTGCCGACATAGAGCGTCCCGCGACCGCGCTGGTTGTGCGTCGCGAGCGGGACGAGCTCGAGGATCCGCTCCACGTCCAGGTCGTCGAAGCCCGCGTCGAGGAGCCGCTCCGACGCGCGGCCGCGCACGAGGCCCTGCGCGCACGGACACGCGTTGATCCCCGTGGCCTCGACGCCGACGAGCCGTCGAGCGCCTCGCTCGGACGCCGCCGCGATCCCGATCAGGCCGACCATCTCCTGGGTCGCGAGGCCGGTGACCGGCGTGCGCCGTTCGAGTGGGTACCGGGCGCGGATTCGCACCTCCGCCCGGCCGGCCCGCTGCCGCTCGACGATGTGCCGCGCGATGTGCTCTGCGAGCTCCTCGACCAGAAAGGCCTCGCCGATCACGACCTCCTCGATCGCTTCCTCGAAGAGCTCCGGGAAGCGGGACATGTGGACGCCTTTCTGAGCGGAGTCGAGGTCGACGGTGCAGTCGATCTCCGCGGCGATCAGCTTCTCGGCGCCCTCCCAGCGAAGGCGGATCGCCTTGCTCACGCCGCGGACTCCCGCCCGCGACAGGCCGACGCGCACCTCGGGCGTCGATGCCTGGAGGTCTTCGAGCAGGTCGCGCGAGTCGGTCATGCCAACAGGTTAGTGTCATGGCGCGCCCGTGAGTCAAGCCGACAACTCGTTTCCGCGCCTCGTCTCGCTCGCCGCACACGACCTGCGGACACCGCTCGCGACCATTCACGGGTTCGCGCAAACGCTCGTCCGCATGGGCGATCTGGGCGAGCCAAGGCAGCGTTACGTCGAGATCATCGACGCGGCGTCGCGGCAGCTGGCGGAGCTCTTGGACGAGCTCGGGCTCGCGGCGAGGATCAGGGACGGCCGGTACGAGCCGAACCTCCAGCCGGTCGATGTGCTGGAGCTCGCGCGCGGCGCGGCCCACGAGCTGGGAGAGGACCGGGTGCGCGTGAGCGGCTCGGGCGGCACCGTGCGTGTCGACGTGGAAGCGACACGACGTGCGGTCGCGTCTCTGGTGCAGGCGGCCCTGCGCCACGGCGGTCTCGATTTCGTCGACTGCCACGCAGAAGGGCCGACCGTCACGATCCGCCCGGTGAGCGCGGCGTCGGGCCCGGTGCTGCTCGGCGAAGACGTGCGTGACCTCGGTGCGGCGGTCGCCGGCATCCTCGTCGATGCGCTCGGTGGTTCCGTGACGCTCGACGGCGACGCGGTGGTCGTTCGCCTGCCCCAGTGACGCGCGCCGCGCAGGTGAGCCTCCGCCGGTGGCTCCGGCGGCAGCTGGCACAGCCGCTGCCGATGCGCGAGCGGCTCGAGGCCGCGGTCGAGCACGACGATCCGGCGGAGGTACGGCGGCTGCTCGCGCGCGTGCCCTTCACCCCCGAGCAGCGCCGCCACGTCGACGGCCTGCTCGCGGCGTGGGAAGAGGGGAGCGGCGAGTAGGGGCTAAGCGGCCGCCCCGTGCCCGATCAGAAGCTGTTCGACGCGCTCGTCTCCGTTCTGGCGGGCTGCGTCGATCGCTCGGAATCCGGTATCCCCGCCGCCTTGGCGCAGGTTGGGGTCGGCGCCGTGCTCGAGGACGAGCTTCACGAGCTCGTACCGCGTCGTCTCGTCCGTCCCCTCCTCGTTCGATGCCGCCGCGGCGTGGATCGCCGCGGTCTGGATCCGTTCGTTCCGCGAGAGCGCGTTCACGTCGGCGCCGCGCTCGAGCAACAGACGCGCCGCGTCGACGTGTCCGAAGAAGCATGCGAGGCCGAGGGGATGGAACCCGTCGTCGTCGAAGGCGTTCGCGAGCGAGGAATCCTCGCTGAGCAGGTCGCGCAGGCGGTCGGTCTTGCCGGTCGCGGCAGCTTCGAAGACGTTCAGCGGCGGATCCGCGGCGAGCAGCTCGTCCGCACGAGCCTTGTCGCCGGTGTAGAGCGCTTGCAGCAGCTCTGACATGTCGTCCTCCTGCGATAGTATTTAGTTAGCCTAACTAAATGTCTCCCCCGAAGTCAAATCCAGACCTCGATGCGGCCGACCGGTTCCACTCGGCGGCGATCCACGCGCTGCGCCACGTACGGCGCGACGACCCGGAGACGGGACTCAGCGCGGCGCGGCTCTCGGCGCTGTCCGTGCTCGTCTTCGGTGGTCCGCGCGCGCTCGGGGAGCTGGCGGCGGCCGAGCAGGTGCGGCCGGCGACGATGACACGCATCGTTCAGGCGCTCGAACGAGATGGGCTCGTCAGGCGTGAACCGGATCCGAACGACGGGCGCGTCACCCGCCTGCGTGCAACCGCGAAAGGCGAGCGTGTGATGTGGCGCGGTCGGGAACGCCGGGTCGAGAACCTCGCCGCCCTGCTCGGTCGTCTGACGCCCGACGAGATCGCACACGTCCGGAGGGCGGCGGAGCTCGTCGAGCGTGCCCTGAGTTCCTCAGCGCAGGAGCCGTGAGAGCCGGCGGTCCTTGAGCACGCGACCCCCGGTCTGGCACTCAGGGCAGTAGTAGATCGTGTGCTCCTCGAAGTCGACCCGCGCGATCGGCGTACCGCACACGTAGCACGGCGCTGCGAGCTTGTCGTGAACGCGATACGTGCGGTTGTCGTTCGCGCCGCGCTCGCGGAGCGCAAGGCCGCGCGTCAGCTCGGCGTCGATCGCCTCGGCAAGCCGTGAGACCTCTTCGTGGCCGAGCTCTCGCGAGAGCGCGTACGGCGACAGCTGGGCATGGTGGAGAATCTCGTTCGCCCAGGCGCGGCCGATGCCGGCGATCAGCTTCTGGTCGCGGAGCAGGGAGTGAAGACGGCGTGACTCGCCGGCGAGGATCTCGCCCAGCCGCTCCGCTCCCAGGCCGAGCGCATCGGGGCCGAGATGCGCCAACTCGAGCTCGGCTTCCTCGGGCGTGAGGAGCCAGACGCCGGCGCGCTTCCTCTTCCCCGCCTCGGTGAGGATCAACTGCGAACCGCCGACGAAGGCAAGTCGGAACGCTGGCGACTTCGGCCCCTGCTCTCCCGGACGGAGCACACGCAGGCGGCCGGCGGTCATGAGGTGAATCAGCAGGACGAGCTCGTCGTCGTCGGTGGGGAAGAGCAAGCGCTTTGCCCGCCGTTCCGCGCCCGCGAGCCGCCGGCCTTCGAGCGCGGCGAGCGGCGGGTCGAACGTCTTGAGCGTGGCGACGTGCGCGGGCCCTGCCTTCTCGATCGGGAACGCTGACACCGGCCCGTCGAGCGCGCGACGCCAGGCCTCCATCTCGGGGAGCTCAGGCATCGGTGACGGCGCCCTCGACCTGCGCGACGAGTGCCTGCCCGTCCGCGCCCGGGGCCACGCCGGCGGCGATCCCCGCGTCGAGGACTGCTTCGGCGTGCGGGACCTCGCGTTCCGGGACCTGGACGAGGTGCCGGACCGGCGAGAAGAAGACGGCGAGCCACGCCACGGCTCCTCCGGCCGCGCCGACGAAGAGCGTCTCCCGCAGCCCGATCGTCGTCGCCAACGCGCCGCCGAGCAAGAGCCCGAGCGGAAGGACGCCCCACACCATGAACCGCATCACCGAGTTCATCCGGCCCTGCAGCCGCTCGGGCGCCATCGCCTGGCGCAGGCTGATCTGCGTGATGTTGTAGGCGACGCCGCTGTACCCCCACAGCATCAGGGCCACGACGAGCAGCGGCACCGGGAAGCTCGTCGGGGCAACTGGGATCAAGAGCAGGGCAGGGCCGACGAGGGCCGCCGACACGACGATCGTGCGGCCGACGCCGAAGCGGTTCGAGACCCATCCCGTCGTCAACGCACCAATCAGGATGCCGATGTTGGAGCAGGACAGGATGATCCCAACGAGCTGCACCGACAGCTCGAGGCGCCGAAAGAAGTACACGAGCAGGATCGCCCAGCTGACGCTGCAGAAGAAGTTCGACGTGGCGGTGCACGCAGCGATCGCGCGCAGGTGCCGGTTCCCGAAGACGTAGTGGAGGCCTTCCATCAGCTCCGCTTTCATCCCTCGCCGCGCTCCACCCTGCTCGTGATCGACGGGGTCTTCCCGCTTGCGGATGCCGATCACGAACGCGGAGGACGCGAGGAAGCTGACGGCGTCGGCGAGGATCGCGTAGGGCGCGGTCACGATGCCGATCAGCGCCCCGGCGAAGCCGGGCCCACCGATCTGCGCTCCCGAAGCGGTCACCTGGAGCTTCGAGTTTCCCTCCAGCAACCGTTCGCGCTCGACGAGCGACGGCAGGTACGACTGGTACGCCACGTCGAAGAACACGGTCAGCACACCGACGACGAACCCGACGCCGAACAGCTGCCAGATCGTCACCGCGTCGAGCAGGTACGCGACGGGAATCGAGGTAAGGGCAAGCGCGCGGCATGCATCGGCGACGATCAGGATCGGACGGCGCGCGAGGCGATCGACCCACACGCCGGCGGGCAGCGCGAAGAGGAGAAACGGCAGCTGCTCGAAGATGCCGAGCGCGGCGACCTCGAACGCGCTCACGTGCAGGATCGAGATCGCGATGTAGGGCAAGGCGAGCAGCGTCACCTGCGATCCGAACTCGCTGATCGTCTGGCCGCCCCAGAGCTTCAGGAAGTCGCGGTGCCGCCACAGGCCGCCCCTCGGCCAGAGGTCCTTCGGGCGCCTCTCCACTCCGCCAACCGTAGGCGAATGAGGGCCCCACGGCCAGGTATCGCGTCCCCTTTAGGCTGCCCGTCCGTGGACCCTCTGTCGGTGATCGTGCGGCGTGGCGGCGTGGTCGAGGCCCGCCATCGCGTCCATGCGGTCGCCGTTCAGGCGGGCGCCGTGATCGCGGATGCGGGCGATCCCGGCCTCACGTGCCTGATGCGCTCGTCGTCCAAGCCGCTCCAGGCGATCCCCCTCGCACGCGCGCGGGCCGACGTCGACGACCGCGACCTCGCCATCGCGTCGGCATCGCACCTCGCCGATCCGGCCCAACTCGACGCCGTCCGGGGGCTGCTCGCCAAGGCGCCGGCGTACGAAGACGAGCTGGAGTGCGGCGCCGACGGTTCCCCGCCGCGGAAACTGCACCACAACTGCTCCGGAAAGCACGCGGGGATGCTCGCCCTCTGCCGCGCGCACGGCTGGCGCAGCGACGGATATCGCCTCGAAGGACATCGCGTGCAGCGGGCGATGCAGGCGGTGCACGCGGAAGCCGCCGAGGTGGCAGAGGACGAGCTCGACACGGCGGTCGACGGCTGCGGCGTCGTCACGTTCGGGCTGCCGCTGCAGCGGATGGCATACGCGTTCTCCCGCCTGGAGGAGCTGGAGCGCGGCGGACGGGTCGCGGCGGCAATGCGTGCGCACCCCGATCTGATCCGCGGCCCGCGGGCCACGGACACGCGCGTGATGAAGGCACTTCCGGGGTGGATCGCCAAGGGCGGAGCGGAGGGACTGCTGTGCGCGGCCGGCGAGGGCGTCGGCGTCGCGCTCAAGTGCGAGGACGGCGCCGGACGCGCGCTCGGACCCGCCGCGCATGCGTTCTTTGCGCTCCTCGAACGGGACCTCGGCGACCTGGCGGTGCTGCCGCTGGAGAACAGCCGGGGCGAGCGCGTCGGGGAGATCCTCTCGGCGTGACGACAACGTGACGACAGCCACGTTCTTCCGCGTGCTCGAGCATCGCACGTGCTCGCAAAATCCGCCCTTCCGCTTCACCGAAGCGTGTGTAATATCCCGGCGGCGAGAGGGTGAGCCGGAGGCGGAGTCAGCTCCGGCTCTTTCGCGTCTTGAGGTCGATCGAGTCCCCGTCAACCACAAGCCGGGAGGTCAGCCGAGTTGCTCACCGTCGACATCTCTCTCCCCGATGTTGAAGAGCTGCAGAAGCTCGTTCAGGACGGTCTCGACAAAGGGTTTCTCAACTACGACGAGATCGCGACGGGGCTCGAGGATGTCGAGCTCAGCAAGGAGCAGGTCGAGGACTTCTACACGTACCTGATCGACCACGGCGTCGAGCTCGTCGAGGGCGAGACGCACAAGCATCCTCCGCACGAGCAACCGCAACCCGA
>OEKB01000032.1_pt1 | contig 26399 bp, 23 predicted proteins | sample 1503171 | NCBI WGS metagenome assembly OEKB01 (sample SAMEA104379580, study PRJEB20068) | metagenome | isolation source: 1998
GGAGGCTCTTAGTTCGCGCGCAAGAGGCGGGCAACGCGTCGCGCGTGGTCGGCGTAGGCGGCCTCGAAGAGCTGCTCCGACGCCGTTCGTCCGACGAGCGCGGAGCTCGTCAACACGGGCGGCATCGCGCCGCGCGCGACCAGCAGCTCGGCCGTCTGCACCTTGATCTCGTTGACGAGCGCGACCGCCGCGAGCGACGACCCGGGACCCACGGGCGTGTCGAGACCGTCGAGCTCGATCATGGCGTCCCCCGGAGGCGTGCCGAGGTCGAGCACGACGTCCGCGTGGTCGAGCAGTCGCGTGCCCGACGAGTGCGCCGGCTGGCCGGCGAGCGACTGCTGCACGGAGGTCACGGCGACCACGGCGAGACCGCGCGCACGGGCGAGTTGCGCAATCTCGATCGGCACGGCCGTCAGCCCGCTCGCGCTGAACACGATCATCACGTCGGCCGGGTCGAGCGCAAAGTTGGCGAGGATCTTCTCCGCGAGGCCTTCCGTGCGCTCGATGAACATCGCCTGCCGTTGGCCGTTCGCACCGACGACCTGCGTGTGGTACGTCATCGAGAGCTCCACGATCGGGTGGAAGCCGGGATACGACCCGTAACGCGGGAACATCTCCTCCACCGGGATGCGCGAGTGGCCGGTGCCGAACAGATGCACGAGCCGGCCGCTCGCGATCGCGTCCGCGCACAAGCGGCTCACGCGCGTGACCGCATCCGCCTGCGCCTCGAGCCCCTCGAGGAGCGCCCGCGCGGCTGCAAGGTAGCGACCGAAGGCGGGAGGCTCGCTCACGTGCGAGTAGAGTCTCGCGCGCGACGCGGACGACGAGGAGGGATCAGATGGCGGACGGCCACAAGGTGACGATGCTCGGCACGGGGCTCATCGGCCTGTTCTACACGCAGACGTTGCACGGCCGGCGGAACCGCGATGCCGTCCACGTCGTCTACTCGCGTTCCGCGGAGCGCGCGCGCACCTTTGCGAGCGAGCACGGCGTTCCCGAGTTCTCGACCGACCTCGAGGCCGCGATCGCGCACGCCGAGACGGACACGGTCGTGATCGCGCTGCCGAACGACCTCCACGTCGAGGCGGCCGAGCTGGCGGCCCGCCACGGGAAGGCGATCCTCTGCACGAAGCCGCTGGCGCGAACGGCAGAAGAGGCGAAGACGATGCTCGACGTGGTCGAGCGCGCGGGCGTCTTCGCCGGCTACCTCGAGGATCTCTGCTATACGCCGAAGACGCTGAAGGCGCTGAGGCTGGTCCAGAGCGGGCAGGTCGGCGACGTCACCTGGGCCCGCTCGCGCGAGACGCACGGCGGACCGCACAGCGCCTGGTTCTGGGACGCGCGCCAGGCCGGAGGCGGCGCGATCGTCGACCTCGGCTGCCACTGCATCGAGATCGTCCGCAATTTCATCGGGAAGGACAACCGTCCGCTCGAGGTGATGTGCTGGGCCGACACCCTCGTCCATCCGATCGAGGCCGAGGACAACGGCATCGCCTTGATCAAGTTCGAGAGCGGCGCGATCGGCCAGTTCGAGGTGAGCTGGACCTTCCGGGGCGGCATGGACCTGCGCGACGAGGTCGCGGGAACCGAGGGGACGCTCTGGCTCAACCACTTCCTGCGTACCGGCTTCGAGGCGTTCACGTCCGGCGAGGGCGGCGGCGACTACGTGGCCGAGAAGGCGGAGACGGCGCGCGGCTGGCTCTTCCCGGTCGGCGACGAGGTCTCCGAGCTCGGCTACGTGGACATGTTCGCCGACATGTTCGACGCGATGGACACCGGCAGGCAGCCGATGGAGACGTTCTACGACGGGTACGTCGTCAACGCGATCATCGATGCGTCTTATCGCTCGGCCGAGAGCGGGCGCTGGGAGACCGTCGAGCTGGACTGGCGCGGAACCGGTGCGGAACGGATTACGCGCGCCGGCCGTGCGCACGACGGCAAGACCGTCATCAAGGAAGAGACCATGCCGGACGGTCGGCGCAAGCTGATCCTGAAGGACGAGGAGACCGGCAGCTTCGTCGACGTCGTCAGCTAGACGATGTAGGGGCGGAGCGTGTTCCGCGCGACGAGAAAGCCGCGCTTCACGAGGTCGACGTCTCCCTCGAACCGCCGGTCCTCGTGCTCGATCGACACATACGAGTCGTAGCCCACCGCGTAGAGCGCCGCCAGGAAGCGATCCCAGCGCACCTCGCCGAGGCCCGGCAGGCGCGGCACCTGCCAGCCCATCCCGAGCGACATCACCCCGTGCCGGTACAGCCCGTCGCGACGAACCTCCATGTCCTTCGCGTGGACGTGGAAGATCCGGTCGGCGTAGTCGTAGACGACCCGCTCGTAGTCGATCATCTGCCAGACAAGGTGTGACGGGTCGAGGTTGAGCCCGAAGTTGGGGCCGGGGATCGCCTCGAATATGTCGTCCCAGCTCGCGGGCGTGGCGGCGAGGTTGTTTCCGCCCGGCCACTCGTCCCAGCTGAAGATCATGGGGCAGTTCTCGATCGCAATGCGCACGTCTCGGTCGGCTGCGTAGGCGACGAGCGGCGGCCAGAGCTCCTTGAAGCGCTCGAGGTTCTCCGGGTAGGGGCGGTCCTTGTCGTTCCCGACGAAGGTTCCGACGGTGCGCACGCCGAGCTGCTGGGCTGCGTCCACGACCTTGAGCAGGTGCGCGTTCACCTCGCGGCGTCGTTCGTCGTCCGGGTCGAGGTTGTTCGGGTAGTAGGCGAGCGACGAGATCTCGAGACCGTGGCGTTCGAGCGTTGCGCGAACCGTGTCCACGTCGAGTGCGTCGACGTCGATGTGGGTGACGCCGGAGTACCGTCGCTGCTCGCCCGTGCTGCTCGGCCAGCACGCGATCTCGAGCGTCTCGAAGCCCTCGGCGGCGGCCCACTCGGCGACCTGCTCGAGCGAGAGATCCGGGAAGGCCGCGGTCAGCAAGCCGAGCTTCAAGCGGCCACCTCCACCCAGCGAAGGTCCCGGGCACTCTGCGCGACCGCTTCGCCGACGACGTTCTCGCGATGGCCGTCGACAAAGCTAGGGAAGTCGGGCTCGTCGGGCATGCCGCCGGCGGCGACGGCGCTGTACACCGCTCGGTACAGCTCTTTGAACGTCTCGCCGAAGCCCTCTGCATGGCCCGCAGGCAGGCCGGTGCGGGCCGCTGCGGCCGGCTCGAGCAGGGCCGGGTTCCTGAGCAGCGTCTCGTTCGGGCGGTCGCGATGGCCGAGCCAGAGCTCCTCCGGCCGCTCCGAGTCCCAGGCCAGCGCTCCGTCGGAGCCGTCGACCTCGAGCCGGAGCGAGTTCTTGCGTCCCGCGCTGACCTGCGAGACGACGGCCGAGCCGCGCACGTCGCCGTCGAACCGCAGGAGCAGGTGGGCCACGTCCTCAGTGGACATCTCGGCGTCGGCGCGCTCCGCGTCGGCTCCGGCGGAGAACGTCTCGACCTCCCCGATCGGACGCCGCCGCACGGGAATCGTCGTGGCCAGATCGGCGAGGAGCTGGACGACCCGCCGGCCGATGACGAACTGTGCGAGGTCCAGCCAGTGCGAGCCGATGTCCGCGACCGCCCGGAGGCGGCCGCCTTGTTCGGGCTCGAGGCGCCAGTTCCAGTCCGTCGGGAGCAGGAGCCAGTCCTGGAGGTAGCCGCCGTGGACGTTCCAGAGCTCCCCGATACGGCCCGCGGCCACGAGCGCGCGGACCTGCTGGCACTGTGGATAGAAACGGATGTTGAAGTTCGTGCAGTGCACGAGCCCGCTTCGCTGGGCGAGGTCGAGCAGCTCCGCCGACTCGGCCGCGTCGAGGGCGAGGGGCTTCTCGCACACGACGTGCTTGGCGGCGGCGAGCGTCGCCTTCACCTGGGGGTGGTGGAGATGGTTCGGCGTCGCAAGGTGCACGACGTCGACGCGCTCGTCGTCGAGCATCGCTTCGAAGCTCTCGTAGGGTTCCGGCAGACCGGCGGCAGCCGCTTTCGCGCGCGCGCGCTCGGGCGACGAGCCCACGACACCGAGGACCTCGATCCCGAGCCGGCGCAGCGCCTCGACGTGCATGACGCCGATGAAGCCCGTCCCGACGACCGCAGCGCGCAACTTCGTCAGGTCAGCCATCGCGCGCGGATCCTACGAGGTCGCGCGCCGCGGCAGTCACGTCACGGGCGGCGAGCAGTGCGGAGCCGACGCCGACCGCCGCGGCGCCCGCACGGAGGAACGCGCCGCGTTGATCGCGTCGACACCGCCCGTGACGAGCAGCGGTATGTCGCCGAGCGGCGCGACGACGTCTCGCACGTAGCCGGGGCCGCCGAGTGCGGCGGGAAAGAGCTTGACCAGCTCCGCGCCGAGCCGCGACGCCTCGGCGATCTCGCTCGGCGTCAGCGCACACGGGATCGCGGGCAGCCCGAGCGCCCGGCACGGTGGAGCACCTCGGGCGCGAGCACTGGGCTGACACAGGCCTGTGCGCTGCCCGCGCGGCCTCGTCCGCCTCGGCCGCTGCGCTCATCTGTGCAAGACTCTACTCAGATGAGCGGCGCAGTCACGGCGCACGTCGCGCGTCTCTACTTCGACCGCGGGCTGACGAAGAGCGAGATCGCGGCCCGACTGGGGCTGTCGCGCTTCCGTGTCGCCCGCCTGCTCGATCAGGCCCGTACTGCCGGGATCGTGCGGATCGAGATCCGGGACGAGCTCGCGATCGACGAGGCAGCGGGCGAGGCGCTGCAGAGCGCATATGGCCTCAGGCTCGCACTCGTTGCACGGGAACACGAGGAGATCGCGGCGGTTGCCGCCGCCTGGCTTCCGCATCTGCTTCGGCGAGGTGAGGTGGTCGGCACCGCGTGGGGCGCGACCTTGCAGGCGGTGGTCGAGAGGTTGCCCGCGCTCGACGCGGGAGTGACCGTCGTGCAGGTCTGCGGCGCGGTTCCAGGCCTGGAGCCCGGGACGGGTCCGGTCGAGCTGACACTCCGCTTCGCCGAGCGGCTCTGTGCCCGTGCCGTTCCGCTTCCGGCTCCGGCGCTCGCCAGTCCCGCGGCTCGGGACGAGTTGCTCGCAAACGACGCCGTCAGGCCCACCGTCGAGCTCTTCCCGCTCGTGTCGACGGCCCTGGTGGGGATCGGGCCGCCGGTCCGCGAGCTGCGGTTGCCGCGTCGAGCCGTCGGTCACGTGCTCGTGCACGCGTTCGCGCGAGACGGGCGGCTCCTCGAGAGCGGGCTCCCAGAGCGTGCGATCGCGCTCGGCGTCGACGACCTCCGCCGCACCCGGGTCGTCGCAGTCGCGGGCGGACCGGGGAAGGAGCTGGCCGTCGCCGGTGCGCTGCGAACGGGCTTGTTGGACGTCCTGGTGACGGACGCGCTCTGCGCCGAGGCGGCGCTCGCGCGCACGTGAGCGCGCTCGCGGGCAAGGTGGCGCTCGTGACCGGTGCGGCCGGCGGGATCGGGAGCGCCGTGGTACGGGCGTTCGCGGAGGCCGGTGGACGCGTGCTTGCCGTCGACCGCGTCGAGCTCGACGCGGACGACTCGTGCGTCTGCGATGTCACGCGACCACGCGACGTCGAAGCCGTCGTCGCGGCCGCCGTCGAACGGCACGGACGCCTCGACGTCCTCTTCAACGGCGCCGGGATCAGCGGGCGCAGCCTCGGCGACGGGCCGGTGGAGACGTGCAGCGAGGAGGGGTGGGACGCCGTACTCGAGACGAACCTGAAGAGCGTCTTCCTCTGCTCGAAGCACTCGATTCCCGTGCTGCGACGATCCGGCGGCGGCGCGATCGTCAACCTCAGCTCCGTGCTCGGCCTCGTCGGCTCCGAGGACTTCGCCACGCATGCCTATGCGGCCAGCAAGGGCGCGATCGTCTCCCTGACCCGTGCCATGGCGATTGCGTACGCAGGCGACAACATCCGCTGCAACGTCATCTGCCCGGGGCTCATCGACACGCCGATGAGCGAGCGGGCGCGCGCCGATGCGCGGGTCCGCGCGCGCCTCGCGGACCTGCAGCCGCTGACCGGCGAGCCTGGACGGCCGGAGGACGTCGCGGCGGCGGCGCTCTACCTTGCGACGGCGCCGTTCGTGACGGGCACCGTGCTGACGGTCGACGGCGGGTGGACGGCACGGTGACGCGCCACCTCGGGCTCGATCTGGGCGGGACGAACATCAAGTGGGCACTGGTCGAGCGAGACGACGAGCCACGCTTGCTCTCGAGCGGGACCGCCCACACGTACGCCGAGGAAGGGCCTGTGCGTGTGGTCGAGCGGCTCGCGGAAATCGGACGGCGGGCGCTGGGCGGCGAGCACGCTCACTCGATCGGGATCGGCCTGCCGGGCGTCTTCGACGCGAAGCTCGGCACGGCGACGTTCCTCCCGAACCTCGACGGCGAGTGGAGCGGCGTCCCGGTCGCGGGACCGGTGGGCGAAGCGCTCGGCGCGCGGGCGGACCTCGTCAACGACGCCCGAGCCTTTGCGCTCGCCGAGCTCCGGCTCGGCGCGGCCCGCGGCTGCCGGACCGCCGTGTTCGTCACGCTGGGGACCGGAGTGGGCGGCGGTGTCGTCGTGGACGGACGGGTCCACCTCGGGCTCGGGACCGCGGGGGAGCTCGGCCATCAGACGGTCGTGCCGGACGGACCGGAGTGCACGTGCGGCAACCGAGGGTGCGTCGAGGCCGTCGCCTGCGCCGGCGCGATCGCAACCGCCGGCGGCCGCGGAACGGTTGGCGACGTTGTCGAGGCCGCGCGCGCGGGCGACGTGCGCGCACAGGAGGCGCTCGAACGTGCGGGCCGCTACCTCGGCGCGGCGCTTGCCAACGCCGTGTTGCTGCTCGCCCCCGAGCGGATCGTCATCGGTGGAGGCGTCGTCGCCGCCGGTGCTGCACTCCTCGAGCCGGTCCGGCAGGAGCTCCGCGCTCGAGTGCGTGTGGCACCCGTCGAGCGCGTAGACGTCGCGCCGTCGGAGCTCGGCCCCGGCGCGGGAGCAATCGGAGCAGCGTTGTGGGCGGCAGAGCTGCGCTAACCGGCGACGGCGGTCTCGAGTGCCGCCTTGCGGGCCTTGAAGTCCTCGAGGATCACCTCGGTGGCCGTCGCGCCGATTCGGGTCACACCCACGGCCATGACGTCGAGCACCGCGTCGAGCGTCCGCACCCCGCCGGCGGCCTTTACCTGGACGCTCGGGCCGACGGTCCGCCGCATGAGCTTCAGGTCGTCGATCGTGGCACCACCGGGCGCGAAGCCGGTGGACGTCTTCACGAACGCGGCTCCCGCCTCCTCCGCGAGCGTGCACCCGAGCTCCTTCTCGGCGTCGTCGAGATAGGCGTTCTCGAGGATGACCTTCACGATCGCCCCGCGCGCGTCGGCCACGCGGACGACCGCTTCGATGTCGTCTCGCACGTCGTCCGCGCGACCCGACCGCAACCTCCCGATGTTGAGGACCATGTCGAGCTCGCGCGCGCCGTCCGCGAGCGCCTGCTCGGCCTCGAACGCCTTCGTCGCGGTCGTCGAGCTCCCGTGCGGGAAGCCCACCACGGTCGACACGTCCACGTCCGAACCGTCGAGCAGCTCGGCGGCGAATCCGACGTCGGCCGGCCGGACCGTCGCCGATGCGACGCCGTACCGCCTCGCGAGCTCGACGCCCTCGCGCACAAAATCGAGGTCGAGCTCCGGGCGGAGGAGCGAGTGGTCGATCGTCTTGGCGACCTGCTGGTAGGTCAGGCCCGCGATGGTCGGCTCGGTCATGCCGCGAGGATAGACCGGTGAAGGACCGGCCGCTGCGAACGACGGTCGTCGGGAGCTATCCGCTGCCGGCCTGGCTCGAATACGCAAGCGCGCACCTCGACGAGTTCGGAGCGGACGACGTGCGCGAGCTCGTCGAGGACGCCGTGGTGTGCGCCGTCCACGATCAGCTGGCCGCGGGGCTCGACGTGATCACGGACGGCGAGCAGACCCGGCTCGATTTCAACCTCTCGTTCTACGGCTACCTGGACGGCATCGAGGTCGAGGAGGCGCCGTGGCGCCGGTTCGGCCCGCCCGCGCACGACCAGCGCGGACGTCATCAGATCGTCGGCGAGATCGCGGCGGCGCGCGGGCTCGGCGTCGTCGAGGAATGGGAGCGGCTTCGCCGGCTCGCGCCGCCCGGCCCGATGCTGAAGGCGAGCGTGCCGGGGCCGTACACGCTGAGCGGACGTCTCGTCCCGAACGAGGAGTACCAGGATCGGTACGCCGTCGCGGAGGCGTTGGTGCCGATCGTGCGCGCCGAGCTCGAGGCACTCGCCGACGCGGGCTGCGCCGAGCTGACGGTCGACGAGCCCTCGATGAGCTGCTACGCGTACCGCGAGGACACCGCGCGCCTCGTCGACCTCTTCAATCGCACCGTTCGCCCGATCGTCGGACGCTGTCGCCTCTCCACGCATCTGTGCTTCGGCAACTACAAGGGCCGCGCGGCCGGGCCGAGGCGCTATGCGCCGATGTTCCCGGAGTTCCTAGAGCTCGACGTCGACGAGCTCCACCTCGAGATGGCGAGTCGGGAGCTCGCCGAAAGCGAGCTCGTGACCCAGATCGCCGAGCGCAAGGACGTCGCGGTCGGAATCGTCGACGTCAAGAGCTCCTGGCTCGAGCCGCCCGAGGAGATTGCCGCCCGCGTGCGGCACTTCCTCAAGCTCGCGCCGCCCGAGCGTCTCTCGTTTGCCCCCGACTGCGGGCTCAGCCAGACAGCGCGCTGGGCTGCGCGACCGAAGCTCGAGCACCTCGTCGCGGGGGTGCGGATCGTGCGCGAGGAGCTGGGCCTCTGATCGAGCCCGTGCTCGCGGACGAGGGGTTCCTGGCCGACATCCGGGCCGCGGAGGCGGATGCGCTCCATCTTTGGTGGCTCGGGCAGAGCGGGTTCCTCGTGAAGTGGAACGAGGCGCACCTCTTGCTCGATCCGTACCTCTCCGACTCGTTGACGGAGAAGTACGCCGGAGGCGACACCCCGCACGTCCGGATGACACGGCGGGTCGTCGACCCTGCGGCGTTGGGGTTCGTCGACGTCGTGACCGCGAGCCACGGGCACACGGACCACCTCGACGCGGCCACCCTCCGCGCCGTTCGCCCGCGCGTGCTCGTCTGTCCCGAGGGAATCCGCGACCTCGCGCGGGAGCGCGCCCTCGTCGAGCCCCGGGGGCTCGAAGAAGGGGAGACGATCGACACCTCACCGTTCCGCATCACCGCCGTGCGCGCCGAGCACGACGTCCCCGGTCCGGCAGTCGGCTACGTCGTCGGCTGCGACGCTTGGAGGATCTACCACTCGGGCGACACGATCTCGTTCGACGGGATGGGCGAGTCGCTCCGCCGGTTCGAGCTCGACGTCGCGATCCTTCCCATCAACGGCAAGGTCGGGAACATGAGCGGCATCGAAGCCGCGACCGTCGCGAACGTCGCCGGCGCGAAGCTCGCGGTGCCGTGCCACTTCGAGATGTTCGAGTTCAACACCGCCCCGCCGGACGGATTCAGGCGCGAATGCGATCGACTCGGTCAGTCGTATCGCGTGCTCCGAGCGGGCGAACGACTGACGCTCGCGCCGGATCGCGACTGAGCTCAGGCCGCCTTCGACGCCGCTGTCCCCAGCTGGCGCCGGAGCTTCTCGGACCAGCGGGTCAGCAGGTCTCGGATGTCCTCGCTCGCGCGATCGGGGTCGTAGAGCACGCCGCCCTCGCCTTCGATCGGCGCGGCCGCGACGAGCTCTCCACGCACCTCGGCCACGAGGAAAACGGCACAGGGTGTCGCTTCGCCGCTCGAGGACGTGAGACGCGCGAGCGCGGCGGCGTCGGCGAGCGTGCTGCGACGGATGAGCACAGGCGCACTGCCCGTGAGCTCGGCGGTCATGGATCTCCTGACGTGATCGAGTGAACGCTCCCAACGTAGGCAGGCCGCTGCCGGGTCGCATCCGTGGAATCGCCTGCGTGCTCGAGCCGGCGGCCCAGTGCTACGGAAGGGCGGCGCAGCTCAAAGACGCTCCGGCGCGCACCTGAGCGCAGGGAAAAGCGGCCGTTCACGATCGCCGGGCACCTGCCCGGCGATCGTGCGTGAGCGACCGGCGATCTCGCGGATGCGACCGGCGGCGTCCCGGCTTACGTTGGCTGCACAGTCGAACAAGAAGGAGGCCGGACGTGGCTAAGACGAACACCTATGAGAACGGACGTCGAGAGCTGGCGCATCGCGCCTCCAATGGGATCGAGGTGACGCTCTACTGGGGGCCCACCACAGGTGAAGTCGTGGTCGAGGTCGTTGACCACAGCACGGAGCACGCCTTCGAGCTGTCGGTCCCCAGCGAGTGCGCGCTCGATGCCTTTCACCATCCCTACGCGTATGCCTCGCGCCAGGGAGTGCCCTACGAAGCGCTGCTGCCCGAGGCCGCCTGAGCGCTCCCCGCAGCACTGCGCGTCGCCGCTGGCTTGTGATCGCGACCCAAGAGACTCGAAGGCATCGCCGGAAGGAGCACTAAATGCAGACCGTCAGCATCCTCGAGGGAAACACGTTCGTCGTCAGCGACCGCCTCGGTGACGTCGATGCCTCTCCGGACGAGCCGCACGGCCTCTTCCACCGTGACACTCGATACCTCTCCCGCTGGCGCCTGACGGTCGGCGGCCGCTCTCCGCGACTGCTCTCGACCGACGACGTCAACTACTACTCGAGCCAGTTCTTTCTCGTTCCGCCCGACGGCAGCGTCTACGAAGACTCCGCGTTCTCGATCGTCCGCAAGCGCGCGATCAACAGCGGGTTCCACGAGGACCTGACGGTGATGAACCACACCGCGGAGCCGCTCGAGCTCGAGCTGCGGGTCGAGGCCGCCGCCGATTTCGCCGACCTCTTCGAGGTCAAGGACGATTTGGCGAAGCAAGGGCGCCACTACCATCGGATCGAGGGGTCGCAGCTTGTTCTGGGCTACCAGCGCGACGGCTACGTGCGCGAAACATGGATCACGGCGACCACGGACGACGGCGAGCTTTCGGAGGACGGCTTCCGCTTCCAGCTGCGGATCGAGCCCCACGGTGAGTGGAGCACCTGCCTCGACGTGCTCATCGGCGTCCATACGCACGGCCGGGCGACGACGAGCCAGCGCGACCACGATGACGGCGAGGCGCGGCCGAGGATGCGCTTCAGCCTCGAGGAATGGGTCGCGTCAGCGCCGAAGCTCGCTTCCGACCTGCGCGCGCTCGAGCTCTCCTACGAGCGCAGCCTCGTCGATCTCGCCGCGCTCAGGTTCTACCCGCCGCTCATGCCCGAGATGGCGCTCCCTGCAGCCGGCCTTCCCTGGTTCATGACCGTCTTCGGCCGAGACAGCCTGATCGCCGGCTACCAAGCCTTGCCGTTCACCTCGGAGCTGGCCGAGACGACACTGCGGGTCCTTGCCATCCGGCAGGGGACGCGCATCGACCACTTCCGCGACATGGAGCCCGGAAAGATCCTCCACGAGATCCGGTTCGGGGAGATGACCGCCTTTGAGGAGCGGCCGCATTCACCGTATTACGGAACGGCCGACGCGACCCCGCTGTTCCTCCTGCTCCTGGACGAAACCGTGCGCTGGACCGGCGACCCCACCCTTGCCCGCGAGTTCGAGCAAGAGGCCCGGGCGGCGCTCGATTGGATCGACCACCACGGTGATCGCGACGGGGACGGCTACGTCGAGTACGAACGCCGAAACGCCGAGAGCGGGCTCGAGAACCAGTGCTGGAAGGACTCGTGGAACTCGATCCTGTTCGCGGACGGCTCGAACTCGAGCCTGCCCCGGGCGACCTGCGAGATCCAGGGCTACGTCTACGACGCGAAGGTCCGTGCGGCCCGGCTCGCGCGTGAGGTCTGGGGCGACCCGTCACTCGCGGACCGGCTGGAGGAGGAGGCGGCCGAGCTCAAGCGGAGGTTCAACAGAGATTTCTGGCTCGACGACCGTGAGTACTTCGCCCTCGCACTCGACGGCGAGAAGCGGCAGGTCGACTCGCTGACCTCGAACATCGGCCACCTGCTCTGGAGCGGGATCGTCGACGACGACAAGGCCGATGCGGTCGTGCGCCACCTGATGGGCGACCGGCTCTTCTCCGGCTGGGGCGTGCGAACGATGGCCGTGGGGGACGGCGGCTACAACCCGATCGGCTACCACAACGGCACCGTCTGGCCACACGACAACTCGCTGATCGCAGCCGGCCTCGCGCGCTACGGCTACCGGGAGGAGGCAGGTCGGATCGCGTACGCGATGCTCGAGGCCGCCGAGTTCTTCCGGCATCGGCTCCCCGAGGTGTTCGCCGGCTATCCACGCGAAGAGACGCTGTTCCCCGTCGAGTATCCGACCGCCTGCAGTCCGCAGGCGTGGGCCAGCGGCGCGCCCCTCTTGTTCGTGACGACCATGCTCGGGCTCGAGCCCGGCGAGGGCGGCGGCTTCGAGACGAGCCCGCACCTCCCCGCCGGCATCGAGCGGATCGAGCTCGGCCCCTCGTCCGGGCGGCGGCCCGCGACCACGCCGCGTTCGGGGCGCGCGAGCGTCGACGTGCCGATCGAGCCCAGCAACGGGACGACCCAGGGCATCCGCGCGGCAGAGGTCTTCGCGCAGCTCGAGCGGTTGATGGATCCGGAAAAGACCCGCGGAGACCGGGCTTCGTATCGCTTTGAAATCGTAGGCGTCGGCACGTGGGCGTTTGCCGTCGACGACGGTCGGATCGTTCGGATCGGCGCGGACGAGCCCGCGGACTGCGTCGTGCGCATGAGCGAACAGACCTTTATCGACATCAACACGGGCGAGGGCAACCCGATGACCGCATTTCTCCGCGGCGCGCTGGCGTTCGAGGGCGACCTCCTGCTCGTAACGAAGCTCGACAAGTACGCCCGGTAGTCGAGTCGGCGACGACCGGCGATATCACCGATGCGACCCGACGGCCCGCCTCGTACCTTGGAATCCATGAACACCGACACCGCTCAGACCGACACGCTCCAGGCGTATTTGCAGGACATCGGCCGCTATCCGCTGCTCAGCCGCGCCGAAGAGGTGCAGCTCGCGAAGCGCGTCGAGGCCGGCGACGACTGTGCCCGCCGGCGGATGACCGAGTCGAACCTCAGGCTCGTCGTCGCGATCGCGAAGGGCTACCAGGGCCGGGGCGTCGACCTCCTCGACCTGATCCAGGAGGGGACGGTCGGCCTGATGCGCGCCGTAGATCGCTACGACTGGCGCCGCGAGGTCAAGTTTTCGACGTACGCAGCCTGGTGGATCCGCCACGGCATTTCGCAGGCGCTCGCGACCGCCCGCCCGATCCGCGTCCCCGAGTCGCTGCTGGAACGGGCGGCGTCGGTGCGATCCGCGGAGCGTGAGCTGGCCTGCGAGCTCGGCCGTGAGGCCTCTGTGTCGGAGCTCGCCGCAGCGCTCGGCCTGACCCGCGAGCAGGTCGACGAGGCGCGCGCGGCCGTGCAGCCGGTGTCGTCTCTCGAGGAGCCGACGCAGAGCGAGGACACCCGCCGGATCGACCTGATCGCGGATCCCAACGCCGCCGACCCGGTCACGTCGCTCGTCGAAGAACCGCGTGAGCAGGAGCTGAAGGCGCGGCTCGCGACCCTCACGGAGCGCGGCCGGAAGGTGATCGAGCTTCGGTTCGGCCTGCAGGACGGCGTGGCCCGCACGGCCGACGCCGTCGCCGCGGAGCTTGGCGTGACGCGAGAGCGCGTCCGGCAGATCGAGCTCCATGCGCTCGGCAAGCTCGCCGCCGCTTCCCAACTCCCTGACGAGCTCCCGCAGGCCGCCTGACGTGCGCAGCGGACGCGACTACGAGCTGCTGGTGATCGGTTCCGGCCCGGCGGGCCAGAAGGCAGCCATCCAGGCCGCGAAGCTCGGCCGCAGGGTCGCGCTGATCGAGCGCGAATCGACGCTCGGCGGCGTGAGCGCGAACACCGGCACGATCCCGTCGAAGACGGCGCGCGCCGCCATTCTCGACCTGACGGGCTTCTCGCAGCGCTCGGTGTACGGCGACGCGTACCGCGTCACGAACACCGTCACCATGGACGATCTGCTCTGGCGGACGCAGCACGTGATCGATCACGAGCGCGCCGTCGTGCGTGATCAGCTTCGGCGCAACGGCGTCGAGGTGATCGAGGGAACGGCCTCCTTCCTCGATCCACACACCCTGGAGGTCGCCGGGCCGCATCCACTCTCCCCGAGTGCCGACCACATCGTGATCGCCGTCGGCACGCGGCCCGCGCGACCTTCGGGAGTCGATTTCGACGACCGGACCGTGATCGACTCCGACGGGCTTGCCGGCCTGCATCGCCTCCCGGCGACGATGACGGTCGTCGGCGCAGGCGTGATCGGCATCGAGTACGCGTCGATGGCCGCGGCACTCGGAGTCACCGTGACACTGGTCGACAAGCGGACCGAGCTGCTCGACTTCGTCGACGACGAGCTCGTCGATGCGCTCCGCTACCACCTCCGCGGCCTCGGCCTGACGCTGCGGCTCGGCGAGGAGGTGAGCTCGATCGAGCGCCGCTCCGACGACTCCGCGATCACGTGTCTCGCGAGCGGGAAGCGCATTCCTTCGGATGTCGTGCTGTACGCGGCCGGTCGGCAGGGCGCAACCGCCGACCTGCGCCTGGAGGCCGCCGGGCTCGAGGCGGACAAGCGTGGCCGCATCGCCGTCGACGACGAGTTCCGCACGGCCCACCAGCACATCTTCGCCGCCGGAGACGTGATCGGCTTTCCCGCTCTCGCGGCCACCTCGATGGAGCAAGGACGCCTCGCGGCGTGCGCCGCGTTCGGCGTCGCCGCGCGGCACATGCCGGCCGCGCTTCCCTACGGTATCTACACGATCCCGGAGATCTCGTTCGTCGGCCGGACGGAGCGCGAGCTCACGCAGGCAGGCGTGTCGTACGTCGTCGGGATTGCCCGCTACCGCGAGCTGACGCGCGGCGAGATCGCTGGTGACAACTCGGGACTCTTGAAACTGCTGGTCAACGCCAACACACGACAGCTCGAAGGCGTCCACGTCTTCGGGACCGCGGCGACCGAGCTCGTCCACGTCGGCCAGACGGCCATGGCGGGCGGACTCGGAGTCGACTATCTCGTCGAGGCGGTCTTCAACTATCCAACGTTCTCCGACGCCTACAAGATCGCCGGCCTCGACGCGATGAACAGGCTGAACGAGCTGGAGGACGACCAAACCTTTCCACTGGCGGTAGGTGAATGAGCACAAACGGACGACACGCAGCGAAAGGCGGCACCCTGATTCTCGGCGGCGGCTTCGGCGGCGCCTACGTCGCGCGCCTGCTCGGCAAGGAAGGGGCGACGATCGTCAGCCCCGAGAGCTCGATGCTGTACACGCCGCTCCTGCCGGAGGTCGCAGCCGGCACGATCGAGCCGCGACACGTCGTCGTGCCGCTGCGCGCGATGTGCCCGCACGCGGAGATCGTCCGCGGCCGGGCGGTCGCGCTGGACGAAGGAGCGCAGACGGTCGACGTGGAGACCGAGCTCGGTTCCATGGTGGTCGACTACGAGCGCCTTGTCGTCGCCCTCGGCGCCGTTCCGCGCACCCTTCCGATCCCGGGTCTCGATGAGCATACCCTCGGCTTCAAGAACCTCGGCGACGCGATCAACCTGCGCAACCACATCCTGCGCGAGGTCGACCTCGCCGAAGCCGACGAAGACGGCGCGCAGCGTCACCTGACCTTCGTCTTCGTCGGTGCGGGCTATGCCGGCGTCGAAGCGCTGGCCGAGCTGACGGAGCTCGTCGCAGAAGCTCTCCGCCACTATCCGAAGCTCCGCGACGTGCAGCCACGCTGGCTTCTCGTCGACGCCGCCCCGAAGATCCTCGCCGAGGTGCCGGAGTCGCTCGGTGAGTACACGGCGTCGCTGCTGCGGAAGCGCGGCGTCGACATCAGGCTCGCGACGACCGTCGAGTCGATCGAGGCCGACGCGGTGACCCTGTCGAACGGCGACCGGATCGACACGAACACCGTCGTCTGGACGGCGGGAATTCGGCCCAACCCGGTGCTCGAGCAGCTCGGATTGCCGCTCGACGAACGTCATCGCGTCGTCGTCGACGACCGGCTGCGTGTCGAAGGGCGTGCCAACGTGTGGGCGCTCGGCGATTGTGCGCGCGTCCCGAACGCCGCGACTCCGGACCAGCCGGATCCGCCGACCTGCCAGCACGCATTGCGTCAGGCCCGCCGGCTCGCGAAGACGTTCAAAGGACGTCCGAAGACGTACCACTACCGCAGCCTCGGCGCCGGCGCGACGCTCGGCCGAGACAAAGGGATCGCCAACGTCTTCGGGATGCGCGTCAAGGGATTCGTCGGCTCGCTCGTCACGCGCGCCTACCACCTTCATCAGGTGCCGCTCTTCTCCCGGCGCATCCGCGTGCTCGCAGACGGCCTGATTGCCGCGTTCTTCAGGCGCGACATCGCCGAGCTCGGCGCAGTGGAGGTCGCGTCGCGACGAGTTCGGCCAACTCGATGATCCTCTAGGTCCCTGCCGGGCGGTGTACGGTCGCCCGTGATGATCGCTGCCGCTGTCGCCGCCACGACGGGCGCATTCGAGTCGGTCGATCAGGACTACCTGTTTCAGGCGCGGCAGATGCAGGCGCTGTCGTTCGCTGCGCACATCCCGCTCGTCTGCTTCGGGATCGCATTCCCGGCGATGGTGCTGTTCGTCGAATGGCTCGGCCACCGCACGGGCGACCCGCTCTACGGCACGCTCGCGCGGCGCTGGTCGAAGATCATGCTCGCCCTCTTCGCCGTCGGCGTCGTCACCGGCACGATCCTCAGCTTCGAGCTCGGGCTCCTGTGGCCGAACTTCATGGCCACCTTCGGCTCCGTCTTCGGGCTCGGGTTCGCGGTGGAGGGAATCTCGTTCTTCCTCGAGGCGATCTTCATCGCGATCTACGTCTACGGCTGGGGCCGCCTCTCACCACGTGCGCACCTGCTCGCCGGGATCCCGATCGTCATCACCGGCTTCACCGGGTCGCTGATGGTGATCGCCGTCAACGGCTGGATGAACCACCCGTCCGGCTTCAGGCTCGAGAACGGTCGCGCCGTCGACGTGCATCCGTTCCACGCGCTGTTCGAGAACGACTACTTCTGGCACGAGCTCGTGCACATGTATCTCGCCGGGTTCATCGTCGCGGGCTTCGTCATGGCGTCCTCCTACGCGTTGGGCTGGCTGCGGGGCCGTCGCGGGCGCTACGAGCGGACGGCGCTCGTCATTCCGCTCACGATCGCGGCGCTCGCGGCGCCGGTGCAGATCCTCGTCGGTGACTGGGCCGCGCGCGACGTCGCGAAGACGCAACCCGCCAAGCTCGCTGCGCTCGAGGGCCTGCCCAAGACGGAGAGGGGCGCGCCCGTGCACATCCTCGGCTGGTACGACGGCAAGGAGGTGAAGTACGGGATCGAGATCCCGAAGCTGCTCTCGTTCCTCTCCTTCCACAGCTTCAACGCGGAGGTGAAAGGCCTCGACACGGTTCCACCGAACGACCGGCCGCCGGTGAACACGGTTCGCTTCGCGTTCCAGACGATGGTGGGAATCGGCTCGGGCCTTGCGCTCCTCGCGGTCGTGTACGGCGCAGTGCTGCTGCGACACCGTCGCTTACCGCGGTCGCAATGGTTTTATCGGGCGGTCGTCGTCGCCGGCCCGCTGTCGCTGGTCGCGCTGATTTGCGGCTGGATGACGACCGAAGTCGGACGGCAGCCGTGGATCGTCTACGACGTGATGCGCACATCGGAGGCCGTGACGGGCGCGAGCGGTATCCCGGTGGGCTACGCGACGCTCGCGACCGTGTACCTCGCGCTCGCCGTCGCCGTCGCCTGGATCTTGCGGCGCCTGAGCCGCGTCCCCCTCGAGCTCGCCGAGGTCGGAGTCGATGCAGCTCGCTGACGTCCCGCTCATTCTGATCCTCGTCGGCCTTGCGGCCTACGCCGTGCTCGGCGGTGCGGACTTCGGCGCAGGGTTCTGGCAGCTGTGGGGCGGCCGCGGCGAGCGCGACACGGCCATTCGCGAGCACGCGCATCACGCCATGGGCCCGGTGTGGGAGACGAACCACGTCTGGCTGATCTTCGTCCTCGTCGTCTGCTGGACGGCCTATCCGACCGCCTTCGGCTCGATCACCTCGACGCTCTCCGTTCCGCTCTTCCTCGCCGGCATCGGCATCATCCTGCGCGGGACGACGTACGCGTTGCGGTCGGGGACAGCCACCGCCCGCGAGCAGCGCGTGATCGAGGTCGCATTCGCGATCTCGTCGATCCTGACGCCGTTCGCTCTCGGGGCGGTGATCGGGGGGATCGCGTCCGGGCGCGTGCCTGTCGGCAACGCGAAGGGCGATCTCGTGAGCAGCTGGCTCAACTGGACCTCGATCTTCATCGGCGTGCTTTCCGTCGCGACCGCCGCGTACCTCGCAGCGGTGTACCTCGCCGCCGATGCCGTGCGCATCGGGCGCTCCGATCTCGCGCGCGCGTTTCGAGCACGGGCACTCGCGACTGCGATCGTCGCCGGCGGCCTCGCGCTCGGTGGCCTCGCGGTCGTCCACCACGACGCTCGGCGCATCTGGGACGGGCTCACGAATGGTGGCGGGCTCGCTGCGGTGCTCGTCTCCGGGGCGGCCGGGGTTGCGACGCTCGCGCTCGTCTGGCGCTGGCGTTTCGGTCTCGCGCGCGTGTCCGCGGCACTCGCGGTGGCCGCGATCGTCGCCGGCTGGGCGCTGGCCCAACGGCCCCAGTTCCTGCCCGGCCTCACGGTGGAGGAGGCGGCTGCGAGCCACTCGGCCCTCGTGGCGGTGATCGTCGGCGTCGCGCTCGGTGCGCTGCTGCTCGTGCCTGCGCTCGTGCTGTTGTTCGCACTGTTCCTGCGTGGGCGGTTCGATCCGCACGTCGTGGAGCCAGAGGTTGCGCCGGTTGCTCCGCCGAGGCCGGCGACGATCCGCCCGGAGGTCGGTCTGGTCGCCGCGGGCTGCCTGGTCGTCGGAGGGACGCTGACGTTCTTCTTCGAGAGCGCCTGGGCGCACATCATCGGCGTGTCGGCGCTGCTCGCCTTCGTCGGCCTGGGCTTCGTCGCGTTCGGCTCATTCGTCGCGACGCGGGTGGAGGATCCGTCAGGCCGCTGAGACGTCGCGCGGGGGTCGGCTCGGCAGCAGCACCGACACGACCAGCCCGAAGCCGCACGCGATCGCGCCCATCACGAAGGCACGCGTGAAGCCAGACTCCGCCGGGAACGGGCCGACGAGCCCCGCACCGGTGATGATCGCCGCCGCCGCCGCGGCCGCGATCGCCGATGCCGTCGTCCGCACGACGCCGTTCACGCCGGCTGCGACACTCGTCTTGTCGTCGCTTGCGCTGCGGACGACGATCGCGGCGATGCCGGTGAGCGTGAGTCCGAACGTGACACCGACGCCGGCGGTGAGCAGGCTGATCTGGGCCGCGTTGTCGTGGAAGAACGAGGCGAAGACATACGCAGCGACTCCGACCGCCGAGCCAACCGCCATCAGGGAACGCGCGCCGACGATGTCGACGATGCGCCCCGCCAGCCACGCCGCGACCATCGCCACGACGGCCATGGGCACGAGAAGCAGCCCGGTCTTCGTCGTCGAATAGCCGAACCCGTACCCGCTGATCTCGGGGATCGCCGCGATCTGGGGGACGACGATCAGGACGACGAAGAACGAGTAGCCTGCCGCGAACGCGCAGACGTTGGCGTCGACGAACGGCCTCGCTGCGACGAAGACAAGGTCGACCAGCGGCTGGCGCGCACGACCCTCGACGAGCGCGAACGCGGCAAGCAGCAGGGCGGACGCGGCGAAGAGACCGAGAACGGCTGCGGACGACCAGTCCCAGTCGTTCCCCTTCGAGATGGCGAGCAGCAACGCGGTCAGGCCCGAAGCGAGGATGGCGGCGCCGGGAATGTCGATCGGGATCCGCGCGCGCCGCGGCGACTCCGGAACGAACAGCAATGCACCGAGCATGATCACGAGCGACAGTCCTGACAGGAACCAGAAGATCGCCTGCACGGAGATGTGGTCGACGAGGATGCCGCTGAGGACGGAGCCGATCGCGCCGCCCGCGCTGACGCCGCCCACGACGATCCCGATCGAGCGCGGCAGCCGTTCGGGAGGAACGGCATCGCGGAGCAAGCCGAGCATCAACGCGCCGGAGGCCGATCCCGTTCCCTGAACGATTCGCCCCGCGATCACGAGCTCGATCGAGTCCGAGAGCGCGCAGATCAGTCCCCCGATCGTGAACGCTGCGAGGGCGACGAACAGCAGCCGCCGCCGGCCGAAAATGTCGCCGAGGCGGCCCAGGAGCGGAATCGCGACGACCGCCGCGAGCAAGAAGCCCGTCGCGATCCAGGACGTGGCGATGAGCGACGACTCGTAGTGTCGAGCTAGAGCCGGTAACGCAGGGAGGACCAGCGATTGCTCGAGGCCGATGTCGAGGGATCCAATCCCGAGCACAACGAGGCCGGCGAGCGAAAGCGTGCGCTCGCGCGGGTGGGCTGCGGTTGCGGCCAGCGACATGAGCCCTCCTGGGGTCCCCCTCGAGGAACCTGGACGTTCTCCGAGTATTGCGCGCCGAGAGAGCGGAGCACAAGGCACGCCGGTTCAGCCGGCGATGGCCTCCTCCGGCCGGGGCTCCTGCGCCACCCCGTGCCGGATCAGGTCCGCGCGCGACGAGATGCCGAGCTTCTGGAACACCTTTCGCAAGTGGTACTCGACCGTGCGAGGGCTGAGAAAGAGCTGCGCCGCGATCTCCTTGTTGCTCCCGCCTTCTCCGACGAGCGTCGCGATCTGCAGCTCTTGTGGCGTGAGCTGGGCGAGGGTACTCGGATCACGCTTCCGCGCCGTCTCGCCGGTCGCCCGGAGCTCGCCGCTCGCACGCTCGAGCCAGAGCGCGGCGTTGAACTGCTCGAACGTCGTCTGTGCGGCCCGGAGCTGCCGGCGCGCCTCGGTCCGCTTCTTCTCGCGCCGCAACAGCTCGCCGTACACGAGCTCGGTGCGCGCGCGATCGAAGGAGCTGCCGCTTCCTCCGTGCAGGCGAAGCGCCTCCTCGAAGTGCTCGGTCGCGTCGTCGCCCGTCGCGAGCATGCCGCGGCAGCGCTCGACGACCGGACGGGCCCACGGCGCATTCGAGGATGTCGCCCACGTCTCGAACGCGTCGTACGCCTCACGGGCGGACTCCGCCGTACCAGCACGGAGGGCCGCTTCCACTCGGTCGGGAGTCGAGATCAGGGCGAGCATGCGATGGCTGAAGCCGGGACGGACGTCGGCGATCGCCTCGAGGCGCATGAGCGCGTCCTGCCAGCGTCCGCGCCCGAGGTCGAGCTCGGCGAGGGCCCAGGTCGCGATCGCCGCCGGGAGGGCAAGACCGCGTGCGGCGGCGAGCTTGAGCGCTTCCTCGGCGAGGCGCTGGCAATCCGTCTCCCGTCCCTCCAAGGCGGCGATCCAGGCGAGAAGCGCGAGCGGTTGAGCGGCGGGGTTCTCGAGCCCGAGATCGCCTGCGAGCCGCGCCGCCTCGTCTGCCTGCGCCCCGGCCTCCGGCAACTTCCGAACGAGAAAGTTGGCCACGGCCTGAGATGCGAGCGCGTTGACGAGCAGCCCGAGCGCCCCCTTTCTTCGCGCGTCCGACGCGATCCGCCCGTGGAGCTCCTGCGCGAGGTCGTGGTCCCCGAGGAACGTGGCTGCGACGGCCGCCAGATAGATCTCTCGCGGCTCGTCCGAGTCGGCGCCTGCGGCCGCCTCCTGGAGCAGGGGAGCCCCGGACGAGGCGTCGCCGTGCTGGATGAAGTCGACCCCTCGGTTGATCTTGTCCATCACGACCTGATCACGGTCCTCGGGATCCGGCTCGATCGATTTCCCGAGCTCGATGCCTCGGGTGACTCGACCCGTGTCGGCGGACGTCGCGGCAGCACGGATCGAGGCTCCAACGAGCTCGAAGGCCCGCCGGCGGTCGTGATCGACGACGGTGCGGGCGCCGGCGTGAAAGACGTCGCTCGCATGTTCCGGACGTCCGCCGAGGAGCTCCGCATCGCCCCGGACGGAGGCCAGGTCCGCCTGGAGGATCGGATCGGTCACGAGTCGCTCGCCACGGTCGGCGATGGTAATCGCGCGGGTCGTTTGTCCCGCGAGACCGGCCGCGACTGCCGCGAGGACGAGGCGCCGTCCCTGCTCGGCCTCTTCGACGCTCAGCTCTGCGGCCCGTTCGAGCGCAGCCGAAGCGGCGCCGTGGCCGGCACGCAGCGTGGCGCGGTCGGCTGTCGCCTCGAGCTCGGCGGCGACTTCAGCCTCCGCACCGACAGCCGCTGCGGCGCGATGCCAGGCGCGACGGTCCGCATCCGCTTCGGCGTCGAGCGCAGCGGCGAGTGCTCGGTGCGCGAGCTCGCGCTCGGTGAAGCCAGCCGCGCGATAGATCGCGGAGCGAACGAGCGGATGCCGAAACTCGATCTGATGCGGCGCCACCCGGATCAGGCCGTCTGCCTCAGCAGCGGCGAGCGCTGCCGGGTCGAGGCCGAGCTCTCCGGCCGCCTTCGTGATCGTCGCGCGGTCGCCGGTCTCTTCCGCCGACGCGAGGACGAGCATGCTCCGAGCAGCCGCCGGCAGCCGCGCGATGCGCTGGAGGTACGCCTCCTCCACCGAGGTCGTCGGCGGGAGCTTGCCGCTCAGCGGCTCGCGGCCTTCGCGCTGGCGGTCGCTGAGCGCGTCAGGGAGCTCGACGAGCGCGAGCGGATTGCCGTCGGCGTTGTCGACTAGCCACTCGACCACACCGGCAGGGATGCTCGAGCCAAGGCGGTCGGTGACCACGGAGCGCGAATCCTGTGTGCTCAGCGGCGACAGCCGGAGCTCCGGCAGCCCACGGGCGTCGAAGGGCCGCTCGTCGTCGTCGCGCGCAGCGAAGAGCAACACCAGCCGTTCAGCTTCCAGCCGGCGTGCGACGAAGACGAGCGTGTCGGCCGACGTTCGGTCGAGCCACTGCGCGTCGTCGATCAAGCAGAGGACCGGCGTTTGCTCTGCAGCTTCGGCGAGCAAGCCGAGCGCGGCGAGCGAGACGCGGAAGCGATCGTCGACGGTCTCGGCAGAAAGCGCGAAGGCGCCTCGCAACGCCGCGGCCTGCGGCTCCGGCAGCTGGTCGATTCCGCCCAGCACCGGGCGGAGGATCTGGTGCAGCGCGGCGTACGCGAGCTCGGACTCCGACTCGATGCCGGTGCCGCGCAGAATGGCGAAGTCGTGTGCCTGTTCCTGCGCGTGCGCAAGGAGCGCCGACTTGCCGATACCCGCGTCACCGCGCAACACGAGGACACCGCTCTGGCCGTCGCGTGCACCGGCGAGGATCCGTTGGATCGTCGCCTGTTCGGTGCTACGTCCGACCAGCATCGAGCAATCGTAGACCTGTCATGTCAGCCGCTTCCGAGCCGCGCCACGAGCAGCTCGCGGAACGCGCCGACGTCCAGATCGCTCATCACGGTCGCATTCGGCGGCTCGCCGGTGAGGTTGTCGAGATCGATCACCGTGCGTCCCTGGCAGAACCGGCCCTCGAGCTCGACCTCGACGCGATGGCGTCCACCGGTGAAGATCTCGGGCGCGAGCAGCCAGCCGATGACACACGCGTCGTAGAGCGGCAGGCCGAAGACCCGGTAGCGCTCCCCGTCGACGGCAGTGCCGTAGCGCCGCAGGAACTCGGCTGCGAGCCGCGCTGGGGGCGTGCCGAGCCGGTCGAGCTTGTTGACCCAGTCGTCGTGGACAACCGCGCGGTGGCAGAGCTCGAGGCCGAACATCGTGAGCTTCGCGTCCGACGCGAAGACCATTGCAGCGGCGTGCGGGTCGGTGAGGACGTTGAACTCGGCGGCCGGTGTCATGTTCCCGAGCCCTGCGGCGCCGCCCATGAGCGCAATGCCGGCGAGACGCTCTGCGATGTCGGGAGCCTTGGCCAGGGCGAGCGCGATGTTCGTGAGCGGTCCGAGCGCACACAACGTGACTGTTCCGGACGGTCGTGATCTGACCGTCTCGACGAGTGCGTCGACCGCGTGATCCCGCGCCGGTTGCACGACGGGCTCGGGGAGCGCGACGCCTCGCAGCCCGTCGTCGTCGGCGAAGTACGGAACATGCGGCCGCACCAATGGGCGGCCGCAGCCTGCATGCACGGGGACATCCCGGCGCCCGAGCACTTCGAGAATCTTGCGGGCGTTTCGATTCGACGCCGGCTCCGACACCGTTCCTGCAACGGTCGTGACGGCGAGGACGTCCAGCTGGTCGGGGGACCGCAGGGCCAGCAGGAGCGCAATCGCGTCGTCCTGGCCGGGGTCGCAGTCGATGATGATCTGCTTCACGCTGTTTCGCTCCGTTCGCGGAAGCGGCGCGCGAACGCGACTGGCGGTCGGCGGCGGACGATCGCCGCGAGGCGAGTCGGCGGGCGTTCGTCTCTCACGTTGGAGAGGTCGAGGAGGTGTTCGGCAGACATGAGAGGGGTCTCCTTGGAATGAGCAGAGGGTGGGGGAGCGGAGAGCTCGCCCCACCGTCTGCGTTCTGAGTCAGGCCGCGAGCCGCTCCGGCTCGGGGAACTGGTCTTCGACGACCGGCGCCGCGGCATGCTTGGCCGGCAGCCAGAGCTTCACCGCGATCGCGGCGACCAGTGCGACTACACCGGCCACCGTGAACCCGATCGCCATTGCGTCAGTGAAGGCGCTTGCCGCGGCGTGCGTGAGGTTTGCCCCTTGCTCAGTGGGCAGCTTCTCGGCGACTGCGTTGGCCTTTCCGATCGAGTCCTCGGCGGCCGTCCGTGCGCCGTCGGGAAGCGATGTCACCGAGTCGCTGATGCGTGAGGCATAGAGCGAGCTGATCAGCGAGCCGATCACAGCCGTGCCGAGGGACCCGCCGACCTGCCGGGTCACGTCGTTCATCGCCGACGCGACACCGGATTTGTCTTCCGGCACCGCGCCCATCACCGACTCGGTGGCCGGGCCCATGATCCAGCCCATGTTCAGCGCGATGGCGAAGAACCAGAGGCCGAGCGGCCAATACGCCATGTCGGACGCCCAGGTGAGACTGATAGCGAGGTTGGTGCCGAGGCCGATCAGGCCTGCCATGACGATGCGCGTCGTGCCGAAGCGACGGACGAGCTTGATGCTGGACACGGAGCCGAGCACCAGACCGCCTGCGAGCGGAACCATCGCCGCTCCGGCCTGCAGGGCCGAGTATCCGTGCGCATCCTGCATCCACTGCGTCAGCGCGAAGATCGAACCGAACAACGCGAAGAACGCGAGGCCGATTGCCGCCGACGCCATGCTGAATCGCGGGTTCTGGAAGAACGACAGGTTCAGCATCGGCTCCTTCACGCGCAGCTCCCAGCGGATGAACGCCGTGGCGAGCAGAGCAGCGAGTCCGAAGCAGCCGAGGATCATCGGGCTCGTCCAGCCCCTGTCCTGCGCCTCGATGATCGGATAGACGAGCGCGACCAGTGCCGCAATCGAGAGAGCCGCCCCGACGAGGTCGAACGCGCCCGGCTTCGGGTCACGACTCTTCGGAACGAGCGCGATCCCCGCGAGCAGTGCGATTCCAGCGACTGGGACGTTGACGAGGAAGACCGACTGCCAGCTGAAGAACTCGAGCAACAGACCGCCGAGGAGAGGGCCGAGCCCGATCCCAACCGAGGCCATCGCGGCCCAGATACCGATCGCCTTGCCACGCTCCTCGCGCGGAAAGATGTTGGTGATGATGGAGAGAGTCGCCGGCATGATCATCGCGCCGCCGATCCCCATCAGGCCGCGGACGACGATCAGCTGATCTGCACTGCCGACGACGAGGACGGCGAGGCTTGCCCCGCCGAAGAGCGCGAGGCCCGCCTGGAGCGCCAGCTTGCGTCCGAAGCGGTCGCCGAGCGTGCCCATGGTGAGGAGCAGGCCGGCGAAGACGAGCAGATAGGAGTCGACGATCCACTGGAGCGTCTTGCTGGAAGCGTCGAACTCGTCCTGGAGGCTCGGGAGAGCCACGTTCAGGATCGTGTTGTCGAGCCCGATGATGAGCAGGGCCAGGGAGAGGACGGCGAGCGTCTTCCAGCGCCGCGCGTAGACCTTGGGGTCGATCGCGACGTCGGGGCCGCCGGCGGGTACGGCTTGCATGTGAGGCTCCTTCAGGTCGGATTCCATGCCTCCGAACCTAGGAGGAGCGCTCCCGGGTCGAATCAGGGACGTCCCTGGGGGATCACTGGTGACCCCGCGCTTAGGCCTTTCAAGCGGTAATCGGGCGGGAGCCGCGCTACCGCACGGCTCCCCGCCCGTCTCGGGTGTCAGGCGGCGCGGCGCTCGACCGGGGCGTCGTTCGACTCCCCCAGCCCGGCGTCCGCGGCTGCGTGCTTCGCCGGCAGCCAGCGCCTGACGGCCAGCGACCCGAGAATCGCGACTGCACCAGCAACGGTGAAGCCGATCCCGACCGCCGTCGTGAACGCAGAGGCGGCGTGGTCGACGAGTTGTGC
>OEKB01000143.1_pt2 | contig 25278 bp, 27 predicted proteins | sample 1503171 | NCBI WGS metagenome assembly OEKB01 (sample SAMEA104379580, study PRJEB20068) | metagenome | isolation source: 1998
GCGGCGGCTACTCCAGCACGGCCTTTCGCCGCACGGTGCCGGCTCTCTGGTGCCTCGCTTCCAGGCCGATTTCCGTTCCTGGTCGGGCTGCGATCACCCACTCCAGTTTCGTCAGGTCACTCGTCGACTCGTCGTTTCCCCACCACGTCGTCGAGCGCTTCTGCACTCGCCCCTTGAGCTGCCCCGCCTCCGTCTTCAGCTCGCCCGCGACGAGCCTCGCTCCCTCCGGGAGCTCGAGCTCGACCTCGATCTGGCGCACCGCGGCCCGCTCGACCGCCTTCTCCGTCACGTTCGTCGGCAGCCACCCCGAGTTCTGGAGCACGAGCCGTAGATGAAACGAATCGTCCCCCAACGGTTCGACGTCCAGCGAACGAATCTCGAGCAGGGGCGAGATCAAGAGATGGAAGGTCGCCCAGTCCGCGTGCGGCGCGATCTCCTCCTCGAGCCGCGGGAACGGGACGTTGAACCAGTAGTGGACGACGTCCCAGCCGCCGAGCTCCACGGGTCCGAGCTCCGAGTGCTCGAACGGGTGCCAGTCGACGTAGGCGTCTGGGTAGTGCTCGTCCGCCCAGCGGATCAGCGCCACGTCGTCCTCGATCCGGTGGTCGCGGATCCAGTCCGTGAAGTGGTAGTCGGACAACCCCGCCTGCCGCTGCGGGCTCCAGAACTCTGTCGTCCACGAGAAGACGCCGAGGTGGTCGTACATCCAGTCGTGCGCGCCGCCCTTGATCGACTCCTTCGGGTGGTACTTGAAGTCGTGGAAGACGGACACGGCCGGATAGCCGGTGCGCGCCGTCCCCTCCGCCCCGATGATGTTGTACGCGCGAAGGTCTTCCGTCGGAAACTCGTCATCCGGTCGGCCGGCGTACGGACGCAGGTGCACGCCGCTGAAGGTGTGGTACGCGATGTGACCGGTGATGTTCGGGCGTTCGGTGACCGCCTGCACCATTGCACGCACCTCCGGCTCCGACGTCGGATAGGGCCCGGCACCGCGCTGCTCGTGCTCGGGCGCCCAATCGGCCGGAAAGTTCCGGTTCAGGTCGAGCCCTTCGAGCGGCGGGGGGATCTTGATCGTCACGCCGTCGTAGTTCTCGATTCGGCCTTCCGGCAGCAGGCGGTAGAACGGCCCGTCATCGGGCCCGTCGACCGGATCCCGGCGCACGAGAAGCCTCGGCTCCTCGGGATGCGGCTTCCAGGCGCCGTTCGGATCCTGGATCCGCATGTCGAGCACGCGCCCGTCGCCGTCCACGTCTTCGACCCGCAGCCCGTCGTCCTGCTGCTCGCGCGGGTACGGTCGAACGGACGAGCGGATGAACCGGCGCTCGCGTAGACCGCGCTCCGCCCCGTCCGGGTTCAACCGCGGGATGACGTAGAACACGCGCGTGTCGAGGGCGCGCGTGACCCGCTCGTCGCTCCCGTACTCGGTCAGCAGCTTGTGGACGAGGTGGAGCGCGGCCGTGCACCCCGTCCACTCCATGGAGTGGATGTTCGCCTCCACGAGGAAGCCCGGCTTGTCGAGATGGTCGCCGGTCTCGGTGTTCGTTACGGTGACGAGCCAGATGTCGCGGCCTTCGTGCGAGGTGCCGATCGACTCGACGCGGCAAAGCCGCGGGGCCTCGTCCGCCCAGGCGCGCAACGTCTCCGTCAGCTCGTCGTAGCCGTAGAAGTGGTCGTACGCAACGTCGCGCACGCGTTACGTGTTGAGCTCTTCGACCAGCGGGTCGGTGTCGAGCGGCTCGAAGCCGAGCCGGACGGCGATCTCTTCGCTCGTCGGACGCGTCCCCTGCTCGAACAGGTCCCGCAGCAGGTCCCCCGTCTCGCGACGGCGCCACCAGTCCTCGCCGACATCCTGCACGAGGGACGAACGAAGCTGCGCGTGCCGGATCCACGCGCGCAGATAGTCGGCCGAGTAGAAGCCGGCGTCCATGTCCGCGAGGTGTCCGTCGGGCCGGTAGACCATCCCGATCGAGGCAGTGAGCCTGCGTGCGTACTCCTCGCTCCTCGTTCCCGCCTGGTGGAAGTCGGCCCAGAAGTCGAGCTCGAACTGGAGCTTCGCCGTGTAGCGGCGGAAGAGCATCGCCTCGAGGAAGACCGTCGCCTCGGCGTTCTCGCGCGCCTCGTCCTCCGACAGCCCGAAGTGCTCCGCGTGCCAGCCGGGCTCGCGCGTGATCGCCTCGCAGATGTACGAGTAGATCTCCGTCAGCGCGTGATCGCGTGAGAGACGGCGGAACGTGTACGGGAGCTTCGGATCGACGCTCGCGTAGTGCAGCGCGTGGCCTGCTTCGTGGAGGAACGCCTGGTAGTCGTGCAGGCCTCCCTGCGCCCGCGTGATCAGGTGGACGACCATCGGCGGATCGGAAGCGATCACGCACGCGCGCGGTGCTTTCTGCGGACGGTCGTCGAGATCGAGCCGGATGTTCGTGTCGCCGGCGAGGTCGAAGCCGAGAGCTGCCAGCGTCTGGAGGCAGACCTCGGTCGCGCGTTCTTTCGTGTACGTCGACTCGAGCGGCGAGAGCCTGCGGATGTAGGAAAAGTGCGCCGACGAGGGCTGCGCTTCTCGCTCCGGGCCGAGGAGGCGCTCGAACCACTTCTCGCGCAGTGCGAGGAACCGCTCCTCGATGTCGTCGTTCGCCGTCTGCAGGACCGCGGCCAGCTCCCGCATGGAGATTTGCTTCTCATCCTCGCTGCGCGCAATCGGATCCGGCTCCTCCGAGAGGTCGGCCTCGAGCTCCTCGTACGCTCGCAGCAACTCGAGCCGCTCCCCGTTGAATCCGGCGGAGGCGTCCTGATAACGCTCGCCGAGCTCGCGGCGGTCTTGGTATCCCTCGATCACGGCCAGCCTTGCGAGCGCCGTGCGCAACGGCAGCTCTTCGCCTTTGAACTCAACCCTCGCCGCGAGAATGGCGTTCTCGAGCTCGTCGTCGCGCTCGGCGAGCTCGGCGGCGAGGAGGCCGCTCTCACAGGTCTTGCGCAGACGGTAGAGCCACTCGCGCTGGTTCTCCTCGGCCCGTTCTTCCTCGTCGCGCAGGGCACGGAGCTGCTCGCGGCTGAAGAGATCCGCGTAACGGGCGACGATCGCGGCCTGCTCGGAGACCTCCTTCTCGCCGACGCGAACAGCGCGTCCCTCCTCGGAACGCTCGTAGAGGTACCGCTGGATCTGCGCCTCGAACTCCGCCGGGGAGCGAACAGCCGTCGTCGACATCGAGAGGACTCTATCCACGCGACGAGACCTTTCGTCAACGCAGATCGGTACCGCAACCTCCAGCCCCGGAAGCGTGTTTACCCCTTAGAAGTGAGAAAGCACCGACGACCATCCGAGGGGCCGCGGTCCCGCGCAGGCCCGTCCCTTCCAATGCCGACGCCGCAGTTCCGGCAGCGGTCGTGGATCCTTTTCCAGAGCGCGCTGGATCCGCTGGCGCCGCCTAAGCCGCTTCGGCGGCCGCGCTGAGGCGGCGCAAGGTCTCCTCCTTGCCGAGGAGCTCGAGGCTCTCGAACAGGCCCGGCGACACCTTGGACCCGGTCACGGCGACGCGGATCGGCTGGAACGCCTTGCGCGGAGAGAGCTCGAGCCGCTCGGCAAGGCCGCGCAGCGCCGCCTCGATCTGGTCTGCGCGAAACGGATCGACGGTCGCGAGCTCCTCGCGGGCCGCCGCAACGAGCGGCGCATTGCCGTCGAGGAGCGCCGGATCCGGCTCGACGTCTCGGAAGAGGAAGCCCGCGAATTCGGGGAACTGGCCGAAGCGCTCGATCTTCTCCTGGACGAGCGGCGCGGCGCGACGGACGAGCCCCTCGTCCCAGTCATACCCCTCGTCGCGGAGGTAGCGCCCGAGCTCGTCCGCGTACTCGTCGGGCGGGAGCGCGCGGAGATAGACCCCGTTCATCCAGTTGAGCTTCTGGTAGTCGAAGACGGCCGGGCTCGGCACCACACGCTCGAGCGTGAAGCGCTCGATCAGCTCGTCACGCGACATGATCGTCGTCTTGTCGTCGTAGCTCCAGCCGAGCAGCGCGAGGAAGTTCATGAGCGCCGCCGCGTAGTAGCCGTCGCGACGGAACTCCTCGACAGTGACCGCTCCGTGCCGTTTCGACAGCTTCTTGCCGTCGGCGCCGAGCACGTTCGGCACGTGTGCGTACACCGGCGGCTCGACGTCGAGCGCACGGATGATGTTGATCTGCTTCGGCGTGTTCGAGATGTGGTCCTCGCCGCGGATGACGTGCGTGATCTCGTCCCAGACGTCCTCCATCGGCGAGGCGAAGTTGTAGGTCGGTCGCCCGTCCGACCGGATCAGGACGACGTCCTCGAGGTTGTCGTTCGGAAACTCGACGCGTCCACGAACGATGTCGTCCCAACCGGTCACGCCCTCATCCGGCATCCGGAACCGGATCGCGCCCTCGTCCTCGTACGCCTTCTCCTCGTCGACGAGCCGCCGCGCGACCTCGGCACACTGCTGCTGCCGGTCGAGCTGAAACGTGACCGGGCCGTCCCAGTCGAGGCCGAGCCAGCGCAGCGACTGCTGGATCTGCTCCGTCGCCTCCGCCACCTCGCGGCTCGTGTCGGTGTTCTCGATGCGAAGCCGGAACTCGCCGCCCTCGTGGCGCGCGAACAGCCAGTTGAAGAGCGCCGTCCGGACGTTTCCGATGTGGAGGAAGCCGGTCGGGCTCGGTGCCATGCGGACGCGAACGGCCACGGCGAAATCCTACGTCGGAAGCCTGTGGATGGAACGGCACACTTTTGTTGCACAAAGGGTCAGACCGTGGTGTTTTCAGCCACGGTCGAACAGGGCGCGGGGTGTCGTTAGCCTTGCGGCGTGTTGTTCGGTGCGCACTGTCCGGGGGGCGTCAAGAAGGCAATCGACAACGCCGTCGGGATGGATGCCGACGTGCTGCAGCTCTTCCTGCAGAGCCCGCGCACCTGGCGGTTTCCGAACCACGACCCGGACGATCTCGCCCGCTTCCGCGAGCACCGCGTCGAAGCGGGTCTCGGAGGCGCGCTCGTGCACGCCCTCTACCTCGTCAACCTCGCCACGCCGGACGACGGGATGTACGAGAAGAGCGTCGACACGATGCGCGCCACGGTCGACGCGGCCTGCGCGATCGAGGCGGACGCGGTTATTTTCCACGTCGGCTCGCACCTCGGCGCTGGGTTCGACGCCGGTCTCGAGCGAATCGTCCCCGCGCTGGCGCAGGTGCTGGATCGCTGCACCGACACGACCTGGCTCCTGATGGAGAACACGGCCGGCGCCGGCGGCACGGTCGGGCGAACGATCGAGGAGCTCGCGCTGATCTTCGACGCTCTCGGTGGCCACCGCCGGCTCGGGATCTGCCTCGACTCCTGCCATCTCTTTGCCTCGGGCGTCGACGTCACCGACCCTGCGGCGCTCGATGCCCTGCTCGACGATGTCGACCGTCGCATCGGCCTCGACCGGCTTCGCGCGCTGCACGCGAACGACTCGAAAGCCCCGCTCGGCTCGAACCGCGACCGCCACGAGAACATCGACGAAGGGCTGATCGGCGAAGGTCTCGGCGCCTTCCTGTCGCATCCGAAGCTGCAGCGTCTCCCCGCGGTGCTCGAGGTGCCGGGAAAGGACGGCAAGGGACCGAACGCCGACGAGGTCCGGAAGCTGCGTGAGCTCCACGCGCGCTGGACTGACGGCGACCGTGGCTGACTTCGAAGTGCATCGACCGGTCGTTTCAGGCGGACGCGCCGCCGGAGGCCGCGCGTCCTGATGGCGGCACCGCAAGCGGCGCCTCAGGGGTACCGCTGGACGATCCTGGCGGCGGGCGTCGTCGGACAGGCGAGCTTCTCGGCGATCCTCCTCGGCCTGCCGTCGATCGCGCCCGCGATTCGGCACGGCTACGGCCTGACGCTCACGCAGGTCGGCGTCGTGCTCGCCGCGGTCAACTTCGGCCTGCTCGTGACGCTCCTGCCGTGGGGAATCGTCGCGGATCGCATCGGGGAGCGGGCGGTTCTCGCGAGCGGACTGACCGGGTGCGCGATCGCGCTCGTTGCCACAGGCTTCACGTCCTCGTTCGGCGGCCTCGTCGTCGCACTCGCCGTCGCCGGCGGGCTGGGCGGAGGAACGCAATCCGCGAGCGGCCGTGCGGTCATGGCCTGGTTTGCTCCGGAGGAGCGTGGGCTCGCGCTCGGAATTCGACAGACGGCGGTGCCGCTCGGGGGCGCGGTCGCGGCGGGTGTTCTCCCCGCGCTCGCCACGCATGTCAGCCTGCGCGCTGCGTTCGTCGGCCTCGCGATCGGATGCCTCGCTGGCGCGATCGTCGGCGGCCTGCTGCTCCGCTCCGAGAGCACGGAGCAGCAGGTACACGACGAGGCGGCTCCACCGCTTCGAAATTGGCGCATCTGGCTCCTCTGTGTCGCGAGCACGTTCTACGTCGCGACGCAGCTCAGCCTGATCGCGTTCATCGTGCTCTTCCTCCACGACGCACGCGGGGTCTCGACGGCGGCGAGTGCCGCCGTCCTCGCCGGAACGCAGGTGCTCGGTGGCGTCGCACGGATCGCGGTCGGGCGCTGGTCGGACCGGATCCGCGCACGGGTCGTCCCGCTCCGCCAGATCGGGTTGCTGCTCGCGCTCGCAGTCGGTGCATCGGCCCTGCTCGTGCACGCGTCGCTCTGGCTCGTGATTCCGTCGCTCATCGTTGCCGGAACGCTCGGCCTCTCCTGGAACGGCCTCTCGTTCACGGCCGCGGCCGAGGCGGCCGGCCGGCGCCGCAGCGGCGCGTCGATCGGACTGCAGCAGACGTTCCTGTCGGGCGGTGGGATCGTCGCACCGATCGCGTTTGCGGCGGTCGTCCACGCCGCCTCGTGGCGGCTCGGCTTCCTCCTCGCGGCTGCGAGCCCGCTCGCAGGCTACGCGCTTCTCAGTCCGTTAGCAGAGCGACGATCTTGAAGGTTGGCGAGCCGACCGGAAGCTCGTGAAACTCCGGGTTCTGGCACCCGAGCTCGCCGGCCCGCTCAGCGCCGTAGCACTCCTCGACCTCGACCCGGCACATCGGAAGCGGTGGTCGCACGGTCCTGACGGCGCCGAATCCCTCCCGTCGCGCTTCGGCTGCGCGGAGCAGGTCGAGTTCGATCTCGACGTCGTACACCTTCTGCATGCAGCCCATGTACGTGTGCCCGAACTCCTGGTACGCGTACACGAACGGACAGGCCCGCTCGAGGCAGGCGGACGGGTACACGACCTTGTCGCAATGGACGTCGCAGCGGCGGCACTCGAGCTCGTCCTGCGGACGGAGAGGGAGCTCGGCCGCGCGCTGCGGTTGGGGTTTCATGTCGGAATTGTCATGCCCGCGGCACCCGGCCGCAAGACTTGACAAACGCGGTTGGTTTCTGCTTGGGCGCGAGGACGCTCACGTTTCTCCTGTGAGCCTGCGGACGATGTTGAGCACGTCGAACTGCGTGATCGCGCGGAAGTCGGGCTCCACGTCCGCGTCCTCCTCGGCCCGGAACCACATCGCCTGCACCGTTTGCATGCCGACGTTCCGCGCGCCGCGCACGTCGGCCTTCAGCCGGTCGCCGACGAAGAGCGCCCGCTCCGCGTCGACGCCGAGCTGCGAGAGCGCCCGCAGGAAGATCTCCGGGCGCGGCTTGCGCACGCCCACCTCGGAGGAGAACACGACAACGTCGAAGCGCTCGGCCAACTCCTGCTCCTCGAGGTCGCGGAGCAGGATCCAGCGCGGATCCATCGCGTTCGACACGAGCCCCGTCTTCAATCCTCGTCCACGCAGCGAGTCGAGCAGTGCTGCGCTCGTCGACGCCGGTCGCCGCGCGGGCGCCCAGGCATCGTGCTCGGCGATCAGGTACTCGCGCAGCGCGTCATCGTCGACGTCGACGCCGCTCTCGGCGAGCATCGTGCGCACGAGCGGCTCGTACTCGACCTCCTCCGGCACCTCCCAGTCGGTGAGCTTCGCCTCCGCTCGATAGCGGGCGGTCACCGTTGCGGCGGCCTCGGCAGGCGCACCGACCGCCTCGAGCCCGGCACGAACGCCGGCCTCGACGAGCTCGTCCGCCCAGACCCAGTCCATGAGCGTGTGACCCCAGTCGAACAGGACGGCTTCCAGCACCCGGGTAGGCTAAACCGGTGGCGCGTCGACTCCTCTGGGGTTCCCTCGCCCTCGCGCCGCTGACCCTTCTGCTCGACGTCGTCGCGCATCCCGGCAAGGTCGCGCTCTTCGTCCTCTCTGCGTTGTCGCTCGTGCCGCTCGCGTGGCTCATCGGCGAGTCGACGGAGCATGCGGCCGAGCACACCGGCGCGCGCATCGGCGGACTCCTGAATGCGAGCTTCGGCAACGCACCGGAGGTGATCATCGCCTTGATCGCGGTAAGCGATGCGCTCCCGAACGTCGTGCGCGGGTCGATGGCCGGAAGCGTCGTCTCCAACATCCTGCTCGTGCTCGGCGCGGCTCTCGTGCTCGGGGAAGACGATTCGGAGCTTGATCGCCGGTCCCTGCTCGTCCAGCTCGGCCTCGTCGCGACCGCGGTCGCCCTCCTGCTCATCCCCTCGATTCTGGGCTGGCACGGCGATCCAGATCGTCACTCGCTCGCGCTCCTCAGCCTCGTGCCCGCGATCGTCCTGCTCCTGCTCTACCTCGTGGTGACGGCCATCGGCCTGCGCCAGACGTCACGTCCGGGCGAGGAGCCGGCGGGCGCCTGGAGCCTGAAGGTCGCTCTCGTTGCGCTTACTGCTGCGACCGTCCTGACAGCGCTGATCAGCGAGCTCCTCGTGCATTCGCTCGAAGCGTTCGCGCACGCGGCGCATCTGTCCGAGTTCTTCATCGCGATCGTGATCGTGGCGATCGTCGGGAATGCGGCCGAGCACGGCGGAGCGGTGGTGATCGCGCGGCGCGGGAAGATGAAGCTGGCCTCGGAGATCGCGATCTCGTCGAGCGCCCAGGTCGGCCTGCTCGTCGTTCCGGTGGTCGCAATGGTCTCGTTCGCGTTCGAGCACCCGCTCGCGCTCGCCTTCCGGCCGATCGAGCTCGCCGCGATGGGCGCTGCGGCGGTCTTCGTCGGATTCGTGATCCGCGACGGGCGGGCCCGCAGGTGGGAAGGCGCACTCCTGATCGGCGTCTACGCGGCTATGGTGGTCGCGTTCGGGATTGCCGGGGATAGGGGCGGTTAACCGTACCCCGCGGGGGCGGAAAGTCGCATTGTCGGCCCGAAACTCCCGTGCCACACTCGAGGCTCTTGACGAGGAGGAAGATGTGAGCGACGCACTCGCAACTACCGCCGCCGCCGATGTCGAGGGCACCTATACGGGGCCCGTCGTCGAGGCGAAGAGCGTTACTCGCCGCTACGGCGAGGGAGAGACAGCCGTCGACGCGCTCCGGGGCGTCTCGCTGGAGGTTGCCCGCGGCAAGCTGACGGCGGTGATGGGCCCGTCCGGCTCGGGCAAGTCGACCCTGATGCACATCCTCGCCGGCCTGGACCGCCCCACGTCGGGCGAGGTCTGGATCGAGGGGATCGAGATCTCGAGGCTGAAGGATGCCGACCTGACCAGACTCCGCCGCAAGCACATCGGCTTCGTCTTTCAGTTCTTCAACTTGCTGCCGATGCTGTCGGCCGAGGAGAACGTCCTCCTGCCGCTCACGATCGCCGGCGAGAAACCGGAGAAGAAATGGGTCGATGACCTGCTCGACAAGGTCGGGCTCTCGGACCGGCGGACGCACCGCCCGGCGGAGCTCTCCGGTGGTCAGCAGCAGCGCGTCGCGATCGGACGCGCGCTCGTCAGCCGGCCGACCATCGTCTTCGCCGACGAGCCGACGGGCAACCTCGACTCGAGGACGAGCGAAGAGATTCTGGTCCTGATGCGCGACTCGGTCGACAGCCTGGGCCAGACGACCGTGATGGTCACGCACGACGCGCGCGCCGCCGCAATCGCCGACCGCATCCTGTTCCTGGACGACGGGAACATCGTCAGGGACGTCGGCCGGTGCGACGCGCACGAGGTGCTCACGATCATGGACGAGCTCGCCGCCTGATGCTCGGCGTCACGCTCAAGGGCCTCTCGGGCCGGAAGCTCCGTGCGTCTCTGACGGCGCTCGCGATCGTCCTCGGCGTGGCCATGATGAGCGGGACGTTCGTCCTGACGGACACGATCAACGGCGCGTTCACGTCGATCTTCACGCAGTCGTACAAGAACGCCGACGCCGTCATCAGCGGCAAGACCGCCTTCAGGAACGACAACGGCAACGGCGTCCAGGCGCCGAGCTTCCCGGAGTCGCTGCTCGCACAGGTGAAGGCGCTGCCCGACGTGAACGATGCAGCCGGCTCGGTCGAGGACGACCAGACCAAGTTGGTCGGCCGGGACGGAAAGACGTTCTCGAACGGCGGAGCCCCGAGCCTCGCCTTCAGCGTCGACCCGAACTCCGACCAGAAGTTCAATCCGCTGGAGCTCACCGCCGGAACGTGGGCACGAGGCCCGCATCAGGTCGTGATCGACTCGCATTCCGCGAGCAGCCACCACTACAAGGTCGGGGACACGATCGGGATCGAGGCTCGTGGCCCGGTGCAGCAGTTCAAGATCGCCGGCCTCGCGAAGGTGCCCGGTGTCGCGATCGGTGGCGCAACGCTCACCGCGTTCGACGTGCCGACGCTCCAGCGGCTCCTCCACAAGGAAGGCAAGCTCGACTTCATCCGCGTGCAGGCGAAGCACGGAGTCTCGACAGCCGCGCTGATGCGCGAGATCGAGCCGCTCCTGCCACCGACGGCGCAGGTTCGCGACGCGGCCGCACAGGTGAACGAGGACAAGAAAGGGATCAACGGCTTCACGAGCTTCATCCAGAACTTCCTGCTCGCGTTCGCGGGAATCGCGCTCTTCGTCGGGAGCTTCGTCATCGCCAACACGCTGTCGATCACGATCGCGCAGCGCGTCCGTGAGTTCGCGACGATGCGGACGATCGGCGCGATGCGACGGCAGATCCTTCGCTCCGTGATCGTCGAGTCGCTGGTGATCGGCATCATCGGCTCCGTCGCCGGCCTGTTCCTCGGCCTGGCGCTCGCCAAGGGCCTGAAAGCGATCTTCGTTGTGTTCGGGATCGACCTCCCGACCGCGGGAACGATCTTCGCAACGCGCACGGTCGTGGTCTGCCTGATCGTCGGGACGCTGATCACCCTCATCGCGAGCCTGCGGCCGGCACTGCGCGCGACGCGGGTTCCCCCGATCGCCGCGGTCCGCGAGGGTGCAGAGCTGCCGCCCGGCCGGTTCGCTCGGTGGACCCCGATCCTGTCGCTCGCCACGTTGGTGCTCGGCGTGGTTCTTCTCGGCTACGGCGTGCTCGCGCACGGCCTCACGACGGCGAACCGACTGTTCTCACTCGGCTTCGGGATCCTGTTGCTCTTCTTCGGAGTCGCCGCGAACGCATCGCGGCTCGTGCGGCCGCTCGCCGTGGTGCTCGGGTGGCCCGCCACCCGGATCGGCGGCTCGGCAGGGCAGCTCGCGCGCGACAACGCGAGGCGAAACCCGAAGCGGACGGCCTCGACCGCATCCGCGCTGATGATCGGCCTCGCGCTGGTCACCTTCGTCGCAATCCTCGGCCAGGGGATCCGCTCGTCGTTCGAGAGCGCCGTGAACCAGCTGTTCACGAGCGACTACGCCCTGACGTCGAGGGACACGTTCACCCCGCTCACGGTCGAGGCGGAAAAGGCGCTCCAGAAGACGCCGAACGTCTCCGCGATCGCCGGCATTCGCGCCGGCTCGGCGCGCTACTTCGACAGCACGGAGGACCTTACCGCCGTCGAGCCCGCGCTCCCGTCCGTCCTCAGTCTCGACTGGAAGGAAGGCACGACGTCCGTTCCCTCCCAGCTAGGTCGGAACGGCGCGTTCGTCGACGACAAGTTCGCCGACAAGCACGACCTGCACGTCGGCTCCCGGTTCACGATCGAGACGCCGACGTCGAAGCACATCAGGCTGACCCTGAAAGGCGTCTTCGACCAGCCCAAGGGCGGGTCGCCGTTCGCGCCGGTGACGATCTCGAGCGAGACGTTCGACCGAAACTACGTCAATCCCGAGAACGAGATGGTTCTCCTCAACGTCAGCGGCGGCGTCACGGATGCGAACACTGCGGCGCTCGAGCGCCACCTGCAAGGCTTCGCGGACGCGAAGGTCCAGACGAAGTCGGAGTTCAAGACGAACTTCGAGAAGCCGATCAACGGGATCCTCAAGCTGCTGTACGTGTTGCTGGCGCTCTCCGTGATCGTGAGCCTCTTCGGGATCGTGAACACGCTCGTCCTGACCGTGTTCGAGCGGACACGCGAGATCGGCATGCTGCGGGCGGTCGGGATGACACAGCGCCAGACACGCCGGATGATCCGTCACGAGAGCATCGTCACCTCGCTGATCGGGGCGGCGCTCGGGATGGTGGTCGGCGTCTTCCTCGCCGTTCTCGTCACCCACGCACTCTCCAGCGAGGGGATCGTGTTCGCGGTGCCGTGGATCTCGATCCTGTACTTCGTGCTGGCGGCGATCCTCGTCGGCATCCTCGCCGCGATCCTGCCCGCCCGCCGGGCCGCGCGACTCAACGTCCTCGAGGCGCTTCAGTACGAGTAGAGCGCAGGCTCAAACTTGCGCAGGTGCTCTGAGCAGCGCGCGCGGGATCGCTTCGACCGCTTGATCGACGTCCTCGTCGGTCACCCCGAGGTACGTCGCAACGCGGAGCACACCCGGGCGTAGCGCCCCCACGAGCACGCCTTCGTCGGCGATCCGGGCACGCGCCTCGGCGCTCGTCATTCCCAGCGAGCCGACGTCGATGCCGACGAAGTTGGTCTCGACCGCGTCGGCGTCGACCGGCAGACCCGCGGCGGCGAGGCCCTCCGCGAGCCGGCGCGCCTGGGCATGGTCGACGGCGAGCCGCTCGACGTGATGGTCGAGGGCATACAACGCGGCCGCGGCGACGATCCCTGCTTGCCGCATCGCGCCGCCGAAGAGGAACTTCCCCTGCCAGGCCTCGTCGATCCGGTCGCGCGACCCGGCGAGCACCGCGCCCAACGGACAGCCGAGGCCCTTGGAAAAGCAGATCGTGACCGTGTCAGCCAGGTGGCCGTACTCGGCCGCGGCGATCCCCGCGGCGACCGAGGCGTTGAGGAGGCGCGCGCCGTCCAGGTGCACGGCGAGGCCGAGCTCGCGTGCAGTCGTGGCGACGGCCGTGAGCTCGAGGAGCGGCCAGACGCGACCGCCCGAGCTTCGGTGCGTGTTCTCGAGGACGACGACGCTCGGAGGCTGCAGCTCGTCGGCGGCCGCGACGGCCACGCGGAGCTGTTCGGGCGCCAGCCGTCCGGCGACGCCCGGTAACCCTTGCATGACGAGGCCGGAGTGGACCGCCGGGCCGCCCGCCTCGTACACGAGGACGTGCGTTCGCTCCTCCGCGAGCAACACGCCGCCCGGGCGCGTGAGGACCTTCAGCGCGATCTGGTTCGCCATCGTCGCCGTCGGCAGGAAGAGCGCCTCCTCCTGCCCGAGGAGCGCCGCGGCCCGCCGCTGGAGCTCGTTGACGGTCGGATCCTCTCGCAGCTGCTCGTCTCCGACCTCGGCCGCGGCCATGGCGGCGCGCATCTCGCGTGTCGGCTTCGTCGCCGTGTCGGAACGGAGGTCGATCACGCCGCAGATTCTGCCCGTCCGCCTTCCTCCCCCGATAGGTGGATATGCGCGGAATCGCACGAGGCCGATAGAGAGGAAGCCGGTTGACGCCGGCGGAGACTGCGGAATCGGAGACTGCGGAATGACATCCTTCAACTCCAGCCCCCTCGGCAACGGCCTCCGGCTCGCCGGCCCCGCACCCACCAGACTGGACCACACGTACTTCGAGAACGAAGTGCGGCCGATGCTCGGCTCGATCCTCCTGAAGAAAGGGTGGGTCACGCCGGAGCGCCTCGACGAGGCGCTCGCGGCGGCGAAGGCCACGGGCATGCGGCTCGGCGAGATCCTCCTCACCCGCGGCTGGCTGTTCGAGAGCGAGCTGGCGCATGCCCTCGCCGAACAGTCCGGTCTCGAGTACATCGACCTCACGGTTCGTTCCGTCGACCCGAATGCCGCCGGCCTGCTTCCGCTCGAAGTCGCCCGGAGGATGTTCGCGGTGCCGGTTCGGTTCGTCGGCGCGGACACGATCCTCGTCGCGGTCGCCGACCCCGGTGATGCGAACGTCGACGCGCTCGAGGCGATGCTCTCGTACAAGGTCACGCTTGCGGTCGGCGAACGCTCGGCGATCCAGACGGCCTGGCGTTGGGCTCGCTAGCGTAACTTGACTGTTACATAACTGTTTGGTTACATAGACCGCGTGGAGGCCCTCGCGGCGCTCGGAGATCCGACTCGGCGTCGGATCGTGGAGCTCCTCGCCGAACGCGATCTGGACGCCGGTGAGATCGCGTCCCACTTCGAGGTTTCGCGGCCGGCCGTCTCGCGCCACCTGAGGGTCCTGCGCGAGCACGGTCTCGTGCAAGCGCGCAGCGTCGCCCAACGACGCGTCTACTCGCTCGACCCGGCCCCCCTGTCGGAGGTCGACGCGTGGCTCACGACGTACCGCCCCTTCTGGGAGAACCGCCTCGACGCCCTCGACGTCCAACTCCGGCGCGCGCGCCGGCGACGAAAGGAGTGACGATGCTCGCGCAGACGTTCGGACGCTTGCGGCAGGAGGCCGGCGGCCGGCGTGGCGTTCGATTCGAGCGCGTGTACGACTACACGCCTCAGGAGCTGTGGGCCGCGCTCACCGAGCCGGACCAGCTGGGCGGCTGGCTCGGCCCGGCGGAGGTCGACCTTCGCGTCGGCGGCCGGATCGTCATCCGTTTCGCGGAGGACGAGAACGAGACGGTGCACGGAGTGATCCGCAAGCTCGAGCCGATGCGCGTCCTCGAGTACGACTGGAACTTCCCCGGCGAATCGGAATCGGTGTTGCGCCTCGAGCTCCAGCCGCGCGAGCACGGCACGCTCCTCGTCCTCGACCACCGCCGGCTCGGTGACGAACAGGCAACGGGCTACGGTGCGGGCTGGCACTCGCACCTCGACGCGCTGGAGCTGATGCTCGCCGGCCGCAGCCACGACTGGGAGGCGCGATTCGGCCAGCTCCTTCCCTCGTATCGCGAGCGCGCCGATGCGCTTGCCGGCGACGCCCGTCTCGGAACGCTGCGCCGCGAGGGCGACCGCCGCGGCGTCCGCTACGAGCGCGTAGTCGCAGCCTCGCCGGAGGAGGTCTGGCAGGCACTGACCGAGCCGGCCCGGCTACGCGTGTGGATGGACGCGGAGGCGGTCGTCGAGCCTCGCCTCGGCGGCCGGTTCGCGCTGCGCTGGAGTGAGGACGAGTCGATGGAAGGCGTCATTCGTTCCTGGGAGCCTCGGCACGTGTTGGCTTTCACGTGGCGCCACGGGCGAGACGAGAGCGTCGTCCGGTTCGAGCTCGCAGCCGTGGCGGAGGGCACACGGCTCGTGCTCGACCACAGCGCGTTGTCGGAGAAAGAGGTCGTCTCCGTCGGGGCCGGCTGGCATTCACACCTCGACTGGCTCGACGTGGTCGTCCAGGGCGGCGACTTCGACTTCGGCTCCCGCTACCGGGAGCTGCAGCCGGTGTACGAGGATGTGGCCGCGGCCCTCTAGGAGGAACCGAAGACGCCCCCCTCCCACGCCCCCAGCCGGCGGCGCCCGCTGCCGAGCTCGACCTCGACGGGCTCGTTCGAGAGATTGATCGCCACCTCGGTGCCCTCGCCGCGACGGTACGCCCAGACGCCCGGTGGTGCAGGGAGCTCTTCGTAACCACCGGCAAGGAGATCCGCGGTCGCCCGCCGCCGCGCGATCAGCTCGCGCACGAACGACAACGTCGAGGTGGGATCTTCGCGCTGGTCCACGACGTTGCGCGCCGTATCGCCGAGCGGCAGCCACGGATCCGTCCAGCCACCCTCGGGGGTCCACGGCATCGGCGTGCGGCAGCCGTCCCGGCCGTCGACGTCACGGATGCGATCCGGCGGCACGTCCGCCTGCTCGAGGCCGAGCTCGTCGCCCTGGTAGAGCACCGCCGTCCCCCGCAGCGTCAGGAGCGCGAGCAGCGCACAGCGGATCTTGCGCTCGTCTCCGCCGCACATCCGGGTCGCCGCGCGCGGGATGTCGTGGTTGGAGAGCATCCAGACCGGCCACGCGCCCGGAGGGAAGGCCGCTTCGGACCGTGCCACGACGTCTGGAAGCGCCTTCGCCTCGAGCTTCGAGAACGTGAACGGAAAGTTGAACGCGAGGTGCAGCTGGTCGGTCCCGGTCCCGTAGAAGCCGGCGAGCCGCTCGAGGTCCATCACCCAGGTCTCGCCGAGGAGGATGCGCGGCTCCTCGTACGCGTCGACGAGACTGCGCCACCGCCGGAGCACCGCGAACGTCTCGTCGATGTCCACGAGCACGTTCTTGTCGTAGTCGTCGGGGATGTCTCGCAGGAGGCGGTCCTTGACGATCGCATGCGCGACGTCGAGCCGGAACCCCGCGATCCCGCGGTCGAGCCAGAAGCGCATGATGTCGTCGAACTCGCGTCGGACCTCGTCGTTCCACCAGTCGAGGTCGACCTGCTCCGGCAGGAAGCTGTGCAGGTACAACTGGCCGGTTTCGGGTGAGCGCTTCCACGCCGAGCCCTGGCCGAACGAGGAACGCCAGTTGTTCGGCAGCGAGCCGTCCGGCTTCGGATCGGCCCAGACGTACCAGCTACGGTGGCGCGCGCCACGTGAGGCGCGTGCGTCCTGGAACCATGGATGCCGGTCGCTCGTGTGGTTCGGGACGAGATCGAGGACGATCCGAATGCCCCGCTTACGCGCCTCTGCGACGAGCTCGTCCAGCTCGTCGAGCGTGCCGAGCACGGCCTGGATCTGGCGATAGTCGGCGACGTCGTACCCCCAGTCCCGGTCCGGTGAGACGGTGGGCGGACTGAGCCAGAGAGCATCGATCCCGAGCCACTCGAGGTAGCCGAGCTTGTCGATCACGCCGCGAAGGTCGCCGACGCCGTCGCGGTTCGAGTCGGCGAAGGACCGGAGGTAGACCTGGTAGAAGACGGCACGCTGCCACCAGGGCTGGTCCATGGCCAACGCTACCCTGGCGGCCGTGGATCGCGCACGTCTCTCGGAGCGGCTCGACGCGCACGGCGAGCCTTCGTATCGAGCCGATCAGGTGTGGCAGTGGGCCGCGGCCGGGGCCGTCGGCTACGAGGCGATGACGAACGTGCCCTCGGAGCTCCGGTCGGCGCTCGAACAGGAAGTCCCGTTTTCGACGCTCGCCGTCGAGGTCGAAGCACAGGCGCGCGACGGCACCGTGAAGGCGCTCTTCCGCACGCAGGACGGCCATCCCGTCGAGGCGGTGCTCATGCGCTACCGCGACGGGCGGAGGTCGTTGTGTCTCTCGTCGCAGTCGGGCTGCCCGCTGACGTGCAGCTTCTGCGCCACCGGCCAGATGCGCTTCGGCCGAAATCTGACGGCGTCGGAGATCGCCGACCAGGCACTGCACTTCCGTCGCGTCGAGCGCGTCGACCACGCCGTCTTCATGGGCATGGGCGAGCCGATGCTGAACCTCGACGCCGTCGTGGAGGCGGCGCTCCTTCTCCCGGATCTCGGGATCACGCATCGGCGGACGACGATCTCGACGGTGGGCTGGCTGCCCGGCCTGCGGCGATTCGTCGACGAGGTCGAAGAGCCGATCCGGCTCGCGCTCTCGCTGCACGCTCCCACCGACGAGCTTCGGAGCGAGCTGATGCCGGTCAACGACCGGTATCCGCTCCGCGCCGTGCTCGCCGAGTGCCGGCGGTACTTCGAGGTACGCCGCCGCAAGGTGTTCGTCGAGTACGTGATGCTCCGCGGCGTGAACGACCGCGTCGAGCAGGCGCGCGCGCTCGCCGATCTGCTCGACCCGAAGGTCTTCAAGGTGAACCTGATCCCCTACAACCCGATTCCCCAAAGAAAGGAGGGGGCTCGTGGGGGAACCATGGGTTCCCCCACGCCGAACCCGACGGGGATGTTCGACGGCTCGACGCGGAAGGCGATCGCAGCGTTCAAGGACGTCCTCGAGAGAGCCCATCTTCCGGCCACCGTGCGCCTGACCCGCGGCAGAGACATCCAGGCCGCCTGCGGCCAGCTCGCCGCGGTCGGCCCGAGCGGCTCATGACGGTGAGAGAACAGCATGGAATCGCTGCGCTGCTCGTCCCAGACGTCTGCGCGGGCAGCCGGCACGATTGTGCCTCCAGCGGTTCCTCACTCAAGATCGGGTCTTGACCGCATAGCGGTCGCCGGCAAGTCTCGAAAGAAATGCTGGCCCTGTCGCCGAAGCTGAAGCAGGACGTACCCATCGACGATGAGGCGCTGGCTTCCTGGTGGGGCCTCGACTGGCGCCGGTGATCTGGTGGCGCGACACGCCTGACGGGCGAGAGCTGAAGATCGCCGCCGAAGGTCGTGGGTGGCTGGCACTCGTCGAGGGTGACGATCACGAGTATCGCGGCAAGGACCTGCGTCTCCTTCTGGCGGACGCGGTCGACGCCGACCCCAGTGCGCCCTGGCTGGTTGCGCTGGCCGATCAGGTCGAGGCCGCCGCGTCGGGCTAGCCAGGCGAGCGGCCGGTCGGCGCCGGCCTAATGCGACCGCTTCGTTCGTCGTCCCGTTTTGGTTCGCTGCGACCGCTTACGCGGCCGCTTCGCGGCGCGATCGAGGCTGAGCAACCGCCGGGCCGCGACGATGAAGATCGGTAGCCCCGTCTGCTCCGCCGCTCAGCCGCTGTAGTGGCCGTCGGTTGCCGGGTCTAGCTGACCACCTCGCGTCACCTTCGGCGCGGCGAAGAGATCACGCCGCGGGATGTGCATGAGCACCCGCCGCTGCTCGGGGACCACGGCCGCATTCTTCTTGGGGAGCGGATAGCAGCCGCGGCCGAAGGAGCGCTTGACGATGTAGTAATTGCCCTCCGCGCCGATGATGTGCCCGACGCGCTTCTCACCGACGGCCGTCACCACCCGGAAACCTTCCACTCGTTTGCCTCCCTCTAGTGCATGCGCGATCACACCAGCCTGGCGCACGGCGCCCGTCCGAGCTATGGGGGCGACACCGTATTTCGCTGCTGCGGCGATGTCGCGCTCGGTTGCCGCCGAGCCACCCGACCTCGGTGCGACCGCCTCCGAAAGATGCCGGAAAGACCCCATGGTGCAGGCCAGAGCAGCGCGCGATCCTGTCAGTCCTCGGCCACGAAGGAGGCTTGCATGGCAGCGATCGTGTGCGGAATCGACGACTCACCCGGAGCACTGGAAGCTGTGCGTGTCGCAAGCAAGCTCAGCGCCCAATTCGAGGCGCGGCTCGTGCTCGCCCACATCGCCAACGGCTGGCCCGGCAGCGACGAGAGCCTGACCACGAACCAGGGCCGCCAGGGCGGGAACCGCCTGCTCGAACGCACAGCCCGGGAGCACAACCTGCACGCAGAACGGCGAGTCGAGGTAGGTGAGCCCGCCGAGGCACTCGTGAGGATCGCCGCGGAGGAAGCCGCGACCTTGATCGTCGTTGGCTCCCGCCACCAGGGCTGGCGGCGAGCGAAGCTGCGCAGCCGCCTCGCCGCCGATCTCGCAGCCAGCGCATCCTGCCCGGTCGTCGTCGTGCCCCCGCCGGCGCGCGGGTAGATTTCGGCGTGCCCGTCCCGGCACGCATGCGCATATCTCTCTTCTGGCGGGTGTTCCTCGTGAATGCCGCGCTTCTGATCGCGGGCGTCTTGGTCTTGGCACTGACGCCGATCACGGTCAGCGCCGAAATCCGGACGATCCAAGCGATCGTGCTCGCGGTCGGCGTCCTCATCGTGCTGGTCGCCAACCTGCTACTGCTGCGGCCGTTGTTCGCACCCCTCGAGCGCCTCGCTCACCGGATGGAGGAGCTCGACATCCTCCGCACCGCCAGCCCCGTTCCCGCGAGCAGTCCGGGCGAGATCGGCGCACTCGAACGAACGTTCAATCGCATGATCGATCGCCTGGAAACGGAAAGACGCCAGGCCGGCACCCGAGCGCTGCAAGCACGCGAAGAGGAACGCAGGCGGATCGCGCGCGGCTTGCACGACGAGGTCGGTCAAACGATGACGGGCGTCCTCTTCCTGCTGAAGCAGCTCGCTGAAGAGTCCGTGCCGTCAGAACGAGCCGCGCTCGTAGAGGCGCAGGAGGCGGTCCGTACGAACCTCGAAGAGGTGCGGCGAATCGCGCAGGAGCTGCGACCGGAGGCGCTCGACCATCTCGGGCTCCCGAGCGCGGTCAACAACCTCGCGCGCGCCTTCGCGCGACGGACGAACATCACCGTCGAGCGATACATCGAGCCGGACCTGGGGCAGCTCGACCCTAACGCCGAGCTCGTCCTCTACCGCGTGGCCCAGGAAAGCCTGACCAACGTCGCACGCCACAGCAGCGCCGCCCGGGTTCTCCTCGACCTCAGGCGCAACGGCGACAGCGTCGTCCTCCGGGTGGCCGACGACGGCAACGGATTCGAGCACCCCAATCGCGAGGGTGGCGGCCTCCGCGGCATCCGCGAAAACGCCCTCATCGTCGGCGGCGCGCTCGCGATCAAACCAAGCCCCACCGGGGGCGTCGAGGTCCGCCTCGAAGTCCCAAGCTCGAACACCGGCTGATGCCGATCCCGGCGGTCACCCGAATCCTCATCGCCGATGACCACGCACTCGTTCGCGAGGGCGTCAAGCGCGTCTTGGACCATGAACCCGATCTGACAGTCGCCGCCGAAGCCGGCGACGGCGCCGAGGCAGTGGAGCGCGCGCTCGACGGCAGCATCGACCTCGCGATCCTCGACATCAGCATGCCGCGTAAGACCGGCCTCCAGGCGGCGCAGGAGCTCTCACGCCGACGGCCCGAGTTGCGCACGCTGATCCTCTCGATGTACGAGAATGAGCAGTTCCTGTTCGAAGCGCTCAAAGCCGGCGCCTCCGGCTACGTGCTCAAGTCCGGCGCCGACAACGACATCGTCGAAGCCTGCCGCGCGGCAATGCGAGGCCAGTCTTTTCTCTATCCCTCTGCCGTTCACACACTTATCCGCGACTTCATCGAACGGGCCGATGAACGCGGAGACGACTTCGACCTCCTCACGCCGCGCGAGCTCGAGGTACTGAAGCTGATAGCCGAGGGCCACACCTCAAAAGAGATCGCAGCCCTGCTCGTGATCAGCATCAAGACAGTCGATCGCCACCGCACCAACATGCTCGAAAAGCTCGGCATGCGCGACCGCGTCGAGCTCACACGCTACGCGATCCGACGCGGGTTGATCGAGCCTTAGTCGCGAAAGGAGGCGACCGGCTAGTCCCGGCGGCTGAAGCCGAAGCCCGATGGGACCAGAAGTCGGGCCGCGGCCAGATCGAACGCGGCCGCGGCCCGACGCTCTCAGCTCGAGACGGCCGCGCCGCGGAGCGCCGGCGTGCAGGTCGAGCGACCACGCTTCTCGAGGTACTGCTGGTGGTAGTCCTCCGCCTCGTAGAACGTCTGCGCCGGCTCGATCTGCGTCACGATCGGCGCGCGCCAGTTCGTCTGCTCGTGCGCCTTCGAGCGCGAGGCAGCCTCACGCTGCTCGTCGTCGTGGAAGAACACGACGGAGCGATAGTTGTCGCCGATGTCCCAGCCCTGCCGGTTGAGCTGCGTCGGATCGTGCTTCTTCCAGAAGACGTCCAGCAGCTCCTCGTACGAGACCCGCTCGGGGTCGTACGTGACCTCGACGACCTCGGCGTGTCCGGTCGTGTGCGAGCACACGTCCTCGTAGGTCGGATTCTCGAGCGTCCCGCCCGAGTAGCCGACTCTCGTCGCGGTCACGCCGTCGACCTGTCGAAACGCCGCCTCGACGCCCCAGAAACAGCCCGCCCCAAACGTTGCCTTCTTCTCCAACCTCAGTCCTCCTCGAGTGTCAATGCTGCCGAATTGATGCAGTAGCGAGTGCCCGTCGGCCGCGGACCGTCGGGGAAGACGTGCCCCAGGTGTCCGCCGCAATCCGAGCACATGACCTCCGTCCGGATCATCCCGTGGCTCAGGTCGGTCTCCTCGTCGACGGCTTCCGGGCCCGCCGGCGCGGAGAACGCGGGCCAGCCGCAGCCGGAGTCGTACTTCGTCTCCGAGCTGAAGAGCTCGGCGCCGCAACCGGCGCACCGATACGTGCCCGGCTCGAACGAGTGGTCGTACTCGCCGGTGAACGGCGCCTCCGTCCCCTTCTCCCGCAGAATGCGGTACCGCTCAGGGGTCAGCTCGGCGCGCCACTCGGCCTCGGTCTTCTGAATCTTCCTCATCACCTTTTCAGTCTCGAAAGTGGGCCCGGCGTTACGCCGCCGGGCCGGGCCATCGGCTCCGCCTCCACTGTACGCATGTGAGGGATGTCGAGGTCGCCGGCCGCGGCCGATGACGCGATCCAGAAGAAGGGAGCCGCCTTGAAAGACGCCGCTGCGCTCTGGCAGTTCGTTCGCAACGACCCCGTGGGTCGGTGGCTCGGCATCGCGTGGGCCGGGGTCGCCTGGTTCGCGCTGACGTGGCTGAGCCTCGTGGTCGCGCTCATGCTCGTCCTGCTGACGGTCGTGCTCGTGGTCTTGCAACGCCGCCGGGGCGAGATCGCATTCGAGGACGACCTCGAAGACCTGATGTAGCTACACGCGCTGACGCAGTTCCTCCCGGTGCCGGAGCCCGTGCAGGACGACGGCACTGAGGAGGAGCGCGTCACCGACGACGGCGAACACGTCGGCGAGGTTGAACGCCAGCCCGGTCGTCGAACCGCGGACGACGAGCGGATCGGGAACGCCTTGCGACCAGACGAGCAGTGAGACGAGATTGCCGAGCGCGCCTCCGGTTGCGATTCCGGCGCCGATGATCGCAACCCGCGACGGCACGCGCGGGACGAGAGCAACGAGCGCGACGATCACTCCGGCGATCACAAGCGCCGCCAATCGCGAGCGCTCGTGGTGGTAGTCGGCGTTGCTCAGCCATTTGTGCACCAGGTCGACCGATGCGAACGACAACGCTGTTCCGACGAGCAGAGTCCGGTTACGCACAGCGTGAATGTATCGCTCGCGTGCAGGACTCCGTCCGATTCGTCGCGAACGATTCGTGCGTGGCGCGGCGCCGGTATCCGGACTGCGTTTCCCGCTGGGGTCCGCCGCGCATCCGCTCGCTGGACGAATTCCTGACGCTTCCGCGTCGCAGCCGTCTGTCCGAAGAGCTGGAACGCGCGCTCGCTGCGGCCGCGGGCATGCACATGCTGAAGTCGAATCTTCACCCGGTGCCGGTCCGGATCACATCGACGACGAGCGAGGCGGGCGCGTATCGGTATCGCAAGGCGGATCCCATCGACGTGCGTGTCTCCAGTCGCTCCGGACACGTTGCGACGGGATTCCTGCACGAGCTCGGCCACCTCGTCGACCATCAGGTCCACTACGACCGGCAGAGCCGGGTCTGGGCATCGGCGGTGCACGCGGCCTTCGCAGGATGGCGCGCCGCAGCGGCGCGCCTCGACCTCCGGCCGTTCCCCGGCGGTAGTCACCGCAAGCGCTACTTCCAGTCGGCGCAAGAAGTGTGGGCTCGGTCGTACGCGCAGACCGTTCTGCTTCGCTCCGACGACCAGTATCTCCGGATGCAGCTCGACGCGTTGCAGAGCGTCGACGAGCCGCACGTCTGGCCGGCCGACGAGTTCGAGCCCGTCGCGGTGGAGGTGGAGCTCGTGTTCGAGCGTCTCGGCTTGACTCAGCTCGAACTGCCGATCGCCGCGTAGCGCTACGCGCCCTTCTGCGCTTCGAGCTGCCGCGCCTCGACACGCGGCGCCTCGGTACGCGGATGGTTCTCGAAGCCGTACTTCAACACCAGCTGCTTCGCCGCGCGAACCTCATCGAGCCGCTTCACCGGACGCGCGTGCGGTGCGTCCTTCAACACCTCGGGACGTTCCGCCGCTTCTCGCGCGATCGCGAGCATCGCGTCGCAGAAGTCGTCGAGCGTCTCCTTCGCCTCCGTTTCGGTCGGCTCGATCATCAGCGCCTCGGGGACGACGAGTGGGAAGTAGATCGTCGGCGGATGGAACCCGTAATCCATCAGGCGTTTCGCGACGTCGAGCGCCGTGATGCCGTGCTGGCGCTTGAGGTTCCTCGCACTGAGCACGAACTCGTGCATGCAGAGACGGTCGAACGGCAGGTCATACGCGTCCCTGAGCCGCGCGAGCACGTAGTTCGCGTTCAGAACCGCCGTCTCGGACATCTCGCGCAGACGCGGGCCGTACGACCGGATGTACGCGTATGAGCGAACGAATACGCCGAACGGACCCGTGTAGCCGCGAACCTTGCCGATCGATTTCGGCCGGTCGTAGTCGAGGCGGAATCCCTCGCCGTCCCGTACGACCGCAGGGACGGGCAGGAACAGTTCGAGCAGATCGCGCACGACGATCGGCCCGCCACCGGGGCCGCCTCCGCCGTGCGGCTGGGAGAACGTCTTGTGCAGGTTGATGTGCACGATGTCGAAGCCCATGTCGCCGGGACGGGAGATCCCGCACACGGCATTGAGGTTCGCGCCGTCGTAGTAGAGGAGCGCACCGGCATCGTGGAAGATCTCGGCGATCTCCTCGATGCGCTCGTCGAAGAGGCCGAGGGTCGAAGGGTTCGTGAGCATGAGGCCGGCGGTGTGCTCGTCGACCATCTCTCGGAGGTTGTCGACGTCCACGTTCCCGCGCGCATCGGTCTCGACCTTCGCGAGCTTGTAGCCGGCCATCGTCACGCTCGCGGGGTTCGTCCCGTGAGCCGTGTCCGCAGTGATGATCGTGTCTCGCTGTTCTCCCTCCCCGCGGTCGCCGAAGTACGCGCGCATGAGCATCAGGCCCGTCAGCTCGCCCTGGCTTCCTGCTGCGGGCTGGAGCGAGCACGCGTGCAGGCCCGAGATCTCGATGAGCGCCTCCTGGAGCCTCCACATCAACTCGAGGGCGCCCTGCGCCGCGTCCTCGTCCTGGTAGGGGTGCGCGTCGCGGAACCCGGGCAGCATCACGAGCCGCTCGTTGACGCGCGGGTTGTACTTCATCGTGCAGGACCCGAGCGGGTAGAAGCCGGTGTCGATGCCGAAGTTGCGCGTCGAGAGCTCGGTGAAATGCCGGAGCAGCTCCGGTTCGGCGATCTCTGGCAGCCGCGGCGGCTGCGCGCGCCTGAGCCCGTCCGGAACGTCCGCCCGCGGCAGGCCTGCCGGAATCGGGGGCCCGCCGCCCTGCCGACCGGCCTGCGACTTCTCGAGCAGCAGCTTCACGACGACAGCACCTCGGCGAGCCGGTCGATCTCCTCGGTCGTTCGCCGTTCGGTGACCGCC
>OEKB01000252.1_pt3 | contig 24277 bp, 26 predicted proteins | sample 1503171 | NCBI WGS metagenome assembly OEKB01 (sample SAMEA104379580, study PRJEB20068) | metagenome | isolation source: 1998
CCCGCACGGGGCGGATCGGCGCCGGCGCCCGCCCGCCGGCGAGCAGGTGGCGCTCGCGCACCCCGACGGTGGCGAGCCAGACGACGATCGCCCCGAACGCCAACGCTGCAAGCGGCGCGACGGTGGCGGTGACGACCAGGCCCGGCCCGCCCATTGCCTGTTCGAGCGTGGAGCCCACCAGCGTCGGCCGCGGCGCGAGCTGGTACGCGAGCGAACGCGAGGCGAGCACGACCAGCGCGCACGCCCCTCCCCAGATGAGCGCGCGAAGCCTCATCGGACGCGCAGCGTGAAGGGCGCCGTCAGGATCTTGCCGCCGACCTTGCATTGCAGGAAGAGCCGCCACGTCCCCGGCTGCGGCAAGAGGACGCCGACGCTCAGTCGCCCGGGTGTCGACGAATGGCCGCTGATTCGCGTCGCGCCGAACGTTCCGGCACACGCGGGCGTGTTCGCGCCGCAGACGTGCGTGTGGAAGTACGCAAGCGACCCCGTGCGAAAGAAGATCGCGTGCGCGAGCGCGCCGAACCAGGGCATGAAGCGGGCCGGCCGCCCGTTGGCGTCGCTGACGGTCACGGTGAGGAAGGCCGCCTGGATCGCCCGCAGGTTCGGTCGTCCGTGGATCTGGATGCGATAGCCGCCTACGTTCACGACCGGGTTGAACGGCGGGATCGGCCGCGGTCGATACTTCCCGGCGACCTCGATCGTCTTGAAGAGCTGGAAGTTCGGCTGCGGTCCCGAGGCGGGGTAGACGTCAATGAGCACACGGTAGGGGCCCGGCGCCGGGAAGGTGATCCGGTCGGAAACGCGGCCGTCGGCGCCGACCGGCGGATGATGGTGGATGAGCCCGCTGAGATCGTCGCGGACGACGATCAAGTGCACGCCGGTGTGTGGGCCCGGCCCGCGCCGGTATTGCGTCAGCGGGGCGCCCGACGGCTGGTCGATCGTGAACGCGAGCGTCGTCGGACGATCCGGCTGCACCGACGCCGAGGGCTCGAAGCCCATCAGCTTGTACTCGCGCGCAGGCTGGATCGTCGGTCCGCCGACGTGGGAGGACGACGAGCACGCGGCAAGCGCCGGCATCAGCACGAAGAGGGCGGCGAGGCGCTTCATCGTCCCGGCCCGAACAAGAAGAGAGGATGCGGCCGCACATATCCGCCGATCTCCAGCACGATCTGCGCGTGGCGAGTTAACGGGATCGTCCGGACGTCGCCGCGCCACGTGCGACCGGCGACGAACGCCGTCACGCGTCCACGAAAGCCCGCCAGACGCGTGCGCGTCAGCGGCTGACCCCACAGCGCGAAGAGCTCGCCGATCGTCGCGTGTGTGCCGCCCGCGACCTCGATCACGCCGGTTGGCGCGGTGGTGCGCACGGGATAGGAGCAGCGCGCGCCGACGACGTACGCCCCGTCCCGCTGAAGCGGCGGCGCCATGCCGATTCCCGCAGGCAGGAGGAGCACGCGACGGCGTGCGAAGAGCTCCACGTGTGCCAGCCTCGGCGAGCCCGAAGACGATCCGCACCGAAGGCGCCCGACAGGCGCTGCACGCCGCACCGCGATCGGCGCAGCCGGGAGCCGGTAGCCGGGCCCGACACCGATCGGAGTCGGAACCGGAGCGGTTCCGCCTCCCGATCCGAGCAGAGAGACGGCCGCGACGAGCCCGGCAAGCACGCAAAGGAGGATAGACGCGCCGTTCGCCTCCCCTCTGGGAGAACGCGCTCCGATACGCTCGCGGCGTGACTCGCCGCACGAGAGCGACCGCGGCCGTCGCGGGATTCACGCTCGCGGCACTCGCGCTTCCTCCCGTGGCCGCCGCACACGTCGCGAAGGTCCCGGCCTCGCGGCTGGCGGACGACTGGCACGCACCGCCGGGCGTGCTCACGGCGGCAGGGATCGTGACCGTCCTCTTCGCGCAGGCGTTCATACGCTTGCGACGCCGTGGACGGAGGGACCATGCGGGCTGGAATCGAGCGGCGCTCTTCGCTGCAGGGCTCGCGCTCGCGGTTCTCCCGCTCGTCTCACCACTCGACGCGACCGGCGACCACTACCTTCTCTCCGCGCACATGCTGCAACACGTCCTGATCGGTGACGCGGCGCCGCTCCTACTCGTGCTCGCGGTGCGTGGTCCGCTCGTGTTCTTCTTGCTCCCGCGACCGGTCCTGCGCCCGCTGGCATCCTTCGGTCCCCTCAGGACGGCTTTGCGAGGACTCCTGCGTCCGCAGGTGTGCTTCGGCCTCTGGGTCGCGGCGATGCTCGGCTGGCACGTGCCTGCTGCGTACGACTACACGCTCTCGCATCCACTCGTGCACGACCTCGAGCACGCGACGTTCGTCGTCGTGGGGACGCTCGTGTGGCTGCAGCTCCTCGATCCCGCGTGCCACGGAACATTGAGCCGCGGGGCACGCATCGCGTTCGCGTTCGGCCTGCTCGTGCTCGGTCATCCGATCAGCGACGGTCTCGTCTTCGCGCCGTCCGCCGTCTATCACCCCTATGCGATCGAGCCGCACCGCGTCTTCGGACTCAGCGTGCTGACCGATCAGCGACTCGCCGGCGCAGTCATGCTCACCGAGCAGCTGCTGACCCTCGGGACCTTTATCGGAGTCATGCTGTGGCCCCTTCTCCGTCGCCGAAGCGCACGCGGCGTCGCGTTGCAGCGGCCAGCCTGACGCGTCTCGCGGTCATCGTGATCGCGGCGACGGTCGGACTGACCGCGGTCGCGACGGCGCGCGCCGACGGCGATCCCGCCAGCGACGTCCTCTACACCCAGTACGTGTTTCTCCCCTTCGAGGCGCCGATCCCGAAGGAGGTCGCGTCGCGGCTCGACCAGACAGTGCAGAGCTCCCGTTCGGCGGGCTACACGATCAAGGTCGCGATCATCGGCGCGCCCGCCGATCTCGGCACCGCGTACGTCCTGTGGCGAAAGCCGCAACGCTATGCACGCTTCCTCGGACAGGAGCTCGTCTACCTCTACAAGGGACCCCTCCTGATCGTAATGCCGAACGCCTTCGGCTTCTTCCACTACAAGCACGGCGTCACGGCCGAGCGAAAGCTTCTCGCGAAGCTCCGAGTCGCAGGTGGACAGGATTCCGTGGGCCTGGTCAACTCGGCGGTCACCGCCGTTGCGAAGCTGGCCGCGGCCTCAGGTCATCCCGTCCCGGTCCCGCCGCCGGCGAACGTCGAGTCGCCGAGCGGCGGCGGCTCGCAGCTGATGGACCGCATCATCATCGGCATCGCCGCGGCCGCCTTCATCGTCCTGGTCGTCGTCGTCCCGACGCTGTACCGCCGGCGCGCCCGCGCGACGCAGTAGGCCGCCCGAACGGTCTCCGCTACGCTCGTGCGGTGCACCCGGCACCGTGGTCGTTCAGCTGGGAGCCGTTCTTCCTCGCGCTCTCCGTCGTCGCCGCCGTCGCGTACGCTCGCGCGGCTCGCACAGCGCAACCGTCGCGGATCCGCGTCGCGACGTTTGCGCTCGGCCTCGGGCTCGTCGTGGCGGCGCTCTGCTCGCCCCTCGAGACGATCGCCCGCCACTACCTGCTCCTGTTCCACCTGCTCGGCAACGTCATGATCGCCGACTGGGCGCCGCCTCTCCTCATCCTCGGACTAACCCCGGCCATGCGCGCGGAGATCTCGCGGCGCGGCGGGACGGTCCTCGCACGCCTCTCCCGGCCCTGGATCGCGCTCCCGACGTGGCTGGCGGTCTGGTACCTCGTCCATCTGCCCGCCTTCTACGACTACGCACTGCGGCACACATGGGCCCTGAACGTCGAGCACGGCCTGTTGATCGCGGCCGGCCTTCTCTTCTGGTGGACGGTGTTCGGCGGCGTCCTCTCGACCCCCGGCGCGCTCGCCTACCTCGGCGTCGCCTTCGTCGCGTCCGCGTTCCTCGGGCTCGCGTTCATCTTCTCCTCGACCGCGTTCTACGACTTCTACGAGCACGCGCCGCGACTCTGGGGCCTCTCGGCGGCGAAGGACCAGAACCTCGGCGGCATCCTCATGAACGCGGAGCAGACGGCCGTCTTTCTCACGGCCTTGTCGTACTTCCTCGTCCGCCTCCTCAACGAGGAGGAGCTCCAGCAGCGCGCCGCGGAGCCACGGCCCGAGGCGTAAGACCGAGAAGCAGAAGCGGGGCGCAGGACGCCCCGCTTCGCTGTCCTCGGACTTGTCCCTTAGGGAAGTGAGGCGACCGGCGGCAGGTCGACGCTCGGGTCGGCCGCGACCTGGTCCGGCGAGAGCGCGAGATCCGGATCGGCCTGGAGCTCTGCCGACGCGGCCGCATCCATCTGTGGGGCAGGGCCGGCGTTGTCGCCTTCCGCAGCGTCCTCGCTCGACATGTCCGCCCAGGAGGCATCCGCCCACGAGGCATCGGCCCATGACGCGTCGCCCCAGGACGCGACACTGAACGACAGATCCACCCACGATGCGACGTTCCAGGACGCGTCACCCCACGAGGCGTCGCCCCAGGATGCGTCGCCCCAGGACGCGTTGCCTTTGACCGTGTCGCTCCAGCTCGCCGCATCGAAGGTCAGACCGCCGCTCGCGTCGCTGACGAGGAATGCCTCAATCGCTCTGTTCGGGTTCGGCGCAACACCGTTGAACGTCCCGGCACGACCTGCGTTGAGCTCACCGACACCGGCAGACCCGTTGAGCGCGTTGGGGAGGTTCTTGGCCGTCAGCATCAGCACGCCCTTGAGCTGGTCGGGCGTCAGCGAGGGACGGCGTGCGAGCATCTGCGCCGCCGTGCCGGCAACGATCGGCGCGGCGAACGACGTTCCCGAAAGCTCCATGTACCCAGGCTTGACGACGTGGTCCGGCCGCTCGCTCGTGAGCGTCGCGTTCGTCGGGACGGCGCCGACCATGTAGCGACCCGGCGCACCGAGCTCCGGCTTGAAGACGCCGTCCTCCGTGTACCCCCACGCCGACCACGGCGCGGTCGTGTCGTCGTACGCCCTCACGCTGTTGCCGAGATCGACTGCGCCGACCGTCATGACGAACGGGTCGTTGCCGGGCGCGTACAGCACGCCGCTGGGACCGTTCGCCGTGCCGTAGTTGCCCGCGGCCGCGACGACGAAGACGCCGTTGAACCAGAGCTTTTCGACCGCCCGGTCGAGCGGATCGTTGTAGAAGTGGTTCTTCGCGCCGGAGTGGAGCGAGAAGTTCGCCACGCGGATGTTGAGAGCGTTCTTGTTCTGCAGGATGTAGCCGCAGGCTGCGATGACGTCGCTGGTGAGCGCCGTGCCACTGTCGTCCATGACATCGATCGGGAGGATGCGTGCGTTCGGCGCGGCGCCCGCGTGACCCGGTGCCGAGCCGGCGGCGATGCTGGCCACGAACGTCCCGTGACCGCGGCCGTCGCCGGGGGAGTTCGGCGTCCGGCTGGCCAGGTTCACCTGCGGCAGGACACGCGCGCCGAAGTCGAAGTCGGCTCGATTCGCGTCGATGCCGGAGTCGACGATCGCGATCGTCGGCGTCGGGGGCGCAGGCGCCCAGGGAGTTCCCCACAGCTTCGCGTTGCCCGATTCGTACGGCCACATGTCCTCCGAGTAGCTCACCGCGTTGGCGTTGAGCTTGATCGGTGCGTCCGCGGTGATCGTCAGCCCCGTCGTCTTCGCGAGGAGCTTCAGCTTCGCGGCCGGCACGTCGACCGCGACGGCGCCGATCAGGCTGAGCTGCTTCCGCACTGATGCGCCGACGCCGCGGAGCTTCGCGCTCGCGTCCGCGCTGCCCGCGCTGCTCTGGACGATCAGGTGCAGCTTCTGGCCCGGGTTCTTGTCCGCGTTCGCGAGGAGACCCGGCGAGATGAACGTGCCGTTGGCCTTGCCCTTCCCCGAGTTGACTCCTGCGGTCGCACCGAGCGGGACGGCGACGGTCAGGGCCGCGACGATGCCGAGAACGAGGCTTCGGCCGCCCCGACCCCACAGTGCGTTCGCCCGGCGACCGCTTCGACCCCACATCGCGTTGGAGCGCGTCTCGCCGCCGCGAGAGCTCGAGCCCCACAGCGCGTTCGACCGAGCGTCACTCCGAGGACTCTTCGAGTCGTTCACGGTTTGTCTGCCTCTCTCCCTTTCTGCCGCGCATCCCCGCGCGGGCCGCAGTTCCCTAGGCGGAAGCTAGTGAGGCGTGACCGGACGGGCCTCACCCGAACGGGTCACGCCGCGCGAAGATCACTCCTTCGAGGGAACAAGCTCCGACACGCGCATGACGCGCCTTTCAGGGACGGCGTCGGTCAGCGAGGTGCGGCTGTCAGCGCCGCCGAAACCGGCGTCGGGCCGGCTCCTCGAGGTCCGCCGCGAGGGGTCGCTCGTGCTCGCCGGTTTCCTCGTCCGGTTCGCCGTCCGTTTCGTCGGGCTGGACCGTTGCCTCGTCGAAGCCCTCTTCCCAGGGATCGACGGCGGATCGCACCTCCTCGGGAGGGAGCACGCGAACGTGACGCGGAGCCTCCGACCGAACTGGCTCGACCTCGTCCGTCTCGTCCGCGCCGCGCCGCGACCACCAGTGACGGCGCGGTTGCTCGGCCTCGTCGGCCGAGCCGGGCTCCTCCCGCGGCGGAGACACGGACACCGGCGCCTCCGGCTCTGCCACGGCTTCCGTTCCCGGTTCTTCCTCCGCGGTTGCCTCCGGCGCGGGCGTCTCGCTCTCCGCGACGGGCGCGCCGCCGATCATCGTCATCGCGTCCGACGGCTCCTGTGCCTCCTCGAACGCCGTCCAGCCGAGCGACTCGCCCTCGTCGTCGCGCTCTGCCGGCCCGGCCTCGACGACGGGGTGCACGGGGACGGGCGCGGGACGGGCGACCGCGACGTCACGAGAGGCGACCCACTCGATCAGCCCGACGAGCAGCCACGCGAGGGCCATCACCGCCACGATCAACCACCACCTCAGCTGCGCCACACCGACGGCGACCGCGACTGCGATCAGGAACGCTGCCTCGCCGGCGATCCGCCACACCGCAGGGGAAATCCCTTCGCGCACGCTGCGCGCGCCGTACCCGTACGTGGCTGTCGTGGGCCACGGCTGCTGCGTCCACCCGGCTGTACGCAGCGCGCGGAGATCGGCGCGGAGGGCACCGGCCTGCCGGTGGAAGGAATCGACCGCCTCGAGCGTGCGCAGAGACGCGTCGAGCTGCGCCGCGTGGCGGTAGAAGGAATCGAATGCGGCCTTGACGCTCTGCTGGTCGTAGCCCTGCTCGGCGATCGGGAGGTCCTCGACGCGCGGCAGCGGTTCGCGCGACGGACGGGGCGCGCCGTCGTCGGCAGGAGTCGGCCAGGCCTCCTGGTTCACGTCGAGAGTATGCCGCGAAACGTCGCGTTATCCAGCCGCTTCGGCACTGCGCAGGCCCCGCAGCGCCCAGAGACCGAAGCCGACGATCAGCGCCGCACCGACGCCGAACGCCGCGAGCGTGTGCGTCGGCTCGCCCGAGACGAGCCCGCGCGCAGCCTCCATCACCGGCGTGATCGGGTTGATCGAGGCGACGGCGTGAATCCAACCGCGGAGGAGATCGAGCGGAACGTAGACCGGCGCGAAGAAGAGCACGAGGAACACGGGCATCTGCATCACCGGCCCCGCCTGCTGGGAGCGAATGCGCATCGCGACTCCCGTCGCCCACAGCGTGCCCGCGAAGTTGATCAGCAGCGCGAGGGTGTAGAGGCCGAAGAGATCGACGCCGCTCCCGCCGACCTTCATCCCGACCGCGAACGCGACCGCGGTGACGATCGCGGCCGTCGCGATCCAACGGATGGCCGACGCGAGCGAGTAGCCGAGGATGAGCCCGCTTCGATTCGGGGCCGTGAGGAGCAGACGGCGCGTGAACCCTGTCTCGAAGTCGCGGGCGACGCCGAACCCGGAGAACACGCCGCTGAACGCCGCCGACTGCAGCAGGATGAACACGAACTGGAACGCCGTGTAGCTGCCGTTGAAGTTGAACCCGGGAACCTGCCGAACGCGCGACAGGCCACCGGCGAATGCGGCGAAGTTCAGCAACGGAAACGCGAGCGCGGGCAAGAAGATCATCGGATTGAGCAAGGCGTTGTGCACTTGCCGCCAAGCGACGCCCCGAGCAACCGCGAGCGTGTCGCGCACGTTCACGTTCGCGCGAGCCTCTCGGAGAGCGAGCCGGCCGCGAGCACGAAGCCCGCCACGACGATCGCCGCGGCGATGCCGAAGCCGAGCCCGAGCGCGCGTCCGTTCCAGCCGGTGATGATCAGGCTCCGCACTCCCTCGATCAGGTAGGAGACCGGATTCGCGGTCGCGCACCAGCGAAACCAGGTCGTGTCCATCAGATTCCGCGGAATGTTCATCGACGAGATGAACAGGAACACGAAGAAGACGGGGAAGATGCCGTTGACCGCCTCCGTCGAGCCCGTGCGCAGCGCGGCGAACGCTCCGAACGCCGCAAACCCAATCGCGATCAGCGCGGCGAGCGCGATGAGCACGAAGCCGCCCGCGAGCCCCGACTTCAATCGCACCCCGAAAGCGAGACCGACGCTGAGGTAGAAAAGTGCCTGGACCACGGCGAGCGCCATCACGCCGCCGAGCTCTCCCAGCAGGAGCGCGACGCCGCGCATCGGCGTCAGCGCGAGCCGATTGAGGAAGCCCGTCTGGATGTCCTTGGCGATGTCGATGCCCGCGCTGCCGGTTGCGAAGAGCGCGCCCTGGATGAACGGCACGGCGAGCGCGAAGCTCAGGAACGAGTTAGTGGGAAAGCCCGGCAGTTTGGTCTCGGCACGGAGGCCGCCCGAGTTGACGGCGAGGAGCAGGGCCGGGAAGAGCAGCGGGAAGACGACGGCGGCCGGCTGGCGCAGGGTCCTGATCGCCGATCGGCGCGCCAGATAGCCGACCTGGACCGCGAGCGTGTGGGTCACGCCGGCGCGGGCTCGGGCCGCCGCGCTTCCTCGGCGTCGCCCGACCCTTCCAGGTGACGACCCGTCTTCGCCAGGAAGACGTCGTCGAGCGTCGGCTCATGGATCTGGAGCTGTGCGATCCGCAGCCCTTCGGAGTCCAGCGCCCGGACGATCTCCGTGAGGTGGCCGTCCGGCGAGCCCAGCTGCACCGCGACGGTGCCGGGCGAGAACCCGCGCGTGCGCGTCCCGAACCGTTCGAGCACCGCTGCGACCGCGCCCTCCTCGTCGCTGCTCGCGGGCATCGCCTCCACGGTCGAGCAGCCGATCTCCGACTTCAGCCGTTCGGGCGTCCCCTCGGCCACGAGGCGGCCGTGGTCGATGATCCCAACACGATCCGCGAGGATGTCGGCCTCTTCCAGGTACTGGGTCGTGAGGAAGACGGTCACGCCCTCCTCTTTCGCCAGCCGGCCGACCTCCTCCCAGAGCGCCGTTCGGCTCTGCACGTCGAGACCGGTCGTCGGCTCGTCGAGGAAGAGCACGCGGGGTCGGTGGACGAGCGCGAGCGCAAGGTCGAGGCGCCGCTTCATCCCGCCGGAATAGCCCTTCACCCTCCGGTCGGCGGCTTCCGTGAGACCGACGCGATCGAGCAGCTCGTCGCTGCGGCGCTTCCGCTCTTCGCCGCCGATACCGTGCATCGCCATCTGCAGCCGCAGATGCTCGCGGCCCGTGAGCAGCGGATCCAGAGCGGCTTCCTGCAACGCGGCGCCGATCGCCTTCCGCACCTGCGGACCCTGCTTGACGACGTCGAAGCCGGCGACGCGCGCGGTTCCTGCCGTCGGCGGCAAGAGGGTCGTCAGCATCAACACCGTCGTCGACTTGCCGGCGCCGTTCGGTCCGAGGAACCCGTAGATCTCGCCCGCGTCGACACGGAGATCGATGCCGTCGACAGCGCGCGGTCCCTTCTTGAACTCCCGGACGAGACCTTCGACCTCGATGCTGTTGTCCTGCCCGGCCACGATATCCAGGCTACCGGCCGCGGACCGCGGCAAGGCCGTCAGTCGAGCTCGCGCCGGAGGACCGAGGCGACTGCGCGCAGCGCGACACGCGTCTCGTCGAGACGCGGTTCCCGCGTCGTCACGCGCTGGAGCGCGAGGCCCGGGAGCAGGAAGACGCGCGCCGATCGGCGCGACGACGCCTGCACGAGCTGCCACACCTCCATCGTCACGGCGAGCGACAGGACCGTGACGACGAGCGGCGTCAGCGCGGCGGTCGGCAACGGCCAGAAGCGCTGGCCGAGTGTTGCCACCGGCAGCAGGAGCGCGGCGAAGTTCGTTCCGCAACGGGACGCGAAGCGGGACGGCGAGGCGACGCCTTCCCAGGTGTCGCGAAGACGGCGCAGCTCGGCCGCCGCGATCGCGCGGTGCTCGGCGCCGTGGAGGAAGAGCGTGCGGCCGCGCAAGAGCCAGACCATGAGCGCGGCCGTCAGCACGAGTCCGGCGAAGAGCCCCGCGCGCGGCGGAACGAAGACGAGACCGAGCGGTGCGAGGACGGCGCAGAAAAGGAACAGCCGCTCGCGGCCGCGCGCGACGCCGCGGCCTCGGAAGAGGGGCGACAGCGACGCACCGAGCCGCACGAGACCACGCACGAGCGGGATCCGGTCGAGCGCCCGAGGCGGATGCGGCATCGTCCCTTCTCGCAGCGAGCCGTCGACGCCCGCGAACGCCCAGGCCCGCTCGCTGACGATCACGACGCCGTCGGCACGGGCCATGCCTCCCAGGCGGGGCAGCTTTGAGGTCCGATCGGCACGGTCCAGGACGTCGACGACGGAGGCGTGCAGCACGCCTCCATGGTCGTCCAAAGTCGGCCGCCCGGCAAGTGCCGGGCGGCCCAGTTCACGAGCTCGTCAGTCCTACCAGGCGCCGCGCGAGAAGAAGCCGAGCAGCGCAAGCACGAGAACCACGATCAGGATGATCCAGAGGATGCCCACTGAGCCTCCAGTGTCGATTGATTGTCGCCTGCGGAAGAGTCCGTTTCCGCCCAGCTATAACGGCAAACCGCGCGCGGGCGTTACGCGAGGCCGGTGTCCCGGTGAGTCACCTCCTCGGCGTCCGGGACTAGAACACGCCCTGGATCGGCCAGTAGAAGGCCGCGGCGATCGTCGCCGCCGCCGGCAACGTCAGAACCCACGCGATGACGATGTTTCCCGCGACGCCCCAGCGCACCGCCGAAAGCCGCCTCGTCGCACCCGCGCCCATGACCGCGCCGGAGACGACGTGCGTCGTCGAGAGCGGATAGCCCGACTTCGTGGCGAGGTAGATCGTCGTGCCCGCCGCGGCTTGAGCGGCAAAGCCGCTCTCGGGTTCCATGCTGAACACCCGCTGGCCCAGCGTCCGGATGATCCGCCAGCCGCCCACATAGGTGCCGAGGCCGATTGCAACACCCGCTGACACCTTCACCCAGATCGGGATCGACAGGTCGGCAATGTCCCCGTTGCGGTGCAGGACGAGGGCGAGCGCGATCACACCCATCGTCTTCTGCGCGTCGTTCGCGCCATGGGTGAAGGCGACCCAGGTCCCCGTTCCGAGCTGGCCGAGACGGAAACCGCGGCCGGCGATCCCGGGATGGAGCCAGACAAACGCCCAGTAGATAAGGAGCAGCAACACGAACGCGGCAGCGAACGCGATCGCCGGCGCCGCCAGCGCCGGGATGACCACGGTGTGTGCGAGGCCGTGCCAGAGGACGCCTTTCTCCCCCGACTGCACGAGCGCCGCGCCGACGAGGCCGCCGATCAGCGCGTGCGAGGAGCTCGAAGGTAAGCCGAACCACCAGGTGAGCAGGTTCCAGGCGATTGCGCCGAGCAACGCTGCCAGCAAGGTCTGCTGGGTCGCGAGGTTCGCGTCGATCAGGCCTTTCGCGACGTTCTTCGCCACCGCCGTCGTGACGAACGCACCGGCCAGGTTCGCGACGGATGCGACCAAGACCGCGATGCGCGGCGTCACGGCGCGGGTGCCGACAGACGTCGCGATCGCATTCGCGGTGTCGTGGAAGCCGTTCGTGAAGTCGAACCCGAGCGCGATCGCGACGACCACGACGAGCAGCACGTCGTTCATTCAGTCACCCGAGCGAAGCGATGGGTCAAACCCCCTCATCCGCTGAAAGTGCGGGGCATTTCAGCGGTTTTTGACGAGGATCGCCTCGAGCACGTCGGCGGCGTTCTCGCATGCGTCGACGGCTTCCTCGAGCTGCTCGTGAATGTCCTTCCAGCGGATGATCGCGATCGGATCCCGCTCCGTCTTGAACAGCTCCGAGACGGCGGCGCGGTTCAGCCGGTCGGCCTCGTCCTCGAGGTCGCGCAGATCGTGCAGCTGACGGTCGGCGTTCTTGAAGCCCTCGAGGCAGCCGACGGCCTCGTCGAGCTTCTGCGCGCTCAGCACCAGAACCTGCGCCTGCTCGCGCGCGGCCGGCCGGATCTCCTCCACGCCGTAGCCGACGATGTTCCCGGCCGCCTCGTCGATGTGATCGCAGATGTCGTCGATCGCGCCGGCGAGGTTGTAGATGTCCTCACGGTCGAACGGGGTGACGAACGTCCGGTTGAGGAGGTCGACGAGCTCGCGCGTGACGCGGTCGCCCTCGTGCTCGGACTCCTTGATCTCGCGCAGCAGGTTCCCGTTGCTCGGAAACTCCTCGAGCAGCCGGACCAGCAGCCCTGAGATCGCCACGGCGTTCGCCGACGCGCGGGCGAAGAGCCGAAAGAACTCGCGATTCTGCGGAACGAGCGAGATGCGGGCCACGGCCCGGCGGAGTCTGCCAAACGCCGTCACCACTTCGTCACACAAATGCGGTGAGGTCGTTGCCCACGCAGACGGGAGCAACCAGCACGCTGTGGACGTGAGCGATGCGCTGCTTCTCTGCGAGCTGCACGCCCATTCGACGTGGAGCGACGGCTACCTGACGCTTCCCGACCTCGTCGACCTCTATGGGGAGGCGGGATTCGACGTCCTCGGTGTCACCGACCATGCGCGTCCGCTCGCCGATCCGTCGCCGCTCAGCGTCGACGCCTGGACGTGGCCGGGATATCTCGAGGCCGTCCGCGCAGAGGCGGAGCGCGCAGCAGCGGAGTACGGCCTCCTCGTCATCCCCGGACTCGAGCTGACGGAAGATCGCGACGATCCGGACCTGTCGGCCCACGTCCTCGCCCTGGGCCTCGAGCGGCACGTCTCGCTCGAGCACGGCATCCTCGCCGCGATCGCGGACGCCGAGCACCAGGGCGCCGCGTTGATCGGCGCCCACCCGTATGCCTCCGACGACCTGACGCCCCACCGCCCGACCCTCAGGATCTGGCGCGAGCGCGAGCTGTTCCGAGAGCGGTTGCACCGTTTCGAGCTGTTCAACCGCCACGAGGTCTTCGGCTGGGTGGCTGCGGAGCGGCTACCGGCCATCGCCTCCGGCGACAACCACCGAGCCGAGCATCTCTCCTCGTGGAAGACGTTGATCCCCTGCCCGAAGGAGGAGGCGGCGATCGTCGACTACCTTCGCTCCGAGGAGCGCGTCTACCTCACGCCGCTCGCGCTCGACGGCTGCGAGCGGCTCTCCGCCGCCGCCTGACACCGGTCCGTCACCGCCTCTTAACCCCACGGCACGGCCCGATGCGAGAGAATGGCGCGTGACCTCCGCGGCGGCGACGACTCACGCGGCTTCGGAGGGGTTGCTCAATCGCGAGCTGTCCTGGCTGGACTACAACGCACGTGTCCTCGACCGGGCTGCCGATCCGAGTCTGCCCCTCCTGGAGCGCGCGCGGAACTGCTCCTACTTCTCGTCGAACCTCGACGAGTTCTTCATGGTCCGGGTCGCGGGCCTCCTGGACCAGGTCGCGGCCGGCCTCGTCGTGCGCTCTCCGGACGGCCGGACGCCGCAACAGGCCCTCGCCGAGATCCGCGAGCGCGCCCTCGATCTCACGGCGACCCAGGCCAAGCTGTGGAAGCGCGACCTTCGGCCCGCACTCGCAGACGAGGGCGTGATCGTCGGCGACGTCGACGACTGCAACCGCAAGGAGGCCGCCGACCTCGAGGGCATCTTCGACCGGCAGATCTTCCCGATGTTGACACCGCTCGCCGTCGGGCCGGGACAGCCGTTCCCGTACATCTCCGCGCTGTCGCTCAGCCTGGGGATCTTCGTCCGCGACCCGGAAACGGGAGAAGAGCGGTTCGCGCGCGTAAAGGTGCCCGAGCTGCTTCCGCGCTTCCTGCCGGTCGGCACCAGAGGGCTCTTCATCCCGCTCGAACGCGTGATCCGCCATTTTCTCTCCCGGCTCTTCCCTGAGATGGAGGCGGTCGAGTGCTGCCTGTTCCGCGTCACCCGCGACGCCGATTTCGAGGTCTCGGACGAGGCGGACGATCTGCTCGAAGCCGTCGAGGTCGAACTGCGGCGGCGGCGCTTCGGCGACGTCGTTCGGGTCGAGGTCTCCGGCTCGGTCTCGAGCCGCATGCTCGACCGGCTGAAGCGGGGCTTGAGCGTGACGGACGAGCAGATCTACCTCACGCAAGGTCTGCTCGACCTGGCCGACCTGCAGGAGCTCATCCGTCTCGACCGACCGGATCTCAAGCTCGACCCGTGGTTCGCCGCGACGCATGCCCGCTTCGCGAACGCGACGTCGGCGGAGGAAATGTTCGCGGAGATCGGGCGCGGCGACATCCTCGTGCACCATCCCTTCGACTCGTTCGCGACGAGCTTCGAGGCCTTCCTCGTGGCAGCCGCGGACGATCCCGACGTCGTCGGCCTGAAGACGACGCTCTACCGGACGAGCGACGAGTCGCCCGTGGTGCCCGCATTGATCGAGGCCGCCGAGGGCGGCAAGCAGAGCGTCTCGCTGATCGAGCTCAAGGCGCGCTTCGACGAGCGCCGCAACATCGCCTGGTCACGCTCACTGGAGCAGGCGGGGGTGCACGTCGTCTACGGCTACCCGCACCTGAAGATCCATGCGAAGACCACGCTCGTCGTGCGGCGCGAGGGAGACGAGCTGCGACGCTACGTCCACCTCGGGACGGGCAACTACAACGTCGTCACGGCGCAGGGCTACGAGGACTGCGGCCTCTTCACCGCGGACCCGGCGATCGCCGCGGACGTCGCCGACCTCTTCAACCACCTGACGGGATTCGGGCGCCCACAGCGGTTCCGAAAGATCCTCGTCGCTCCGTACGGCTTGCGCGAAGGGTTCGTGGAACGCATCCGGGAGGTCGCGCGTGCCGCCGAGGGGGGCAAGGACGCGCGCATCCGCCTCAAGATCAACAACCTCAACGACGAGCAGATCATCGCCGAGCTCTACGCTGCGTCGCAGGCGGGCGCGCGGATCGACGTCATCGCCCGGAGCATCTGCACGCTTCGTCCCGGTGTTCCCGGCCTGAGCGAGACGATCCGTGTCCGCAGCATCCTCGGACAATTCCTCGAGCACAGCCGCCTGTTTGTTTTCGACGCCGACGGGAAGTCGGAATTCTTCCTTGGGAGCGCCGACCTGATGCCTCGCAATCTCGACCACCGGATCGAGCTGGTGGCGCCCGTCGAAGACTCACGCGCGCAGCACGACATCGTGCGTGCGTTCGACGTGTGGCTGTCCGACAACGCGTCGGCCTGGGAGCTGAGCTCCGAGGGCCGGTGGATGAAGCTCCGCCCCAAGAAGGGCGACCGGAGCAAGCCGAGCCAGGCCGTCTTCATGCGCCGTGCGCGCTCCCGTGCCGCCCGGCATGCAGCTCAGCATCGCCGATCGCATTAGGGCTAGGTGCTGATCGAGAGGCTACGCCGGCGACGGGCGCTGACCGATCCGTTTCGGAGAATGCCCGGCGTGCGGGTCGGGATCGTGGACGTCGGCGCGAACACGCTGCGCCTCCTCGTGGCCACGCGCGCCCGCGACGGCCGCGCAGATGCGCTTCGGGAGGACCGGCGGCAGCTCGGCCTCGGTGAGGAGATCGTGCGGACCGGCGGCAGGATCGGCGCGAAGAAGCTCGACGAAGCCGCCGCGGTCGCGCGCGTCCACGTGCGACGCGCACGCAAGCTGGCCTGCGACCGTGTCGAGATCCTCGTCACCTCGCCCGGCCGGCAGGCCGCGAACGGTGACGAGCTCGTCGCCGCGCTCGAGACTGCGGCGGGCGTGCGTGCGCGCGTGCTGAGCGCCGAGGAGGAGGGCGTCCTCGCTTGGAAGGGCGCCGTCTCGGCGGCCGGCGAGCTCCCGGAGAGCGTCGCGACGTGCGACGTGGGGGGAGGGTCGACCCAGCTCGTCGTCGGATCGCTCACAGGCGGCCCCGCGTGGACGCGGTCGATCGATGTTGGTTCGCTCCGCCTGACGCGGCGCGTCCTCGAGTCGGATCCGCCTCGGCCGAGCGAGCTCGAGCGCGCCCGAGGCGAGGTCGCCGCGGCGCTGGCAGCGCTGGCGCCCCCGCTTCCCCTTGCGGCCCTCGCGACCGGCGGCACCGCGCGGTCGCTGCGCCGCGTGGTCGGGACGGAGCTCGGAGAGCGGGAGCTCGAGTCTGCGCTCCGGCGACTCTCCAAGCGCTCCGTGCGCGAGATCGCCGCCGACTTCGGCGTCGACCGTCCGCGGGCACGCACGCTCGTCGCGGGAACGACGATCCTCGCAGGCGTGCAGCGTCTGCTCGGCATCCCGCTGACGGTCGGGCAGGGCGGCCTCCGCGAGGGTGCCGCGCTCGCGCTGCTCGAGGAGGTCGCTGCAGCAGCAACGGGCTGACGGCTCGCGCGGGCGGCTGGTGAACGTCCGGTTGCGGAGCGGAGTCCAGGCCGAACGCGGCGGCGACCGGTCTGCACAGTCGCAGCCGCAGCCGAGCGACGACACCGCGGACGACGCCGATATCGACTGGAACGAGTGAGCCCCGGACGCGCTTCGACGTTCTCAGGCGTGGACGCGATCCACGACGACGAGGCGATCGTCTTGCAGCTCGAGGACGATCGCCTCGCCTTTCTTCTGCCCCACGCCCATGAGCACCTCGCTCAGACCGCCGTGACAGGACACCGCCACGTCGTTCGCCGCGAGCGAGCGCACGAAGGCGGCCCCCTCGATCGCCTGCCGTTCCTCGGCGAGCTCCTCGCGGATCTCGACCGCGAGGCCGCGTGCCCGGGCGAGCGGCTCGACCGTCTGCACGCAGCGGTCGGCCGGGCTCGAGACCACGCGATCGACGCGATATGGCGCGAGCAGGCCGACCAGGCGCTCGGCCTGTTTCCGTCCGCGGTCGTCCAGCGGCCGCCGCAGGTCGTCGCCTTCCCAGTCGTCGCGGTCACCCGCGCGGGCGTGGCGGATCAGAAGCAGCGTCACAGGACGCGGTCGAGCGAACGGAGGACGTCGAGGTCTCGTTCGTGGCTGAGCCGGTCGGCCGCCGCCGCAACAGGAAGCCACGCGATCTCGTCCACCTCGTGTTGCGCCATCGCCTCGCCGTCCCGGCAGACCAGCGCCCAGTACCGGACGGTCTTCGTCCTTAGCTTCGGGTCGGTGTACGTCGTCCCTGCGAGCTCCGCGCCGAGCTCGCACCGCAAACCCGTCTCCTCCTCCACCTCGCGAAGGGCCGCCTGCTCCTCGGTCTCTCCCCGCTCGACCTTCCCCTTGGGAAACGTCCAGTCGCCGTAGCGAGGACGGTGGACGAGCAGCACCTCGACGTCGCCGTCGGGACGACGTCGCCAGGGCACGCCGCCCGCCGCGCGGACGGTGCCTCTCAGGCCCAGGCCCTGCGCCCCTGCCGCCGAAGCTGCTTCCAGGCGGACCTCAGCGCCTTTCGTGCCTTTCGCCGCCGCACCGACTCGCGCTCGACCAAGCGTCCCGCTGCAAACGACGTCATCGGGCTCTTCGAGCGCCCGGCGACCGCGCGGATGCGGTCCTCGGCCACGACCGCGTCCTGATGCGCGCCCACGGCGTCCTGGAATGCCTTCGCGGCCGCGACGAACCGCCGCGCACGCTTCCCGGCGACGGCCTCGGCGAGCTCGGCCGCATAGCGCGCGCGCTTCGCGCGGATCCGGGCGCGGTGAAGCGTCTCAGGAGTCGGCTGCCGCCCGAGTGCGTCCATCATCCGGCGCAGCCGCTGGAACTCGCGCGCCGCGACCCGTTCGAGCGGCAGGTCGATCGCGCGGACGGGCGGCGCCTCGATCCCGCGGCCGAGCGCCTCCAGGAGCGCCAGGTAGCGCGCGCTCTCCAGCGTCTTCGCCACCCTCGCCCGCGCGCGGCGGCGCTCGGCCTGGAGCGCCTTGACGATCGGCGCGGCCTCGGCATCAGCGAAGGCGTCTGCAGCACTGAGGTGACGAAGGAGGACGTCGAGGTCTCGGGCAGGCGCGAGCTCGCCTCCCAGCCACTTCAGCTCCCCGCGGAGCGAAACGACCCACTCCGGATCGAACAGCTCCCGGGTCGCGCGCAGGACCGCACGCAGGCGCCGGATCGCCACGCGAAGATCGTGGAGCGCCTCCTCGTCGTCGGGGTCGGTGCGCACGAGCGGATCGGTTCGCTCGATCTCGGCGAGCTGACGGCGAAGGTACGTACGAACGTGCTCGAACGCGGGCGCGCCTCGGCGCAGGGCGGGCTCCGCCCGCGAGACGACGGTCTTCCGGACCGCGGTCTCGAGGTTCGGAAACGTTCGCAGCACACGTTGACCCTCGAGCAGCGCGACGTCCTCGCTGCCGTTCCGCAAACGCGCCACCTCGACGAGCTCCGCGCGGTGCAGCGGCGCGCGCAATCGGCGTGCGAGCTCCTCGGGCAGGTCAAGGGGCCCGCCCGACGCCGCGACGACCTTTCCGGCGATGTCGGCCTCCCACAGGCTGATGCCGTTCTCCAGCCGCCGGCGAAGCGAGATCCCCGCGCGCGCGAGACGACGATCCGGCGTGTCGTGGTACGTCGCCGTGAAGACGTGCCCGGCGCCGTTGGCGTCTCGTCTGCCAGCCACCGCCGGCCGATCCTAGCGCCGCTGCGGTGCGGGCGGCGGAAAGACGAGCCCCGTTCACCAGCCGTTCACCGGTCCGTCACGGCTGACCGAACGGGCCGACCCCGAGACCCGGTGGCCGCCCCGAGCCTCGGGGCCCTTGCGGAAGCAGCCCGAACGCGACACTACGGCGTTCGACAACGGCGATGGGCGACGCGCCGGTAACGGTGTTGTGTCTAGGTGGAGAGCGTCACGCCTCGCGCGGCTGGGGGTGCGACGCATCCGTGAACTCGCGGAACTGCGCGGTCAGGAGATATGCGATCTGCTCGCCGATGTCGACGGCGTGGTCCCCGATCCGCTCGAGCGCTCGCGAGACGAGCACCATCCGCAGCCCGTACTCGCGCATCGCCTCCGCCTCGCCGAGCTCCAGGATCCGCCCCACGACGCGCCGGTTCGCCCGGTCGACGAGCTCGTCGAGCTCTACGAGCGACTCTGCTCCCGCGAGGTCCCGATTCTCGAACGAGTCGAGCGCCACCCTGATCATCTCCTCGCAGCGCGAGCCCATCTCCTCGAAGCCCTCGACGAACCGGGGCGACGGCTCGACGTCCGGAACGAGCCTCGAGAGCTTCGCGATCGTGACGCAGTAGTCGGCCATGCGCTCGAGGTGGAGATTGATGTGCAGGATCGCCAGAACGAGGCGGAGGTCGGTCGCGACGGGCGTCTGCCGCGCGAGGAGCGACTGCACGCCCTCCTCGATCCGCAGGTAGCGCGCGTCGACGTCGTCGTCGAAAGCGATCACCTCGTCTGCGAGCTCGTGGTCGCGTTGCTCGAGCGCGTTGATGGCCCCGCGGAGAGCGCGCAGGACGAGAGCGCCTTCCTCCTGGAGCGTCGCTTCCAGCAGGTCGAGCTCCTCCTGGAACGTCGTTCTCATCCGAATCGACCGGTGACGTAGTCCTCCGTCCGCTTGTCGGACGGGTTCGTGAAGACCTTCTCCGTCGTGTCGTACTCCACGAGCACGCCGGTACGCCTTCCGTCTCCGACCTCGAGGCTGAAGAACGCCGTCAGATCTGCGACCCGCGCGGCCTGCTGCATGTTGTGAGTCACGATCACGAGGGTGTAGTCGCGCTTCAGGTCGTGCATGAGCTCTTCGATCGACGAGGTCGCGATCGGATCGAGCGCCGACGCGGGCTCATCGAGGAGCAGCACCTCCGGCTCGATTGCGATCGCGCGGGCAATACAGAGCCGCTGCTGCTGGCCGCCCGAGAGCGAGAGGGCGCTCTTCTTCAGGCGGTCCTTCACCTCGTCCCACAGAGCTGCGCCGCGCAGGGCCTTCTCGACGCGTTCGTCGAGGCCTTTCCGCAAGCCGAGCACGCGCGGCCCCCAGGCGACGTTGTCGTAGATGGACTTGGGGAACGGGTTCGGCTTCTGGAACACCATGCCGATCCGCCGCCGAACCTCGACGGGATCGACGCCGTCACCGTAGAGGTCCTGACTGTGGTAGAGGACCTTGCCGTCGATCTTCGCGCCGGGGACGAGGTCGTTCATGCGGTTCAGACAACGGATGAATGTGCTCTTGCCGCAGCCGGAGGGTCCGATCACCGCGGTGATCAGGTTGCGATAGACGTCGAGGTCGACGCCGCTGATCGCCGTCGTCGTGCCGTACGTGACGGTCAGCCCCTGGATGTCGAAGACGACCTCGCGCAACTCCGGCAGGGGCGTCTTCCGTTGCTGGGCGATCTCCACGGGCGCCACGTCGAAAGTGATCGTATCGGCGCGAGTGGGGGTCATCGACCGAGCCGCCGCCTGTTCCGCGCCAGCAGCAAACGGGCCGCGACACTCGCGATGAGCACGAACGCCATCAGGACGAGTGCGGCCGCCCAGGCCTGTTCGTGCAGCGTCTGGTCGGGCTGCTCGGAGTACGTGAAGATGAGAACGGGGATGTTCGGCAGCGCGTGCGTCACGTCCGTGCTGACCGCGGGCGCGAAGATCGAGCACGTGAACAGCAGCGGCGCCGTCTCGCCGGCAGCGCGCGCGATTGCGATCACCGTCCCGGTGAGAATCCCGCCGAGCGTCGTTGGTAGAACGACGCCGATCGTCGTCCGCCAGCGACTCACGCCGAGCGCGAGACTTGCCTCGCGAAGGGACTGCGGCACGAGGAGCAGGACCTCCTGCGTAGCGCGGGCAACGAGCGGCAGCATCACGATCGCGAGCGCGAAGGCCCCGGCGAACGCACTCTGCACGTGCCCGATCACGAGCAGGCCGTAGACGAAGATGCCCGTCACGATCGTCGGCATGCCGTTGAGGATGTCGAGGGCGAGCTGAATGGCCGCCGCGATGCGGCGGCTCGCGAACTCCGTCAGGTAGAGGGCGCCGAGCACGCCGACCGGCAGTGCCATCCCGGTGGCCATTCCGACGATCAGTGCAGAGCCGACGATGGCGCTCGAGATGCCGCCCGGCGCTCCGAACAGGGCCGGCGGGCTCGTCAGGAAGTGCCAGCTGAGCGCAGGAGCAGCCCGGATGGCGACGGAAACCACGACGACGGCGAGGACGCCGACCGCGAGCAGCGCCGCGGCGGTCCCGAAGCCCTCCATGATGCGGTTCACGACTCGTCGGCGGCGGAGACGCCCGCCGGGGCGCAACGACAGGTCGGACGCGATGCTCGCCGTCAGCGCGCTCCCTTGAGCGGGTCGAACCAGCGGACGATCAGCTGCGCGACGAGGTTGGCGAAGAGTCCCATCACCAAGAGGATCGCCGCGAGGTAGAGCAGCGACGATGCTTCGAGCCCGGAGGCCGCTCCCTGGTAGCTCGCCGCGATCTTGCTCGCGAGCGTGTCGCTCGGCCCGAAGATGTTCCCGGCGATCTTCGTGCCGCCGCCGATCACCTGCGTCACGGCGATCGCCTCGCCGAGCGCACGCCCGAGCCCGAGGATCGTCGCTGCGGCGATCCCGGACCTCGTCGCCGGGAGGATCACGCCGCGCACCATCTCCCACCGCGTCGTCCCCAGGGCCAGCGCGCCTTCCTCGAGGTCGTTCGGCACGGCGAGGAAGAGCTCGCGGCAGATGCTCGCGATGATCGGGACGATCATGATCGTGAGGATCAGCCCTGCCGTGAAAAGGCCCGTCCCGGTCGCTTCCGGTACCCCGAAGATCGGGATGAAGCCGAGCTTGCCGTGAAGCCAGGGCTCGAGATGGTGAGCAAGGAAGGGGCCGAGAACGAGAATTCCCCAGAGGCCGAGCACGACGCTCGGGATCGCCGCGAGCGTCTCCACGAGTGACCCGACGATCCCACGGATGCCCCGCGGCGCGAGCTCGCTCAAGTAGAGGCCGATCGCGATCGCCAGCGGCGTCGCGATCAGCAACGCGATGAGCGACGAGATCGCCGTGCCGTAGATGAAGGCCAGGGCGCCGAACTGCCTGTGCACCGGGTCCCACGTCGTCTCGACGATGAAGTCGAGTCCGAAGCGCGAGAACGCGGGGTGCGCGAGGTGAAAGACCTTGTAGACGATGGCGACCAGCGCGGCAACAGCCGCGAGCGCAGCAGCGACCGTGAACCCCCTGAGCGCTACATCGCCGATGCGGTCGCCGATGCGGCGACGAGAACCACGCAGCGATGTCGTCGTCGTCTCGACGGCGCTCATTGCCGCGCCACCCTAAACGGGCGCGTGGACGACAGGAAAGCCGTTCACCGACCTGTCACCAGTTCGTCACCTTCCAGCCGCCCAACTGCGGCACGCACGCGGGCATGCTCGCGGCCGACGGGCATCACACCCAGAACATGGACAGGGGAGGAAAACGGTTGACCAGGAAGCTCACCATCTTGCTCGCCGTGCTCGCCGCTGCGGCACTCGCCGTCAGCGGCGGGGCAGGCGCCTCGAGCTCGAAGCGAACGGGGTCCAGCCTGACCGGCGCCGGCAGCACGTTCGTCTCGAAGCTCGTCCAGACGTGGATCCCGAAGGTCGACGGCTCCCTCGGCATCAAGGTGACGTACGGACCGATCGGCTCGGGCGGCGGCATCAACGCGATCACGAACCGCACGGTCGACTTCGGCGCGAGCGACGCGCCGTTGACGCCCGACCAGTTCGCAGCGTGCAGGGAATGCGTCCAGATTCCGTGGGCGCTCTCGGCGACGTCGATCGCGTACCGCGGCGACGGCCTGCCGAACCACATCCGCCTCACCGGCAAGGTGCTCGCGAACATCTTCCTCGGGAAGATCAAGAAGTGGGACGATCCGGCGATCAAGAAGATCAACAAGAAGGCGAGCCTGCCGGACCTGTCGATCACGGTCATTCACCGCTCCGACAACAGCGGCACGACCTACAACCTCACGGAGTACCTGAACACCGTCAGTCCGCAGTGGAAGTCCGGAACCGGCAAGGGCGTCGCAGTTGATTGGCCGACGGGCGTCGGCGCGCGCGGGAGCTCCGGCGTGTCCGCCGCACTCAGTCAGACGAACGGCGGCCTCACCTACGTCGACGTCGCGTTCTCGCTCGCGAACCATTTCAAGTTCGCCGCGATCCAGAACCGTGCCGGCGTGTACCAGATTCCAGGGCTGAACTCGATCAAGGCGGCCGGCGCCACCATCCTGCGCGTCGCGCCGAACAACGGCGGCATCTCGATCGTCAATCCGTCCAAGCGCCAGCCGCTCGCCTACCCGATCTGCACGTTCACGTACGTGATCGTCCCGAAGCAGACCTCGAAGGCGGCGGAGCTGAAGAAGTTCGTCCGCTGGGCTTTGACCAAAGGGCAGGGGGACGGGCCAAAGCTTCTGTTCTCACCGCTGCCCAAGGTCGTGCTGAACGCCGGCCTCAAGACCCTGCCCCTCATCCACTCCTGACGGCGCAGGTCACGGGGCGGGGAATGTGCAGCGAATCTGCAGTCCCCGCCCCGGGCCGCCCGTCGCCTCGACCTCACCACCCGCGGAGACCACCACGTGCTTGACGATCGCAAGACCGAGTCCCGTTCCTCGAGAGGCCCGGGCCCGATCGCTGCGATAGAACCGCTCGAAGAGGCGGGGAAGCTCCTGCTCCTCGAGACCGCGCCCGTCGTCCGCCGCCTCCAGGAGCCCCTCGCGCGCGCGAAGCGTGAGGGTCGCCCCGGGGCCCGCATACCGGATCGAGTTCTCGGAGAGGTTCTCCGCGACGACCTGCAGCATTCGCCGCCGCAGCGGAAGCTCGACACTGGCGGCGGCGTCGACAATGACCCGAACGTCCGCCCGCTCCGCGCTGTCCTCGAGCCGGTCGCGAACCTCCTCGAGCACCGGCAGCACCGGGGTCGAGCCGAGCGAGACGACCTGCCGGCCGCTCTCCAGCTCCGAGAGGAACAGGATGTCGTCGACGAGCTCGTCCATCTCCTCGACCTCCTGGCGAGCCTGGGCAAGCAGTGCGTCGCTGTCCGCCCCGGGAAGAGACGCCAAGTCGAGCAATGCCAGCAGCCGCGCGAGCGGTGTACGGAGCTCGTGGGAGACGACGGCCGTGAATCCGACCCGCAGCTCCTCGTAGGTGCGGGCGTCATCCATCATTCATGGCGAGTATGGCCAAAGTCCTGATCGTCGA
>OEKB01000216.1_pt5 | contig 24066 bp, 29 predicted proteins | sample 1503171 | NCBI WGS metagenome assembly OEKB01 (sample SAMEA104379580, study PRJEB20068) | metagenome | isolation source: 1998
GTAGCGTTCGACCGTGGCGGTGATCAGCCGGTCCGCCGGTGCTGCCGCCACTCTTGTCCTCTCCTCTAGGGGCCGCGGCGAGTGAAGCAGCGCCCGCTCCGGGCGGTCGCGGCCCTGCGCGCCGTTCCTCGTAGAATCCGGCACGTGCTGCTGCGCCTGCGTCTGTGGCTCTACCGCGTCGTTCCCTTCCTCGACCGTTGGGCCGAGGCCGCTCCGGGATGCTGTGGCACGTGTCCGACCTGTGTGGGCACGGTGGCGAGTGGGGCCACCGTCACGTGGCTCGGCTCGCTGCGCCGCGACTGAGCGTGGACCGCCTGCGCGCGCTATGGGACTTCGACGACCTCGACGGGAGCGAGCGCCGATTCCGCGAGCAGCTGGCGCAGGAAGAGACGGAGGCCGGTCGGGCCGAAGTCCTGACGCAGCTCGCCCGCGTCGAGGGCTTGCGCGGTGACTTCGAGGCTGCGGAGCGCCTTTTGCAAGACGCCGAAGCGCTGGCCGGCTCGAGCGCCGTCGCGAACGTACGCGTCGACCTCGAGCGTGGCCGCAAGCTGCGATCGAGCGGCGACGGAACGTCGGCCCTGCCGCTGTTCGAGTCGGCGTTCGCACGCGCCCACGAGAGCGGCGAGTACTACCTCGCCGGCGACGCGGCGCACATGGCGGCGATCGCGACACCGGGCGCGATGGTCGAATGGACGCAGCGCGGGATCGAGCTTGCCGAGCGCGAGCCTGACGCCGCGTACTGGGCGGGACCGCTGTTCAACAACCTCGGGTGGCACCTCCACGAGGCGGGAGAGCACGAGGCGGCGCTCGACGCGTTCGAACGAGGCCTCGCCGTGCGCGAGCGCGATCCCGCGAACGAGTATGCGACCGAGATCGCGCGCTACACCGTCGGCTTCGCGCTGCGCTCGCTCGGACGTCCTGCGGAGGCGGCGGCACAGCTCGAACGAGCGGTCGCGTGGTCAGAGCGCGCCGGCATGCCCGACGCGTACTTCCACGAGGAGCTGGCCGAGGACTACGCCGCTCTCGGTCGAGCTGACGAAGCGCGCGAGCAGGCGACGAGTGCGCTGGCGCTCGTCGACGGCGGGGCCGAACCCGAGCGAGCCGCGCGCCTACGCGAGCTCGCAGCCCGTTAGTTCGGATCCGCGCGAAAACGTGCGAGCCGCGGCGAACGACCTGCGATAGTCCGGAGATGCTGCTCTACGACAGTCCGGTCTCGGGCAATTGCTACAAAGTCCGCCTGCTGCTCGCGCACCTCGGGATTCCGTACGAGCGGCGCACCGTCGACGTCGTCGACCGCTCGAACCGGCCGGAGATCCTCGGCGGCCTCAACCCGGCGCTGCGTGTGCCGACCCTCGTGCTCGGCGACGGTCGACCTCTTGCCGAGTCGGGCGCGATCCTGTGGTACTTCGGCGACGGGACGCGTTTCGTCCCGGACGATGCGTACCAGCGCGCGCAGCTGCTGCAGTGGATGTTCTTCGAGCAGTACGACATCGAGCCGGCGATCGCCGTCGTGCGCTTCTGGATCTCCTACTCAGGTCGTCCGGACCATCTCTCCAAGGAGCGGCGGGACGAGCTGACCAAGGCCGGAAACCGGGCGCTCGCCGCGCTGGAACGCCACCTCGAGAGCAAGCGGTTCCTCGTCGGCGACGGGATGACGCTCGCCGACATTGCGGTGTACGGCTACACGCACGTTGCCGGCGAAGGCGGTTTCGACCTGGAACCGTATCCGGCGGTGCGCGCCTGGCTCGATCGCGTGGCAGCGGAACCGGGCCACATTCCCATCACCGCCTAGGTGGGTTCCGATCCAATCGAGTACAGGGTCGCGCCGGACGTACGCGACTCCGATCTCAACCGTCTCTTCGCGGAGGCATGGGAGGATCAGGCCGCGCGCGCGTTCGGACCTGTCCTCGCGCGGAGCCTCACGTGGATCTGCGCCTACAGCGAGGAGGAGCTGGTCGGCTTCGTCAACGTCGCGTGGGACGGCGGCGAGCACGCGTTCTTGCTCGACACGACCGTCGCGCCGGCCTTTCAGCGACGTGGGATCGGCACCGAGCTGGTCCGTCTCGCGCTCGACGTCGCGCGCGGCCGGGGACTGCACTGGATGCACGTCGACTTCGAGCCGCACCTGACGGGCTTCTACGCAGCGTGTGGATTCGAGCCGACCCCCGCGGGGCTCGTCGAGCTCAACTGAGCGGCGCCGTTCACCTGCGAACGGGCCTCTGCCATAGTCGAGCGGTGGCTTCGGACGGCGTACTCCAGCGGGGCCGCGAGTCGTACGCGAGGTGGGCGTGGGCTGACGCGCACGAGTCGCTGTCGCTTGCGGACGAGTCGGGACCGCTGGGACCTGAGGATCTCGAGCTGCTCGGGACCGCCGCTTACATGCTCGGCAACGAAGACGAGTGGATGAAGGCGCTCGAGCGCGCCCACCACGCGCACCTCGAGGCGGGTCAGGAGCTGGGGGCCTTCCGGTGTGCGTTGTGGATCGGCGTCAATCTCGCGCTGCGCGGGGAGATGGGCCCGGCAACCGGTTGGATCGGGCGCGCCCAACGGCTGCTCGAGCGCCGGGTGGACGAATGCGTCGAGCGCGGCTACCTGCTGATCCCGCTGATGTTCCAGCACGAGGCGAGGGGCGACTTCCCCGCAGCTGCGGCCGCTGCCGCCGCAGCGGCCGAGATCGGCGAGCGTTTCGGCGACGCGGATCTGTTCGCCCTCGCCGTCCATGCACAGGGCACGTTTCTCGTCAAGGACGGTCGTGTGCGGGAAGGGCTCGGCCTGCTGGACGAGGCGATGGTGGCCGCGACCACCGGAGAGTTGTCCCCGATCGTCACCGGTCTCGTGTACTGCGGCGTGATCGCCGGCTGTCAGGAGGTGTACGAGCTGCGGCGCGCGCGGGAGTGGACCGCCGCCCTGACGGCGTGGTGCGATCGTCAACCGGACCTGATGGCGTTCACGGGCCGCTGCTTCGTGCATCGCGCTGAGATCATGCAGCTCCACGGCGCGTGGCTGGACGCGCTCGAAGAAGCTCGCCGCGCCACGCGGCGGCTTGCAGAGGCGATGAACCAGGGGGCGGCTGCGCAAGCCGCCTATCTGCAGGGCGACGTCCATCGGTTGCGGGGCGAGTTCACGAAGGCCGAGACGTCGTACAAGGAGGCGAATCGCTTCGGACGGGAGCCCCAACCGGGCCTCGCGCTGCTGCGTCTTGCGCAGGGAAACACCGAGGCTGCAGCTGCGGCGATCCGCCGTGTCGTCGCCGAGACGAGCGACCGGTTGCGCCGCGCAAGTCTCCTTCCCGCGCACGTCGAGATCGCGCTCGCCGCGAACGAGCTCGACGACGCTCGCACTGCCTGCGACGAGCTCGACGAGATCGTCGGCGGGTACGAAAGCGAGATGCTCCGCGCCATGCTCGCGCAGGCTCGAGGATCGGTCGAGCTGGCCTCGGGCGAGGCACGAGCGGCGCTGATCGCCCTCCGCGAGGCGTGGCAGCTGTGGCAGAAGCTCGAGACGCCGTACGAGGCGGCACGCGTGCGCGTGCTGCTCGGACTGGCCTGCCAGGCCCTCGGAGACGAAGAGGCCCTGGCGACGGAGCTCGCCGCTGCCCGCGAGGTCTTCGAAGAGCTGGGCGCCGCGCCGGACCTCGCGCGCGTCGACGCCCTTCTCGGTCGTCCGAACGGCGATCACGGCCTGACGCCCCGCGAGCTCGAAGTTCTGCGCCTCCTCGCGGCCGGCCGAAGCAACCGCGAGATCGCCGGAGCGCTCGTGATCAGCGAGCACACGGTCGCGCGCCATGTGCAGAACATCTTCCGCAAGCTCGACGTCTCGTCGCGAGCCGCTGCGGGCGCGTTCGCGTTCCAGCACGATCTCGTCTGACCCGGAGTCCGTAGTCAGAAATGACCATGGCGGACTCGCCCGAAGTTGGTGAATCCCTGCGATGCGAGCCGCGCGCCTTCCTCGTAGCGTGCTCGACATGAACAGCGAACGTTTCGACACCGTGGTGATCGGCGGCGGACAGGCAGGCCTCTCAGTGGGGTACCACCTCTCGCGGCGAGATCGCTCGTTCGTGATCCTCGACGCAAACGAGCGCATCGGGGACTCCTGGCGCAGGCGCACCTGGAACTCCCTGCGGCTCTTCACGCCCGCCCGCTACGACGGACTGCCCGGCTGGGGTTTCCCGGCCCCGGGATGGTCGTTTCCGACGAGAGATCAGATGGCCGACTACCTCGAGGCCTACGCGGACCGCTTCGAGCTGCCGGTTCGAACCGGCGTCTGCGTGGACGGCCTGTCCCGGAACGAAGACCGGTACGTGCTCTCGTGCGGAGAGAGGCAGCTCGAAGCCGAGCGCGTCGTGATCGCGTCGGGTTTCTACCGGACGCCGATCGTTCCCGACTTCGCGTCCGAGCTCGATCCCCGCATCGTGCAGATGCACTCGAGCGAGTACCGCGATCCGTCGCAGCTCAGAGCAGGAGACGTGCTGATCGTCGGCGCGGGCAACTCGGGCGCCGACATCGCGATCGAGGTGTGTCGTTCTCACCGGACCTGGCTGTCGGGGCCGGACAAAGGCGCGGTCCCGGTCCGGATCGACACGAAACGGTATCGGCTGGTGATGCCACTGCTCTGGTTCGTCGCTTCGCACGTGTTGACCGTCAGGACGCCGCTCGGACGGAAGGTCCGACCCCACGTGCTCAGGAGCGGCGCTCCGCTCATCCGCGTCAAGCCGGAGGACCTCGCCGCTGCGGGTGTCGAGCGGGTGCCGAGAACAGTCGGCATCGAGAGCGGCTTGCCGACCCTCGAGGACGGGCGGGTCCTCGATGTGGCCAATGTGATCTGGTGCACGGGTTTCCACCCGGATTTCGGCTGGATCGACCTGCCTGTCTTCGACGAGGCCGGCGAGCCGATCCAGGAACGTGGCGTCGTGCCTTCGGAGCCCGGCCTCTACTTCGTCGGTCTCGACTTCCTCTACTCGTTCGTGTCCGAGAACGTCGGCGGTGTGGGGCGAGACGCGAAGCACATCGCCAAGCACATCGCCTCACGGCCCGCGCACGCCCCGGCTGCGGCCCCTGCGCTGGCGCCGGCTTGAGCCGGCTCGGAGGAGAGGGCCCTCGCGCAGCCAGCGAGTGATTCTCCGAAGCGCCGAATCACTGCCGGGGTAGGAGTTCCCGCGCCGCGTTCAGGTCTTCCTCGTCCACTAGAACCTCGGTGGGACCCGCAATCGGATAGCCGCCACCATAGGTTCCGATGCAAGACGTGTCGGTCCTCCGGAACGAACACGCGATGCCGTTCCCCCGGAGCAGCCCGCAAAGCGTCTCGGCTTCGAGCTCGTCACCGACAACCGTCACCGTCATCGCAGCCATACTTGTCGCGTACCACTCGGGGCATCATCCCCGAAGCATCCGGCGCAGCGAGCGCCTCACTCGCCACGCCTCAGGTCACGGAGATCGCTCGTAAGCCGAAACCCCGCCGCGATCAGGTTACCGCGCGTACACCACGGCTCAGGTGAACGGCGGAGCGACGAGGAGGAGGCATGGGTGCGAGAGCCGAGGGAGAGCACGACTCGGCTGCCTCGGGGACACTTCCGAACGCCGGCGCAGGCTACGAGAACTCGGACAGCGGGCTCGCGTGGTTCGGCTCGTACAGCCAGGCGTGGCCGGCCCCGGGGACCTTGAAGCGCGTCAGTCGCCCGAACTCCTCCTCGGACACCGGCTCAGTGAACACGACGCCTTTTGCCTCGAGCTCCCTGACCGTGTCGTCGAGGTCGTGGCACATGAAGTAGAGCTCGTGCCGACCGGACTCGTGTTCTTCCCGCTCGACCGGGTGGACCCCTAGCTCGCCGGGCGGCAGCGCGAAGATGAGCCAGCCGCCGCCGGCGTCGACATGCCGAAAGCCGAAGACGTCGCGGAAGAACGCCCGTGTCGCTTCGGCGTCCTCGGCGTAGAGGAGCGTGTGTGCTCCGGCGATCATGCGTAGGTCAAGCCTAGAGGGCGTCCGTCGACGTCCGCAGGTGCGGCTCCCACGCAGCCTCGACGACGTAACCGTCGGGATCCCGGCACTTCACGCTGACGTATTCGGGCTCCTCCCACTCCTCGACGATCGGCACGCCGTCTGCGACGAGCCGATCGCGGAAGGCCCGCACCTCATCGGGGCTCGAGATGTGGATACCGAAGTGGAGGAAGCTCGGCAGCCGGATCGCCTCGTCGGTCGGCCCGAGGGCGAGCGAGAAGCCGTCCGAGTTGTAGAGCATGAGCACGCCGCCGTCGTACTCGCGCGGCGGCTGGGCGTCGAAGCCGAAGTAGGCCTGGTAGAAGCGCCGCGACCGCTCCCGGTCGGTGACCGCGAGCGCGAGATGCTTCATGGGCCCGAGCTTCCGGCTTCGAGCCGGCTCCGAGATGCTCTCAGTCGTCGCCTCCGTTCAAGTGGAAGACGAAGTCGAACTTCGTGCCAGCGGCGTTGTGGTACTTGAGATCCATCGAGCCGCGTGCGTTCCTGTAGGCGCCGGTTCCGCCCGTGATCGCGAGCACCGTGTCGCCGGTGTCGGAGAACGGCCCTTCGACGGTGATCTGACCCTTCGGGAGGAACGTCGTCCAGTTGCACTCCCACGTCTTGCCGACCACGATCCGGATGCAGTACCCCTGGTCGCTGCCCACCTGCGCCGTGTCTGCAGCGTCGTAGACAGGGTTTGCGAACGTCAGCACGTTGCCTGCGGAGTCAGTCGCGCTTCCGTTCGTCACTGCGTCCGTATCCGCGTGCTCGACGACGCGAATCGTCCCTCCGTCGCTCTTCTTCGAGCCGCCAGCGGTCGCGTTGACGACCGCGAAGACCAGGCCTGCGACGGCAACGAGTACGACCGGAATGAATGCCCGCTTCATTTCTCCCCTCCTTGGTTGGAGCCCATTCGGCCCGCCCATCCGGGCCGCGAGACTGGGGCTATCATCGAGCGTGATGGCCACCAATGGCAAGCCGACCGCCAAGGACTACAAGACCGACCAGGAAGTCCGCTGGTGCCCCGGCTGCGGGGACTACGCGATCCTCGCGGCCCTGCAGTCGTTCATGCCGGAGCTCGGCGTCCCGAAGGAGAAGATCGTCTTCATCAGCGGGATCGGCTGCGCCGCGCGGTTCCCGTACTACATGGAGACGTACGGGATGCACTCGATCCACGGCCGCGCGCCGGCGATCGCGACCGGTCTCTCGACGTCGCGCCCCGATCTCTCCGTGTGGGTCGTCACCGGTGACGGCGACGCGCTCTCGATCGGCGGCAACCATCTGATCCACGCGCTGCGGCGGAACGTGAACCTGAAGATCATCCTGTTCAACAACGAGATCTACGGGCTGACGAAAGGTCAGTACTCGCCGACGAGCCCGCTGGGCACGCGGACGAAGTCGACGCCAATGGGGTCGCTGGACTGGCCGTTCAATCCGCTGTCGCTCGTGATCGGCGCCGAAGCGACGTTCGTCGCCCGCTCGATCGACACGGATCGCGGGCATCTGACGGAGGTGCTGCGCGCAGCCGGCGAGCACCGCGGCAGCGCGTTCGTCGAGATCTTCCAGAACTGCAACATCTACAACGACGGCGCGTTCGACTTCGTGCGCGACGACAAGACGAACCGGATCCATCTCGAACACGGAAAGCCGATCCGGTTCGGCGAGGACGGTTCGAAGGGCGTGCGGCAAAGGACGGACGGAAGCGTCGAGGTCGTGGACTCAGCGGAGGAGTCGGAGCTCCTCGTGCACGACGCGCACCATGCCGAGCCCAGCGCCGCGTTCGCGCTCAGCCGTCTGACGAGGGAGAGCTGCGGGGCAACGCCGGTCGGCATCTTCAGAGACGTGAAGCGCCCGGTGTACGACGATCTGATGGGCGAGCAGATCGAGGCGGCGCGGCACAAGCAGGAGGGCGACCTGGTGTCGCTCCTGCACGCCGGCGATACCTGGACGATCTAGGTCATCGCTGAACAGCTCTCGCGTCCCTCGAACGGGGGATGGCTCCCGCGCTCCCGGCGCACGACGCTTGCGATAAGCGGTGAAACTCTTCCTCGCAGCCCTCGTCGTCCTCGTCGCGTTGACAGCGGGATCGTCCACCGCGACCGCGCGCAGCGAGTACCGCTACCCGGCTGCGTTCGAGCGCAACTTCCTCGCGAACTGCAACAGGACGAGCCACGGGCAGCTCGCCGCTTGCCGTTGCGCCCTGCGGTGGATCGAGCGCCGCTACGCATACAACGAGATCGTCTCGTACTACCTCTACGACCAGCCGCGGATGCTCCGCATCGTTCGGCGCGCGGCCCTGGCCTGCAGGCACTAGAGGCGCCTGCAAGGGCTAACCGGCGAGACTGGCGGCTTCGCCCACGCGCGCGCGTCCGCGCGGTAGTAGCGCTGCCGGAACCAGCGCGACCGCGGCGAGGCCGAGCGCGACCCAGAACGTCGTTCCGAACGCGTTCGCGATCGCAGGTTTCGCACCCGCGTTGCGCGCAGCCAGCGCGCCCGCCTGCGACAGGCCGCCGTCGAACCCGGGGAGCTCGGACTTGATCGCCCGCTGCAGGACGACCGCCATCAGCGCGACCCCGACGGAACCTGCGATTCGAAGCAAGGTGTTCAGCGCGCTCGTGGCGCGCGGCATCGCCTCACGTGAGACTCCCTGATACGCGACGGCCATCGACGGCATGATCGTCGCGCCGAGTCCGAGCCCGATCACGAACAGCGCGCCGCCGAGAAAGGCGTCGCTGGTGTCCGCGGCGATCTGCGTGTACGCGGCCGTGCCGATCATCCCGAGCGCGACACCCGCGGAGACGACGCGCCGCGCTCCGATCCGATCGGTGAGCGTGCCGGCGACCGGCATCGCAAGCGCAGCGCCGAGTCCCTGCGGAATCAGCAGCAATCCCGTCCGGAGCGGACTCTCGCCGCGCACGATCTGGAAGTAGAGCGGCAGCAGTACGAGGATTCCGAAGAGCGCGACGCCGAGCAGGAAGTTCGTGCCGACGGCACTTGCGTAGCTGCGTTGCGCGAACAAGCGCACGTCGATCAACGGGTTCGGCGTCCGCAGCGCATGCCGCAGGTAGAGGGCGACGAGCACGAGCCCGCCGACGATTGCAGTCACGGGCACGGCATCGAGAATGCGGCCGCGCGAGCCGATCTCCGCGAGCCCGTACATGAACGTCGCGATCCCGCCGGACAGGAGCACGAGCCCGAGCGCGTCCAGCCGCTCCTGTCTCCGCTGCGGCAAGCTCGGAAGCAGGCGCACCGCGAAGGCCAGCGCAACGGCGCCGACCGGCAGGTTGACGAAGAAGATCCAGCGCCAGCTCGCGCCGTCGACGAGCGCGCCGCCGATCACCGGGCCGAAGATCGGGGCGAGGAGCATCGGGACGCCGATGAAGCTCATGACACGTCCCATGCGCTCTGGCCCTGCGGCCTGCGCGAGGATCGTCTGGCCGAGTGGCAAGATCATTCCGCCGCCGAGTCCCTGCAGCGCTCGGAACGTGATCAGCGCACCGATCGACCACGACAATCCCGAGAGCAGGGACCCGAGCATGAACACCGCGAGCGAGGCGATCCACACGCGCTTGGCGCCGAACCGCTCACTCGCCCAGCCGGTCAACGGGATGACGCTCGCGAACGCGAGCAAGTAGATCGTCGAGACCCATTGGATGGTCGAGATCGACGTCCCGAAGTGGCGGCCGAGCGTTGCGAGCGCCACGTTGACGATCGTCGCGTCGAGGATCGTCATGATCGTTCCGAGGACGACGACGAGTGCGAGGGCCAGGATCTCGGGCGTCAGGACGCGTTCGTGCTCGCTCATGCGGTGCGCTCCGTGGTCCTGTCCGAGGCAGCTGCGACGAAACCGCCGAGGGCAACGAGTCCGAGCACCGCTCCTCCGGCTGCGCTGTCCGCAGGCGAGTCACGGAGCACCCGCCGGAGCCGGAACAGCGCCGCTCGTCTCACGGTCACGTTGACGAGAATCGACAGGGCGAAGGCCGTCAGCCCGAGCTTGATCCAGAGCCGACCGAAAGTCCACGAGCCTTCCTCGACGAGCCCGATGCCTGCGCCGAGGACCCCGAGCCAGGCGGGGAGGAAGACCCGCGGCCCGAGCCAGCGCCCGAAGGCGGCGACCTGGGAGACCTCGAGAACACTCGACGGCGCGAGGGTCGCGAGCCCGAGAACCGTGCCGGCGCCGAGCCAGAGGATCACGCTCACGATGTGGATTGCCAGGAAGAGCTCGTATCGGGTCATCCCTCGTCCGCGATTTCGGTAGTACCCTAATCATTAGCAAACGAATCATTTCGACCGCAAGGATTAAGCTCAGTTCGTATGCGCCGGGAGAGCGGACCACCGATCGGGTTACAACTCGCGAATACCGCCAAGACCGTGAGCCGGGCTTTCAACGATGCGCTCGCAGAGGCAGGCGGTTCCGTCCCTCTCTGGCTGATCCTCACGGCGCTGCGCGGCGAGCTCTGGCGGACGCAGCTCGATCTCGCGCGGTCGATCGGGATCGAGGGCCCGACGCTCACGCGCCATCTCGACGGGATGGAGGCTGCCGGCCTCGTCGTCCGACGCCGCGATCCGAAGGACCGGCGCGCGGTCCAGGTCGAGCTGACGGATGCTGGGAAGAAGCTGCACAGCCGGCTGCGCAAGAACGTGATCGGGTTCAACGAACAACTCCGCGTGGGGCTCAGCGCAGAGGAGATCCAGGGCCTCCGCTCGATCCTCGCGAGGCTCGAGACGAACGTGCGGTCAGACTCTCGGTCGACGCCTCTCTAGCATGCGCACATGGGCGTCGACGTGCAGACGTCGATCGACATCGACGCACCGCGGCACGACGTCGCGACGTTCGCCTCTGATCCGGACAACGCGACGAGCTGGTACGAGAACATCAAGGCCGTCGAATGGAAGTCGCCCAAACCGCTCGCGGTCGGCTCGCGGATCGCGTTCGTCGCACAGTTCCTCGGTCGGCGGCTCGCGTACACGTACGAGGTGAAGGAGCTCGTCCCGGACGAGCGGCTGGTGATGAGCACGAGCGAGGGCCCCTTTCCGATGGAGACGACCTACGCCTGGGAGGACACAGCCGGCGGCGGCACGAGAATCATGCTCCGGAACCGAGGTGAGCCGTCCGGCTTCTCGAAGCTCGCCGCACCGATGCTGACCGCAGCGATGCGCCGTGCGAATCGCAAGGATCTGGAGCGGCTGAAGGCACTCCTGGAGTCGAGCACCGCTGCGCGACGAGCCTGAGGTCGATTGTGTCGCGCGTTATGGTCGCCAGAACGCGACGGAAGGAGACACATCGTGCACGCTCGTGTGGCGACGTTCGAGGGAGATCCTGCCAACGTTGACGAGGCGATAAGCCGTGTTCGTGGCGAGGTCGACTCCGGGAGTCCACCGCCCGGCCTCGAGAACGTCAAAGGGATGATGATGCTCGTCAACCGCGAGAACGGGAAAGGCATGGGCGTCACGCTCTTCGAGTCCGAGGACGACATGAAGCGCGGTGACGAGGCGCTCAATGCGATGAATCCCGGCGCCGCCGGCCGGCGCACCTCGATCGAGTTCTACGAGGTCGCCATTCAACGAATGATGGAGTAAATAGAGGGTCAGACCTCGCGGTCTGACCCTCTACGGACGCGCCGACGCGGCGGAGGCGCGGTTCCGCCGCGTCCGCGATTCCGGTTGGGGAGATTGCGGCGACTGTTCACTGTCCCTACGGGGTGACACGAACAGACACGTGTGGAGAAGAAGTCACGGTTCTCTTCGTAGTCACATGGCAGGAGGCGTGGTTCCCGGCCAGCGATGACCCGAGGATCACGTGGTCTCCGAGGCCGCGAGCGGCCGGCCGATCAGCCAGTGGTGGCCATGAACTTCGCGCCGTCGATCGCCAGCGTCGCGACGATCTGACCGCCCGGATTCGTGGCGGCACCAGCTCCTTCACTCCGAACGCGCGCTGGTAGAACTCCACCGCGGCCGGCGCATCCCTCGCTGTGAGGACGGGCTCGATCGCCGTCTCGACGCGGTTCACCTTCGTCGTCGTCGCGTCGCCAGGTACTCGCTCTTCGCACGGGTGAAGAAGTCGGGATCGCGCTCGTCCTGCTGGATCAGCCAGTCGACGAACGCGTCGCTGTACTGCGGCGAGCCGAACTTCGGGACGTGCACGAACTCCGGCCGCGACTCCTCCGTGATCCCGTGGACCCGTCGCACGCTGAGGATGTCGAAGGCGTTCACGCTTCGGCCGTCGAGGCGCGCGTTCACCTCGGCGATCACCTCCTTTTGGCGGTGCGGATGCGATCGATCGGGGTCGAGCTGCCCGTACAGCGGCGCATTGGGATCGGTCGTGAGCCGGATCAGTGTCGGGCGCCCTTCTTCGTCGCGCTCGGCGGTCTCGACGACAGCGACCTCCGCGCCGCCGGGTGCGTGCATCACCTGGCGGATGTTCGCGAGCCACTGCTTCCGCGTCGCGTCGAGCTGACGCCTGATGAAGTCCCGGATGTCTTCGCCTTTTGCAGGCTCGCTTCTCGCACCGTGGCGGAAGTACAGGTCTCCGCGCGCGAAGACCACGCGGTCTCGCCCGTCGGTGTCTCGGTAGCGGCCTTGCCGAGCGAAGACGAGCGGCGTGTTCGCGGCGCCGTCGACGACGATCGCGGTCGCCGCCCGGCCACCACGCACGACGTCGTGGAGCTCGAAGCCCTCGAATTCGGGCTCCGCAGCGCGAGCGAGCCGCTCGTGGAGCATTTCCTCGTCCAGGTCGCTCGTGTCCACGACGGCGACGCCTCCGCCGGAGTTGGCGAGTGCGACGACGTCCCGGACGAGCTGGAGCCAGTCCCCCGGAGGGCGCGGGTCGAAGCCCTCGTTCAGGGCGACGCGCTTCGAGCTCCGCCTCGCCTCCGCCGCCCGCCTCAGGAGTCTCGTCGGGTCAGCCACCAGATCCGAATCTAGAGGCTCGTAGGTGGCGCGGCGGGACGAACGGGCGGGCCGACCTAGACCTTTGACGGTCGGGATCGGTGCCCGCGAGGCGCATTGTGATTGCGTGAACGACGATTACGTCGACATCGCGACGAGATACTCAGGCTCGATCAACGTCGCGCTCTTCTGGGACCGGAACAAGGGCGACCTCGTCGTCGTCGCCCACGACCACCTGACGGGCGAGCGGCTCAGGATCCCGGTCGACGCCGACGACGCGGCGGACGTCTACCGCCATCCGTTCGCGTATGCGTCCCGGGGCTCGGTCGCCTCCGCGCGTCGGGCGGGCGCTCGACGGCAGCCGAGCACGCGAGCCTGACGGCTCGGTTGCTTCAGGAGAGGCGACCGCGGGTACGTTCGGCGCCGTGGCCGGATTCACGACGGTCGTCCGCGGTGCGCCGCTCGTAGCCATGCTGGTTCTCGCGGAGGCGAGATCGACGGAACAACACGACGGAGCCGGCCGGGGCGTCAGTGATCTACGTGATGAACGCGGACGGCACCCACGCAACCGTCGTCCGAACGCTCTCGCATCTGTGGCCTGAGGGCGGTGCCCTGCCTGGTCCCCTGATGGGAAGAAGATCCTCTACGGCACCTCCTGCTGGTTCGGCGAGTGCGGCCAACCGCGTACGGGTGCAGCGTCGTTCACGATCAACGCGAACGGCACCGCGCTCCGGCAGGTGACCCATGTGCCCGGCAACGCAGAGCGCGGCTGCTGGTCTCCGAACGGGAAGAAGATCGTCTTGCGGGGAATATGCGCGTCGGTCCCTTCCGCGACATCTACACCGTCGGCGCGAGCCGCTTGGGGCTCCGGCGCCTGACGCACGCTCCCGACCTCGACGCCGGCGATCCGAACTGGGTGAACGAAGCTCCTAGGGGTTCGCCGCTCCGATCTCGGACGTGCAGAAAGCGCAGCGGCGCGCTTCCGTCGGGATCTCGCTCAGACATTCCGGACATTTGCGCGTCGCCTCGTCGACCGGCGGCTCCGTACGTCGGCGGGCCATCAACGCGTTGACCGGCCGGACGACGACGAAGAAGACCGCCGCGGCGATCGTGACGAACGAGATGATCTTGTTGATGAGGTCTCCGTAGAGGAACCGGCTGTTGTGGATGGTGAACGTCAGCGTCGAGAAGTCGTGACTCCCGAAGATGGCGGCGATCAGCGGCGTGATGATGTCCGTGACGAACGCCGTCACGACCGCAGCGAACGCGACGCCGATCACGAAGCCGACGGCGAGGTCGACGACGTTCCCTCGCAGGAGGAACTGCTTGAAGTCCTTCAGAACCTCCGAACGCACGAGCGGGCGGTGCAGCGCGGGTGCATGTTCCACGGCTTCTCCTTTCGGCTGCTGGCGCGGGCGGTGTCTCATACCACTGTTGGCGGCGCGGGTCTAGCGGCGCGCGGACGGAAACGGCCCCACAGGCCATATGGCAAGGTGGCGCCGGCAGCCGATGACCCTCGCGCAACTCTCGATCACCGTCGCCTTGCTCGGCGGGCTGGGGCTCGTCGCGAGCCGGATCGGCCTGTCCGCAATCCCGGCGTACCTCCTGGCGGGCCTCCTGCTGGGGCCGAACGAGCCGAAGGTGCTCAGCCTCATCCGCCCCTCCGAGGTGACGCATTTCGTCGCCGAGATCGGGCTCGTGTTCCTCCTATTCTTCCTCGGCCTCGAGTTCACGCTCGGCCGGCTCGCGCGGAGCAGACGGCACGCGCTCGTCGGCGGCGCGATCGACCTGCTCGCGAACGCCGGCCTCGGCCTCGTCGTCGGCGTGGCGGCGTTCGGAACGACGTTCGCGGCGCTCGTTCTCGCGGCCGCGATCTACGTCTCGTCGAGCGCGATCACGGTCAAGGGGTTGATCGACTTCCGTCGTCTGGCCGACGACGAGACCGACCTCGTCCTCGCGATTCTCGTGGCGGAGGACCTCGCGATCGGGATCGTGCTCGGGTTCGCATCCGGCGGCGGGGGTGCCGCCGGCGCCACGCTCCCCATCGTGGGGAAGGCGATCGCGTTCATCGCCGGTGCGCTGGCGATCTCGAGGTGGCTGAGCGGGGCGATCGGGCGATTCCTCGACTGGTTGCCGCTCGAGTTCTTCCTGCTCGCCGTCTTCGCCTTCCTGTTCGGCGCCGCGGCGTTCGCGCAGGAGCTCGGCCTCTCCGAGGCTGTGGGTGCATTGATGGCAGGCGTCGTCCTGTCCGAGACCACGGTCCGTCAGCAGATCGAGGAGCGCTTCTTCAGCTTCCGCGACGTCTTTGCCGCGCTGTTCTTCTTCGTATTCGGCCTCTCGATCGATGTCGGCAAGATCGGCAGCGTCGGCTGGATCCTCGCCGGGGCGGTGGTCGCCGCGCTGGTCGGGAAGGTGTGCGGTGGTTACCTCGCCGGTGTGGTGGGCGGGCTCACCCGGCGACAGAGCCTCAACGCCGGGATCGCGCTCGTCGCGCACGGCGAGTTCACGATCATCCTCGCGCAGATCGCCAGCGGGAACTCCAAGATCTCCGCGTCGACCCAGAGCAAGCTCGTCGCCTTCGCCGGCCTCTACGTGCTGATCACCGCGACACTCGGCGTCATCCTGATGAAGGAGTCGAAGGCGATCGGACGCCTCGTGTTCCGTCCACCTAAACTCGCTGAGGAGGGCTGAGTATGCCTGTCGATCTTCGAGAGACCCGTCTTCCCGGTGTGGGCACGAAGTTCACGCTCCGGCTCGACGTCGGCGGCCGGCTCGCGATCATCCTCCACAACGACGGGAAGCGCGAGCTGTACTTCTTCCGCCACGCCGCCGACGAGGAGCCCGATGCAGTGATCACTCTCGACGACGACGAGGCTCGCCAGCTCGGTGCCGTGATCGGCGGAGCGTACGAGCGGCCGAAGATCGTCGAGGACCTGGAGATGGCGCTGGGCGAGCTCCAGATCGAATGGGTCCCCGTCCCGGAAGACAGCCCGTGGATCGGACACACGCTCGCCGAGAGCGGCTTCCGAGCGAAGACCGGCGTCACGGTGATCGCGATCCTGCGGGAGCCCGAGCCCGTCACCGGCGCGCAGCCCACGGACGTGATCCAAACGGGAGACACGCTCGTGACCGTGGGGAAGGCCGGGCAGTACGCTGCCTTCCGACGGTTGCTCGCCGGCGAGAAGACGCCGGCCTGATCCTCAAGGCAGGATGAGGTGGCTGTCGCCGAACTCGTGCCAGAGGTAGCCGTGCTCGAGCGCCTCGCGGTAGCACCGGCCGAGGAGCTCCTCGTCGGCGATCGCCGTCAGCATCTGCAGGTGTGACGCCTCCGGTTCGTGCCAGCCGGTGATCAGGCCGTCGACTGCTCGCACCTCGCACTCGCGGCACACGATGTGGCTCGTCCATCCCTCCCCGGCCGCCACGGTCCCGTCCGGGCTTGCGACGGTCTCGAGCGCGCGGACGACCGTGGTGCCGACGCCGATCACACGTCCGCCCCGGCGGCGCACCGCGTTCACGAGCTCCGCGGTCGCCGCCGGAACCCGGAAGCGCTCCGGATAGGGCGGCTCGTCGCGCTCCGGTGACGACACGCCGGTGTGGAGCGTCACGGGAGCGACGTGGATTCCGTGGGCGACGAGCACGGTGATCAGGCCGGCTGTGAATGGGCGCCCGGCGCTGGCCATCTCGGCGCTGCCGGGCTCGAGCGCGTAGACCGTCTGGTACATCGGCAGCGGCCATTCGCGCGGGACGTAGCCGTACCGGATCGGATGTCCGTGCCGCGCCAGGTACTCGAACAGCGGCTCCGGCAGATCGAACCGCGCGAGCCAGAGGCGCCGACCGCCCGCGTACGGCGCGACGATCTCTGCGCGCCCGTCGTCCGGAAGCCGAAGCTCGGCTCCTTCCCGGGCCGCGAGGGACGGCCGCTCGCCGTTTCGGAGCTCGACGACCCACCAGCGCCCGGGGTCGCGGCGTGGGACGGGTGTCGAGAGATGGAGCTCGAGCTGCTGCCCTTCCACACAGTGGACCGGCAACGCGGCCGCAAGTGTCGCGGACGTGTTGATCACGACCACGTCTCCCGGCGCGAGGAACTTCGGCAGCTCGTTGAAACGGGCGTGCGCGATTCGGCGGTCGCGCTTGCCGGCCACCAGCAAGCGCACCTCGTCACGTGCAAGGCCACGCGCCTCGGGCGGCTCGTGGGCTTCGAGCCGCGAAGGAAGCTCGAACTGGAGCGCCGCGCTCATGCCTGCACGCGCACGAGCTCGCGTGCCTGGTAGCGCGCGCTCGGCAGCTCGCCCTCGATCAGCGCGAGGAAGCCAGGCACGCTTTCCTCGGGCGGCGGCCGGTTGGAGATGTCCTCGCCCGGGAAGGCGTCCTGCTGCATCTGTGTGCGCATGTCGCCCGGGTCGACGCAGTACACGCGGAGCTCGGGATGCTCGGCGGCGAAGACACTCGTCAACTGCTCGAGTGCGGCCTTCGACGAGCCGTAACCGCCCCAGCCGGCGTAGGCCTCGACGGCGGCGTCGGACGTGACGTTGACGATGCGCGCATCCTCTGCGAGGTGCGGGAAAGCGAGCTGGACGAGCGCCAGCGGTACCGTCACGTTGATCTCGTACACCCGGCGAAGTTCGTCCAGCGGGTACTCGGCGAGCGGAGGGAGCGGGCTCGGGCCGAGCACGCTTGCGTTGTTGACGATCAGGTCGATGCGGTCGCCGGCGGCCTCGACGAGGGCAAGGCGGTGCCGCTCGTCTGCGACGTCACCCGCGATCGCGACGACGCCGTCCACGCTCGACCAGGCGCGCTCGAGGTCATCGATTCCGCGTGCGTCGACGACCAGGCGCCAGCCTCGCTCGACGAGCGCGCGACCCAGGGCAAGGCCGAGGCCGCGGGAGGCTCCGGTGATGATTGCCTGCATGCCTCCACGGTAGGAACAGTCTGGACCTAGGTGCCATACGGAATTGGACCTAGGACCTCAGCGGCCGCGGCGGCGCGTCGCGTACAACGCCGCTTGGGTGCGGTCGGCCAGCCCGAGCTTCCCGAGCAGGTTGCTGACGTGGGTCTTGGCGGTCTTGTCCGCGATGCCGAGCTCGAGCGCGATTCGCTTGTTCGAGAACCCGCGGCCGATCAGATCGAGGACCTCCCGCTCGCGTGCCGTCAACCTGTCGTAGCTGTGGTCGCGTTGCTCCTCGGCCAGCGTCTCGACGAGGCGCGCGGCGACCGAGGGATCGATCAGCGCCTCGCCGGCCGCGGCGGCCCGAATCGCGCGCGCCAGCTCGTGGGGCTCGGCGTTCTTGAGGAGGTAGCCTGCCGCTCCCGCGCGCATCGCAGGCAGCAGCCTGTCGTCGTCGATGAAGCTCGTCAGGATGATCACTCGCGTCTCCGGGGCGTGCTCCCGCAGTCGCTGCATCGCCTCGACGCCATCGAGCTTGGGCATGACGAGATCCATCAGCACGACCGCCGGTCGAAGCTGCAGCGCGAGCTCCACAGCTTCCGCCCCGTCCGCCGCGTCGCCGACGATCTCGATGCCGTCCTGCAGCTCGAGGAAGCTGCGAAGACCCTCGCGCAGAACCGCGTGATCGTCCGCGATCAGCACCCGGATCGCGTCAGACATCGAGGTGCACCGTCGTCCCTTCGCCCTGCCTCGACCGGATCTCGAGGCGCCCGCCGAGGCGCTGCGCCCGTTCCTCCATCGACGTCAGTCCAAGGCGCCGTGAGCGCACCGCCGTCGCCTGAGGGTCGAAGCCGACGCCGTCGTCCACGACGTCGAGACGCAGCATTCCGTCCTCGGCGGCCAGGCGAACGACGACGCGGCTCGCCTGCGCGTGGCGGAGCGCGTTCTGCATCGCCTCCTGGGCGATCCGGAACACCTCGGCGTCGCGACGTGGATCCGGCTCGAGCTCGAGGTCGCCTTCCATCACGATCTCGGCCGACTGCACACGCCGCAGCACCTCGACGTGCTTGCGCAGCGCACCGCAGAGGCCGTCGCGGGCCAGATCCGGTGGCCGCAGCTCGAAGATCAGCGAGCGGAGCTCGTCGAGCGCCTGACGTGCGATTCCCTGCAGCTTCACCACCTGTTCGCGGGCCGCGTCCGCGTCGCGGTCGAGCAGCGTCGCGGCAGCCTCGGCCGTGAGGACGAGGCTGTACAGCTTCTGACTGACGACGTCATGGAGCTCGAGTGCGAGCCGGTTCCGCTCCGAGACGACCGAGAGCTCGCGGCTCTGCTCATGGAGCTGCGCATTCGTGATCGCAATCGACGCGTGCGCGGCGAGCAGCTCGATCAGCTCCTGGTCGGCCGGGCTGAACTCGGGCTCGCCCGCCTTCTCTGTGAGGTAGAAGGCGCCGATCACGCCGTCCCGCGCGACGATCGGGACGCCGAGGAACGAGTGCATGTCGGGATGTCCCTTCGGCCACCAGCCCTGGAAGCGCGGGTCCTTGTGGATGTCGGCGGCTCGAAACGGCGTCGGCGCCTCGAGGATCGCGCCGAGCATCCCGTGCGTGCGCGGCAGCGGGCCGAGCGACGCGATGAGCTTGTCGCTCATCCCGGACGTCAGGAATGCGCTGAAGCCGCCGTCCTCGTCCGGCACGCCCAGCGCGGCGTAGCGCGCGTCGACGAGCGCTCGCGCGCTGTCGACGAGTCGCTGCAAGACGTCCTCGACAGATGCCTCGGCGCCGATGGCGACGACAGCGTCACTCACCGCTTTCAGTGCTGGGTTCAGCGGCTCCGCCACGACGCTGAAGATACTCCCGCGCCGCCGGCCCGCGGCTCGACCGGTGCGGGGTACGCCGTTGACACGTCCGATGCGCACGGCAACAATCGCGCCGGGGTGACTCGAGGAAGACACGTCGCGGCGCTCGCCGCCGCCGCGGCTCTCAGCGCGCTGTTCGGAGGTCACGCGAGCGCCGCGCGGGCCGCCGGGTCGCAATCGTGCGACAAGTCGGCGTATGCGCTGTCACTGCTATCCCTGACGACACCCCCGCGCGCCGATCTGACGATCCGCATCACCGCGAGGAAGACGGCGTGTGCGCTTCCCCTGGCCCTCCGCAAGGTAGAGGTCACGATCCTCAGCAAAGGGAGCGTGCAGCGACGGCTTCAGGTCGCGGACGTTGCTGCCCCAGGCGCCACCACGACGCTGCGGCTCGGTCGAGTGCTTCGGTATCAGCGCGTCGCGGCGACGATCTCGTTCGATCCCCAGATCAGCCTGCGGGGTCAGACCCGGACGCTGCTCCGGCCCGATCTGGTGCTCAAGGCCGTGAAGGTTCCGCGGACGGTGGTGACCGGCCGGCCGTTCAGCGTCGCCGCGACGATTCGCCAGCGGACCCGCGACCTCGGCATGACGGCGGTCCTGACGGTGGCGGCAGGGCCGACGGTTCTGGTCACTCGTCCCGTGCGAGTTGCGCCGCGCAGGAACGCGGTCTTCAGGCTGCCGACGACGCTGCAGACGCCGGGTCGAACACGGCTCACGGTCACCGTCACGGCCCCGAATCCGATCGAGACCGCGACGCGGAACAACGTTCGGCGCGTCGTCGTCGAGGCGACGGAATTCAAGGTCGTCCCGTCGTCGGTGATCGTGCCGAAGCTGGCCGGGTACGGAAGCCAGTTCAACCACCACGTGTACGCGGCGATCAGCCGTGCCGTCGGCGTCACGGATGAGAACGTCGCAGACATGGAGAGCAAGATGCGAGCGCTGCATCCCGAGTTCTCACGGATCTTCTTCACACCTGCGGCGTTCACCGACCCCGATCGGATGCAGTCGTTCATCCGCACCGTGCTGCTCGCGCAGAGCACGGGGACGACGATCAACATCACGTGGCAGGGCGGCACGCTCGACGTCAAGAGCGGAACGATCCAGAAATTCGCCGACGTCCTGATCGATCTCGTCCAGAACCGCGGCGTCTCGCTCCTGAAGTGGCTCACGCTCCAGAACGAGCCCAACCGCACGCGGATCACGCCCCAGCAGTACGAGGCGCGCTATCGGGAGCTCGACCCGTACATCCAGCAGATCCGCGGGCAGGTGCGGTACATGGGCGGCGACCTCGTGCGCGGCCCCGATGCCGGTCCGCCCAATCAACAGGTGTGGTTCGACTACATGGCGACTCACATGGCCGACATCCTCGACGCGTACTCGATCCACGTGTACTGGGACTTCTGGGACACGCAGAAGCTCGTCGCTCGCCTCACCGAGGTGCGCGCGATCGTCGACGCGCTGCCGAAGGCGGCCCGGAAGCCACTGTACGTGTCCGAGTTCGGCGTGCGCGGGTTGCGGACGTTCAACGGCGTGGCGCAGACCGACCCGGGCGTCTGGACGGACGGAACGCCGATCACGCAGACGAACGTCAGCGCTTTCCAGCACGCCTGGTTCGACATCCTGTCCGCGCGGCTGGGCTACCTCGGGACGTCCAAATGGGATTCCTACTACGCGATGTACGACAACGCGAAGCAGGCGTACTACATGATCGGAGACCCGGCGAGCGGCTGGCCGCTCTTCCCGCTCTACAACTTCTTCCAGCTGATGACCGCGACGGTGAAACGCGACTGGAAGGTCGTCGCCGTCGACTCGGCGCCCGGCGGGACGCGTCTGCTCACGGCCTACGTGGGCTCGAGCGCGCAACGGACGGTCGTCGGGCTCGACACCGCCGGAGCGCAGCTGAACGGCCCGTCGCCGACGTCGGTCTCCTACACGATCGGCGGGCTCCCGCCGTCGCAAACGCTCCGGCTGGCGGTGTGGAATCAGGCCGGTGACGGCCTCGTTCCTCCTGCCGGCACGGTCTCCACGGATGCAGCCGGAGTGGTGACGGTCCCGGTGCCACAACAGAGCGTCTTCGTGTTGACAACGTTGCGCCTCGCCTAGCACCGGCCGTCCACAGGCTGACCGAAATCGCCGTGTCCATCTGCCGTCCGGCTGTGGAAAGCCTGTGGACTCGTCGTTACTCGGTCTTGCTCAGGCGAAAGGTCGCCAGCCGCTCGCGGAGCGTCGATCCGAGGCTCCGTGCCTCGGCGGGTTCCGTTGTCGTCGCCTCCGGTTCGGGCGCGGCGTCCGCTCCGTCCTCCGATTGGTCGGGGTGATCGCGCGCGTGCCAGAGATCGATGTGCAGCCGTTCAACCTCGTCGCTCAGGAGCAGGATGGCTCGCCCGGCGGCACGCACTTCTTCTCGCTCGTCGCGCGTCAGCCCTTCGCCCCAACGTCGCAGCATCGCGAGCTTCTGTTCGTCCAAGCGCTCCGTGATCGTCTCCTCGCGCACGAGCCTATCTCTCTTCCGCCGCAGCTTCCATCGCACAAGCGCCGAGCGACTCGCGCTACGCGAGCTTCAGCGCCTCGACCGGCGCTTCGGGCGCGACGCGCAGGACGTACGTGTCCACGTCGCGGAAGCCGAGCCGCCGATAGACCCGGTGTCCGGAAGGGCTCGCCTGCAGCCACGCGAACTTCGCGCCTGAGCGGAAGCCTTCACGCACAGCCTCCACCGTGATCGCGGCGCCGTAGCCGCGGCCCCGATGCTCCGGCCGTGTCGCGACGCTGAACACGCCAACCGCATCGCCGACCGTGAGTCCGACGCCGGTCGTGACGTCCTCGCGCCCGACGCGACCGAGGTAGTACGCCACGCCGTCGATCTGGGCGACCTCGAGGTCGTAGAGCGGGACGAACAGGTCGGCCGGCACGCCGAATCCCTCGGCGGCGACCGCGAGTGCCTGCGCAAGACCGTCCGCGGTCTCGACCTTGACGAGCTCGAGCTCCGGGGCCGCGACCTCGCGGAGCTCGTCGCGCAGGAGGAGCATCGCGGGCTCCTCCTCTCGCACCATCAGGCCCAGCCGCTCAGCCTCATCGTCCCAGGCCGGCGTTCGGCCCGGCCGTGTTTGCATCGAGTACGGGACTCCGAGCGTCGCGATCTCGGCCAGTGCGCCCTCCAGCGCCGAGGCCGCGGAATCGTCGTCCGGCCAGACGCCGTTGAACGAGGGCACGGGCATCTGCGGGAAGACCGCCCAGAGGTACCCGGGTCGCCGTTCGCAGCGCGCGCCCTCCATGGCGTCGGCGAGGCGCACCCACGCGGCGCAGAGCGCCTCGTGGAGACGCTCGGCCTCGGTCGACTGCGGCGTGATCGAGGTCATCCGTTCCTTCGAGTCTCCCACACCGGTCCCGCCAAGCTCGGCTGGATCAGGGCTCTCTCTGCGAAGACGACCGCGGCCAGCAGCGCTGCCAGCAGCGCGGCGGTCGCAACCGGGGGCACCGCGGTCTCGACCGCAAGCAGCACGAGCACGAGCGCGGACGCGGCGAGCTTCAACGAGACCCCGCGGCGGTGCGGTCCGCCGACCGTCACGCTATGGGTGACGATCAGCGACAGGACGAAGACGACGACTCCGCCGAGGAGCGCGACGCTCGCGCCGGCGCCGAGGTCAGCGTCACCCGCACGCTCGATCAACAAGCGCAGCCCGGCGCTCAGCGCGGCGAGACCCATCAGCAAAGGAAGGTGCGCGTACGAGTAGATGACGACCGACCGCGCGGCGCCGCGCAGCACGACGCTCGCCTGCCGGTCGAAGTACAGCCACCAGACACAGGCGACCGCCGCGAAGCCGAGCGCCGCGCAGGCCGCCGACACGAACCGCCAGTTCGTGTTCGCGGTTTCGATCGCGACGGCCGCCACCGACTCCCCGAGCACGATCAGCGTGAAGAGCGCCCATCGCTCCGGCACGTGGCTCCCGCTCGTCGGCACGCGCCGATGGATGCTCGTCGTGATCGGCGGCAGGCTCAGCTCGAGCATTTGCGCGACCACCCACACGACGTACCGGTACGGCGTCGGGAACGCCAGCGAGACGAGCCAGATCGCGGCGCCAAGCGCGTAGCCGAGGCCGTAAAAGCGGATCAGGTCCCGCGCTTCCGGGACGGCGAACCAGGCTCGGGCGTAGAGCCCGAGCATCAGGGAGCGGAGCACCACGTACGCGACGGCGAAGCCGGCGCTGTGCCTGCCGTGCGCGACGTCGTCGATCTGCACCGCCATCGCGGCGATCGCGAGCATTGCGGCGAAGTACGTGGCGCGAAACGCGAGATCGTCTGTGTCGAAACGCGTCGCGTAGAACGTGAAGCCCTGCCAGGCGACGAAGACCGGGACGAAGAGGGCGGCGAAGCGGAGGAAGCCCCCGGCCGAGTGATCCTCGACCAGGACGCGCGACAACTCCGTGATCGCGACGACGAAGACGACGTCGAAGAAGAGCTCGAGCCA
>OEKB01000272.1_pt10 | contig 23805 bp, 26 predicted proteins | sample 1503171 | NCBI WGS metagenome assembly OEKB01 (sample SAMEA104379580, study PRJEB20068) | metagenome | isolation source: 1998
GTCGGCGGAGCCGGCCGGAACCCGTTGTCGCTGCCCTTGCCATTTGCATTGCCATTCGTGCTCGGCGTCGTCGATTGGCTCGGCGCCGGTGCGTAGTAGCCACCGCTCGAGGACGTCGAGTACGCGCCGCTCATCGCGTACTGCAGGTGGTGGTACGTCCATTTCGACGGCGTGTGCGAGACCGGAAACTCCTTGGGCAACGGGGCGTAGTCGATCGCGCGCTCCATGAAGAGCTTCCAGATCGTCGCCGGGAACGTCGGCCCGGAGACCGCGATCCCGTGCACCGACGTCATCGGGATCTCGCCGCCCGGGTAGCCGATCCACACCGTCGCCTCCAGGCCCGGGATGAAGCCAGAGAACCACGCGTCCGCGTAGCTATCCGTCGTCCCGGTCTTCCCCGCGGAGAGCTTCCCGAAGTACGCGCCGATGCCCGTGCCGGACGTCATGTTCTCCTCGAGGATGCGCGTCACCTCGGCGGCGACCCAGTCCGCGATCACGCGCTTGCGCTGCGGTGTCCCCCAGCCGGCGTCCTTGTCCACCTTCCCGCCGGGGAGCACCACCTTCCTGATCGCCATCGGCTTCGAATAGATCCCGCCTGCGGCGATCGTCGTGTACGCAGACGCCATGTCCATCGGTGTCACGGACATCGCACCGAGCCCCATCGCCGGCACGTACGCGCCGTCCGTGGTGTGGAGGTCGGTCTGGACGCCGAGCCGGCGCGCCATTTCCGCGATGTTCTGGGGACCCACGTCGAGACTAAGTCGCGCGTACACGGTGTTGTCGGAGCGAAGCGTGCCGCGCTCGATCGAGGTCGCGCCGATGTACGTGTGGTCGTACGTCTGCGGACACCAGGCGGTGGGTGGGTTCGCGGAGCACGACCCGGTGCCGGTGGGGTTGTACTCGAACGGCGCGGAGAGATATGTCGTCGACGGGCTGATCCCCTGGGAGATCGCCGTCGCGAGCACGATCATCTTGAACGTCGAGCCCGGCTGGCGATGGGCCGAGGAGAGGAAGTTGACCTGATTCTTCGTGTTCCCCGGGGTCACCTCCGTCATCGCGCGGATCGCACCCGTCTGCGGGTTGATGGAGACGATCGCCGCCGCCGGGTCGGTCTTGTAGTAGAGCGTGTTCCTGATCGCCTGAGCGGCGAAGCGCTGCAGGCGCGGGTCGATCGTCGTGTACACCTTGAGCCCGCCCGACCGGACCGTGTTCGAGCCGTACTGCTTCTGCAGCTGGGCTTCGACGTACGAGAAGAAGTACGGCTCCCGGATCCGCGTGTACACGCGTCCGGGCTTCAGGTGGAGGTTCCTCTGATGCAGGGCAGCCGCGTATTGCGTCGAGGTGATGTCGCCGTTCTCCAGCATCGCGCGTAAGACCTCGTCGCGGCGCGCGAGCGCCGCAGCGGGCCGATGGAACGGGTCGTAGTCCGTGGGCGCTTGCGGCAGACCCGCGAGCAGCGCGGCCTGCGTCAGCGTCAGGTTCTTTGCGTGCTTCGAGAAATACGTCTGCGCCGCGGCCTCGATCCCGTACGCGTGGTTCCCGAAGAAGACCTGGTTCATGTAGGCCGTGAGAATCCAGCGCTTCGACTTTTCGCGCGCAAGCTTCATCGCAAGGCACGCCTCCGTCGCCTTGCGCCCGAACGTTTGCGAGGGCTTCTTGATGTAGAGGTTGCGCGCGAGCTGCTGCGTGATCGTCGAGCCGCCCTGCACGACGTGGCCTGCGCGAATGTCCGCGAAGAGCGCGCGCACAATGCCGGGATAGTCGAGCGCGCCGTGCTCCCAGAAGCGCCGGTCCTCGACCGCCACCGTCGCTCTCGGGACCCACGGGCTCATCTGCCTGATGCTCACCGGCTCGCGGTTCTTCTCCGCCGGAATCGATCCGAGCAACGAGCCGTCGGCCGCGTAGATGAACGAGTTCTGGCCGACCTCGACCGGGCGCAGCGTGTTGAGGTTGCAACTCGACATCCAGATCGCGGCCCCCGTGAACCCGCTCGCAACCAGGAGCACGAGGAAGCCGACGATCCCTCCGACGACCAGACGAGTGAACCGCTTGTGCCGGGCCTGCCTGCGTTCCCGGCGCCGGCGGCGCAGGCGGAGCTCGAGGACCGGGTCCGCCGCCGGGCGACGGGCTCGGCCTCGACTGGAGGGGCTCATGCGAACACGCCCTCCGCCCGTAGCGCACGATGGGCGCGCAGACGGAGCTCACGCTCGATCTCGTCCGCCTCCTCCTGGCTCGCCGCCTGCTTGCGCACGACCACGCTCGCGTTGACGGCCAGATCGCTGACGAAGACCTCGCTCTCCGTCGACGCGCGGAGACGGTCCACGATTGATTCGAGGTCAGCGGTGAGAGGAACCTGCACGGTGATCTCGGCGACCTTCTCCCGACTTCGAATCGTGGAGTTGCGGATCGTATCCGAGGCGAGCTTCTCGTTCGGGATCACAAGACGGTCACCGTTCTCCGTTCGGACGAACGTGTAGATGAGACCGATCTCCTCGACGACGCCCTGCGTGCCCTCGACCGTCACCTCGTCGCCGAGCCGGACCGGCTGCGTGAACGCGATCAGCAATCCGGCGACGAAGTTGCCGAGCGTCCGCTGCGAGGCGAAGCCCACGACGATTCCGACCACGGCCGAGGAGGCGAGCAGCCCGCCGGCGACCGCGCGAACCTGCGGGATCACGAGCAGCGCGGAGAGGCTGCCGACGACAATGATCGCCGTCGTCACGCTGCGGCGAAGCACGCGGTAGCGCGTCATGGCCTCGGAGGACAGCTGCCTGCGCGCGATCCGCCGGTCGGTCAGGCGCGCGACCACGATCGTCACGAGGAGAACGACGGCGACGACGATCAGCCGGTGCCAGAGCGGCATGACCGGTCATTCGACGGCATCGCTTGCGCTCCTCAGTCGAAGGGCAACGAGCGGCGACCTGCGAACCCCTCGTCGACCCCGTGCCAGAACGCGACCTCGGGCTCTCCGACCTTCCAGCAGAGGAGCACGACCTCTTCGCCGTGGCGGGCTGGGAAGTCGAGCAGCCCCTCGTCGAGGCTCTTCACCTCGACGCCCGCTGCGTTGATCTTCTGGACGCACTCGGCAATGCCGTCCGCGGCTCGAACCATGTCCTCTGCCGCTTCCCTCACCTCGCCGGGCGACAGGTCCCCGCCGTTCCCTGCAATCCGCGTCACGAGCGCTGCCTGCCGTTTCTGCGCCTCCATCAGCACGCGCTTGTGCGCGACCATTTGCTCTGCGAGCGGCCGCAACTCGTCGAGCGCGGCGTTGGCGTCGTCCGGTGTGAAGAAGCGCTCCATGCGTGGGCTTGGCCGTATGATCACGGCTGCCGTGGGCGTCGGTCAAAGGCTTCGAGAAGACCGCGCTGAGCGGCGCGACCTGCACGTCGTGCGCGCACGGAGCCCGGCGGTCGGAATCTTCCTCTGGAGCCGCGCCGCGATCTGGCTCGCCGCGATCTTCTCGTTCCTCTGGTTCGAGCCGAACCGGCATCCGAACGCCGACCGCTGGGACTCGCCGCTGCTGCACGACCTCGGCTACGCGACCGACGTCTGGGCGCGATGGGACAGCGTGTTCTTCCTTGGCATCGCCGAACACGGCTACGACAAGGCATCTGCGGCGTTCGGCCCGCTCTACCCGGGAGTCGTCTGGGTCGTCGGACAGATCTTCTTCGGGCACTACGTGATCGCCGGCATCATCGTCTCGCTGTCGGCGGCGCTCGGCTCGTTCCTCCTCTTGCACAGAATCGCCGAGGAACGGCTCGGCGCAGACGGCGCGCGCCGCGCCGTGCTCTACCTCGCCGTCTTCCCCACGGCGCTCTTCCTGCAGGCCGTGTACAGCGAGTCGCTGTTCCTCGTGCTCGCACTGGCAGCGTTCGTGCTCGCCGAGCGCCGGCGATTCGCAGCGGCAGGAATGATCGCCGGGCTCGCGATCCTCACGCGGATCGTCGGCGTCGCCCTCCTTCCCGCGCTCGGTCTGATGGCGTGGCGAGATCGCGACCGCACACGTTCGCTGGCGCGGCTCGCGCTCTCGCTCCCCATAGCCGCCGTGTATCCGCTGCTCCTCTGGCAGCAGCTCGGCGATCCGTGGGCGTTCGCGCACGCTCAGGATCGCTGGCACCGGCACTTCAGCTACGCCGGGCCCCTGGGAGGAATCTGGGACGCACTCGTCCGCTGGACGCCGTCGGGCGCGGGCGTGAACCACGCGGTCGCCGTCAACGCAGAGGACCTCGCCTTCCTGCTCCTACTTGTGCCGCTGATCGTCGTCGCCTGGCGCCGGTTCGGTGCGCCCTACGGCCTCTTCGCCGCGCTCAGCCTCGCAATCCCGCTCAGCTATCCCAGCTCGCGCTGGCCGTTGCTCTCGTTGCCGCGCTTCGCGCTCGTCATGTTTCCCTGCCTGCTCGCGCTCGCGGCTCTCGGCGGCCGGCCGCGCGTCCACACGGCGATCGTTGCCTGCAGCTCCCTGTTCCTCGGAGTCGCGGTCGTGCAGTGGGCGCTGTGGCAGTGGGTCGCGTGAGAGCGACTGCGCTCGACGCGGTCACGGTCGACGCGCACGGGACCTTGCTGACCCTCACCGACCCGGCACCCCGGCTGCAGCAGCTTCTCCCCGAGTACGAGCACGATGCGATCGAGCGCGCGTTCACGAGGGAGGCGGCGTACTACCGGGAGCACGCCGGTCGAGGTCGCGATGCGGCGACGCTTCGCGAACTGCGTGAAGACTGCGTGGGCGTCTTCAACGGTGCCCTCGGATCCTCGCTCTCGGCCGACGACTACGTGGGTGCCTTGCATTTCGAAGTGCTTCCCAGTGTCGGCGGGTCGCTCGAGCGCCTGCGCGCGCTCGGACTCAGCCTCGCCGTCGTCGCGAACTGGGACTACAGCCTTCACGAGCGTCTCGCGGAGCTCGGGCTTGCACACTTCTTCGCAGCCGTCGTGCCCGCGGCCGGCAAACCGTCGCCCGACGGGATTCGGCGCGCACTCGACGAACTCGCCGTCGAACCCGCGCGGACGTTGCATGTCGGCGACGACGAGACCGACGAGCGGGCGGCCCGCGCAGCCGGCGTCGCGTTCGCGTACGCGCCTCTGCCAAGGGTCGTGGCACGGCTCGCGTGAGAACGCCACTCGTCCTGTGGACGTCGTTCGTCGTGGCGTTCGCCTCGCTGAGCTACGCGGACCGGTGGACGAGCGGCAAGCCACCCAAGGACGTCCTCTACAGATGGAGCACCCTCGCCGGGTTCCTCGCCCAGTACTTCGTGATCGCGCTGATCGTCTGGGGAATCGCAGGCCTGGGTCGGCGCGCCGACCTCCTGGCGCTTCGTCGGCCGACATCGTGGAGTCGTGCCGCAAAGATCGGCGTGGCGATCGTGATCGGGATGATCGTGCTCACCGGGATTCTCACCCCGTTGCTTCATCCGGGCCGCGAGCAGGGGCTCACGCCGAACCGCTGGGAGCCCGCCCACGCCGGTGCGTACATCGCGAACGGCATCGCGATCGCCGTCGTCGCGCCGGCAATCGAAGAGCTCGCCTTTCGTGGGCTCGGCTTCTCCCTCCTTCGCCCCTACGGGGAGTGGACGGCCATCCTCCTCGTCGGACTCCTGTTCGGGCTCGCCCACGGCCTCGTCGAGGCTCTGCCGCTTCTCGCCGCGTTCGGGAGCGGGCTCGCGTATCTCCGTAGCCGCGTCGACAGCGTGTACCCGGGAATGATCGTTCACGGCGCCTTCAACGCCGCGTCGCTCGTGTTCGCGGTGACCCACTAGGCAACTATCCTGCGCCGCATGCGGCGCTTTCTCGTCCTCACGGTCGCGCTTCTGGGCTTCAACGCCACGGCCGCAGCAGCCCCGCCCGACATCGCCGTGCAGGCGTCCGCGACCGACGGGGCGGCACCTCTGGCCGTGACGTTCACGGCGACCGGTGACGCGCAGTCCTTCCACTGGGATTTCGGGGACGGGAGCAGCGCCGACGGCCAATCAGCCCAGCACACGTACAAGGCCGGACGCTGGAACGCGACGCTGACGGCGGGATCGGCGGAAGGAGACACGGTCACCAAGACGCTCGCGATCACCGCCCGCGGCATCACCCTGGGCGGCCCGAGACGCGTTCCTTACCGACAGCTCGCCACGTTTCGCGGTGCTGTGATTCCCGCGGAGAGGAACACGGCGGTCACGCTCGTCGCCCCGGGAATCCGGCGGCACGCGCGGACGCGGGCCAACGGCACGTTCGCAATCAGCGCGCGTCTCACGCGTCCAGGAGTGGTCGCCGCGCGCGCGAGCGTCGCGACGAGCGTCGGGTTCAACGTCATGCTCGTGCCACAGCTTCAAGCTCGGCTGGCCGGAAGTCCCGCCCGCGGCAGCCGCCTCTTCCTCGTCGCAGCCATCCGGCCGAGCAGCGCGGGTCGCCTCGCCGTCACGCTCTCGCGCGGCGGCACCACGTTGCTCGACAACACCTATGGCCCGTCGGTCCGCATCAAGCTCGATACCCGGAAGCTGACGACGTATCGAATCCGGGTCCGCGTCGAGCCGAACGAGGGGTTCACCGGAGCGGTACGGTTCGTCCGCACGTCGATCGTCTTCCCGCAACTCGCGCTCGGCGCCCGGGGGCCGGCGGTCGTCGAGCTCGAGCAACGCCTCCACGAGCTGCACTACGCTGCGCCGCCCACGGCCGTGTTCGACAGTCGACTCCTCGACGCCGTCTACGCGTTCCAGAAGGTTCAAGGGCTTCCGCGGACCGGAGTGGTGGACGCGGCGATGTGGCAGCGTCTCGGTGCGCCCCGGATCGCCAACCCTCGCTACGCGGAGCCCGCGAGCCACGTGGAGATCGACAAGCCGCATCAAGTGCTCTATGTCGTCCGCGGAAGCCGCGTCGCGAAGATCGTTCCCGTCTCAACTGCGGGGTTGCCCGGGAAGTTCACCCCGGTCGGGCGGTTCTCGATCTACCGGAAGGTGACCGGGTTCGACCCCAGTCCGCTCGGGACGCTGTACGACCCGATGTACTTCACCGGCGGCTATGCGATTCACGGCAATCCGTCCGTTCCGCCCTACCCCGCGAGCCACGGCTGCGTGCGCGTCCCGATGTGGCTCGCGCCGGAGCTCTACGCGACGAATCCTTACGGCGAGACGGTCTACGTCTACTAGCGCCGCGCTCGCGGCGACACTCGTCCTCGCCGGGTGCGGCGGTACGAAGGCGATTCCGTACAGTGACATCAGCGCGCAGCTGCATCCCGTCGAGTTTCCGCGCCTGGTCCGTGAGATCTTCCGCACGCGTGGAGCGTTCTCCAAGTACCTGCACGAGGTCATGCCCGGCCGAGCGCCGAAGGTGCCGCCGATCGACTTCTCTCGCCGTGAGGCGATCCTGATCGCCTCCGGCCCGCGTTCGAGCACCGGCTACTCGCTGCACGTGGTGAGCGTTCGTGAGACGAACGACCGCGTCGCTGTCACGGTGCGAGAGGACACCCCGTCGCTCGGCGAACCGGTGGTGGCCCGGATCACGTATCCGTTTCGCCTGATCACGATCCCGAAGAATCCCAAGTCGCTCTTTCTGCACTTCGTGGGCCGTCCGTGAGCGAGCCGCAGATCAGACGCCTACGCGAGCAGATCGCCGAACGTGACCTCGCGATTCTCCAGGCGGTGAACGCGCGCCTGCGGCTCGTCGCCGAGCTCAAGGAGCTGAAGCGGCGAGAGGGCATCGACTTCGTCGACCGCGAGCAGGAGGAGCACCTGCTGCGCGCGCTCGACGATGCCAACGAGGGCCCGCTCTCACCCGAGGGCGTGCGAACGCTCTTCGAGGAACTCCTAGCGCTGACGAAACGCGAGCTGCCCTAACCCGGGCGCGGTCGCACTGCTACGGCTGCTCTTCGTCCTCGACGGCGAACTCGTCAGGCGTCACGTGGTCGAGGAACTGCTTGAACTTGGAGACCTCGCGCTCGAGGTCTTCCTGGTTGATCTCGTCCCCTTCGAACTCGATCGCCGACTCTTCGATCACCTCGTCGGCGGCGAAGATCGGCGCATCGGCCCGAATCGCGAGCGCGATCGCATCCGAAGGGCGCGAGTCGATCTCCACTTCCGAGCCGTCCTGCTGCACGGTGATCTGCGCGTAGAACGTGTTCTCGCGGAGCTCCGTGACCGTGATCCGCGTCACTTGCGCGCCGAGCTGGTCGAGCATGTCCGTCACGAGGTCATGGGTCATCGGCCGCGGAGTGGATGCGCTCTGCAGCTTCATGAGAATCGCCGCGGCCTCCGGATGGCCGATCCAGATCGGCAGGAACTTGTTGCCGTCGGCGGTCTTCAGGAGCACGATCGGCTGCTTCCCGACCAGATCGAAGCTCACGCCGTAAATGTGCATCTCTTGCATGCGCGAGTGGCCTCGAAGTGATGTTAGCTCAGCGGCTCCGCCTCAAACCTCAGCCTGAAGGGGGCTCTTCGCCCACGAGTCTGACCGGCACCGAGACGACGTCACCGGTCTCCGGATCCTCCAGCTCGGCCCGCCGATCGGGGACGCTCATCGGCTCGAGCCCGCGCAGCACGTAGCTCTTTCCCTCATAGATGACCAGGTCGCCGATCTTCATTGCCGCAGGTGTTACGAGGACGGATCTCCGCACGGGCGACATCGGCATGCACGGGCTCTCCGCCGATCCCTGCCCCGAGTGAGCCGACCGGCTCGACCGGGCTAGGCTGCGCCCCGTGTCGCCGGCACGTCACGCGATCGCCGTTGCGAGCGGCAAGGGAGGCGTCGGGAAGTCGACCGTCGCCCTGAACCTCGCACTCGCGCTCCGTGAGGAGGGGGCGAGGGTCGGCATCCTGGATGCTGATCTCTACGGCCCCGACATTCCGCTGATGGTGAACCTCAAGCGAGATGGCCCTCTTGCGCGGTGGGACCTGTGGCGTGGCGGTGACGTTCGCCTGGAGCCCGTCGAGCGGTACGGGCTCAAGCTGATGTCCGTCGGATTCCTGCTCGGAGAGCACCAGTCACTCCCGTTCAACGCCCAGTCACTCGTCTTCGCGCTCCGGCAGTTCCTCGGCGGCACCGACTGGGGCGAGCTCGACTACCTCGTCATCGACCTCCCGCCTGGAACGGCGGATCTGCAAGAACAGGTGACACAGGTGCTCCAGCTCTCGGGCGCGGTGATTGTTGTGGGGCCGCAGGATGCAGCGCATCTCGACGCGAAGCGCGTGGTCGAGTTGTTCCGCCTCCGCCGAGTTCGCGTGCTCGGCGGCGTGGAGAACATGGGCGGGCTCGTCTGCCCCCACTGCGGGGAGACCATCGACGTCTTTCCGCGCGTCGCCGAGGAGCGGGCGATCTGGAAGCTCGGCGTCCGCCGACTCGCGGCGCTTCCGCTCGACCCGGTCGCGGCCGGGAACGGACGCGGACCCTTGCTCGTCGTGCACCCGGCCAGCGCCCAGGCGGAACGCTTTCGGCAGCTCGCCCGCGACGTCAGCGCCGCACTGAGTGGTTAGCGGTCGATCAGCTGCTGCTCGGCGAGATCGCGCAGGCTCACAATCCCGACCGCCCGCTCGCCGTCGACGACGGGTAGATGCCGAAAGCCGTGCTCGATCATCGTGCGGCCCGCCTCTTCGACGGACGTGTCCGGAGTGGCCGTGATCGGATCGGCCGTCATCCACTCGCGGACACGTGCCTCGCTCGAGTGGATGCGATCGGCAACGGCCCGCATGATGTCCCGCTCCGAGAGGATCCCGATCATGCGGCCGAAGTCGGAGACGATTACGGCGCCGGTCCCGCGCTCGGTCATCTTCGCCGCGGCCTCGCCGAGCGTGTCCTCGGGCGCGACTGTGAGGACGTCGGTCGTCATCAGGTCGCCGATGTTCGCCACGCGGGCGAGCATAGGGAAAGGCGCCGCTACAATCCAGAGCCCCGGGCGATTAGCTCAGTTGGTTAGAGCGCCGCTCTGATAAGGCGGAGGTCCGTGGTTCGAGTCCACGATCGCCCATGAGCGCCCCACGCGCGCAGCTGCCCATGCGGGCGCGGGCGGCGGGCTCTTTCCTGCGCACTCCGCGGAGGTGCTTCGCCGGCCGCTACGACGCTCCGCTCGTCGCCCCCGGGCCTTCGCGCCCTATCCTCCGAGCCCCTGACGCGTTAGCGTCGAATGCTAGTGGCCGGCTTCCTTGTTGCGGCAGTCGCGCTCTTCATCACGGCTGGACTCGTCGCCACGCTGCTCCGCCTGCCCGGTTGCGCCACTTGGTTGGCGTGCACGTACCTCGCCGCAGCGACCGAGATCGTCCTGATCGGCGAGGCAGCGTCTCTCGCCGATTCGATCGGCCGGCTCGCGTACGCGATCGGCGAAGCCGTCGCGCTTGTCGGCGCTGTCGCCCTCTGGCACGTGCGCGGCCGGCCACGGCCGCCGCTGATGCCGTGGCCGCGATTCGTCCTGCGACGCGACGGCGCAATCGCAGCGTTCGGCGTGATCGTCGCAGCGACGTTCGCCTACGAGCTCGTCGTCGGCGTGACAACGCCGCCCAACAACTGGGACGCGATGCACGAGCATCTCGCCCGGGTGGGCGCGTGGCTCCACCAGGACTCGCTCGCGTACTTCCCGACGCACAACGCGATCGAGAACACCTATCCGCCGAACGCCGAGCTGCTCGTGCTCTGGACGTTCGTGCTGGCAGGCCGCGACACGTTCGCGTCGATGCCCCAGCTCGCAGCAGAGCTCGCCACGTGCGTCGCCATCTTCGGGATTGCCCGCCGACTGGGCGCGAGCCGCTGCGCTGCGGTGTTTCCGGCACTGGTGTTTCCGACGCTCACGATCGTGGCGCTGGAGTCCGTGACACCGCAGAACGACCTCGTGGAAGCCTCGTTCGTCGCCGTCGCCGTCTTCTTCCTCCTCGGCCGCACACGGCAGGAGACCATCCTCGCGGGCATTGCCCTCGGCCTCGCAGCAGGCACGAAGCTGACGTTCGCGTTCGCGGCACCTGCACTCGCTCTGATCGCCCTCGCCGCACTCCCGCGTCGTCGCCTCGCGCTGTTCGCGGTTGCGACCGTTGTCGGCATCGGAACGCTCGGCGCCTACGCGTACGCGCAGAACCTGATCCGAACGGACAGTATTCTCGGCACCTCATACGAGGCCGGGCACCTCCGTCCGGACGTCACGTTCGGCGGCACGGCGTCGACGGGGGCACGGGTCGTCTACAGGCTCGGCGACCTGTCGGGCTGGCACGTCCCCGGCTCGTGGCTGGAGCACGTGTCCGGCGTCGGGAAACGCGTGTTCTCCACGTTCGGCATTCCGGCGAACCCACCGGAAGCGACGACGCAAGAGACATTCCAGTTCTCCTGGCGGATCGGCACGGCAGTCAGCGAGGACGCCTCTGGCTTCGGCCCGCTCGGGCTTCTCGTTGCGATTCCGCTCTCGATCGGCTTCGCCGTTGCATGGGCGCTCCGTCGTACCAACCGTCTCTGCGGCACCCTCGCACTCGCCTTGCCGATCTACGTCGTCGCGCTGGCGCTCGGAACGCGATGGAACAGCTACGTGGGCAGGTTCCTCATCACCGCAATCGCCCTCGTACTCCCGCTCGCAGGAGTGCTCGGCCGTCGCTGGCGCGTTGCTGCCCTGTTCGTCGGCGCCATCGGAGTCGGGACGGTCGGTGTGGCACACGCCTTCAATCCGTCCAAGCCGACCGGTCTCGAGCGACATGACCCGATCTGGTCGATGACGCGGCCCGAGGCGCAGTCGCTTCGGCGCGAAGACCTGGAACCCGTCCTCAGCGCCGTCGCCGGAGTACCCGAAGACGCACGCGTAGGTGTCGACCTCGACCGGCTGGACTGGGAGTACCCGCTCTACGGCCCGAAGTTGAAACGTCGTCTCGTCTGGCTCCCCAGCCATGAGCCGCTCGACCGTGCGAACGAGCTGGGCCTGCACTGGGCCGTGCTCGGAAACGGCGTACGGGTGCCTCCGATCGGCGCGACGTGGTGCGTGCGAACGTTTCCCGCCAGCGACTGGAAGCTGCTCGTCCGGCACCGTCCCTGCACGTTTTGAAGGCACCCGCCTCGCAGCGGTCCAGCGTCAATGGAGCCGATGTGTGCGCTGGACGTATTCCTCGACCGCGAGCAGGAAGGCGTTGTCGCTCGCGAGCTCCTGAAGGGTCCCCTTCGTCTCGTCGTCCAGATCGTCGTCGTGCGCGAGTTCCTTGAGGAACGACGTCATCTCGCCGCGCTGCGACATCGCCGCCATCCTGAGGAAGATCTGCCTCGCCTCGGCGTCTTGCGAGATCGCTTCGAGTGACTCGAGGTCCTGGAGCCAGTGGCTCAGCATCGCACCCGTTCAACGCCGCCGTCCGACGTCGGGATACGGCCGGCCTGACGGTGGCGTTGACGTCAGCTCAGGGCGCGGCTGCTTCCAGCGCCTCGACGAGCTCCGCGAGCTCGGTCTCGTCGGCGAACGGGATCTCCAGCCGGCCGCCCGAGATGCGGCTGGAGAATCCGGTGATGCGATCGGCAGCCGCCTTCGCCCGCGCCGCGAGCTCCGGGTCGACCCTTGCCGCCTGACGGCGAGGCTTCGTCTTCGCGCCGGCCCAGCGCGCAGCTCGCTCCGCCGCGCGAACCGAGAGACCCTTCTGCACGATTGCGCGAGCCAGCTTCCGCCGCCCCTCGTGATCCGGCACGGCGAGAACAGCGCGGGCATGCCCCTCCGTCAGCTGGCGCCGCTCGATCATCCCGAGCACGTCCTCCGGCAGCTCGAGCAACCGGACGGTGTTCGACACCGCCGGCTTCGACTTGCCGACCTTCTCGGCCACATCGCCGAGGGAAAGCGAGAACTCGTCGAGGAGCACTGCGTACGCGCGCGCCTGCTCCACCGGCGAAAGGTTCTCGCGCGCGACGTTCTCGATGAGGCCGAGGAGGAGCGTCTCACGGTCGTCCGCTTCGCGGATGACCGCGGGCACTGTCTTCAGACCGGCCTCCCGTGCCGCGCGCCAGCGCCGCTCACCGGCGATCAGCTCCCAGCCGCCGGCCGGGCGGGATCGAACGAGCACCGGCTGAACAACGCCCTGCGCTCGAACGGACTCGGCCAGACCGTTCTGCGCGTCCGAGTCGAACCGCTTGCGCGGCTGGCGCGGGTTCGCGTGGATCGCGTCCACCGGCAGCTCTGTGAGCTCGCCGGCCGCCGCGCCCCCGAGCAGCACCTCGAAGCCCCGGCCGAGGCCCTTTCGGTCAGGCGCGATCGACAAGCTCCATCGCCAGCTTCCAGTAGGCGTCCGCGCCGCGAGAGCGACGGTCGTACGCGATTGCAGGGAGCCCGTAGCTCGGTGCTTCGGCGAGTCGAACCGAGCGTGGCACCGCAGTCTTGAACACGAGGTCGCCGAAATGACGCCGGACCTCTCCCTCGACGTCCGCCGACAGCCGCGTGCGCCCGTCGACCATCGTCACGAGCACCCCGCCGATCGCGAGCCTGGGATTCAGCCGCGCCTTCACGAGGTTCACCGACCGGACGAGCTGCGACAGACCCTCGAGCGCGTAGTACTCCGCCTGGACCGGGATGAGGACCCGGTCGGCGGCCGCGAGCGCGTTCACAGTCAACGGCCCGAAGGCGGGCGGACAGTCGACGAAGACGAAGGAGTACGCGCTCACACCGGCGGCGATCGCCTGGCGGAGATACGTCTCGCCGTCTCCACGCTGGGCCAGCTCGATCGCCGCGCCGGCAAGCTCCGGCTTGGCCGGAACGAGATGCAGATTCGGAAACTTCGTCTGCCGCACGAGCTCTCCCAGCGGCGCACCGTCGAGGAGATCGTACGTCGAGCTCCCGTTAGGGCGCTCACCGAGACCGGAGGTCGCATTCGCCTGCGGATCGAGGTCGATCACGAGCGCCGGCTCACCCGCTTCGGCGAGGCACGCCGCCAGATTGATCGCGGTCGTCGTCTTCCCGACGCCGCCCTTCTGGTTCGCAAGCGCGTAGATCCGGGGCGCCACGGAGGCAGAGTACTCAGGCCGACGGACCGCGCCGCGCGAGAGCCAAACCCGGCCCTGCCTCGCCGGGCCACGTCTGGGGACTGTCACCAGCCATGTCCCGAGCAGACGTGGGCGTCGCGTCAAAGAAGTGGGTCGATTCGTCCACAGGATCAGGCGAGCGGGCGCTTGCGCGCGACGCCGGTGCGGCGCGGAAACCCCGGCGGCGTCGGGCCTCGCTTGCGCAGGACGAGGAAACCGCTCGGGCTGTCGACCGGGTCCGCTGCCAACTGCTCGGCGGCGCGTTTCACGCGGTCCCGATCGGCGCTCGGCCCCACCCAGAGGATGGCGGCCCCGCCGGCTCGCACCAGCGGCAGACACCACTCGGCCGCGACGGGCGGGGCGGCAAGGGCTTTCGCGACCGCAACTCCGTAGACATCGGTCGCGTGCTCCTCCGCGCGACCCTGAACAACCCGAGCGTTCGCGGGCGCCCAACAGCGGAGAAAGTCGCACTTGCGTCGGTTCGCCTCGAGCAGGGTCACCTGCCGTTCCGGCAACGCGTGCGCGAGCGGAATCCCCGGCACACCGCCGCCCGAGCCCACGTCGACGATCGGCCCATCGAACGAGCGCACGAGCTCTACGCCGCGAAGCGAGTCATCGAGGAGCGCGCGGCGAGCCTCCGCGAGATCGCGGATCGACGTGAGGCCGGGTGTCGTGACGAGCGCGTGCAGCCAGTCGTCAATCAACCGGCGACACGACGACGAACCGGTTCGGCTCCGTCCCCTCGCTCAACGTCTCGACGCCCTCGAATTCCTTCAGGCGCACGTGGACGACCTTGCGCTCCACGGCCGTCATCGGATCGAGCTCGATCCGCTCTCCGCTCTGAACGGCGCGCTGCGCAGACCTGACCGCCAGCGCCTCGAGCGATGCCTGGCGCCGTGCGCGGTAACCGGCTGCATCGATCACGATCTCCTTGCGATCCTCGGGGTGTTGTCGATACACGATCGCGTTCGCGAGATACTGGATGGCGTCGATCGTCTGACCGTGGCGGCCGATGAGCATGCCGAGCTCCCGCCCCACGACGGTGAGCGTGATGCTCTCGTCGTCCTCGAGCACGTTGACGCGACCGGTCACGCCGATCGCATCCACGATGCGCTCGACGAGCTCACGGACCTCGCCGGCGAGGGAGCTCTCGTCTCGAGACTCGACCGAAGCGTCGGCGGACACGGTCGCGACCACACGAGCGGGCGCATACCCCACCCCCAGCAATCCGCGCTCTCCCTCCGTCACGACCTGGAAGCGAACTGCGGACTTGTCGAGGCCCGGTTGCTGTTTCTCCAGCTCACGCAGCGCCGCCCACTTGGCTTCGCCGACCGTCTCTCCGGTCGCCTCGACCTGGAGCTCGCTCACCGCCTGGCTTTCCTCTTCTTCTTTCGCTTGACGCGGCGCGGTTGACCCGTCGGCGCCGGCGTCTTGGGCTGAGGTGCGGCTCCGTCACCGTCAGGCTCAGGGGTCGCGACCTCCTCCTTTGGCGGCGTCCGGGATGTGCGGCGCGGCAGTCCGGGCGGAGGCGTCTTCGGAATGAGCCGTCGCGTGATCAGGCCCTGCCCAACCGTCCAGAGGTTCGTCGTCATCCAGTACAGCACGAGGCCTGTCGGGAAGCGTGCGATCACGAAGATGAACGCGAAGGGGAGGATGTACATCAGGATTCGCTGCGACTGCTGCATCGACCCAGCCATGAAGTACGTCGACGCGAGCTGGCTCGCCACGTAGATGGCAAGGAGGACGTAGCCTGACCAGTGCGACGTCACGTGGGCGGCGATGTTCGGAACGAAGTGAAGCCACGACAGGTCTCCCGGCGGCGGGTGCTTGGAGAAGTTCCGCAGCGTGTAGTACAGGCCGATGAAGATCGGGAACTGCGCCAGCAGCGGCAGGCACGACGCGGCGGGATTGATGTTGTTCTCCTTGTAGAACTTCATCAGCTCCTCGTTGAGCTTCTGCCGGTCGCCCTTGTACTTCTTCTGCAGCTCCTTCATCTGCGGCGCGAAGCGCTGCATGTTCTGCATCGAGTGGATCTGCTTGACGGTGAGCGGAACGAGCAGCATGCGCACGATCACCGTCAGGCCGACGATCGCCCAGGCCCAGGGCAAGCCGATCGAATGCAGCCCGTTCAGGATGTGCCGCAGCAGGTGCTCGAGCGGCTCCAGCAACCCGAGAATCACGTGAACACCCGCTGGTCATGGGCGTAGTCGACACCGCCGCGGCTCCAGGGGTTGCACCTGGCGAGCCGCCACGCAGCCAGCACGGTCCCTTTGAAGAAGCCGAACTCCTTGTAGGCGTCGATCGCGTACTGCGAGCAGGAAGGGTGGTACTTGCACTGCCCGCCCAGGAACCAGCCGAGGGTCAGGCGGTACGTCCAGACGGCGGCGATTCCCGCAAATCGAGGAATACGCTTGACGACCCGCGCTAGATGGGGCCGGCTGCGAGCATCCTCAGCTTGCAGCGACGCGCGAAGGGCGGAGTCTGGGCGGGGTCCGTTCACGCGGCCGCCTTGCTCAGCACCTCGTCGACACGCTCACCGAGCCAGTCGAAGCCGTTCGCCTGGACGGCCTCGGTGAGCCCGGGCTTGGCAATGAGGACGTAGTCCCGATCGGACGGAATCCGCTCGAGCCGTGCGCGCCACACCTCGCGCAGCTGCCGCTTGATTCGATTGCGCATGACGGCATTCCCGAGCGCACGCGGTACGGCGAGTCCCAGGCGAGGCTCCCCGAGATCGTCCTCTCGTTCGAACCAGTACAGAACGAGGAACCGTGTCGACGTCGAGCGGCCGTGACGGTAGACGGCGTCGAAGTCCCGCGACCGAGACAGGCGGTTCCGCTTCTGCACCGCGCGCGTCAGGCCGAGAGGCGCTTCCGGCCCTTCGCGCGACGCCGCTTGAGAATCGCGCGGCCACCGCGCGATGACATGCGCGCACGGAATCCGTGGCGACGCTTTCGCCGGCGCACATTGGGCTGGTAAGTCCGCTTCATGAGGTCGAAGAGGGAGAAAAAATCCCCCAAAAGGGGACGTCGGGAGGCCAGTCTAGCGCAGCGTTCGTACACAGAGTTGTCCACAGCCGAACGTGCTGCAATCGCGACGAAATGTGACACTCGGACATCCTTCGTCCACAGGTGTGGAGAGGCGTGTGGAACCGAGAAAATGCCTGCAAACACGCGGTTATTCATCCCCAGTTTCCACCCGTTGTCGGGCTCTGGCGATGCTGCTAAGCTCGCGCTCCCGCGACCCGGAGAGGAGTGGTACGAGCGGCGTGGAGCGCCCAATCGAGCTGACTGCGGAGACCCTGTGGAACGAGGTAGCCGGTCGGCTCAAGGGGGCGCTCAACGAGACCACGTACCGCACGTGGTTCGCCGAAGCCGAGGGTCGCGAGCTCACGGACGACGCGTTCCTTCTCTCCGTTCCGAACGACTTCACGCGGGAGTGGATCGAAGGCCACTTCCTCGGCCTGATCGGTGCTGCTGTCCGTGACGTCACCGGCCAGGAGCGGCACGTCGGGCTGACCGTCAGCGAGCGCATCCCGGCCGAGCTCCCGACGCTCCTCGAGCCGCCAAGACGCGTGGGCGCGGGCGCCACAGGCGCCGACGCCGGCATGAACCCGAAGTACACCTTCGACCTTTTCGTCATCGGGTCGTCGAACCGCTTCGCGCACGCCGCGGCACTCGCCGTCGCGGAGGCGCCTGCGCAGGCCTACAACCCGCTCTTCATCTACGGCGGCACCGGGCTTGGCAAGACCCACCTGATGCAGGCGATTGCCCAGTACGTCGCAGAGCACTCGAGCGACCTCTCGGTTCGCTACGTCACAAGCGAGACGTTCATGAACGACTTCATCAACTCACTTCGCGACAAGCGGATCGAGGGGTTCAAGCAGCGCTACCGCACGTACGACCTGCTTCTCGTCGACGATGTGCAGTTCTTTGAACACAAAGAGCGGATCCAGGAGGAGTTCTTCCATACGTTCAACTCGCTCTACGAGGCCGGCTCGCAGATCGTCATGTCGAGCGATCGCCCGCCACGAGACATCGCAACGCTCGAGGAACGGCTTCGTTCACGCTTCGAGTGGGGTCTCATCACGGACATCCAGCCGCCTGACCTGGAGACGCGGATCGCGATTCTGCGCAAGAAGGTCAAGACGGACGGCATCCACGTCCCCGATCCGCAGGTACTCTCCTTCGTCGCGTCGCGGATCTCTACGAACATCCGCGAGCTCGAAGGCGCCCTCACCCGCGTGGTCGCATTCTCGTCACTGACAGGGCGCTCGCTCTCGGTCGAGCTCGCCGAGGACGTGCTCAAGGACGTCTTCCCTCAGGGAGAGGCCGTCGAGGTCTCGATCCGCCGTATCCAGGAGCTCGTCTCCGAGCGCTTCCAGCTGACGATGGACGAGCTCTGCGGCGACAAGCGCTCTCAGAACATCGTCTATCCGCGCCAGGTCGCGATGTACCTCTCACGGGAGCTGACGGACTCGTCCCTTCCCAAGATCGGCAAAGAATTCGGCGGCCGGGACCACACCACCGTCATCCATGCGACCTCCAAGATCGCGCGTCTCATCCGTGAGGATAGGTCTGTCTACAACCTTGTGCAGGAACTGACCGCTCGTGTGAAACAGGTTCGCTGAGTGCCCCGCCCTGTCAGTTTCACGCCGTTGTCCCCCGTCTGCATCCCCTGCGAGAATGGCTTGTCCAAACGGGTTCTCCGGGTTGTCCCCGGACCCACAGCGCCTACGACTACAACGAGGTTTTTAAATGATTGAAAGCACCACCATAGGGACGGGGACAGGAATGAAAGTCATCTGTCAGCGAGAGGAGTTGGCGCAGAGACTCGGCGTGGTCTCGAGGGCTGTCTCGACTCGAGCGAGTGTCCAGATCCTGTCGGGCGTGTTGCTTCGTGCCGAGTCGGGGCGCCTCCATCTCGCCGCGACGGACATGGAGCTCTCGCTGCGCTCGTCGCTGGAAGCGCAGGTGGACGGAGAAGGCGCTGTGGTCGTTCCCGGCCGGTTGCTCGTCGACCTCGTCCGACTGCTACCGGCTGATGAAGTGACCTTCGAGCAGCGCCCCGAGGAGGGGGTCGTGCACGTCACGTCCGGGCCGTCCAGCTCGACGCTGCACACCTACGCCGCGGAGGATTTTCCGCGCCTGCCGGATCTCGATGCTGTCGGCACCTTCACCGTCGATCGCGAGGCATTGCTCGAGACCGTTGCCAGAGTTGCGCGGTCCGCTTCGCGTGACGAGTCGCGCCCGGTCTTGACCGGAATCCTCGTCCGGTTCGAGGCCGGCAAGCTCGTGATGGCCGCGACAGACTCGTATCGCCTCTCGGTCAAGGAGACGCCGCTGGAAGGTGAATCGCCGGAACTCGAGGCGATCATTCCCGCGCGCTCTCTCTCCGAGCTTGCCCGGGTCGCCCAGACGGGTGACACGGTGGAGCTGGGTGTCCACGAGAACCAGGTCGTCTTCACTGCGGACGACGTCTGGCTCACGACTCGCCGCATCGACGGCCAGTTCCCGAACTACAAGCAGCTGCTGCCAGAGTCATTCGAGCACGTCGTCCCGATTCCCCGAACCGAGCTGCTCGATGTCGTTCGCCGCGTTGCAGTGATGGCGCAGCGGAACTCGCCGCTTCGCCTTCGCTTCGCTGAGGGTGAGCTGACTGTCTCTGCGCAAACGCAGGACGTTGGTGAGGCACGCGAGTCCATGCCGGTGCAGTTCAGCGGTGAGCCGCTCGAGATCGGCTTCAATGCCGAGTTCTTGCGGGAAGGGATCGAGTCGGTCTCGACTGACGACCTCCAGCTGCGGTTGATCTCACCGCTCCGTCCGGGGTTGATCACCGCCGAGGGCGACGATTTCTGGTACCTGATCATGCCCATCCGTCTCGCCGGGTAAGGCAACGCGAGATGCGGGCGGCAGACGGCAAAGCGACGCCTTAGGCTGATCGTCGAGACGGTCTCGCTGCGCAACATTCGCTCGTACGCGCGTCTCGAGCTTGCGCTGGAGCCCGGTCTGGCGCTCGTTACGGGGGCCAACGGCGCCGGGAAGACAAACCTGCTCGAAGCGTTGCACGTGGGGACACAAGGGTTCTCACCACGGACGCGGGCAGACGCACAACTCGTCCGCTTCGGTGAGGACGCAGGGCGGATCTCGTTGCGGGGCACTCGCGGCGCGTCGGCGGTCGATCTCGAGGTGACGCTCAGGGTCGGCGAGGCAAAACGGGCCAGGGTGAACGCTGCGCCGCTGCGTGCGGCCGAGCAGCTGCGGGGGGAAGTCGCAACGCTCGTCTTCACTCCCGACCGCCTTGCTGTCGTCAAGGGCGGCCCCGCAGTTCGCCGCGCGTATTTCGATCGTGCGCTCGGCCGCCTTTCGCCGGTGCGGGCACAGCTTGCTGCGGACTACGGCGCGGCCGTTGCGCAGCGGAACGCCGCTCTCAGACGGATCGGCGCGGGGTTCTCTTCGCGTGAGGCGCTCTCTCCGTGGACCGAGCGCGTGGTCGAGCTCGGCCGGCAGCTGGTGGAGGCGCGCGAAGCAGTCGTGTCCGTCCTCACGCCGAGGCTCGCTGCTTCGGGGGCGGACTTCGGGCTCGACGAGACCCGGGTGCTCTACGACGGGACTGCCCCGACCGTGCAGGAGCTCGAAGCGCGCGTGGAGCGGGACGTCGAGCGGGGGACAACGGGGCTTGGGCCGCACCTCGACGATTTCCAGATCCTCAGCGGATCGCGCGACCTCCGGACGTTCGGTTCGCAGGGAGAGCAACGGCTCGCCGTGCTGGCGCTCTTGCTCACGGAGGCGGAGCTGATCGCCGATCGCCGCGGATATCCACCGCTGCTGCTCTTGGACGACGTGCTGTCCGAGCTGGATCCGGATCGCCGGCGCGCGCTCGCCCGGCGCGTCTCGGTCGCCGGGCAGACGTTTGTGACGTCGACGACGGCATCTGCGCTTCCGCTCGAACCTGCACAGTTGCTCGAAGTCACGCCGGGAGAGGTCCGGGCCGCGTGATGGAACGCGTCGGGGATGCGGTGGCGCAGGAGCTGTCCCGGTTCGGCGCCGGCTCCCAGCTCGCGGCCGTGGTCGACGCGTGGCCGCGGGCAGTGGGCCCCGAGATCGCACGGAATGCCTGGCCTGCGCGTATCGGTCGCGACGGAACGCTGCACGTCCACACGAGCTCCGCCGCGTGGGCCTTCGAGCTCGGCCACCTCGAAGAGCGTCTGCGAACGTCGCTCGGCGCCGCCACACCGCCTCGTTTTCGCTTCACGGTCGGGCCGCTGCCGGAGCCTGCGAGCTCGCTCGACACCCCATCTCAGGCGCCTGTCGAGCCGTCGGCCGAGCACCGCGCGCGAGCGGCCGAGCTCGTTGCCCGAATCGACGACGAAGACCTTCGCAAAATCGTTGCAAAGGCGGCCGCTGTGAGTCTCGCAAAGGCGGATTCCGACCGTCTGTTCTGGTACCATCAGGAGTGCCCGCAAGCGCCTGGTTTGCAGGGCTTTTTCTATGAGTGAAGCAACGTATACCGCCAAGGACATCACTGTCCTCGAGGGGCTCGAGCCGGTCCGGCTTCGGCCGGGCATGTACATCGGCTCGACCGGCCCGCGAGGTCTGCACCATCTGGTCTACGAGGTCGTCGACAACAGCGTCGACGAGGCGCTCGCCGGCCGGAACGACAGGGTCGAAGTGACGCTTCATCCTGACAACTCCGTGACCGTGCGCGACTACGGATCCGGCATCCCGGTGGATGTGATGGCGGATCAAGGCCAGTCGGCCTTGACCGTCGTATTGACGAAGCTGCACGCCGGGGGCAAGTTCGGCGGCGAGGATGCTGCCTACAAGGTGTCCGGCGGTCTCCACGGCGTCGGCGTCTCGGTCGTCAACGCGCTCTCCGAGTGGCTCATCGCCGAGGTTCGCCGAGGCGGCAAGGTGTACCGCCAGGAGTTCGCGCGCGGTGTCCCTGCCCGTGACGTCGAGGTGGTCGGCAAGACGGAGAAGAACGACACGGGGACGACGATCTCATTTCTTCCCGACGCGGAGGTTTTCGAAGAAGTCGAGCTCTCCGCCGATACGTTAGAGCAGCGTCTCCGTGAGACGGCGTTTCTGACGCGCGGTCTGCGGATCGTGCTCACCGACGAGCGGGCCGGAGGCGAGACCGTGGAGTTCCATTACGAAGGCGGGATCCGCGACTTCGTGGCGCATGTGAACGCGACGAAGGACTCCATCCACAAGCGCATCGCGTACTTCGAAGGCGACAACGAGCAGGGCAACGTCGAGGTCGCGATGCAGTGGAACGGCTCGTACCAGGAGTCCGTCTACACGTTCGCCAACAACATCAACACCCACGAGGGCGGCTCGCATCTCTCCGGCTTCAACGCTGCATTGACACGAACGCTCAATCGCTTTGCGCGTGACCTCAACCTGCTGAAGGAAAAGGAGGAGAATCTCGAGGGCGACGACGTTCGCGAGGGACTCGCTGCGGTCGTCTCCGTGAAGCTGCAGGACCCGCAATTCGAAGGGCAGACAAAGACCAAGCTCGGGAACCCATGGGTCAAGGGGTTCGTGGAGTCGACGGTCAACGCTCGGCTGGCCGAGTTCCTGGAAGAGAACCCGACGGATGCGAAGCAGATCATCCAGAAGGCGATCTCGGCGGCGCGAGCTCGACAGGCGGCGCGCAAGGCCCGTGATCTCACGCGTCGCAAGGGTGCGTTCGCCGGAGACATCGCAAAGAAGTTCGCCGACTGCCAGGTGCGCGACCCTGAGCTCGCGGAGCTGTTCATCGTCGAGGGGAACTCGGCCGGCGGCGCCGCGAAGGACGCGCGCGACAAGTCCAACCAGGCGATCTTGCCGCTCCGGGGGAAGATCATCAACTCGGAGAAGAACCGCATCGACAAGGTCCTGTCCAACTCCGAGATCCAGCTGCTCGTGCAGGTGATTGGGACCGGCATCGGTGAGGAGTTCGATATCGCGAAGCTCCGGTACCACCGGATCATCGTCATGACCGACGCCGACGTCGACGGTGCGCACATCCGTACGCTCGTGCTCACGTTCCTGTACCGGCACATGGAGGAGCTGTTCGAGCGCGGCCACGTCTACATCGCGGTGCCGCCACTCTATCTCGCGCGCTTCGGCAACCAGCAGAACTACCTCGAGAAGGAAGCGCAGCTCGAGGAGCTTCTCGTGCGCGAGCGGTTTGGCAGGCTGGAGGTGGCGGCCCGCGGCGGCTCGCAGGTGAAGCTCACGGAAGCGCGTTACCACCGGTTCGCACGCGCGCTGACTGAGTACCAGGGCTGGGCGGCGCGTCTGCGTTCCGACTTCGGACCGCAAACGGCCGATTTCGTGCTGGCACAGCGCTTGCTCGAGACGGACGCCGGCTCTCCCAAGGAAGCTGCGAAGGCGATCGCCTCTGCCGAGCCGAATGGCTACAAGCTCGATGCGAAGGCCGACGGTGACGCCCTTCGTGTCCGTGTCGTCGAGATCGAGACGAGCGCGACCCAGGACGTCGTCGTTCCGGCCGAACTCTTCACGTCGCCGATCTACGAACGGGTGCGGAAGACGTACGCGCGTCTCGGTGAGATCGTCGGCGGGCTGCCTCCGTTCAACCTGAAGCTGGGCAAGCAGTCGGAAGAGGCGATGACGTTCGAAGCGCTCCGCGACGCTGCGCTCACGCTCGCCAAGAGCGGCATCCAGATCACCCGCTTCAAGGGACTGAGCGAGATGAACGCGCCGGAGCTGTGGGCGACGACGATGGACCCTGCGCAGCGAATGCTCGTCCGCGTGGATGTGGAGGACGCGGCTGCGGCCGACCTCTGGTTCTCGCGCCTCATGGGTGACGAGGTTGAGCCGCGGCGCGAGTTCATCGAGCAGAACGCTGTTGACGTGAAGAACCTTGATGTCTAGT
>OEKB01000080.1_pt1 | contig 23502 bp, 24 predicted proteins | sample 1503171 | NCBI WGS metagenome assembly OEKB01 (sample SAMEA104379580, study PRJEB20068) | metagenome | isolation source: 1998
CAGCGGATCTCGGCGCGCGTCGCCTGCTCGTGCCCGGGCTTGTAGAGCGGGATCCGGATCAGGGCGGATCGGTTGCGCCGCGACCAGGCGACGTAGACCGGCGCCTCGTACCCCGGCACCAGGCGCTTGTACGAGTTGACCCACTGCGCGAACACCGCGCTGATCTCGCGCGCATGCCTGAGCTGGCCGGCGATGAAGGCCTTGCCCGAGTCGGAGAGGTGCCACTGGTCGTCCTCATCGAAGAAGGCGTTGCGGCCGTCCTTGAAGAGCGACTGGTGCGTGTGCATACCGGAGCCGTTCTCGCCGAAGATCGGCTTCGGCATGAACGTCGCGTGATAGCCGGCCTTCTTCGCGATCTCCTTGACGATCAGCCGGTACGTCACGGTGTGGTCAGCCATGGTCAACGCCGGGGCGAACCGCATGTCGATCTCGTGCTGCGACGGGCCGACCTCGTGGTGGACGTACTCGATCGGGATCCCCATCGAGTGCAGCGCGCGCACGGTCTCCTGCCGCAGCTCGCTCGCCGCGTCCATCGTCGTCATCGCGAAGTAGCCGCCCTCGTCGAGCGTCTCGGTCCCCTTGTCGTCGCGGAAGAGGAAGTACTCAAGCTCTGGCCCGACGTTGAACGTGTCGAAGCCGAGCGACTCCATCCGCTCGAGCGCACGGCGCAGCACGTACCGTGGATCGCCCTCGTACGGCTTCCCGTCAGGGGTGACGACGTCGCAGATCATCCGCCCGACTCTCGTCTCCCCCTCGCGCCACGGCATGAGCTGGAAGGTGTCCGGGTCGGGAATCGCGACCATGTCGGACTCCTCGATCGCGTTGAACCCGGTGATCGACGAGCCGTCGAATCCCATCCCGTCGTCGAGGGCGTCCTCGACCTCGCTGGGGGTGACGGCGAAGGACTTGAGATGCCCCTCGATGTCCGTGAACCAGAGCAGGACGAACTCGACGCCTTCGTCCTGTATTCGCTTGAGGACGTCGCGGCGGGACTCTTCGCTCGACGTCGCCCGATTCTTGCTCTCGACCTGCGCCATTTGAAATCTCCTCCTGAAACACGAAAGCCTCAGGCGCACCCGGGCGCCTGAGGCCACATCGCCTCGACGGCGCAGAAGTCTACTACGGTTCGTCAATGCGCATCCTCGTCACTGGCGGAGCCGGGTTCATCGGCTCGCACTTCGTCAAACGGCTCGTCGCCGCCGGTGAAGACGTCGTCGTCCTCGACAAGCTGACGTACTCCGGCAATCCGGCCAACCTCGCAGGCTGCGACGTCGAGCTGGTCGAGGGGGACATCTGCACTGCAGCTGCGGTCGCGGCCGCGGGCGCCGGTTGCCGGGCGGCCGTGAACTTCGCTGCCGAGACGCACGTCGACCGCTCGATCCACGGCGCTCGTGAGTTCATCGAGACCGACGTGCTGGGAACGCACGTCCTCCTCTCCTGGGCGCGCGAGACCGGCGCGCGCTTCGTGCAGGTCTCGACGGACGAGGTGTACGGCGACGTCGAGCACGGCTCCTCGTCGCGCGAGGACGACCCCTTGCGGCCCTCGAGCCCGTACAGCGCGTCGAAGGCGGGCGGCGACCTACAGGTGATCGCCGCCGTGCGCACCTACGGCGTCGACGCGTCGATCACGCGCGGCTCGAACACCTACGGCCCGAACCAGTATCCCGAGAAGATCCTGCCGCTCTTCGTGACGAACGCGCTCGACGGCGAGCCGCTCCCGCTCTACGGCGACGGCCGCCAGGTCCGGGACTGGCTGTTCGTCGAGGACCACTGCGCGGGCCTGGAGCTCGTGCTGCGCGAAGGGCGCCCCGGCGAGATCTACAACATCGGCGCCGGTGAAGAGCACGAGAACGTCGAGCTGACGCAGCGAATCCTCGAGTACACCGGTGCGGATCCCTCGCTCGTCCGGCACGTCGAGGACCGGGCCGGGCACGACCGGCGCTACTCGCTCGACACGACGAAGCTGCGCTCGCTCGGGTGGACGCCGGTCGCGAGCTTGGAGAGCGGCATCCGCGCCACCGTGGACTGGTATCGCGACAACCGCGCATGGTGGGAGCCGATCAAGCACTCCGGCGGCTACCGCGACTACTACGAGCGCCAGTACGCGAAGCGACTGGCGTAGATCTTCCTACGCGCACTTCTCGGCACGTTTGAGCGCCTTGCGGGGCTCGTTTCGCTTCGGCTCGAGCTGCTGCGCGCGTTGCAGCGGCGCGATCGCCTCACCGCAGTGACCCAGCTGCAGCAGCGTGTAGCCGAGGTTGTAGTTCGCCCACGCCTCGTACGGATAGCCGACCCCCTGGAGCTTCTGCGCCGCCTGCTGCAGCAACGGGAGCGCTCCCCCGAAGTCCCCGGCCTCCATCTTCGCGAACCCTTGATCGTTGAGCGACTGTCCGCTCGGCTCGGACGGGGGCGCGGGAGAGGTCGTCGTGGCCGTCTGCTGGACCGTCGTGGTCTGGCCGGACGCATGCGTCACTGTCCGGACGACCGTCGTCGCACCGCGCTGCGAGCCCGCGCCGTTCGGCGTGCCGTTGTCTCGGGTGAGGAAGTATGCGGTGAGCGCACCGGCGATCGCACCGAGCACCAGCAGACCCGCAAGCAGGAGCCAGGCGCTGCGTCTCCTCGCCACAGGTGGCGGGGCGACCCACGCGTCCTCGGACCGCTCGAGCCTGCGGGTGGCGCTCGTGGGCCACGCCGCCACAGCAAGCTCGCGTGTCGAGCCGGCGGCGTCCGCCATCGCCGCCCTGAGCGCGGCGACGAACTCGGCGGCACTCGCGTAGCGGCCCGCGGGGTCTTTCGCCATGGCCTTTTGGAAGACGAGATCGAGCTCGCGCGGCAGCGAGCTCTGCCGATCGGAAACGGACGGGACCTCGCCGTAGACATGGGCGGATGCCTCCGCCGTCGGGCTGTCGGCCGCGAACGGGCGCTTCCCGGTCAGGAGCTCGAACGCGACCACCGCAAGCGCGTAGCGGTCGCTCGCCGGAGTCGCACGGTCTCCCTGAGCCTGCTCGGGCGAGAGGTAGCCCGCGGTCCCGAGGACCGTGCCCGTCATGGTCAGGGAGTCCATTCCCGCGGCGCTGGCGATGCCGAAGTCGGCCACGTGGACGTCGCCCTCACGGTCGAGCATGAGATTGCCCGGCTTGACATCGCGATGGACGACACCCTCCCGATGCGCAGCATCGAGCGCGCGGGCTGCGTGCTCGAGCCAGTCGAACACGCGCTCCGGCGGCTGGGCCCCTTCTCTCAGCAGGACGTCGTCGAGCGAGCCGCCGCTCAGGTACTCCATCACGATGTAGGGCCGGCCATCGTGCTCACCGACGTCGAAGATCGTGACGGTGTTCGGCTCCCCGGACAGACGCGCGGCGGCCAGGGCCTCGCGCGTGAATCGCTGCCGCACGGACTCGTCCTCGGCGTACCGCTCGGCGAGGATCTTGATCGCGACCGCCCGGCCGAGCGTGGAGTCGGTCGCACGGTAGATCTCGCCCATGCCGCCGTGCCCGATCGGCTGCGGCCCTCGGTAGCGAGGCGGGAGGATGTCGGTGTCGACGCTCACGGTGTCCGGTACGACGTTGCCGCCTCCATTTCAGCGGAAACCCGGGAAGTGACGATTCAGTAAAGAAAGATGCTGCTCAAGAGGCTGTTTGCTAGCCTCGGGCGCGTTCCCGGCAGGTCGACGGGCCCCCGGGGTCCTTTCGATGCACCGACCGCTCGCATTCCTTCTGGCCATCGTCGTCCTCGGCGGTGCGTCGACGTCGGCGCAGGCACGCAAACTCGCTCAACCGGCGTCGACGGCGACATTCGTCATCGCCGGACACGGCTGGGGACACGGCGTCGGGATGAGCCAGTATGGCGCTTACGGCTACGCGCAGCACGGCTTCACATACCAGAAGATCGTCACGCACTACTACCCGGGGACGCAGCTCGGAGCGGCACCCGTCTCGAAGATCCGCGTGCTGCTCGCGAACGGCGCGAAGACGCTCAAGCTCGTATCGGCCAACGATTTCACCGTGCGTGACGGCAGCGGCGATGCGCACGACGTGACCGCCGGCACATACACCCTCACGCCGGCACTGAAGCTCAAGGTCGACGGCAAGGAAAAGCCGCAGGCGCTCGTCGGCCCGCTGCTCTTCCAGCCCGGAGGATCGCCGCTGACGCTCGGAAAGCGATACCGCGGCTCGATTCAGATCGACGTCGATGCGGGCAAGCTCAGGGCCGTGAACGTCGTGGGTCTCGAGCAATACCTGTACGGCGTGGTTCCCTCCGAGATGCCGTTCGACTGGGCGCCCGAGGCGCTCAAGGCCCAGGCGGTCGTCGCGCGCTCGTATGCGCTCGCGACGAAACGAACGGGTCCCTTCGACGTGTACAAGGACACGCGCAGCCAGGTGTACCTCGGCATCGACCACGAGAAGCCGAGCTCGAATGCGGCGGTCGACGCGACCGCGGGCAAGGTGTTGCTCTACAACGGCGAGGTCGCGAAGACGTACTTCTTCTCGACGTCCGGCGGACGCACGGCCTCCGCGCAGGACGTGTGGGGGACCGCCGTTCCGTACCTCGTCTCCGTCCCGGATCCCTACGACACGATCTCCCCGTACCACAACTGGGGTCCTGTCTCCTTCACCGGAGCCAAGCTCGGGCGTGTTCTCCACGCCGGCGGCGTGGTCACGGACATCCGCACGACGCTGAACGCGTCGCGGCGGGTGACTGCGCTCACCGCAGTCACGGCGATCGGAGAGGTCGCCGTCAAGCCTGCCGATATTCGGCGCCTCCTCGGACTGCGGTCGACCTGGTTCACGGTCGGCGTCCTCTCGCTCAGCGCCCCGCCGACCGCGGTCACGTACGGATCGGCGGCGCGGCTGACGGGCGTGGCGCGAGGCGTCGGGTCGGTCGAGCTTCAGCAGCGGAGCGGCGGTGAGTGGCAGCCGGTCGGCGAGGTCACCGCCGCCAAGGACGGGTCGCTCAACGTCCCCGTCAGGCCGAAGGTCACGACGACCTATCGGCTCGCCACCGGGAAGGTGGCCGCCGCGGGCGCGCGGGTGCCGGTTGCGCCGCTCGTTCGTCTCACCGCGCCGCGCACGCAGCAGGAGCTCCGTGGCTACATCCGCCCGGCTGTCCCCGGCGCCGCCGTCTCGATCCAGCGGCAGCAGGGCACCACGTGGTCGGCGGTCGCACGCGCAACGGTCGACGCAGCAGGGAACTTCGCCGCGCAGCTGCCGCTGACGGCGGGCACGTACCGGGCGCGCGTCGCGCCGGGTAACGGGCTCGTCCCGGGGCTGTCGCCTGTCCTGCTGGTGTCGGTCTCGTGAAACGCGCGGCGCTGGCCGCGCTCACGGTCGCGCTCGCGGTTCCCCTGCCGGCTGCTGCACGCGCGACGTACACGCCGCCCGATCCCCTCGCCGTGAAGCAGTACTACCTCGGCCAGGACCACGCCTTCGACGCATTCGGAGACACGCTCCCCGTGCTCAACCCGGTCAAGGTCGCGATCATCGACTCGGGGCTCGACGGTTCGCATCCAGAGTTCCCCGCGAAGCGCATCTTGGCGGCGCGCAGCTTCGTCGGCGGCAGTGCTCTGACGGACGAGCAAGGCCACGGAACCTTCGTCGCCGGCGAGATCGCAGCAGCGATCAACGACGAGGGAATTGCCGGGATCGCGTTCCCGGCCCAGCTCATCATCGCGAAGATCGCGAAGGGGGATGCAACGATCTCCGTCCGGGACGAAGCCGCGGCGATCCGTTGGGCCGTTGACCGCGGCGCGCAGGTGATCAACCTCTCGATCGGCGGGCTCCGCGACCCGCTGCACCGGCGAAACGACACCTTCTCTCCGATCGAGGCGAGCGCGATCGAGTACGCCAACCGGCACGGAGCGGTCCTCGTCGCCGCCGTCGGCAACTCGGACGACGCTCCGCGCACGCCGTGGAAGTGGGCGAGCTATCCCGCCGCGCTGCCGCACGTCATCGGCGTCAGCGCCCTGACGCAGACCGGGAACGTGCCGGCCTTCTCGGATCGCGACCGGATCTACAACGACCTCTCGGCTCCGGGCCAGGACATCTACTCCACGGTCCCGCTCGGGCTGTCGAAGGCCCGTCCTGCCTGCGTCAATCAGGGGTACTCCGACTGCGGGCCCGAGGAATTCAGGCACGCGTCCGGGACGTCCTTTGCCGCACCGCAGGTCACTGCCGCGGCGGCGCTCCTGCTCGCACTGAAGCCGTCGCTGAAACCGGATCAGGTGTCGAACATCCTCGAGCATTCGGCCACGGATGTGGACCCGGCCAACGGATGCAACCAGTGCCGCGTGGGCCGAGACTGGCTGTCCGGCTGGGGGCGACTCGACATCGCCAAAGCGGTCGCCGCGCTGGACGACGTCCTCCCGACCGCGGACCGGCTGGAGCCGAACGACGACGCAGGAAGCCACGCCCCGGTGCTGCCGGCAGCGGTCCATCAGCTGAAGGCGACGGTCGACTACTGGGACGACCCGATCGACGTCTACCGTGTCCGCCTGAGACGAGGGCAGCTCCTCAAGCTCGGCCTCGAAGGGCCGACCGGTGCCACCTCCAACCTCTTCCTCTGGCGACCGGGCACGAAGCGCGTGAACGACGTCCACCGGCAGGGACTGCGCGCTGCGCAGTCGCTCGGGCCGGGATCATCCCACCGAATCTCGTACCGCGCTCGAACGACGGGGTGGTACTACGTCGAGGTGAAGCTCACGACGCGCGCCTTCGGCCTCTATACGCTCACCCTGACCCGCAGGTGAGACCGGGCGGAACCTAGGGTTTCCCGAGCAGCTCGTCCTCGGACACCTCGCGAATGACGCGCGCGGGGTTTCCGACAACGAGGACGCGTGGCGGAACATCCTTCAGGACGACGGCGCCCGCACCGACGAACGCGTCCTCGCCGATCTCGACGCCCGGACAGAGGACGGAGCCGCCGCCCACGCGCGCCCCTCGCCGGATCGTCGGACCTTTGCGGAGCGCGTGGCGCCGTTCCGTTCGACCCATGAAGTTGTCGTTCGTCGTGACGACGCCCGGCGCGACGAACACGTTGTCCTCGAGCGTGGAATACGCCGTGATGTACACGTCTGCCTGGATCTTCGTCAGCGCGCCGATCGTCGTGTCGTTCTCGACCAACGACCCGCGCCCCACGACGACGTCGTCCCCGATTGTGACCCGCTCGCGAATGCACGCTTGATCCCCGACGATCACCCGTGCACCGATCGACGTCCCCGCGAAGACGATCGCACCGGTCGAGACGATCGTGCCGGCGCCGAGCTCGAGTGGCGGCAGCTCTTCGCGTGCCGTCGTCGATCGCGGGGACAGCGACGGCTGCTTGCCGACCACCGCCCCGTCGAGGATCCTGCACCCCGCGCCGACGATCGTGCCCGGATAGACCGTCGCGGTCGGCGCGACCTCGTAGTCCGTCACGCCGGAACGGTCTCGAGCGACGCCTGCAGCTGCTCGAGCGCACGAACGACGCCGAGCCCGTCACGCGCTGCGCGCCGCGCGTCGCCCTCGCCGCGCACGAGCGCGAGGAAGTGCTCGCACTCCAGCCGCAACGGCTCGGTGTTCGCGATCTTCGGGCTGTAGATGTCGCCCGTCCGGGTCCGCCACTCGCCGTACGTCGTCGTCGGCTGCTCGGGCGCCTTGTCGTACACGGTGATCTTCCGCTCGAGCTCCATGTCGTCGAAGACGGCCATCTTGTCGCGCCCGACGACCGTGATCCTCCGGATCTTGTGCGGGTCGAGCCACGAGAGATGCATGTGCGCGATCTTCCCCGAGGGAAAGCGGAGGTAGCAGAAGACGACGTCCTCCACCCCGGGGTTGAGGAACGCATTGCCGTGCGCCCAGAGCTCAGACGGTTCCTCGTCGACCAGGTACAGGAGCACGGACAGGTCGTGCACACCGAGCGACCAGAGCGCGTTCTCGTGCAGCCGGATCGTGCCGAGGTTCTGTCGGTTGCCGTACACGCAGAGCACGTCGCCGAGCTCGCCCGAGTCGACGAGCTCCTTCAGCTTCTGGACGCCGGGGTGGTAGAGGAGGAGGTGCCCCGGCATCAGCACGCGCTCGGCCTCGTCCGCGAGCTCGCACAGCTCCTCCATCTCGGCGCCTCGCATCGCGGGCGGTTTCTCCACGAAGACATGCTTGCCGCTCTCGAGCACCCTCTTGGCCAGGTCGTAGTGGGTGGGCACCGGCGTCGCGACGACGACGCCGTCCACCGTCGGGTCGGCGAGCAGCTCGTCCACGTCGGTCGTGGCGCGCGCCCCGGGATACCGGGAGGCGAAATCGGCGAGTCGCTGCTCGTCCACGTCGCAGATCCACGAGAGTTCGCTCAGCTCTGCGAAGTTGCGGAGCAGGTTCTTTCCCCACTCGCCGAGACCGACCTGGCCGAGACGCAGCTTCGGCGTCACAACTTCCACACTTTCCCGTTGTCGGTGCCGTTCCTGCCGGTCGCGTTTCGGAGGTCGACGACGAGCTGCGCGTCGTCGACGAGGCCGTCGTAGTCGATCCCGTGATGTGCGGTGACGATCACGACGCAGTCGTACTCCTCGGGCTCGAGCGGCACGGAGCGCTCGCCGTTCAGGAAGGGCACGTGCGGGTCGTGATAGTCGACCTTGGCGCCGGCGTTGCGCAGGAGCTCCATCAGCTTCAGCGCCGGCGACTCCCGAACGTCGCTGATGTCGGCCTTGTACGCGACGCCGAGCAAGAGCAGCTTCGAGCCCTTCAGCGAACGCTCCTTGCCGTGGTTCAGCGCCTGGGAGATCAGTGAGCGGCAGTAGTACGGCATGTTCTCGTTCACCTTCCCGGCGAGCTCGATGAACTCCGTGTAGAAGCCGTACTCCCGCGCCTTCCACGTCAGATAGAACGGGTCGATCGGGATGCAGTGGCCGCCGAGGCCCGGCCCCGGCTCGAACCGCATGAAGCCGAAGGGCTTCGTCGCGGCCGCGTCGACGACCTCCCAGACGTCGATCCCCATCCGGTCGCAGAGCTGCGCGAGCTCGTTGACGAGCGCGATGTTGACCGAGCGGAAGATGTTCTCGAGCAGCTTCGCGAGCTCGGCTGCCTCGGGAGACGAGACCTCGTGGACGGTCCCGACGGCGCCACGGTAGAGCTCGGCGGCCCGGCGCGTACATGCCTCCGTGACGCCGCCGACGATTTTCGGCACGTTGCTCGTCGTCCAGTCGGCTCGGCCCGGATCCACGCGCTCGGGCGAGAAGGCGACGTGGAAGTCCTTTCCGACCTCGAGGCCGGACCCTTCGAGCAACGGCAGCACTGACTCACGGGTCGTGCCGGGATACGTCGTCGATTCCAGGACGACGAGGTGGCCCTTTCGCAAGCGTGGCGCGATGTTGTGGACCGCGGCTGTGAGGATCGAAAGATCCGGCTCGCGCTGCTTCGAGAGCGGCGTGGGAAGCGCGATCAGGATCGCGTCGGCGTCACGGACGACGTCGTAGTCGAGCGAGGCTGAGATGCGGCCTGCCTCCACCTGCGGCTTGAGCTCGGCGGAGGGGACGTCCTCGATGTGGCTCTCGCCGCGGTTGAGCGCGTCGACGATCTCGGTCTTCACGTCGACGAGGACGACTGCGCGCCCCCCGGTCGCGAATGACTGCGCGAGCGGCACGCCGACGTAGCCCGCGCCGATGATGGCGATGTCCGGCTTCATGCGTGCGAAAGGCTAGCGAGGAGTCCTCCGGCAATCCGCTCCGACGCATTGCCGTCGCCGTACAGCTCCGGGCGGTCCTCGGGCATCCGCACCGTCTGGATCGCCTCGGCGATCGTGACCGGATCGTCGTCGACCAGGACGTTAGCGCCGGTCTCGACGGTGTCGACCCACTCGGTGGACGGGCGCAGCGTGACGCAGGGGATCCCGAACCAGTAGGCCTCCTTCTGCAGACCGCCCGAGTCGGTGGCGACGACCCGCGCCTGCGACAGCAAGGCCGCGAAGTCCAGATAGCCGAGCGGTTCGACGACCCGCACGCCGGGCGGTACCGACAGCGCTTCGCGTTCGATCGTCGCACGGGTTCTCGGGTGGGCGGCGAGGATCACCGCCTCCCGTGCTCGACCGAGCCCGTCGAGGATCCGCGCCAGCCTGTCCGGCCCGACGTTCGCCTCGCGGTGGACGGTCGCGACCACGTACTCGCCGGCCCGGAGACCGAGTCGGTCGAGGACGCTCGACCGCTCGCGCGCGATGGGCGCAAAGCGGAAGCTCGCGTCCGCCATCACGTCTCCGACGACGTCGACCCGCCCACTGACACCCTCCGCCTCGAGGATGCCCCGTGACCGCTCGTCGGGACAGAAGAGGAGCGACGCGATCCGGTCGACATCGATCCGGTTGCGCTCCTCGGGCATGGCGAGGTCGCCGCTCCTCAGCCCCGCCTCGACGTGCGCGAGAGGCGAGCCGGCGCCGTCCGCCGCCTGCGCCCCGGCGAGCGTGGAGTTCGTGTCGCCGTAGACGAGCACCCAGTCGGGGCGCTCGTGATCGATCGCCGCGCGAATGGACGGTCGCATCGCGTGCGGGTCGGCAGACCGAAGCCCGAGCCGGTACTGCGGCTCCCCGAGGCCGAGCTCGTCGAAGAAGACCTGCGAGAGCTCAGGGTCGTAGTGCTGCCCGGTGTGGAGCACGACCTCGTCGATCCCGGCGTCGCGGAGAGCGAGCGAAAGAGGGGCTGACTTGATGAACTGCGGCCGGTTCCCGACGACCGAAAAGACTCGCATGCGGGGCTACACTACGCAGCCGCCGGGGCCGTTAGCTCAGCTGGTAGAGCAGGGGACTCTTAATCCCAAGGTCGAAGGTTCGAATCCTTCACGGCCCATAACCCAGTCCGGCGCACCGGAGAAGACCCGAACCGGCACCAGCGAGCCCGACACTCCTCTTCACGTCTCAGATCCCAAGGGCGAACGTTCGACTGGTTCACGACCATCCGAAACGCGTGGAGTGATCGGAGAAGGGGACCACGGAGCTTCAGGCCGGTCCGCGGCGGGCTGGAGGGGCGCACTCGGTGGGGCCGGTGAGACCGAGCGGGCAGACGCTTCCCGTGCGAGCGGGCGTAACGTCTGGCGCAACGTACCTACGATGTCGCGCTGGATGACGTCGAGGAAGACGCGGGAAATGGCGTCCTCCCCGTTGAAGAGTTGCTCGAAGGGGTCGCGCGGCAGGACCAGCAAGAGTGCCCGCTCCCGCGTGATCGCGGTGACAGGAGATGGGCGCCCGTCGATCAAGCTCTCGTAGCCGAACGCCTTTCCCGGCCCCGCCAGCCCGACACGAATGCGCCGGTCGCCGCGAACCAGCACCTTCTCGACCGCGCCGTTGATCGTCAGGTAGCAGGCCGTCGAGGGCGCCCCTTCGGCAAGCAGCGTACGCCCCGACGGACACCGGGCATAGCTCCCCGACGTCAGGAAGCCCCAGAGTGCCACGGGATCGAAGTCGTTGAACGTCGCCATGCGCTGGATGTACCTGCCGTTGGGCGGTCCGCAGTACTCCAGTTGAGCAAACGCCCGTGCCGCGTCCTCGGCCGACGAGCCCCCCATTTCGTCGCCGAGCGAGACGGCGAGATGCCGGAGCTGATTGCGAAGTCGTGCGGTGACGAGCGACGCGAGGCGGCGTTTGAGGCTAAACGCCCACGGATGCGGGCGGGCGAGCAGCGCCGCAAAATCCTGCCGCCCGAGCGCGAGCACCGTTGCCCTGTCGGTCACGCGCACGCTCATGGCGTGCGGCCCGCCATCGAGGAGCGCGATCTCGCCGACCATCTCTCCCGCACCGGCCCTCGCGATCTCGACTACGCGATCGCCGGGCACATGCAGCGAAGCCGAGATGCCGCCTTCGACGATGAACACCATCTCCCGCGCGTCGTCGCCCTGGCGCCAGAGGATCTCACCCTCACGCACCGTTCGCCGGCGCATCACCTGCGCCAGCTCCACCAGGTCCGCCTCATCCGCGCCTTCGAGAAACGGAACGGTGGCGAGGAAGTCGAGGGTCTCGCGGTCAGACATCGAGGTCGCGCGTCTCGAACTCGAGCCCGTCGGGAGCGAGCTCGGCAGTCAGCATCGTGTACTCCGGCACTTCGAGCCAAGTCGAGTGATCGGTCGTGAGCGGCTCGGAGGCGATGATCACGGAGCGGAGCGGATCCCCGGCTGTCATTTGCCAGTCGCCGTCGCGCTCCGCGTATTCGCCTCCGATCGCGTACCAGAGGCTCACGAACGGGAGGTCGGTCTCGAGCATCTCGTCCTCGGGCGGGTACCAGCCGTAGTCGAAGGAGAAGCGGGTGGCGACCACTGCCCGGCCGGTGCTGAGACAGAGGTTCGCCGGCGAGGAGGTGTCGATGTCGTGGGCGGCGCGGATCTTGCGCACGATCCGGAGGGCGTCGGCGGTGGCGTCGGCGAGCTCGCGGGTCTCCGGCAGTCCGAAGGGGTCGTCGAGCTGCGACAGGATCAACGCGTAGATCCACTCCGAGTCGGTGGTTCCCTCGATTCGCTGCGCGAGCTCCGGCCGCACGTGCTCGACGAGTGAGTAGCGCATGCGCGAGAACTGCCGCAGGTGCCCGTTGTGCGCGAGGACGACGCGGGTGCCGGCGAACTGGAAGGGGTGCAGGTTCGTGTCGGTGACGACCGCCTCGTGGGAGTGGGTGACACCACGAACGTGGGCGACCAGACACGTCGGCGCGAGTTTCGACGAGAGGAAACGCAGGTTGCGGTCGAACGACGGCACGGTGGTCGTGCGGTAGGTAAACGGATCCCCGGGCTGGAGCGATGTTGGGTCCCACGCCTGCATGCCGAAGCCCGCGAGGTTCAGAAACGTGTTCATCATTCGCGGGCTGTGCGACTGCCGGACAAGGCTGTTGTCGGGGTCGAACAACAGATTCCGCACGGGGAGGGGCTCACCGAGGTAGGCGAGGACCCGGCACACGCGCCGATCGTACCGCCGTTGACTCAGCCTAATTCGTCAGCCGTGCGCCTTCGGGCCGCTAGCATTCGCCGCGAAATGGGTGAGGAGAGGCGGTTGAAGCAATTCAACTGCGGCGATGTGGTGCCGGGGTGCACGTGGGTGACGCGTCGCGAGGGCGAAGAGGAGCTGTGGGCGGAGATCTCCTCACACGCACAGGACGCCCACGGGATGGACGAGGTTCCGCGCGAGGTCGAGGACCTCATCCGCGAGAAGATCACCGAGGTCTAGCTCGTCGACCCCGGCACAGGGAACACCCCATATTCGAGGAACGTCTCGAGCGCCTCTGTGCAAGGCTCGAGCTCGAGACCCTGATCGCCGACCCATGCGTCGCTGTAGTAAGTGCCGGAATAGCGATCCCCGCCGTCGCAGATCAGGGTGACGATGCTGCCGCGCTCGCCACCCGAGAGCATCTCGGCAGCGAGCAGCAGCGCTCCCCAAACGTTTGTCCCGGTGGAACCGCCGACGCTCCGTCCCGTCCGTGCGCTCACGAGGCGCATCGTCGCGATCGATGCGGCATCCGGAACCTGGATCATCTTGTCGACGACGCTCGGGAGGAACGACGGCTCGACCTGCTGACGTCCGATGCCCTCGATGCGCGACGGCCGGCCGGTGAACGCCGAGGGGTCGCCCGCCCAGCACGAGTAGAAGATCGAGTCCTCCGGGTCGACGACGCACAGCCGTGTGGCGTATCGACCGAGGCGCAGGAAGCGGCCGATCGTGGCGCTCGTTCCGCCGGTTCCAGCCGCCACGACGACCCACGCGGGAACGGGGTGCCGCTCGAGCGCCATCTGGGCGAAGATGGACTCCGCGATGTTGTTGTTGCCCCGCCAGTCCATCGCGCGCTCGGCGTACGTGAACTGATCGAGGAAGTGGCCGTCGCGGTCAGCCGCGAGCCGCTGCGCTTCGTCGACCATCGTGGTCGGGTCGTCGACCAGGTGGCATGCCCCACCCTGCGCCTCGATCAACGCGATCTTCTCGGGGCTGATGGAAGCCGGAACGACGGCGACGAACGGAAGGCCCAGGAAGCGCGCGAAGTACGCTTCGGAGACGGCAGTCGAGCCGCTGGAGGCCTCGACGATCGTCGTCCGCTCGGTGATCCAGCCGTTGCACAGGCCGTAGAGGAACAGCGAGCGCGCGAGTCGATGCTTCAGCGATCCCGTCGGGTGGACCGATTCGTCCTTCAGGTAAAGGTCGATCCCCCACTCGGCAGGCAGCGGGAAGGGGTGGAGATGCGTGTCGGCCGAGCGGTTGGCGTCGGCCTCGATGCGACGGACCGCCTCGGCCGCCCACTCCCTCGAGCCGAGGCGCTCACGATTTTTCGCGGATGTCGCCACGTGCGTAGTCTCTCCGATCCCCGCGTCCCGCCCCTCCGTCCCGCCTTGGCAGGTAGCTGAGGAGCGAGCGTCCGGGGCCGGGAGACTTCGCGCGCGCGTTCCGCAGTCCGAGGACGCGATGCGAATCCCGAGGTCGAAGGGTTCGAACTCTCGGACCCATCGCAGAGTTGTCAGCGAAGCGGACCGGTGGAGGGGGTTGGGGGAACCGGGAGGCTCCCCCGTGCAACGGAACGCGGCGCGGCCTGACGGCCGCACTCAGGCGCCGGCTTAGTACGGTGGTCCGGCGGGTGGCCCTTCGTCGACGTATGTGCGCCGGCGGCTCCAGTAGCCGGGGCCGGCCCAGGACGACCAGAAGAGCAGCGACAGCAGGACGCTCACCAGGCCGACGCCCATCAGGATCCAGCCGACGGCGTCGATGTTCACGCCGCTCGTGGTCGCGTTCACCGCGAAGGTGAGGATCGCGCCGACGGCGATGAGGAAGATGCCAACTCCGAGTCCCATACAGCCTCCTTGTCTTCTCCCACTGGTTCAGGGGATCGATTCCGTAACGGACGAGGCCTGGAATCGGGTTCGGCAGCAGGAACCACGGTCTCTCCAGTAGATTCGGAGCCGCGTGCGCAGGGGCTCCCTCGTTCAGCTGACCCTCTTCGCGATCGTCGCCGCCGGTGCCGGAACGGCGCTTGCGCTGCTGCCGAACTGGCTGCCCGAGCCGGCGTCGCGAGAAGCCGGCCGGATCCACTTCGTCTTCTGGTTCGTGACGGGGATCTGCATCTTCATCTTCGCCATCGTCGCGGCGGTGAGCGCGTACGCCGTCCTGAAGTTCCGCCGCAAGCCGGACGACGACACCGACGGGCCGCCGATCCACGGCCACACCGGGCTCGAGATCGCCTGGACGGCCGTTCCGGCCGTCCTCGTGACGGCGATCGCAATCGTCAGCGCGATCGTGCTCGCCAAGGACGACGCTGCCGGCGCAAATCCGTTGCGCGTCGACGTCGTGGCGCAACAGTTCGCCTGGTCCTTCCACTACGGATGCAAGGAGGGGGCGAGGGGTGACCCGGTCAACTGCACGAAGGACTCGCCGGTCCTCCGCCTTCCCGTCAACCGCTCGGTGGTCCTGCGGATGACCTCGAAGGACGTCATCCATTCCTTCTGGGTGCCCGAGTTCTCCCAGAAGCAGGACGTCGTTCCCGGGATCCATCCGACCCTCCACATCACGCCCGACCGGATCGGCACGTATCCGGTCATCTGCACCGAGCTCTGCGGGCTCGGACACGCGCTGATGCGCTCGCAGACCGTCGTCATGTCCGATGCGGCCTTCCAGAAGTGGGCCCGGACGGGCACGCAGGCCGGGCAAGCCGGCGGCCCACCGGTCCAGGGCCAGCAGGGGCGTGCCCTCTTCACGAGCCTCGGGTGCACGAGCTGCCACACGCTCGCCGCCGCCGGATCGCACGGCACGATCGGGCCCGACCTCGACAAGCTCGTGACGTACGCACAGAAAGCCGGCAAGCCGCTGGCCTCGTTCGTGCGGGAGTCGATCGTCAACCCCGGCGCGTACATCGAGAAGGGCTACCCGAACGTGATGCCGAAGAACTTCGGCAGCCAGCTGTCGAAGGCGCAGCTCGATTCCCTCGTCCAGTTCCTCGTCACTTCGGCTAAGAAGGGGTCCCCGTGACGATCGCCGTCGCCGAACCGCACGAGGCTCAGGTCCAGCACGGCCCCAAGCCGCCCCCTCCGGGCTGGCGTCGCCTCCTCTATCCGGGCTTCCTGCGCGCCGCGTGGATGGCGCCCCTCTTCTTCGGGATCGGTTGCGGAATCGTCGTCCTCTGCCGGTGGTGGGGCGGCTGGCACCCGATCTGGTTCGGCGAGATCATCGTCCTCATCGGCGCGCTCATCGCGGGCCCGGTCGGATTCCTCGCCGGCATCGGCGCCTTCGACTACTGGGCGCGGTACGCGATCGGGGCACCCACGGTCCCGGAGGACCACTCGGGCCACGGTGCGTACTCCTGGCGCGACTACTTCCGCGTCAACACGGATCACAAGGTCATCGGGATGCAGTACCTCGCGACCACGATCTTCTTCTTCCTGGCGGGAGGCATGCTCGCACTGCTCGTGCGGACCGAGCTCGCCAAGCCCGGCATGCAGTTCTTCAACAACCAGACGTACAACGGCCTCTTCTCGGTGCACGCGTCGTTGATGATCTTCCTGTTCGTGATCCCGGCGTTCGCGGGGCTCGCGAACTTCGTCGTTCCGCTGATGCTCGGCGCGCCCGACATGGCGTTCCCGCGCCTGAACGCCCTGTCGTACTGGCTGCTGCCGATCGCCGGGATCATGATGCTCTGCTCTTTCCTCGTGCCCGGCGGCGCGTTCGCGGCGGGCTGGACCGGCTACGCCCCGCTGTCGGTGCACCAGCCGATGGGGACGATCTTCTTCAACATGGGCGTGCAGTGGGCTGGCGCGAGCTCGATCATGACTGCGCTCAACTTCCTGGTCACGATCATCACCATGCGCGCGCCTGGGATGACGTTCTGGCGCATGCCGTTGCTCGTGTGGGCGAACTTCACCACCTCACTCCTCGTCGTGATCGCGACGCCGTTCATCGCGGGCTCGCAGTTCTTCGTCATGTTCGACCGCGTGATGCACACGAGCTTCTTCGAGACGGCGGGCGGCGGCTATCCGCTGGGGTACCAGCACATCTTCTGGTTCTACTCGCACCCGGCCGTGTACATCATGATGCTGCCCGGCTTCGGGATCGCTTCCGAGGTGATCTCCGTAATGGCGCGCAAGCCGATCTTCGGCTACCGGTTGATGGCGCTCTCGCTGCTCGCGATCCTCGTGCTCGGCTTCTCCGTGTGGGCACACCACATGTTCGTGTCCGGGATGGCGCCGTGGCTGCGCGTGCCGATGATGGTCACGACCCTGCTGATCGCGATCCCGACGGGGATCAAGGTCTTCTCCTGGCTCGCGACGGTCTGGGAGGGGAAGATCGACTTCTCGACGCCGATGTTATGGGCGCTCGGCTTCGTCTCGATGTTCGTGATCGGCGGCCTCTCCGGGATCTATCTCGGCGCGGTCCCGATCGACATCCACGTCAGCGACACGTACTTCGTGGTCGCGCACATCCACTACGTCCTCTTCGGCGGCTCGCTCTTCACGATCTTCGCCGGCATCTACTACTGGTTCCCGAAGATGACGGGTCGCATGTACGACGAGCGCCTCGGGAAACTGCACTTCTGGCTCACGTTCATCGGCTTCAACGCGACCTTCTTCCCGATGCACCTGATCGGCGTGCAGGGAATGCCTCGCCGCGTCTCCGACTACGCGCCCCAGTTCGCGGACTGGAACCTCTTCATCTCCATCGCGTCGTTCTTCCTCGGCGCGTCGACCATCGTCTTCCTCTACAACATGGTCATCAGCATGCGCCGCGGGCCCGTTGCCGAGTCGAACCCGTGGCGCGGCCTGACGCTCGAGTGGCAGGTCTCCTCACCGCCGCCCGTGTTCAACTTCGACGAGATCCCACAGGTCGTCGGGAACCCCTACGAGTACGGCGTGCCGGGGGCCAAGCACGCGGTGCTGAACGGGGCCCGCAAAGCGGAGAAGGTGCAGGTGGAGTGATGCGCGCGTTCGCTGCAAGGAGCTCGTCCTAGATGCACCTGTTGGTCGTCGCGAACGAGACGGTCACGGGGCGCAAGCTGATCGAGGCGGTCGAACGGCGGCGCAGTGAGGGCGAGCTGCGTGTCACCGTCATCTGCCCCGTCAACCAGCCTCAGCGCGGCTACGTGGTCTACGAGGACACGCGGCGCGCTGCGGCCGGCCGGCGGCTCGACCGGACGCTGAAGGTGCTGCGGTTCGAGAACGTGCTCGCCGACGGCTTCGTCGTCGAGTCCGATCCGGTGACGGCGGTCCGCGACGCGATCGCGCAGCTCGAGCCGCGGGTCGACGAGATCATCGTCGCGACGCATCCCGTGCAGAAGTCCGGCTGGCTGCGACGGAACGTCGTCGACGGCATCCGAAAGGTCGCCGGTGACATGCCCGTCGAGCACGTCGTCGTCGACGTGGCCGCCGAGGGCGAGGGCGACGTGAACGTCCTGGTGATCGCCAACGAGACGGTGCTCGGCGAGGGGCTGCTGGAGAAGATCCGCAAGCGGGCGGCACGCGGGAAGGCGAGCTTCCTGATCGTCTCCCCGCAGAGCGATCCCGCGCAGGGACAGCATCCGGAGGCGGAACGTCGCCTTCGCCGCGCGCTGGCCGAGTTGCGCGGCGCAGGCATCGAGGCGCACGGCCAGGTGGCTCATCCGGACCCGTTCGAGGCGGCGCTCGAGGCGATCCGCGAGGAGCGGATCGACGAGATCATCGTCTCCACATTCCGGCCCGAGAAGTCCGGCTGGCTGCGGAAGGACCTCGTCGAGCGACTGCGCGACGAGACGAAGCTCCCCGTCGAGCACGTGGTGGCGACCGAGGAGGTGCCGGTCTCATAGCCGCGCACGCCGAAGCCGCGCATCACGGCCCGCCTGTCGCGCATCAGAGCTCACGCGTGAACGCGTCCGTGCTCGGGATGTTCCTGTTCATCGCATCCGAGGTCATGCTGTTCGGCTCGTTCTTCACGGCGTACTTCTTCGTCCGCGTCGTGAACCACGTGGCGTGGCCGACGCCGCCGTTCCATCTGCCCGTGTTCGTCGCCGGCATCAACACGGCGATTCTCGTCACGTCGAGCTTCACGATGCACTGGTCGCTGCAATCGATCAAGCGGGGGAATCGGGCAGGGCTCCAGGCCGGACTGCTGCTCACGTTCCTGATGGGGCTCGTCTTCCTCCTCACGCAGGCGCGCGAGTACTCCCGTGTGGGGTTCGCACCTCACGACGGCGCCTTCGGCACGATCTTCTACTGCCTGACCGGCCTGCACGGTGCGCACGTCTTCGTCGGCCTCTCGATTCTCTTGTTCATGACGATTCGCGCGTTCCGCGGCCACTTCTCGCCGGAGCAACATCACGGCGTCGAGATCGGCGGGATCTACTGGCACTTCGTGGACGTAATGTGGATCGTGGTGTACACCACCGTCTACATCATCTGACGCGTCATGATCAATCCGCTTCGCAGCGAGGCAGAGGCGTTCCGGTTCCTGATCGGGACGATCGTCTACTTCGCCGCGATCACGGTCGCCGCGGTCGCCGGGGGGCGTTGGGTCGGGCTCGGCGTCTTCATCTTCCTATCGGCGATCGTGCTCAGCTGGTGGGCTCAGGCGCGTCGCGCCGAGCGTCCGGAGCAGACGACGCCGCGACCGCACGCGGCAGGCGAGCGCCGCATCCTCGTCGTCGCCAACGAGACGGTCGGGGGCAGGACGCTCCGCGACCTCATCCACGAGCGGAGCGAAGACGTCCGTGAGGAGGTGCTCGTCGTCACTCCGGCGCTCAACTCGCCGCTTCGACACTGGGCTTCAGACGAAGACGGCGCCCGCGCCGCCGCGCAGGACCGGCTGGACGCGAGCCTCGATCGTCTGCGCGGCCTCGGCGTCCAGGCGCGTGGCGAGGTCGGCGACGGCGACCCGCTCCAGGCGATGGAGGACGCACTTCGCACCTTCGGCGCCGACGAGATCATCATCTCCACCCATCCGGAAGGTCGTTCCCACTGGCTCGAGCGCGGCGTGGTCACGAAGGCGCGCGAGCGGTTCGCCGTCCCGATCACGCACGTCGTCGTCGACCTCGAAGCAGAGAGGGAAGAGATCCGACAGGCGCCGTGACGCGCCGCGAAGTCCGGCTCCGCTGCCGCGGAGCCATGACGACTTAACGGCGTATCTACGTCCGGGCGTCCGTGAGCCGCGGCCGGGCAGGTCGCCCGCGGCGGCCGGCGGTGTTCAAAGAACAGGTGTGGATAGAAAGTCACACACTTGTGACCACTGGGGTCAGACCCTGGTGTTTTCAGACGGGTCTCAGGCGCCGATGCGGCCTCTGGTTCCCGCGCCGTAGAGGACGAGCTGCGTGCAGCGGAAGAGCGCCAGCGCCTTCCCGTCGGCCGCTCGCACCGTCGCATCCCACACCTGCGTCGTGCGGCCCCCGTGGACGCGCGTGGCCTCGCACTCGAGCGTGCCCTCGCGCGCCGTGCCGAGGAAGTTGGTCTTCAGCTCGATCGTCGTGAAGCCCGTCCCGCCCTCGGGCAACGACGCGAAGCAGCCGTAGCCGCACGCCGTGTCCGCAAGGGCGACGACGGCGCCCGCGTGGAGATAGCCATTCGGTGCCAGTAGCTCGGAGCGAATCCGCAGCCGCAGGTGCGCGCGCCCGAGCTCGACGGCGACGACCTCCATCCCGAGCAGGGCGGGAAGGGTCCCCTCGGCCGCCGACTGGAAATCCGGACCGTCTATTTGCCCGCGTTGGACGAGACGTACTTCGCGACCGCGTCGATCTGCGCGGCGGTGAGCACACCCTTGAACGCGGGCATGATCGCGCCGCCGTTGATCACCTGCCTCTTGACGGTCGCGAAGGGCGGTTTCAGCTGGTCGAGGTTCGGTCCGGTCGTCCCGGTCGTCGCCGCGTCCGCGAGCGTGTGGCAGCCGCCACACTTCGCCTTGAAGATCGTCTTGCCGTTGTTGCTGGCGAGCGCCGTTTGCTCGGTGAACCCCTGTGTGCCGGCGTTGGCTGCGACGAACTCCGCCACGTCGTTCAGGTCCTGCCCGTGGACGAGGTTCGCAGGCATGTTCGCCGTCAGCCGGTCCTGGCCCGCACCCGTCGCGTACTGCCCCGGACTGCGAATCTGCCCGGCCACGATGTCCGCGATCGCGCTCTCCTTGAAGCCTTCATTGCGCGCCTCCGCGAAGGAATCGTCCAGATTGGGACCGACCGTCGCCGACGAGCCTGCAGCGGCCAGTGTGTGACAGCCCGCGCATTTCTGCTGGAAGATCTTCTTCCCCGCGTCCTTGTCGCCCTTGGTGACGAGACCGCCGGCCCCGCACGCGGTCAGCAGGAGCGACGCCCCGAGGAGCGGCAGGGCCCACCGCACGCTACGCAGGCGGCTGGTCAGCGGCGGCACGGAACTTCGACACGGCTTCGTCGCGCGTGGGATAGATCGTGAAGACGCGGTCGAGCCCGGTGATCTCGAAGATCTTCGTGATGTTGCGATCGCTGCACACGAGGGAAAGCTGGCCGTCGTTCGTCCGCAGGCGCTTGACGCCGCCGACGAGGACTCCGAGCGTCGTGGAGTCGATGAAGGTCGTGTCCGTGAAGTCCACGATGACCTCCTTCCCGCCCTGGCCGATCACCTCCAGCAGCTGTTGCTTGAACTCGGGAGCCGTGTAGAGGTCGACCTCACCCGCAAGCGAGATCACATACGCGTCATCTCCAAGCTGCTCGGTCTTGATGTCGAAGTTCATGCGTCCCCCGGAACGTGTGGTGGCAGGGATTCCCCGGAGCGCCGAGTCTAACCGCCTCCCTGCTTCAGCGACTTCTGGAGGGCGGCGATCCTCACCCTGATCTGGCCCTTCGTGGCCGAGTCGGTCGCGAGCCTGAGCGCGGATCGATATGCCTTGATCGCCACCCTGGCGTTCCCGAAGTGCTCGGCGGTCGAGGCAAGGTCAAGGAAGCTCGTCCCGTTGGGCCGCAGCTTCGCCAGCCGCTGGTAGGACGCAACCGCCTGGGACGAGGCCGCGCGGTACTTCGTCGTGGCCGTCTGGACGCGGGTCGAGATGTCGGAGCTGACCGCCTGGGCAACTGGGTCCTGGCCGAGCGCCTGGCTGAGCTTGCCGGACGCCGTCGGGCCGAGCGCCGAGCCGCCGATGGATGCCTGTTGCTGCGCGTACGCCGCATTCGCCTCCGCCGCGGCGCTGTCCGCGACCCTCGTCTCCAGCTCGGCGAGCGTCTGGAGCTGCGTTGCGTCCTTCGGCGCAAGCTTCACGTACTGCTTCAAGGCGCGGACCTGATCGTCGGTGCGTCCCTTCGCCCCATAGGCGTCGGCTAGCTGCTTGTACGCCTTCGCCTCCCGCGGGTGTGTCTGCACCTCCTTCAACGCCGACGAGATCGACGTGCCGCCGCCACCACCCTTGGCACCGAACGTGTCGCGGATCATCTGGCCGAGGTCGAGCCCGCCGGTGCCCACGCCGAGGAAGAGGAAGCCGACGCCGAAGACGAGCACCATCAGGGCGAACGCCCATTTTGCCTGGCGGCGAAGACGGGTGAAGAAGAGCGTGCTCTCTACTGCGCTCGCGGAGCTCCCGCCCCTGCTCCTGCCGGAGCGGCGGCGGGTACCGGCGGCGCGAGCATGGCGCGCCTCGCGCGCTGCGCGGCGGCGGTCAACTCGTGCCACTCGAATCCTCCTCTCTCGTAACGCGGCTCTCCATCCACGAACGTCGCGACCACCCGGTCCGGTGCGCCGCCGAACACGACGGCCGCTGCCGGATCCTCCCAGGGTAGATACGTCGAGCCCGCAAGGGAGAGCACTGCCAGGTCCGCGCGCTTCCCGGGGACAAGCGAGCCGACCTCGTCGTCGAATCCGAGCGCGCGGGCGGAACCGAGCGTTGCGAGCTCGAGAATCCCGGTCGCAGTCAGGGCATCCGGGCGTCGCTCGCGCGCCCGCGCGGCCATGACCGCGGCCCGAAGCTCGTCGAAGAAATCATGGGACGGCGTCGACGAGACGCCGTCGGTGCCGAGCCCGACCCGCAGACCCGCATCGCGGAGCTCCCGAAGCCGAGCGATCCCGCAGCCGACATACGCGTTCGATCGCGGGCAATGCGCAACAGCGACGTCGTGCTCGGCCAGAATCTGGATCTCCTCGTCGTCGACGACGACGCAATGTGCCGCGAGAACGTTCGGGCCGAGCAGCCCTTCGCGGGCAAGCAGGCGCGTCCCGGTCGTGCCGATCGGCTGGACGAGCCACGGGATCGACGACCACGCACCTCCGCCGTCGCGGAGGTACCGGACCTCCGATTCGCTCTCGGAGATGTGCGTCGCGACCGGCAGTCCGAGCTCGGCGCAGGCGCGGTACACCGCTGCCGACACGCTGTACGGCGCGTGCGGTGAGACGCCGATCCGCACGCGGTGCGACTCGAACGGCGCCACGCGGTCGCGCAGTGCGCCAAAGTGGGCGATCGCGTCGGCGGGATCGGAGCCGAAGACCTCGAGGTAGACCGTTCCGCGCAACCCCAGCTCGGCTGCGGCGACCGCCGCCGCGCCGCTGTAGCTGCAATCCCCGACCGTCGTCACGCCGCTCGCAAGCAGCTGGGCCGTCCCGAGCCGCGCGATGTCGACGTACTCGTCCCAGC
>OEKB01000216.1_pt1 | contig 21706 bp, 20 predicted proteins | sample 1503171 | NCBI WGS metagenome assembly OEKB01 (sample SAMEA104379580, study PRJEB20068) | metagenome | isolation source: 1998
CCCCCTCAGGCTCTTAGGCGCCGAGTCGCTCGATCAGGACCTGGGGCAGGCGCGCTGCTGGGCCGAGACGGAGCAGCGCGCGCACGACCTCGGCGCAGTCCTCCGGCTGGATCATCTCGTCGGAGGGCATGCCGGTCCACGCGGCCATGGGCGTGTCGACGAAGCCGGGGCAGATCGCAGTAGCGCGGATGCCGTCGCGTGCATGCTCGGCGTTGAGCGAACGCGTGAAGGAGATGAGCGCCGCTTTCGAGGCGCCGTAGGCTGCGAGGCCCGGTGCGGGTGCGGTGCCGGCGATCGACGACAGGTTGACGACGAGGCCGTGAGCCTCCTTGAGCATCGGGAGCGCGAACCGCGTGACGAGGAACGCTCCTCGGAGGTTCACGTCGATCTGCAGGTCCCAGTGCTTCGTCGTCAGCTCCTCGATGCGTCCCGCGATGCCGACGCCGGCACTGCACACGAGCACGTCGAGCCGGCCGAAGCGTTCACGGTGCGCTAACACGAGCCGTTCACAGTCGTTCTCGCGGGCGACGTCGGTCGCCACCGGCTGGGCGTCGAGCTCGGCCGCCGCGGCCTCGAGGCGCTCGCCATGGCGTGCGGCCACGGTGAGCTCGAAACCCTCCTCGCGGAGCATCCGCGCGATCGCAAGCCCGATCCCGGACGAGCCGCCCGTCACGAGTGCCGCCTTCGCCATGCGGCCCATTCTTTCCCAGCCGGGAGGTACGAGGCGCTGCAGCGAGAACTGAACGCGGGGGAACCGTCAAGGCTCCTCCTCTCCCCTGACGGCGGCGGCGCTCGGCGCCGCCGCCGGCTTTCCAGCGACAGGGAACCTGGGTTGTCCTCCCGCGTTGGCGCAGGCGGAGGAGCTGGGACTTCGGAGGGGACTGGCGTAACGAGCGGCGGCGTGGGCAGTCTGTGGACGAACAGGTCTGCGATCCCTACATTTCGCTCTTCACCCACGAGGAGGACCGCCGTGGACACCGAGACCGGCCGCGTGAAACTGACCGACCTCGCCTCATGCGGAGGCTGCGCCGCGAAGTACTCCGCTGCTCGACTCGAGCAGCTCCTCGCGGGATTCCTTCCCGTCGAGGAGGCGAATCTCCTCGTCGGCCTCGCGCCGGCCGACGACGCAGCGGTCTACCGGCTCGACGACGAGCGCGCGTTGATCTTCACGCTCGACTTCTTCCCGCCGGTCGTGGACGACGCACGGGACTACGGCGCGATCGCCGCGACGAACGCGTTGAACGACGTCTTCGCGATGGGCGGCACGCCTCTGCTGGCGCTCTCGATCGCGGCCTTCCCCGAAGAGCTGCCGCTCGAGATGCTCGCGGAGATCTTCTCGGCCGCCGACGCGCAGGTCCGTGCCGCGGGCGGCCTTCTCGCCGGCGGGCACACGATTCGCGACGCAGAGCCCAAGTACGGGCTCGCCGTGGTCGGAACGGTGCACCCCGACGCGATCTGGCAGAAGAGCTCAGCGCGCCCCGGCGACGCGCTCTTCCTGACGAAGCCGCTCGGGACCGGGCTGATCATGACCGGGTACAAGAAGGGCCTCGCGGGCGCGATGCAGCTCGAGCGCGCGGTGCGGTGGATGAAGACGCTGAACAAGCGAGCCGCCGAGGTCTTGCGCGGCGTCAATCCGAACGCCGTCACGGACGTCACGGGCTTCGGCCTCTTCGGCCACTCGCATGAGATGGCCGAACGGAGTGGCGTGCGGATCCGGCTCGAGTCCGAGCGTTTCCCGGCGATCGACGGCGCGCTCGACCTCGCGCGCAACGGCGTCCGCACGAGCGGCGACCCACGCAACCGCGACTTCGCGGGCGGGCACGTCGAGAGCCGCGCGCTGAACGAGACGCTGGAGGCGCTCGCCTACGACCCGCAGACGGCAGGCGGCCTGCTCGTGTCGCTGCCGGCGGAGCGCAGCGCCGCGCTCGAAGCCGAGTTCTCGGCCAAGCGCCTCTTCATCCGTCGTATCGGCCGCGTCGAGGAGGGCGCCGGCGTCAGCGTCGAGTAGTGGCGGCGGGAATGATCCACGGAAGGTTCCAGCCCTTCCACAACGGACACCTCGAATACCTCCGCGGCGCGGCCGCGCGCTCCGACGTCGTGTTCGTCGGGATCACGAACCCGGATCCGCGGCGGGTGAAAGAGGAGTCCAGCGATCCGCTGCGCCATCTCCCGGAGTCGAACCCGTTCACGTACACCGAGCGGCTGCTGATGATCGAGGCGACTGCAGAGGACGAGGGCATTCCGGTGCACGTGATCCCGTTCCCGGTGAACGAGCCCGAGCTCTGGCCCGCGTATGTTCCGGACGGCGTGACGCAGTATCTCCGCCTGTTCTCGGAGTGGGGCGGAACGAAGCTCGACCGAATGCGTGACGCCGGCTATGACGTCGTCGTGCTCGACGAGGGCGTCGAGAAGCAGCTCTCCGGCCGCGACGTGCGCGAGGCGATTCGCGCGCGCGGTGAGTGGGAGGTGCTCGTCCCGCCGGGCGTCGCGCGGGTGATCCGGTCGCTCGACCGCGTCGCCGTTTGACGTTGCATCCGATCGTGCTCGTCCTCCTGGACGGGCTTGCGGACCGCGCGCACGATTCGCTCGGCGGGCGGACGGGCGTCGAGGCGGCGAGCACGCCGAACCTCGATGCGCTCTGCGCCGCGGGCTCGTGCGGCGTGATCTACGCAATCGGTCCGGGGCGCGCGCCGTCGAGCGAAGTCGCGCACTGGTCGATGCTCGGCTACCGGCCGGACGAGTTTCCCGGGCGCGCAGTCTTCGAGGCGCTCGGCCGCGGACAGGACGTGAGCTCGGAGGACGTCTTTGCGTACGCGGCGCTGCGCCCGGCCGAGCGTCGTGACGACGGGTGGTGGCTGACGGGACGGCCCGACCCGGTCAAGGATGCCGAGGAGGCCGGGCGCCTCGTCCGTTCGTGCGACAGGATCGAGATCGAGGGCCTGACGTTCTCGCTCCGGCACGTCTGGCGCGGCGAAGCCGTGCTGAGAATCTCCGGCGGCGCCGACGAGCGCGTGACGGATACCGACGTGTTCTTCCGCGTCCGTCATCCTGTCCTGCGGCCGCAGCCGCTCGTGCCCGAGGCGGAAACGACGGCGCGCGCGTCGGAGGCGTGGACGCGTGAGGTGATGCGTCGCCTCGAGGGCGAGCGCTTCAACCTCATGACGCTCAAGTGGTGGGGACGCCCACGCGACCTGCCGTCCTTCGAGCAGCGACACGGGCTCCGCGGGACATTCGCGGCGGAGTCCGCGTTCTTACGCGGCCTCGGGATCGCGCTCGGGCTGCGTGCGGTCGAGGTCGCGGAGACGGAGGACCCCGCCGGCGACCTGCGGCGTCGCATCGAGCTCGTGCGCGAGCGGCTCGATGCCGGCGACACGTTCGTGTACGTGCACCAGAAGAGTGCCGACACGGCGGGGCACACGAAGGACCCGCTGAAGAAACAGGCGATGTTGGAGACGCTGGACTCCGCTCTCGGCGATCTCCCCACCGATCGCGCGATCGTCTGCGTCACAGGCGATCACGCGACGCCGGCGTTCCCGGAGGTGATCCATTCCGGCGATCCGGTGCCGTTCGTCGTGGCCGGCCCCGGGGTGCGGGCCGACCGCGTGCGGGAGTTCGGCGAATCGAGCTGCGCGGACGGCATCCTCGACCACCTGCGCGGGCCGGACATGATGCCCGTCCTGCTGAACGCGGCCGATCGTCCCCTGTTCCTCGGCTCGCGTCCGACGCCGTTCGACGGCGCCGACGGCTACCCCTCGATCTTGGAACCCTTGTTGTGACACTGCGGATTGATCACTCGGGGCTTGATTGCGACGTTCGAACGCCATCCACACCGAGGGCCGCGACGTAGAGCAGGCCGAAAGGCGGTCTACGGCGCGGCCGGACTGATGCGCGCCGGGAGGGACGAAGTTCCCCACGACGCGCACGGAAGCGAGCAGCCGGCTCGCCACCCCAACCGCAATCGCGGACGCGGCGGGACCGCGCTCCTGCCGCGTCAGGGCGTGCCCAGAGGAAGGGTCAGACCGCAAGGTCTGACCCTTGTCTATCTAGTATCGGCGGAGTGAACACGACTGCAACGGCGATCGCGCGGGTTCGCCGGTTCGTCCTCTCGCCGGCGCAGTTCCTCCGGCTCGCGGCCGTCGAGCTCTTCGCCCTCTGGCTCATCGTCGGAACGGGCGCTGCGGTTCGCCTTACCGACTCGGGCCTCGGCTGTCGCCACTGGCCGGGCTGCGAGAAAGGCCATCCGCTGCCGGCCAAGAACGCGCACGCGTACATCGAGTTCGGCAATCGCCTGATCGGCGGCGTCACGATCGCGCTGACGCTCGTCGCCTGGCTCGGCGCCCTCCGCACGCCTGCACTGCCGCGCTGGGCCGTGCGACTGTCGCTGGCGATCTTCCTCGGCGCGCTCGCCCAGGCACCGCTCGGGTACCTCGCAGTCAAGAGCGACCTGCGCTGGCCGGTCGTGATGGCCCACCTCCTCCTGTCGATGCTCCTCCTTGCGGGCGCTGTCGTGTTGGCCCTCGAGGTTCGCGGCGTGCAGGAGGGGCGCCTGGCGCCGCTCGTTCCGCGCGAGCTCCAGCGGCTCGGCTACCTCTTCGTCGGCGCGTGTCTCGCCCTCGTCGTCAGCGGGACGTTTGCAACGGCGGCGGGTCCGCATTCCGGCGGCGGGAAGCACGTCGACCGGTTCGCGTCACTCAAGCCCACGGTCTACGCGCACGCGGTCGTCGTGGCGATCTTCCTCGGCGCCTTTGTCTTCAGCCTCGGCTATCTCGCCGCGAGGCGATCGCGCTCGCCGCGGCTGTTCGCGCTGGCCGTCGCGGTCCTCGCGCTGCTGCTCCTGCAGATGGGCGTCGGCGAGATCCAGTGGCGGACCCACCTCCCCTGGGGTGTCGTGCTGGTGCACGTCCTGCTCGCCGCGACGGTGTGGGCGGGAACGGTCGCGCTCGCCACCCTTTTCCTGCGCCCGGTCCGATCCCTGGCACCGAACGTAGGATGGACCGATGCCTGAGCTCAAGGTCGCGCACCGCCCCTCGCTGCGCAGGCCGGCGATGATCACCGCGTTTCGCGGCTGGAACGACGGGGGCCAGGGTGCCTCGCTCGCCGGCGGCTATCTCGCGAAGACCTGGGAGGCCGCGCGCTTCGCCGAGATCGACCCGGAAGGGTTCTTCGACTTCCAGGCGACCCGCCCGCACGTGTCGGTCGTCGAGGGCGGGACGCGACGAATCGACTGGCCCGAGAACGCCTTCTACCACGCCTCGGTGCCCGGGCTCGAGCGCGACGCGGTCGTGCTCCTGGGGATCGAGCCCAACCTGCGCTGGCGCGCCTTCACCGGGCTCGTGACCGGCCTCGCCAAGGACCTCGGCGTCGAGCTCGTCATCACCCTCGGCTCGCTGCTCGCGGACGTGCCGCACACCCGCCCGTCGCCGGTGACCGGCGGCGCGACCGATCCGGAGCTGATCGAGCGGCTCGGCCTTCAGCGCTCCCGCTACGAGGGGCCGACGGGGATCGTCGGCGTCCTGCACGATGCGTGCGCGAGTGCAGACCTGCCGTCCGTGAGCCTGTGGGCTGCCGTGCCGCACTACGTGTCGATGGCGCCGAGCCCGAGGGCCGCGGTCGCGTTGTGCAACCGGCTCGGAGACATCCTCGGGACGGAGATCGATACTGCCGAGCTCGACGAAGCCGCCGAGCGCTACAGCGAGCAGGTGAGCGAGGCCGTCGCGTCCGACGAAGAGACCTCCGCATACGTCGCCGAGCTCGAGCAGCGGGCGGAGCTCATCGACGAGGAGGAAAGCCTCCCCTCCGGCGACACGCTTGCGGCCGAGCTGACGCGATTTCTCCGCGAGCGGGAGCGCGACAACGGCGGCTCCGAAGGGCCGAGCGAGCAGCCGTAAGGCGTCAGTCGCCGGCGACGTCGCGCCGGAGGAACGTCACGTAGGCCGCCGCCAGCGGAATGCCGATGTAGAGCGCGCTCACCCAGAGTGCGCGGATGACCGGGCTCCAGTCCGCGGGGATGCGCAGAAAGCCGTGCCAGGCCTCGAACTGGGTGCCGAGCAGATACGGGCGGATGCTCTCGGTCCCCGGCAGAACGCCGACCAGCTGCATGAAGAGCGCCCACATCAGGGCTCCGACCACGGAAGCCGCGCTGTTCCGCGTCAGCGTCGAGAGCAGGACGGCGAAGGCGGCGATCCCGGCCAGCGGCAGGGCGTAGACCGCGAGGCTCGCCAGCAGCAGCGCCAAGCCGTGCCCAGCGGAGACCTTCGTCCCCGACAGCGACGTCAGAGGATGGAAGCCCCATGCGATGCTCGCCGCGACGAGTCCGACCGCCGCCATGGCGACGACGACGGCCAGCGTGTAGGTCAGCGTGGCGAGCACCTTCCCTGCGAAGACCTGGCCTCGTTCGCGCGACCGGGTCAGGATGGTCTTCAACGTGCCGTTCTGACTCTCCGACGCGACGATGTCGCCGGCGACGAGCGCCGTGATCAACGGAAAGCCCCAGATGGACATGAAGAACAGGACGACGAACGGTGTCGCAAGGCCCGTCTCTCGGATGTAGCGGCCGAGTGGCACGTCGTTCGGGCCGCCCGACTGGATGTTGAGGACGACGACGAAGATCACGGGAACTAGCATCGCCGCGCCGAGACCGAGATACGTCCGCTTCTGCGCGAGCAGCTTGATCAGTTCCCAGCGGTAGACCTTCGCAACGGCCGTCATGAGGCCACCGCTTCGCGGTCGTGATCGGACGATTCCCCGCCCGTGAGACCGAGAAAGAGCTCCTCGAGGCTCGCGGTCTCGTGGACGAGCGTCGTGATGCCGATACGCGCCTGTCCGAGCGAGATCGTCAGTGCCGCGACCGCCGCCTCGTCCGCCTTGAAGCGAAGGTCGCCGTCGAGCGCCGTGACATCCGCGATCCCCGGTTGCGAGAGCAGGACGACCCGCGCTCGGTCCGGCTCGGTCGCGCGCAGGCGGTAGCCGGTGGTGGCGGTGGCGAGGAGGGCGCCGAGCGGACCCTCGTAGACGATTGAGCCCTTGCGGATGATCGCGACGCGGTTGCAGAGCTCCTCCACCTCGTAGAGCAGATGGCTCGAGAGCAGGATCGTGATGCCCTCCCCGGCGAGGCGGCGGACGAGATCGCGCATGTCGCGCATCCCGGCGGGGTCCAGGCCCGTCGTCGGCTCGTCGAGGAGCAGCAAACGCGGGCGGCGCAGGAGCGCACTCGCGATGCCGAGCCGCTGTCGCATCCCGTGCGAGTAACCGCCGACCCGATCCTTCGCGCGATCGCGGAGCTCGACGAGCTCGAGCACCTCGTCGATGCGTGCCCGCGCGCCGCCGTCGTCGTAGTCGGCCAGGAGTTGCAGGTTCTTCCGGCCCGAGAGATACGGATAGAAGCGAGGGCCCTCGACGAAGCCTGCGACTCCCTCGAGCGCCTTGGCGCCGTCGACGAGCGGATCGCGTCCGAAGAGCTGCGCCGAGCCCGCCGTCGGCCGGACGAGCCCGAGCAACATGCGCAGCAGCGTGGTCTTGCCGGCGCCGTTCGGGCCGAGGTAGCCGAAGACGTCCCCGCGCTCGACCGTCAGGTCGACGCCGTCGACCGCGACGATCTCGCCGTAGCGCTTGACGAGGCCCCGGGCCGCAACCGGAGGTGTGTCCGTCATCTGAGGCTGCGCGCGGCAGCCTCAGCAGCGCTTGGCGGCAGCGAGCCTGCGAGCACGAAGGCCACACCGTTCCGCTGCCACTGGATGGCCGTGCCGAGCTGCGTCGCGAGCTCGTGACCGGTCAGGCCGTCGAGCGACACGGTCGGCAGGCTCGACAGGATGCCTCCTCCGGGAGATCCAGCGGCGTCCGTCTTGCGCTCGAGCACGACGATCGCACCGAGGCCCTGGCCGTACACGACGAGCGCGTTCTTCGACTCCGAGCCGCCCACCGCACGCACGTCCTTCCTCGGGAGGCCGACCAGCGTCTCCGGCGCGACGACCGGGAAATCGACTGCGGCCTGGACCGCGGCGAGACCGCTGACCGGCTTCTTCTCGCCCGCGCCGGCCTTCGAGCCAGGAGCGCTGAGATCGACGGTCTTCGCGCCGGCAGGCGGAGCGACGTCCACGGCGCTGCCGGCGACGGCGCCGTACGAGATGTCGGTGACGACGACCTCGAGCACAGGCTTCGAGCTTCCCTGCGCGGTGACTGCGATGCGCAAGGGCACGCCGCGCACCGCGTCCCAGGCGAGCTCGGCCGATCCCAGCAGGCCGCCGTCGTGCTTCGGCGAGATAGCGACGCTGTAGGCAGGCTGACCGGCGATATCCGTCGGCCGGGCGCCCGAAACGTTCGCGTGCTCGGCCAGCTTCGCGAGGAAAGCGGTGATCTCCGCCGTCGAGGGCGCGGCTTGCGTGCCGCTCGTTTCGCTCGGCGACGTGCTCGACGGAAGGTCGACGCGGTAGACCGTGTTCGCAGACGCGTCGTAGACGCTGAGCTTGCCGTCCCGCCAAACGATCTGGACGTCGCCTGCGTCGGACTGGAGCTCGATTCGCCCCCGGCCGTCATTCGTCAACCAGAGGCGCCCGGACGCGCCCGACATGAGCGCAGACCCCGCGTTTCCGAGCAGCGCGCCTGACGGAAAGAGCCGGTTCGTGAACCGGATCCGTGCCGTGACGCCGCTCGGCTCGGGTGCCGCGAGCGCATCGTGGATCGCCTGAGCGAGCGGCTTCGGCGGGGGCGTCGGGCCGCTGCCGCCGGTGGCCGCGACGGCGATCGCGGCCGCGCCGGCCGCGACCGCGACGACGACGCCGATGAGAACAAACAAGCGCGAGGTGGGGAGTGTTCGTAGCAGCTTCACGGAGGTCCTTCCGCCGACTCGTCACCGTCCGTTGTAGCGGCGGACTCTGAGAGATCCCTGAGAGCGGGCAGCTCGATCGTGAAGGACGCTCCGTCCGCGTACACCCGGCCGCCGTGGCGCTCGGCCGTGGCGCGGACGATCGCGAGTCCCAGTCCCGAGCCGGGCCGGTCGCGACGGCCGCGCCAGAACCGCTCGAAGGCGTGGTGCGACTCGTAGGGCTGGAGCCCGGACCCCTCGTCACGCACCGTGAGCAGGGCACGGTCGTCGACCCGCTCGGCTGTGACGGTCAGGCGTCCGTCTGGAGGCCCGTAGCGGTGGCCGTTCTCGACGAGGTTCGCGAGCGCGCGCTCCAACGAGGTCCGATCGCCGAGCGCGATGACGGGATCGGGCGCGACGACGTCGATCGCGCCGTCGCGCTCGCCGACGGCCGTCGCAAGCTCGTCGAGAGAGACGGGCTCGTCGGGGGGCGGGGCGGCTTCCTCGCGCGAGAGGACCAGAAGGTCGTCCGCGAGCAGCGCGAGCCGGTCGGCATCACGTTCGAGCTCGGCGATCAGCTCGGGTGTCGCACCGTGGCGCGCGAGGAAGGAGACATTGCCCTTGAGAGCGGTGAGGGGCGTGCGCAGCTCGTGCGAGGCGTCGGCGAGAAATCGCCGCTCGGCTTCGCGCGAACGTTCGAGGCTGCCGAGCATCGCGTTCAACGTCGCGGCCAGCCGGCCGACCTCGTCCGCGGACGACGACTCGGGAAGCCGTCGCCGCACGTCGCCTGTGCGCTCGATCTCTCCCGCGGCGCCGGCGAGCCGACCGAGCGGGCGGAGCGCGCGCCGCATGAGCAAGGCGACCACGAGCGCGGCGATCGCCGCGGCGATCAGACCTGAGAGGAGGATGAAGAGATGGAGGCTTCCGAGAGTCTCGGTCAGGTCGTGCGTCGATGCCGCGGTGAGGACGGCGCCGCCGGCGGCAGGGCTCGCGCCGACGTCCGCGAGCGGCGCGGCGTACACGCGCACCTGCTCGTCGCCGAGACGAGCATCCGAGTACGAGCTTCGGCCGTGGTCGATCGCCGCGCGGGCGAGCGACCGGACAGGCAGGATGCGGCCGCCGAGTGCGAGCGACCGGGCGACGATTCTTCCACGCCGGTCGACGACCTCGACGATCAGCTGGGTTCCGCCGACGGGGGAATCGAGCGAGCCCGGCGCGGTGATGAGCGCAGGCGCAGAAACGCTCAGCTGTGCAATGTCGACCGCCCGTTGTCTGAGGGTGCGGTCGAGCGAGCGGTGCAGGTGGCGCGAGACGAGCACGTCGATCCCGGCACCCACCACGACGAGCGCGAGCAGGATCGCGATCGCGGCTGCGACCACGGAGCGAATCTGCAGTGAATCGCGTCTCACCGACCCAGGACGAAACCCACCCCGCGCACGGTCTCGATCAGCGGTGGGTCGCCGAGCTTCCGCCGGAGATAGGACACGTAGCGATCGACAGCGTTGAAGCTGGCCGCGGCCGCACTTCCCCAGACCCGCTCGAGCGCGAGCTCGCGACTGACGACCTGCCCCGGATTGCGCAAGAAGAGCTCGAGCAGATCGGCCTCACGGCGGCTGAGGGCCAGGTCCCGTTGACCCCGACGAGCCCGACCCGGGCGCACCTCCAGCACGACGTCGCCGTACGCGAGCGTCTCGGCGGGCTCGCGGCCGCGGCGCTGAAGCGCGCGGATGCGGGCGAGCAGCTCTTCGGTGGCGAACGGCTTGACGAGATAGTCGTCCGCGCCGGCGTCGAGCCCCTCGACCCGCTCGCCGACCGCATCCCGGGCGGTCAGGAGCAAGATCGGAAGCGCGAGCCCTTTTGCACGCAGTCTCCGGCAGACCGCGAGCCCGTCCAGTCCCGGCATCGCCACGTCGAGGACGATGACGTCAGGTGCCGAGCGTTCGACCGCCGCGAGCGCCTCGCCGCCGTTCGCGGCCGTTGCGACTTCGTACCCCTCGGCGCCCAGCGTGCGCGCGAGCATCCGACGGATCGGCTCGTCGTCGTCGACGACGAGCACTGCTGGAGTTGCCACGGTCCGACTGTAGCTGGCGTCCTCGAGTTACCCGAACGTGAACGCGTACGCCTCCACGCCCGGCGTGAACGCGAGCTCGAGCAGGCCGTCGTGGATCTTCGGCGTCGACGTCAGCGTGTAAAGCCGGTCGCCCGTCACGCGGACGGCTCCCTTCGCGCTGCCGTCCACGGTGACGGCGACGAGCCCCTTCCCGCCGAGCACGAGGTGCACGCTCCGGGCGTGGAAGTGCAAGCGGAGGCGTGCGCCGTCCCCCGCGACGATCCGCTCGCTCTCCACGGTCCACTTGCCGTCGTACGCGAAGTGGTCTCGCACCAGGCTCGTCGGGAAGTGGTAGTCGCGCTCGACGTCGGCGCTCAGCTGTGAGCCCGAGTACCGAGCGATCCTGAAGTAGCCGAGATAGGACTCCGGCGTGATCACGCCGGTCGGGGTGGTGTCCCGCTCGCGCTTCGGCACCGGCAAGGAGGAATCGCCGCCGGCGCGGAGGAGCAGGCGAATGTCGTGCTCAGTCGTGCCGTATTCGCCTTCCCCGAAGTGGATATGGCGGACGTGGCCGCTCTGGTCGAGCAGGTACTCGGCCGGCCAGAACTGGTTGGAGTACGCGTTCCACGTTGCGTAGTCGTTGTCGATCGCGACCGGGTAGCGCACGCCGAGCCGGGCGACGGCCTCGCGGACGTTTCCTAGGTCGTGCTCGAAGTCGAACTCGGGCGTGTGCACGCCGACGATCACGAGGCCTTTCGAGCGGTACTCCTGATTCCAGCGCTCGAGGTACGGGAGCGTGCGCAGGCAGTTGATGCACGAGTACGTCCAGAAGTCGATCAGGACGACCTTTCCGCGCAGGGAATCGAGCGAGAGCGCGGGCGTGTTCAGCCAATGCGAGATGCCCTTGAACGCCGGCGCGGGACCGTAGTCGTTCAGCGGCACCTTGACGGGTGTCGAGGCGAGATCGAGGCGCGGCAATCGCTTCGCCTGCGCGTCCGCGAAGTGCGGCGAGCCGGGCTTGCGGTGCTGCAGCCTCGCGAGCTCTCGCTGCGTCGAGTGCCCGCCTTCGAACCAGCGCTCGATGGTCAGCGCGTAGCTCGGCGCGTTCTTCTGCAGGCCCTCGAGCCAGCCGTTGTAGATCACGACCGCGAACGCCGCCATTACGACGCCGCCGGCGATCCGGACCGTCTCGGCCCGCGACCGGAACGACGCCGCCACGCGCCGGCTCCCCTGGGCGATCAGGAGCAGCGGGAGCGCGGCTCCGCTCGCGAACGCGATCAGCACGACGACCGTCCACGCGTCGACCCGGTGACTGCCGACGTTCGTGATCAGCGCGCCGAGCATCGGGCCCGTGCACGGCACGAAGACGATCCCGAGGCCCGCCCCGAGCAGGAATCCGCCCCCGGAGTCGCCGGCGCGTCTGCGCGTGAGGAAGAGGAACGGCCGCTCGACCCACTGACCGACCTTCGGGACGATCAAGGTCAGCGCCAGCAAGAGGAGCGTCCCGGCGCCGATCTTGATCTGGTCCTTTGCGGGGATGTGGAGCTGACTCCAGATCCAGGCGCCGGCGAGGGTGAACGCCGTGAACGTGACGATCAGCCCGGCGATGATCGCGTACGGCCGGCGTCGCGTCTCCGACGCGCTGCCCCCCGCGAGGATGATCGGAAGCACCGGGAGGACGCACGGCGTGAACGCCGTGATCACGCCCGCGAGAAACGCGACCGGAATCAGGATCGCCATACGACTGTCCTACTAGTGAGACTAGCGGCCGGTTTCGTTACAGCTCGGCGGCCGCCTCGGGCTGGGGCTCGCCCGCGCCGTCCCCGGCAGGCTTCGCGCCGTCCTCGACCGGCTTCGGCTTGCGCCGGCGGCGCCGCTGCTTCGCCGCGGCCTCCGCGCCGTTTTCCGCCTGCGCTTCGACGGCCTTCGCCTCGTTCTGCGACGGCGTTTTGCCCTGCGGCTCCGCCTGCTGCTCGCCGTTCGCCGCGGCTTGCGCGTCGGCTTGGGTCTGGCCCTGCGCCTCCGCGCCGCGCTTCCGCTTCCGGCGCTTGCGCCGGCGCGACCGCCCGGACGTGAGCTTCGGCGGCGGCAGGTTTTCTGCCAGCGCCTCTGCAACCTCCGGGAGCGTGCCGAGCCTCTCGCGTGCCGCCTCGATCAACTGCGTCGCACGCGGCGTGTAGCCCTCCGCCGACGCGAGGAGCGCCACGCCGACGGGCAACGGCAGCTCGCGGGCGGCGTTGACGAGCTTCGCCGCGTTCTCCTCGTGCCGGTGTCCGCGTGAGTTCGCGAGCGCGCCGAGCAGTCGCTTGGCCTCGGGAAACTCGCTGCTCGCGCGCCGGTCCTGCACCTTGCGCGACGCGCGCGCAAGGCGCCAGGTCCAACGGGCGAGGATCTGCTCGGGCGCGTCGACCTTTCCTTCCGCAATCGCGCGAAGTAGGACGCGAATGCCGCTCATCCGGTCCTTCTCCCAGGTGGGCGCCTGCGTCACGAGCGTGACGAGATCGTCGAAGTCCGCGCGCTCGACCTGCATCGAGACGCGGTCCGAGAGCGCGATCATCCGCAACCGGCGGTTCGGGTTCTCCGCCGCGCACGTCGCCAGGAACTGCTCCAGACACGCGCGGGACGCTCCTCGGTCGGTCAGCTTCGTGACGAAGGCCGCGCGCTCGTCGAAGCGAATCTGGCGTCCCGCGATCGTCGCCCAGTAGCGCTGCTCGTCCTCGTCCAGATACTTGGGATCGACGCGCTGCCATTCGCGCGTGATCACGTTCAGCCGGCGACGCGCGTCTGGCGTGACGGGAACGAGCCACGGTGCGGGCGTCAGCCTTCGGCGAGCACGTCTCTGCATCCGGCGGCGGGGAGCGGGCGTGACACGGGCGCCCTCCCGGTAGAAATCGGCGTCGAGGAGCGAGTGCAGCGAGACGACGCGCTCGTTGTGCGTCGCCGCTTTCGGGACGAAGTCGACGACGATCCCCGCTTCCTTTCGCGGGTGCATGCGCATGATGCGGCCGATGCGCTGCTGGTAGACGCGGCGCGACGCGGTCGGCGCGAGGTGCATGCAAACGGTCGCGCGCGGCGAGTTCCACCCTTCGGCGAGCAGCATCGCGTTGATGAGGACGTTGATCTCGCCGCGCTCGTACGCCGCGAGCGTCTCGGCGAGCCTGACCGGAGGCGTGCGGCCCGAGACCGCTTCCGCCTTCAGCCCGGCGGCGCGGAACTCCTTCGCGAGGTTGTAGGCGTGGTCGACGCCCGCCGCGTAGACGATTCCCGGCGTGTGATCGAAGCGGTCGCGGTACAGGGACGCGGCGGCCTGGTTCAGGGCCTGGTGGTCGAGCGTCTTGGCCAGGATCTCCTGGTCGAAGTCGCCGCCGACGATCGGCACCTGGTTGATCGCCGCGACCGGCGGGACGCGGAGACAGCGGAGCGGGGCGATGAGCCCGCGTCGCGCTGCGTCCTGCAGCGGGAGATCGTCGACCGACGCGGGAAAGACATCGGACACCTGCTTCGCGATCAGCTGCTCGGTCGCGGTCATTCCGATGTAGATGGGCTCAGGGAACGAGCGGATCGCCCGCGACGTCTTCTCGCCGAGCGCCGTGTGGGCCTCGTCGCAGATGACGAGTTGGTACGCCTCACGGGAGAGCGACGCCTGGTGCCGTGCGAACCAAGCGTAGGTCTGGATCGTGAGCGGGTTGTCGCGCTGCGGCTTGGTTCCGCGCTCGACGGCCGGCAAGAGACGGTCGCCGTAGCCCTCGGACTTGAGGTCGCGATCGAACTGCGAGACGAGCAGACGGCGGTGCGTGAGGATCAGGACGCCGAGGGTTCGCGCAGCCTCGACGAACCCGGCCGCGGCGATCGTCTTGCCCGACGCCGTCGGGTGACGGAACCGGTAGCGGCGCACCGCGCCTGGATCGGGCCCGGTCCAGCCGCCACTCTCCCCCTCGGCCTCCTGCTCCTCGAAGGCATCTTCGCTGGAGTCCTCCCCAGGCTCGTCGTCCTCCTCTTCCTCGACCTGGTCCTCGAGCCCGACCCCGTCGCCGTTCCCGTTCGGGTGCTGCTCGTTCGCCGCGATCAGCTGCGTGAGCATCCCCGCCAGCGCGTCGACCTGGTGGCGGCGCAACTCAGTTCCGGACGCGAGGCGCGGCGGCTGCTCGGCGAGCACTCGTTCGAGCCCGAGCATGAGGCCGTAGCGGACCTTCCACTGCGGAGACGGAGAACGGTGGCCGGCTTCGATCTCTGCGAGCGCGTCATCGAGGGCGCGCCGCCGCGAGGTTCCGGGTGCCAGCACTTGTGCCGGGTCTTCACCTTCCCGGAGGAACGGTTCGCCGGCCCAGGCTTCTGCTCGGAGGGCGGAGGCGGTCAGACCGCCCGTGGCCTCCGACGCGATCGTCGGAATCTCAGTCGTTTCTTGCATGCATGCAGCGCATCCGGGCGCTGCCAACCATCATCAAAAGGCGGACTCGCAGATCCCCTAGGCGAGCCGCTACCCCAGTATACCCGGCGGGAGGCTAGGCGCCGAGGCCTCCGAAGACGGCGAAGGGGTTGAGGGGCTGAACCTCGTAGACCAGCTCCCCGCCAGGCTCGACCTCGCCGTGAATGCGGCGGGCGAGCTCGACGGCCTGCTCACGAGTCTCCGTCCCGGCGATCACGTAGGTGAACGTGCGCGACACGCCGTAGCCCTCGTCCCGGAGCTTGTCCGCGAGCCTGCGTGCGGCCGCGAGCGACTGGCACTCGACGCGAACCTCCCACGGCGCGTATCCCCGTTCGAGCAGCTCCTCTTCGGCGTCCGGTTGCTCGGGCTCGTCGTCCCAGCGGTCCTCTTCGGCCAGCCATCGCTCCATCACGAAGCGAGCAGGCGTCAACCCCTCCTCCCGAAGTTCTTCCTCGACGATTCGGCTCGCCTGCTCGGCCTGCATCCCCGATGCCGCGTAGACGAAGACGGTGTTCCCGTCCCGCGAGACCGCGAGACGGTGCTCGCGGAGCTCGTCCGCAAGCTCTTCGGCCTCGCGCCGTCCGAACCCGAGCCGTTCCAGGAGGCCGCGCGCGTGCTCGTCCTCGGGAAGCTCGATGCGGATGCGCCAGTCGTCCTGCGCCATTCCGCCGAAAGCCTACGCGAGCGTTGCGCGCGCTACGCGGGAGCCGGCGCGCGCATGTCCGAGAAGCTGTGGCCGAAGAGTCGCTCGCTGATCCCGGTCTGGTCGAGGTGCTTCGTGATCCCGCCGAGGAAGAACGGCCAGCCGGCGCCGAGCAGGAGGCAGGCGTCCACGTCGGCCGCCTCCGGGACGACGCGCTCGTAGAGGAGACGGTGGATCTCGTCGGCCAACGCATCGAGGACGCGCTCGACGATCTCCCCGCGAGTCCACGGGTCCTCGTCGACGATGACGACCTCGTCGTTCCCGGCTGCATAGTTCGCCAGCGTCGGTGAGAGCGGGAACCGCTCCGGGTACGCCTCGTGCATCGTCTCGAGGACGTGATTCGCGACACGCGGCCCGACCATCGCGAGGAGCACCGACGGCGCCATCGGCATGCCGAGCGACATCACCGCCTCGTCGACCTCGTCGACCGGTGTGTCGTGCTCGATCGCGTCCATGATCACGCGCGTCATCCGGGTCAGGACGCGGTTCACCACGAAGCCTGGCGCGTCGCCGACGAGCACGGGACGCTTGCGCAGCTTCATTCCGGCCTCGAAGGCGGTCGACAGCGTCACGTCGTCGGTCTCCCCGGCGCGAACGATCTCGAGGAGCGGCATCACTGCGACCGGATTGAAGAAGTGCATGCCGACGACGCGTGACGGTGCACGCAGATCGGCCGCCATCTCCGTCACGGACAGTGACGACGTGTTCGTTGCGAGCACGCACTCGTCCGACACGACCTGTTCGAGCTCGCCGAACACCTGCTTCTTGACCTCGAGCTCCTCGAACACGGCTTCGAGAACCAGGTCGCAATCCGCGAACGCCTCGTAGGCGATTCCGCCCGAGACGAGGCTCGCGAGGAAGCGACCCTTTCCCTCGTCGTAACGGCCCTTCGCCACCTGTGCGTCGATCTCGGCGCGAATTTCCTGCAGCGCCTCGTCCACGACGTCCTGGGCGACGTCGCGGAGCACGACCGGTACCTCGAGCCGGCGCACGAACAGCGTTGCGATCTGCCTGGCCATCAGACCGGCGCCGACGATCCCCACCTTCTCCACCTTCCGTGGCTCGACGGCCGGGCGGCCCGGCTGCTGCTTCGCGCGCTGCTCCACAAGGCGGAAGGCGTAGATCGACGCCTGCGCCTGCGGGCCCGGGAGCAGCTCCGCGATCGCTTCCTCTTCGCGGCGAGAGCCCTCGTCGAGGCTCCAGTCCCGCGCGCCCTCGATCAGCTCGAGCGCGACGTACGGAGCGGGCGCTGCACCGTGCACCTGGTCGTCCACCGCCGCGTGCGCTCGGCGCAAGATCGTCTCTGCATCGGACCAATCGGCATCGGCCCGGTCCATGCTCCGGTCCGCGAGCTCGCCTGCGAACGACAGTGACTCGTCGACGAACTCGACCGGGTCGAGAAGCCGGTCGGCGATCCCGAGCTGGGCGACCAGCGCCCCGGGGAGCATCCGGTTCTGACGTAGCGGGTTCGCGACGATGACCTTGACCGCGGCCTCGGGACCGACGAGCCGCGGGAGCAGCTGGGTTCCGCCCCACGCGGGAAACAGACCGAGGAACACCTCCGGGCACGCGAAATGGCGCACGGCCGTCGAGATCGTTCGCGCGGTGCAGTGGAGCGCGAGCTCGACGCCGCCGCCCAGGCACGCGCCGTTGATTGCGGCGACGGTCGGGAACGGCAGCGCGCGCAGGCGGCCGAAGAGCTCGTGACCTGCTCGTGAGCCTGCGCGGGCGCGATCGGGCGAGATGTCCGGAAACTGGTTGATGTCCGCGCCCGCGGCGAAGAAGAACGGCTTGCCCGTGATCACGGCGGCGGCGAAGTCCCCGCGCTCGAGATCGGTGAGCACTCGGTCGAGCGACGCCAGCGCGGCCTCGCCGAAGAAGGTCGGCTTCTGCCAGTCCTCGCCGTTGTCGATCGTGACGAGGGCGACGTCGCCGGCGCGTGTGAGGCGGAACTCGGTATCAGCCACGCAGCGCGTCCGTGTCGCCGGCAACGTTCTCCCACAGGAGCGCCGCACCCATGCCCATCCCGACGCAGAGCGCGGCCAGCCCGTACCGCACCTCCGGCCGCTCGCGAAAGCCGTACGCGAGCTGCGCCAGCAACCGCACGCCCGTCGCCGCGAGCGGATGTCCGCAGGCGATCGCGCCGCCGTACGGGTTCAGGCGCGGATCTTCGGGATCGACGCCCATCGCGTCGCACCAGGTCAGCACCTGCACGGCGAAGGGCTCGTTCAGCTCGAAGAGGCCGATCTCGTCGACGGTCAGCCCCGCTTGCTCGAGCACCCGCCTGGTGGCGGGAATCGGCCCGATCCCCATCAGCTCCGGCTCGACGCCGGCGAACGCAAAGCCGACGAGCCGCATCCGCGCGGCGAGCCCGAGCTTCCCCGCCGTCTCCTCCGCCGCGAGGAGACACGCAGTCGCGCCGTCCGTCAGGCCGGCGGAGTTCCCCGCGGTCACGCGGCCGCCGGCTCGGAAGGGCGTCCGCAGAGCGGCGAGGCCCTCGATCGACGTCTCTGGCCGCAGGAACTCGTCGGCGTCCGCGACGCGCCACCCCTCGTCCGTGAACACGGTCATCGGAACGACGGTCTCGCGCATGACGCCGTTCTGCCACGCCGCGGCCGCGCGTTGCTGCGAGCGTACGGCGAACGCGTCGGCGTCGTCCTTCGAGATGTGCGGGAACCGGTCGTGCAGGTTCTCGGCGGTGGCGCCCATGGTCACCGAGGACGGATCGACCAGCCGTTCGGCGACGAAGCGCGGATTGAAGTCGACCTCCTCCGCCATCGGGTGATGTCCCATGTGCTCGACGCCACCGGCGACGACGACGTCCGCCGCGCCGAGCGCGATCTCCCCGGCCCCGGCCGTCACCGCCGTGAGCGCACCCGCGCACATCCGGTCGAGGGCGAATCCCGGAACGGTCTGCGGGACTCCGGCCAGCAGCGCGACGTCGCGTCCGAGCGTCAAACCCTGGTCTCCGACCTGCGCCGTCGCGGCGAAGATCACGTCGCCGATGCGCTCCGGCGGAAGCTCCGGATTGCGGCGAAGGAGCTCACGCACGACCTTGACGGCCATGTCGTCGGCGCGCGTCTTCCAGAACACACCCATCGGGCCCGCGCGGCCGAACACGGTCCGCACGCCGTCGACGAAGACCACTTCGCGGAGCTCTCTCGCCATGCGAATCAGTCTATGCCGCTGCTTGTTGCCGCTCTTCCAGCTCGGCGCGCAGGTCTTCGAGCTCCCAGCAGTTCGCCTCGAGGACGTCGCGGTGGAACTGGATCAGGACGATGCCACCGGGGGTGACGAGCTTCCCGTCGCGACAGGCATTGAGCAAGCGGCGGTAGGGATCGAGCCCGCCGTCCGGGGCATAGATCGCATCTGCCGGCTCGTCGTCGTAGCGCGCGTCGTGGAGGAAGTCGGGCAGGTACGGAAGATTCGCGACGACGAAGTCGACCGGGCCCGGCACAGGATCCAGCAGATCGCCTTGGAGGACGTGGACACGGTCGGCCACGCCGTGCCGCTCGGCGTTGACCCGGGCGAGCGTTACCGCGTCGGGGTTCTTGTCGACGGCCCAGACCTCGATGCTCGGCTTCGAGCGCGCGAGCGTCACGGCGATTGCGCCGCCCCCCGTGCCGACGTCCGCAACTTTCTTCGGCCCGTCGCCGATGACGTCGAGCGCCCTCCGGACGAGGTCCTCCGTCGCCGGCCGCGGCGTGAACACCCGGCCGGGAGCGATTGCGAACGGAAGGTCGTAGAACGTCGTTTCCATCGAGAAGGCAGAACGCGCGTCCGTCGTAAGCTCTTCCCATGCCCGACTGGCGCGAGATCGCAACGCGAGAACAATCACGATACCGCGACGGCGAGGAGCGGCTTCCCGACGATCCGGACGCACGCCAGCGACAGCTGACCCGAATGGGCAACGCGGCGAACGGCGCCGGGCTCGCCCTCCTGATGGGCGGCGACCGTGCCGAGGCGGGCGAGTGGTTCGCACGCGCGGCCGGGCGCTGGCGCGAGAGTTATGCCGACGCGCCCCCAGGAAGCTGGGGCCGGCCGATCGGGGCGACGAAGGCGCGCCTGCTCGCCGCTGACTGGCCCGCTGCGGAGCGGGAAGCGCGCTGGACGCTCGACGAGCGCGCCGGCGAGGCGGAGTCCCCGATCGGTCGCTACGCCGCGTGTCTCGCGTGCTGCGTGCTCGGAGACTGGAAAGCAGCCGGCGTGCTCGCAGACGGCTTGCGCACTGCGCCTGGGTTTCCGCCCGAGGTGGGGCATGCGCTCGTGTTCATCGCTGCTGACGATCCGGTCGGGTACGCAGAGGCGATCGAGGGCGTCCTGCGCTCGTTCGAGACGCGGGACGACTATCTGGAGGACGTGCCGGTTGCGGATACGGTCGTCGTGCTCCAGGCGCTCGCGCAGCGCCGAGGCATACGAGTCGCGCTCGAGTCGCCGCTGCTTCCGCCGGCACCCGAGCACGGGCCCGGCGCCTCGCCCGTCTAACCGCGAGAACGATCAGTCCCTCGGTGCGGGCGGGTGCGCGAACATCGTCAGCACGATCTTCTCCGTGCCTTCGTCCTCCACGTCGTCCGCCGCACGCATGAATGCAGTCATCATCTCGACGACGCGATCGAGGCTCAGACGCACCTCGAGCTGACCGCTCCGGAACTCGCCCCTGGCCGCGTACGACGTGTGTGCACGCTGCACGTGATCGATCATCATCGCCTGGATGTCGCGGGCGCTTCCGGCCGCCAGGAGCTCGGGAGCGACGCGAAACGCGCGCGCCACCGTTCGGTACGGCTTCTCCCTTCCGGCACCGTCCGCGGCGAGCTCGATGAGCCCTGCTTTCAGCAACATCCGAACGTGAAAGTGGAGATGACCCGGGTCGACACCGAGCCGCTGGGCGAGCTCACGGTTGGTCAGCTGCTCCCCGCCCTCGGCGCCGAGCATCTCCAGAACGCGGACCCGAAGCGGATGCCCGAGGGCTTTGAGCTGTTCGGGCTTGTCGAGTACGAGCGTGTCTTGCACGGCCTGCCCCTCGGGCAGTTCTACATATAGGGAACCGGCTGTCAACCCTCGATCTCGGCTGCGGCAGCCCGATCGAGGATTGCAATCGTTCTGCCCGAATCCGCACGAACGAAGCTCGCGGGCGTCTGCTCGCTCGGTTCCTCGGCGAACGCACGACGTGCGGCGTCCGCCTTGTCTTTCCCCGCGACGACGAAGAGGATCTCGTCGGCGGCTCTCAGCGCGGGCAGGCTCAGCGTGACGCGGTCGATGTACGGCTGCCAGCCCGGCTCCGCGGGAAGCACGCGCTTCTGTTCGCGGAGTGTGGGGGCGTTCGGAAACAGCGATGCGATGTGACCGTCCGGCCCGATGCCGAGCAGGAGCAGATCGAACGTCGTGTCGCCGAGCTCGCGCAGGTAGTCCTCCGCCGCAGCCTCCTTTCCGAGCTCGCCCTTGATGCGATGCACGGCGTGCGGCGGCGTTTGCAGGTTGTCGAGCAGCGCTCGCTTCGCCATTCCGTAGTTCGAGTTCTCGTCGTCGGGCGGCACACAGCGCTCGTCGCCCCACCACAGGTCGACCCTGCGCCAATCGGGCGCTTGCTCCGCGGCCTGCCGGTACGCCTGCTCCGGGGTCTTGCCGCCGGTGAGCACGACGTTGCCGCCGTCGGCGGCCGCACGTGCCAGGCGGCTCGCGGTCGCGGCGGCCACCTCGTTCGCATCTTCGACGACGACGAGCTCGACG